>Ga0209098_1000841_pt1 | contig 32059 bp, 26 predicted proteins | sample AD_JPNHW1_MetaG_FD_184429 | JGI IMG/M metagenome (GOLD analysis project Ga0209098, IMG submission 184429) | Active sludge microbial communities of municipal wastewater-treating anaerobic digesters from Japan - AD_JPNHW1_MetaG (SPAdes) (version 2) | ecosystem: Engineered > Bioreactor > Anaerobic...
AAGGGTTAGAGACAATTTGCAGCTTTCACCCAATACTTATCAAATAAAACTTAAGGGAATTGCAATAGAATCAGGGGAGGTTTATCCCGAAAGAAGCCTTGCGATGAATGCTTCAGGGGTAAATAACGACAGCAATTTGACGGGCATAAATGCCATTGAGCCTGCTTTCGGGCTTCCCGCTCTTTGGATTGAAGAAAAAGACAAAGACTATGCAGAAACTTACGGCTACACCGTTGTAAGTCCTTCTGCTGTTATTTCAACACATTTAACCGAGATTATAAAGAAAAATTCTGCCGACATTCTTTCGCGTGCCGATGTTCAGCAGTTGATAGACAATTTACAAAAAGAAGTTTCCGAAGATTATGTTAAGGATTTGATGAAAGATTTAACCGCCGCAGATGTTCAGCAGGTTATGCAAAATCTTTTAAGAGAAAGGGTTTCTGTAAGAGATTTAAAAACAATTTTGGAAACAGTAAGCCTTCAGGCAAAAATAAGTAAAAATTACGATTTTCTTACCGAGCAGACAAGACAGGCACTTGCAAGACAAATTTGTAAACAAAATCTTTCTGACACGGGAGAATTATTTGCAATAACACTTGCACCTGATGTTGAAAACACTATAGCGCAAGGAGTCAGCCCTGACGGTCAAAGTTTAACTCTTGATCCTGATTTTACAAGAAGACTTTTAGATACTCTTAACTCCGAGTTGGAAAAGGCTATCTTGTCAAGCGGCAATCAACCTGTTATACTTTGTTCATCTGCAATAAGACTTGCTTTCAGGCGGCTTATAGAAAGAACTTATCCGCAAATTACGGTAATGTCGTATAATGAAATAAGTTCCAATGTTAAAGCAAAATCCGTGGGTATAATTAAGGCGGTTTCACAGGCGGTAGCCTAGAAAGGATTTAAAATGATTGGATTGTTAAAAAAAGAGCAGGCTATAAATATCGTACCTCAAGATTTTAAAGACGCTACAAGAGGCAAGGTGGTCGATATGAAAGAAAAAGGATTTTCTGTGGAATTAAATTTTGAGCCGCAAAATATTCCCAAAGGCAAAAAAAGTGAATTTTATTCTTCTACGGAAAACGGAATTTTATATTTTGAAGCAAAAGTTTTAGACGTGGAGGGCAAAATATTAAAAATAGAAAATCCCGTAAAACACAGATATCTGCAAAGAAGGCAGTTTACAAGGATTAAATTTATTAATGAAATGGCACTTCATTCAAATAATAAGGTTATTAAGGTAAATTCATTGGATTTATCCGCGGGCGGAATGAAAATTCAAAGTAAAGACAGCTTGGATATTGATACTGAATATATGACTTCAATCGAGCTTTTTGGGGATAACGAAATAAGATGTTTGTTTGAGCCCATAAGAATAGAAAAAAGCGATGATGGAATTTATACGGTTTCGGGAAGATTTAAAAATATGTCAAATGTGGCAAAAATGACTCTCGTACAGCTTTGTATCAAGAAAAATTTGGAAACAGTAAATAAAAAATCATGAGCAAAAATCAACTTAAAAACAAACATAAATTAGCTGCAGTATTTGCAAGCTGGACAATACTTATAGCAGGAGCATTATCCTTAACAGGAAGTATGTCACTGGATTATTATTCAGTTTTTGCGACCTTAAAAAAAGTTATACCTGCAAGCTTTGCAATGGGGTTTATCGGCTGGATGATGGGTTCTATACTGGATAAACCCAGAAGAAGAAGACCGGTTTTCCATAATAGTCTTTTCATAAAAGAAGTTACAAAAAAAGAAAATGACGAACAAGAAGAAATGTCTTTTGATTCGGATGTTATGGAATGATTTCAAAAATTCGGAAGTGATAATGAAAAATATCGGCAAAAAAAAATCAAATAGAGAAAAATTAAGTATAGGGACTACCTTTGCTTTAAGCATGAGTTTGTTGGTTGCCGTTGCGACAATCGGAATGGCGGTTTATGCCGTTTTTTTTGTTGACAGTATTTTCAGTTTTTTTGTCCCTCAAGATTCAATGTATTCGACAATTCTTACTTTCAGAGAAAACCTTCAAAGAATAGTAATAGCGTTTTTAATTTTTGGTCTTATTTTATCTTATTACATGACAAAAATAATCATAAGCCCTTTAGAAAAACTTATTAACGGGACAAAAGAATTATCCGAGGGAAACCTTAAGTACAGGGTTGAATTTACCAAATACACCGAAATAAATCAGCTTGTCCAAACTTACAATCAAATGGCGGAAAATCTTCAATCTTTGTATGACAATTTGGAAAAAAAGGTTCAGGAAAGAACAAAAGAGTTAAAACTTGCCTATGAAGAACTTGAAAATACGCAAATAATAATGGTGCACAGCGAAAAAATGCGTTCTTTGGGAGAGCTTGTCGCCGGTATTACACATGAAATAAACAACCCCATAAACTTTATTCACGGGAATATGACGCACTTGAAAAATTATTCTAAAGCTTTAATTGAACTTATAGAAGTTTATCAAAATTACGAAAATGATTTGAGTGAGGAAAAAAGGGATACTTTAAACAAGATTAAACAAGAGGTGGAATACTCTTTTATAAAAGAAGATTTGCCGATGCTTATACAAAGCTGTCAAGAGGGAACGGAAAGAACAAAAAATATAATTTTGGATTTAAAAAACTTTTCAAGAATAGAAGAATTGGTAGTAAATGAAATTGATTTAAAACGAGAAATTGAAACTATTTTGAATATTTTGCATAATAAAATAAAATACAAAGCAGAAGTTATAAAAGAGTATGATCAAGATTTTCCTATTATAGAAGGCTACGGCGGACAGTTAAATCAAGTTTTTATGAATATTTTGGACAATGCCTGTTATGCAATAGAAAAAAAAGGTAAAATATACATAAGGTTAAAAAAGGAACAAGATAATGTTATAATAGAAATCGAAGATACAGGCTCGGGCATGTCCGAAGATCAGTTGAAAAAGATTTTTGACCCTTTTTATACAACAAAACCTCAAGGAGAGGGTACAGGTTTGGGCATGTCTATCAGTTATAAGGTTATACAAAATCATGGCGGGCAAATTAGCGCACACAGTCAACTTGGTAAAGGAAGCCTTTTTAGAATAAAGTTACCCGTTGTTTTAGACAAAAAAAGAGAATTGAGTTATGGAAAAAATTAAAGTTTTACTTGTGGACGATGAAAAAGATAACCTGGAGTTATTGTACAGAACACTCAGGCATGACTATCTAGTTGAAAAAACAACCTCCCCGCTGGAAGCACTTGAAATGCTTGATACAAAATATTTTGATATAATTTTATCTGACCACAAGATGCCTGAAATGGACGGGGTCGAGTTTTTAAAAAGAAGCTGTGAATTAAGTCCCCAAAGCGTAAGGTTGCTTGTAACCGCTTATTCTGATGCGAACATATTAATTGATGCTATCAATGAAGGCAAAATTTTCAGATATCTGAAAAAACCCTGGGAGCCTGCAGAATTGATTATGGTAATGCAAACAGCAGTTGATTTTTCAAAATTAAAGCAAGAAAATGACAGATTAATATACGATTTAAAAAAATTATTTTCCGGTACGGTAAATGCTATTATTGAGGCTCTTGATGCAAAAGATTCTTTTACCTTGGGAAGAAGCCGCAGGGTAACTATGTTATCCATGCTTGTTGCAAAAAAGATGAATTTTCCGCCTGAAGAAATCGGAAAACTTGAACTTGCCGGTTTGCTCCATGATATAGGAATGATAGGAGTTTCCGAAGAAATTCTTAACAAAATTGAAGCCCTGACGCCTTATGAATATGAAATGATTAAAAAACACGTGGAATACGGAGTTAGAATTTTAGAAGATATAAAACAGTTAAAAGAAGTTATCGAAATAATAAAAACACACCATGAAAAATATGACGGAAGCGGTTACCCTTTAGGAATTAAAGGAGATGAAATTCCTATAAGCGCAAGAATTATTGCTGTTGCAGATGCTTATGACAGTATGGTTTCTCAACGCTCATATAGGCAAGGGCTTTCGCACGATGAGGCAATAAAAAGAATTGAGCTTGAAAAAGGAAGACAATTTGATCCTGATGTTGCCGATGTTTTTCTTGAAGTTATTCCCGAGGCAATTAAATATCTAGACGAAGCAAATGATTAGCTGAAAGTTGAAGTCATGGGGTTTTTGGAAATTTTAAAGAAAAAAAATCAGGTTGAATGTTTTACTACACCATCTCATTCACAAAGTTTTTTCATTTTTTCAAAATTGAGAAATTTTTATAAATACGATATTTCAGAAACCGAGGCTCAAAATCCTGAAGCGGCACTTTTTTGCGCGCAAAAAAGTGCCGCCAAAATTTATAAAACCCAATCGACACATTTTCTAACAAACGGCTCTACATCCGGTATTATTGCGGCGGTTTTAGCATGTACGAAAAAGCATGAGGATTTAAGGGTGCCCCCTCGCCCCTTGCGGGAGAGGGTCGGGGTGAGGGGTGAAAAATTCTTAATCTGGGATAAAGCCCACAGGTGCCACAATAGTTCGGTTATTCTTGTCGGTGCGCAGCCTGTTTTTTACGAGTATGAATTTGACAAAGATTGGGGAGTTTATACAATCCCCAAATTAAATCAAATAGAAGAGATTTTAAAAAAAGAAAAAATTAAAGCACTAATCATAACTTCGCCCACTTATGAAGGAGTGGTTTGTGATGTTGAAAAAATTTCAAAACTTTGCAAAAAATATAAAACTTATCTTATAGTAGATGAAGCACACGGGGCTCTGTATCCTTTTTGCGATAAGCTTCCAAAATCTGCTATTTATCAAGGGGCTGATTTTGTAATCCACTCACTTCACAAAACGGCAGGCGGCTTAAACCCTACTGCACTTTTGCACTGCAATTTAAAAGATATCGATATTCAAAGCGCACTTGCTTTAATTTCAACCACAAGCCCTTCTTATCCAATGCTTGCAAGTATAGAAAAAAACATTAACTTTTTAAATTCAAAAAAAGGCAGGGCAAAGATTTTGGAATTGATTGAAAATATTGAAAATATGAAAAAAAATCTTCCAAATTTAGAATTTTTTAAAGGGGATTCTACAAAAATACTGACAAAACACCCTGAATTAAGCGGTTTTGAGCTTTCAAAAATCCTGTTTGAAAAATACAAAATTGAAGATGAAATTTCAAACCAAAAGTCCGTTATGTTTTTGACCGGGCTTGGTACAAGTGCAAAAAAACTTGCCGGACTTGAAAAAATGTTAAAAAAAATTAATATTTCTTAAAAAACTAGCAAAAAATTTTTTGACGATGTTTAATATTGATGTATGTTATTACATTTTATGAAAGAGGCGACTATGACAGGAGTAAGTGCAGTTAAAAAAATTATATTTATACCATTTGAAAACGGAGTCAGAAAGTTTGTTGTTGATGCGGCAGAAAGTATTAAAAAACCACCAATGACAAAAGCGCAAGAAAAAGCACTTTTGGAAGAACTTACGACATCACCCGCGGATACTTTTACAAAAGTCAATGAGGTTATAATTCATGCCGTTCAACCAAAAGTTAAAAGCCCTTTGGTGCAAAAAGTAATAGGAGAAACTTATCTCCCTTACGAAGGCGGAATAAGAACACAAGAGGTTACTAGAAATGTTTTAGCACCTGAAGATTTTGTCCGTTATCAGGCAGAAGGCAGAATACTTAATATAAAAGTATAAAAAATATATAAAACAGGGGCGGGGTTTTTTAAAAAACCCCGCCCCTGTTTTTATGCTTTTTATTACATCAAAGATTTAACAGCTTGTTCTATATCTTTACTTTTGAAAATATAATTTCCTGCCACAAGCGAATTTGCGCCGAGTGAAGTGCAGATTTTTCCGGTTACGTTATTTATGCCGCCATCCACCTGAATTATCATGTTATCAGGCGAATTTTGTTTTATCAGAGGAATTTTTTGGGCGCAATCGTGCATAAATTCCTGCCCGCCAAATCCGGGCTCTACAGTCATAACTAAAACCATATCCAAATCGGACAAGAAAGGAATTATTTCTTTGGCATCGGTCTTTGGTTTTATGGAAAGCCCCGCTTTTATCCCGAAAGATTTTATGTAATAGATTACCTCTAAAATTTTATCTTCGCAGGCTTCATAGTGGAACGTTATAATGTCAGCTCCTGCTTCCACAAAAGATTTAACAAACTTTTTGGGGTTTTCAATCATCAAATGAACATCCAAAGGAAGTGAAGTTATTTTTTTAATTGATTTAACAACCGGAACGCCGATTGTGATGTTGGGAACAAAATGTCCGTCCATGACATCAATGTGGAGCCAATGCGCCCCTGCTTTTTCGACTGCTTTGATGTCGTGTTCAAGATTTGCAAAATTTGCCGATAATATCGAAGGTGAAATAATAGTTTTCAATAAATTTTCCTCCTTGGTGTGAAATGTTTTTAGTGAGCGGTGAACTGTGAAAGGACATTTCTGCTCACTGCTCACGCTTCACTGTTCACTGTTTATTACTCCGAGTTTTTTACATGCCAGCATGGCAGCATTTTGCTCGGCTTCTTTTTTTGTTTTGCCCTCGCCTTTTGCCAAAACTTTTTCCATATAAGATACTTCTATCACAAAAACTTTGTCATGTTGAGGACCTTTTTCTTCAACGATTTTATATAAGGGAGTTTGTTTGTTTTGCGATTGGGTATATTCTTGCAAAATTGCTTTTGCATTAAATTTTTCAAAATTTTCGTCAATTTCTTTTATAAAAGGTTTTAGTATTTTTTCTAAATTTTTTGAAAGGTCAATGTATTTGCCTTCTAAAAAATATGCTCCCAAAACCGCTTCAAAGGCACAGGCAAGAATTGAATTTTTTTGTCTTCCGCCTGATTTTTCTTCTCTTTTTCCTAGGATTAAGAGTTTGTCGAGTTTTATTTTTTTTGCGATTTTTGCAAGGGTGTTGTCTGAAACTAAAATTGAGCGGATTTTTGTCAGTTCACCTTCTGAATATTTTGGGAACTTTTTGTATAAAATATCAGAAACACACAATTTTAAGACCGCATCTCCCAGAAATTCAAGCTGCTCAAAATTTTCCAAGGAAGAAATATCATTTTCTTTAGTAAAAGAACTGTGGGTAAGTGCTTTTTCAAAAATTTTAAGATTTTCCAGCTTAATTTTAAAAATCTTTTCCAATTTTTTTAAATTTTCACACTCCGAGTGCATGCAAAAATCCTTTTATAAAGTTAACAAAATCAAACCAAAGCTGGTTAGAAACGACAAAATACTTTAAATAATAAAACATAACAGGAATAGTCAAAACGTAGCTGTCTGTTCTGTCCAAAAATCCGCCATGTCCGGGAAGCGTATTGCCCGAATCTTTTACTCCGGCGTCTCTTTTAATCAGAGATTCTGATAAATCGCCAAGTTGTGCAAAAGTTGTACATAAAAGCCCCATAACCAAGCAATGATACCATGCAAGGTGAATATAATGCCCAACGATAAAAGCACTGATTACGGCACATATAGTTCCTCCCACAGCTCCTTCTATGGTTTTATTAGGGCTTATGACAGCTGCAAGCTTATGTTTTCCGAATTTTTTTCCGAAATAATAACAGCCTGTATCTGTGAATAAAATTACCGTAAATAAAAACATAACATATCCAAGTCCGTCATTTTGAATATTAAGTTTTAAAAACCCATGATAATTTTCTGCGTTAAGTCCCCTTACCAAAAGCAGGTGAAGCGGGAACCACCCGCCATAGACAAAACCCAAAATTGTGGTCGAAACATTTGCGATATAAGGCTGCCTGCCTTTAAATAATACCCACAAAAATGCGGTAATAGAACATATTGTAAATGCGATTGCAACCAAATCAAAGCGGTTAAAATAACAAAGAAGCGCAAAAACGGCATCTGAAAAAAGGATTACTTTTAAACTCGGGAAAAATCCTTTATTTTCCAAAATTAAAACGTATTCTTTTGAGCCCAAAAACACAACAATAGTAATCAAAGCAAGAAGGGCGATTCCTCCATAAATCAGGCACCAAAGGGCAATAAGCCCCATAATTGAGCCTGTAATAATTCTTTTTGCATTTTTGTTTAAAGTTAAATTCATTAAACTGTTAAGACCTCTTTTTCTTTTTCTTCTACGGTCATATCAATCATTTTAACGTATTTGTCGGTTAATTTTTGGATTTCATCTTGATTGTCTTTTGCAACATCTTCGGGAAGATTTTCAGATTTTTCGAGTTTTTTTAATTCGTCAACCATGTCTCTTCTTATGTTTCTTATTACAACCTTTGAATCTTCGCCTAGTTTTTTAACATCTTTTGTAATTTCTTTTCTTCTTTCTTCAGTTAAAGGAGGGAAAGCAAGTCTTATGACAATCCCGTCGCTGTTTGGAGGAATTCCTAATTCGGCTTTTATTATTGCTTTTTCGATTTCTTTGATTATCGACTTATCATAAGGCGAAACAACAATGGTTGTTCCGTCTTGAACAGTTACTTGCGACATTTGTCTTAATGGAGTAGGAGCACCATAGTAATCTACCATAACCTTATCTAAAATCATCGGATTTGCCCTGCCTGAGCGGATTGAAGCAAATTCCTTTTTAAGCTGGTTAAGTGCCTTTTCCATTTTTTCTTCGCCGAATAAAAACATTTCATCTACTGCTTCTGACATATTATCCTCCTACATAAGTTCCTAAATTTTCACCGTGTAAAATCTTTTTGATGCTGCCTTTTGCCTGAAAATCAAATACGATAATGGGGATATTGTTTTGTTTGCAAAGCGCACAAGAGGCAGTATCCATAACTTTTAAACCGTTTTTTATAATATCATCGTAAGATATTTTATCGAATTTTTTGGCTTTTTTGTTTACCCTGGGATCATCCGAATAAACTCCGTCAACCCCGTTTTTTGCCATAAGCATGGCATCTGCGTTAATTTCTGATGCTCTTAAAGATGCTGCCGTATCTGTTGTAAAGAAAGGATTTCCGGTACCTGCGGCAAAAATCACCACCCTGTTTTTTTCAAGGTGTCTTATAGCCTTAAAGCGAATATAAGGCTCTGCAATCTGATTCATCTGAATGGCAGATTGAACCCTGCATGAAACTCCGACTTTTTTAAGCGCGCTTTGAAGAGTAAGCGCATTCATTACGGTTGCAAGCATTCCGACATAATCGCCAGATGCTTGGTCCATTCCAAGCTTGGCACTGTTTTTAACTCCCCTGAAAATATTTCCGCCGCCAACTACAACGCCTATTTGCGCACCTTCGTCGTGCGCGAGTTTAATTTCATTGGCTATCATTTCAACCGGAACAGGGTCAATCCCGAATTCCTGCGAGCCCAAAAGTGCTTCTCCGCTAATCTTTAGCAAAACTCTTTTGTATTTTAAATCTTTTCCCATCAGACACCGCGACTCTCTTTTAAATTTCAATACATAACAGATTTAACAAGATTTATTTTAATTTAAAAACAAATATTTGTAAAGAAATAGTAAAAGTGACTAGATGACTAAGTAACTGAGTGACTAAGAAGTTTAGCGGCTTGGCAGCTTATAAACTTATAAACTATTCTTTTACCTTTTTGAAAAATTCTTCGGAGACTATTTGGGAATATTTGCCTTTTTCGTTTGCAGAAGCGATTATTTTAATTTTTCCGTCTTCGGTTTCAACGGCAGAAATTATGCCCTCAATTTCTCCTATGGGCAGTTTATTTGCTTTTGCTTGAAATTTTATGAAATTTGTCTTTTGCCCGAAAGAATTAATTTTACCGTGTTTTGTAATCTTTAAATCCTGTATGTTTATAAACTGGTATTTTAATTTTTTTGTTAAATCTTCCAATTTTTTATCGGCACTTCCATCTTCAAAATCCTGAGGTGTCAAAAGGGGTTTTTTGCCCGAATCCACCACTACCATTTTCTGTCCCGTTGCTCTATGCTCTGCTAAAACTCCATTATAGCCTAGAACCGATGCTGCTTTATCTATTTCGTATTCATCGGGCACTTGGGAGAAATCCCCAACTTTTTTGGCACGCTCGAGCATGACATCTTGAGGCGGATTTGTGTATTGATTCCAAAGGTTTATGACGTAGTCTTTGCCGCCTATAGACACAAATCCGATAGCAGCTAAAACAAGAATTATTGCTTTAAAAATATTTTTTAAACAGCCCATGAATTTCTCCTGATTTCATGATAAGATAATTTAACTAAATCTGCCTGTCATCCTGAACTTGTTTCAGGATCTATCCAACGTACTTTGCTGGTAAGATGCTGAAATAAATTCAGCATGACAAAATGTATAATTTGGGAGTTTTCCCAATGTTTTTCTAGGATAAGTGTAGCAATGTCAAAGCAAGAAATCAATCATGTAAACAGTTTAGATATAAATATTGAGGACGTAACACCTGTTATTGCCCAGTATCTTGAGATAAAAAGACAGCATCAGGATGTTATTTTGTTGTATCGCCTCGGGGATTTTTACGAAACCTTTTTTGAAGACGCAATCATCATGTCAAGGGAATTGGAGCTTACCCTGACGGGCAAAGATGCCGGCGCAAAAATGGGCAGAATCCCGCTTGCGGGAGTTCCTGCAAAAGCAGTAGAAAATTATCTTGAAAAATTAATTGAAAAAAATTACAAAGTCGCTATCTGCGAACAGTTAGAAGACCCCAAAGAGACAAAAACGCTTGTAAAAAGAGGGGTGGTAAGGCTTGTTACCGCAGGAACGCTTACAGAAAGCAACCTGTTGGATAAAAATTCAAACAACTACATCTGCGCAATTATAAAAGATAAAAGAGATGATAACCTGTTCGGTTTTGCTTATGCCGATATTTCAACGGGAGAATTTAAGACAACGCATGCCCCTTTGAGTATGATTTTATCAGAGCTTGCAAGGCTTCAACCCTCTGAAATCATAGCACCTTCAATCGCCCAAAAAGTCATGCCCTTTCAGATTGTGCCCGATGAAAAAATCGACCTGCCCGATGAAATCGTAAATAATTACAACTGTTCGAAAGTCCCTTCGAGCATTTTTGAGCAGAATTTTGCACTGAATAATTTAAAAACCGTTTTTAATACAAATTCTCTTGAGGCCTTCGGTTATGAAAATTATAAAACGGGGTTTTTGGCATGTGGGGCTCTTGTTTCCTACATTTGGGAAACGATGAAAGAAAATTTTCCCAAATTTGACACAATAACGCCCTATGAATTGAGCGAATTTGTAGTAATTGATGCCAATACAAGAAAAAATCTTGAACTGACGCAAACGCTTCGAGGACAAAACAAATACGGTTCGCTTCTTTGGGCAATCGATAAAACAAAGACGAATATGGGCGCAAGGCTTTTAAAAAACCGCATTTGCCAACCTTTGAAAAATGTTGATGAAATAAACAAAAGACTCGATATTATAGAAGAGTTAATCCAAAAACCTCAAACAAGAGGCAATTTGGCACAAATTTTGGAAAAGATTTATGATATTCAAAGGCTTTCTACAAGATTGAGCAACAATTCGGCAAATCCCAGAGATTTTCTCGGGCTTAAAGACTCTCTTTTTATGCTTCCTCAGATAATAAAAGAAATACAGGGGCTTGAAAGCGACTCTTTTGATAAATTAAGTCAATACGAACAAGAATTGATTGAATTTGCAAACATAATTGAGCGTACAATCCGAGAAGATGCGCCTATTTCGGTAAAAGACGGCGGAGTTATAAAATCCGGCGTAAGCGGCGAACTCGATTATTTCAGGGATTTGCTCACAGGCGGCGAAAAATGGCTTAAAGAATTTGAAGAAAAAGAAAAAGAGCGCACCGGAATGAAGTTTTTGAAAGTCGGCTACAACAAAGTTTTTGGCTTTTTTATCGAAATCACAAATTCAAACTTAAACCTTGTTCCCAATAACTATATCAGAAAACAAACCCTTACAAATGCCGAAAGGTTTATCACAGACGAGTTGAAAAAACATGAAGATGACGTGCTTTCGGCACAATTTAAGGCATTGGAACTTGAAAATAAACTGTTTTGCGATTTTAAAAATTATGCAAAAGAATACGTTACAAAAATAAGACAAGTCGCAGATTGTATTGCAAATATCGATGTTTTAACTTCGCTTGCCTTTGTTGCCGTCGAAAACAATTATACAAGACCGACGGTAGATGAAAGCAGGGATTTTCTTGTAAAAAACGGTCGCCATGCCGTTTTAGAAAAAGTTTTGCCGCTTGGAAGTTATGTGGCAAACGATTTGGAACTGGCTTATCAAAAGGAAACGGTAAATGGTAAACAAGAAACAGATCTGTCATTGCGAGAAGTGAGCGAAGCGAACGACGAAGCAACCCAAAAATACCCCTCACCCGAATTTCAAGCACTTGAGCAAAGCTCTCGTGCCGAAATTCTACCCTCTCCCTCAAGGGGCGAGGGGCTTTCTTCTCACTCCTCAACCCAATTTATGATACTTACAGGTCCTAACATGGCAGGTAAGTCAACATTTATGCGCCAAAATGCGCTGATAGCGATTTTGGCGCAAATGGGCTCTTTTGTTCCCGCAGATTACGTCAAATTAGGGGTTGTGGATAAAATTTTCACCCGTGTGGGCGCATCGGATGATTTAACTTTGGGACAATCGACTTTTATGGTGGAAATGATTGAAACAGGCTACATCCTGAATTCTGCCAGCGAAAAAAGTTTGATTCTATTGGATGAAATCGGCAGAGGCACAAGCACCTATGACGGAGTTGCTATTGCCTGGGCTGTGGCAGAATTTATAGCGACAAAAATTAAGGCAAGGTGTATTTTTGCAACCCATTACCACGAACTAAATGTTATGACAAACACTTACCCGCAGATAAAAAATTACAGAATAACAATAAGCGAAGAAAACGGCGAAATCGAATTTTTGAGAAAAATCGTACAGGGCGGTGCCAGCAAAAGTTACGGAATTCAAGTGGCTAAAATGGCAGGACTTCCGCAAAGTGTAATAAACCGTTCACAGGATTTGATGAAAAAAATGCAGCGGGATTTTTCAAATGATTTATCCGCCCGAAAACGTTCAAGCAAAGATGAACAAAATCAACTACAAATTAAAGCCCCACAGCTGAATTTGTTTAAATAATTATTTATTGAAAAATATTGTTTATTATGCCTAAAAACTCTTCTTGGTTAAACTCATTTTTATTTAAGTATTCTTTTGCGCCGTAGTCTTTTGCTTTTTTGCGTTCTTGTTCGTTATAAAGAGAGCTTAGCATAAGAACAGGAATATCAGAGTAATTTTTATCGCTTTTTATTTTGCGCAAAAATTCAAACCCGTTCATTTCAGGCATTTCAATGTCGCTTATTATAAGATTAAACTTTTCTTTTGAGAGTTTTTCAAGAGCTTCTATCGGATTTAGTGCAAGTTCAACGCTGTAGCCGGCTTTTGTAAGAATATTTTTTTCCAGAGTTCTTGTGGTTATAGAATCATCAACCAACAGGATTTTATTTTCTTTAACCGAAATTTTTTCATAAGGCTGAGATTGCTCTATGTAATTTATTTTGTTTATATTTTTCAAAATTTTGGAAATATTTAAGATAAAGCATAAATCACCCGAGGCAAGAGTAGTAACACCGGATATATTTTTGAGCTTATAAAGCGGTGCGCAAAGTTTTTTTTGTAAAATTTCTTGATCCCCCAAAAGTTTGTCAACTTCAAGCCCTATTATTTTATTATCGCTTTCCAATGTTAAAATGGTTTTTTTATTGCTGTTTTGCTCATGTAAAGGTAAATTTAAAATTGCTGACAAATTGTATATAGGAACGGTTTTGCCTTCTATAATGATTGTTTTTAGCCCTTCGTTAAAAAATATTTCGTTTGAGTTTTTGAGCATAACCGAATTTATAACACTCATAGGAATAGCAAAAATTTGTCCCGAAGCCCTTACCAAAAAAGACTTAAGCGTGGACATTGTTGTCGGAAGCTCTATTATCACACTGCAGCCTTTGTTTAATTCGGAAAGGACTTTCACTTTTCCGTTAAGTTGAGAAATTTTAGTCTGAACAACATCAAGCCCTATCCCTCTGCCGGAAATACTTGTAATTTCATCTCCGGTTGAAAATCCGGGGGCAAAAATCAGGTTGGTTATTTGTTCGTCTGACATCGAATCTGCTTCTTCTTTTTTTAAATAACCTTTTTTTAAGGCTTTTTCTTTAATTTTTGCAACGTCTATTCCTTTGCCGTCATCGTGGATTTCTATTTTTACTTTATTGTCCGTTTGAGAAGCTTTAAGGATTATTTTACCCACCGGGTCTTTCCCTGCCGAAATTCTTTGCTGTGGGGTTTCAATTCCATGATCTATTGAATTTCTTATAATGTGAATGAGCGGAGCTTTAATTTCTTCAAGTATTTTTTTATCGGTGCTTGTTTCGCTTCCTGATATTTCAAAGTTTATTTGTTTACCTTTTTCTTGTGCTATATCTCTTACCATTCTGCCGAAAATATGGAAAATTGTTGCAAAAGGCAAAACCCTTATATTTTTAACGGTGCTTTCCAACTCGTCTATTATAAGGCTTATTTTTGTTTCGTCTTCTTGTATCATTCTTCGCAGATTTGAAATTTCTTTGAGGGTATCTGAAAATTTTCTGCAGTTGTTTTCAAGAACATTTAGTATTTGGTTTATAAAGTAAAAAGATTGAGAATCTTCGTTTTGCAATTTAGGGTATTTTTTTTCAAAATATTTAAGGTGGTTTAAAACTTTTGCACAGTCTTTATGCCATTCGTCCATTGATATATTTATTGAATCAAGCCCGTAGATATGTTTTTTTGCCTTTATTTTTGCAATCATTAACTCTCCGACTTGACTTACCATAGAATCCAATTTTATAGAATCTACTCTTAAAGTTTTAATTTCTCCTGTGTCAAAAATTGCATTCAAATCAGAATTCTTTTTAATTAAATCGGTACTTTTTCGCGGTAAAATATTTTCGTTTTCCGTCGATTGGTTGCTTAACTCCAAAACTTGCTGAATAATTTCAAGCCTTTGAATAACAAGGGCACTGTCGGTCGCTTCTTCTTGATTGTTCAATCTTGAAAGGCAGTAATCAATGCCTTGTTCCATCGCAGAAATTGCATCTTCGTTGAGTTTCATTTTGTTTTTTATTGAAAAATCAATTATTTTTAAGGTATTATTTATTATAGGGCTTATAATTTCATCTTTTGCCGTTGTTTCAAAATCTAAAAGTTTTTGCTTTAATTCTCCTAAAGAAGTATAATTTTGACCCAGCGAAGAAAACATTTCTTTTATATTTAAAAGATTTTTATTATCAAATTCTTTTACTTCTTGTTTTTGCACAATGGCTTCAGGGGGTAAATCAAAAATTTCCTCTTGGTGTTCTAAAGTTTTTTCAGGCATGTCGGGCTCTTTTTGAGCAGAAGACCTGTCAGATTTTGCCGAAAACATTTCAAATGCCAGCGAATAATAATCGGGGGTTTTTATTGCGTGTATTTCGCAAACAGAAACAAGATTTGAAATAACTCCGTCGATAATTTTTTGAAAATCATCAATTTCTTTTAAGTTGAAACTTCCTGATGTTTTTATTACAAAATCCAATTTTACCTTTATATCTTCAAGGGATTTTTTAATATCGTATATTCCCACTTGTTTAAAAATTTCAAAAAGCCTGTCAATTTTTTGTGAAAATTCTTTTATTATCTCCTGATTTTGTCCACTTAAGGCACTCATAAGTTCAAAAAGACCTTCGGGGATTAAAGAATTTATTTCATTAATATTGTTTTTAAGTTCTTTTATGCTAAATTCTTCCTTTGATTTTTCGGTATTTTCTTGAGGCTGCGCACTTATTTTATCCAAAAGACTTATTTGGACAGCCAAGTTTTCATCATAAAATTCAGTTTTTTGCTCAATAGATTTTCCTATTATTTCAGACAAAAAGTCCACGCTTTTATATAGAGCGTTTACTGTTTCAGGACTAAGTCTTATTTGATTATCTTTTGCAAGACCCAAGATATCTTCGATTTTGTGAGCTAAAGTTTGAATATGATTAAACCCGACCATTCGGGCAGCACCTTTTAAGCTGTGGGCATCTCTGAATAGGATAACAATAATATCTTTGTTGTCCGGAGTTTTTTCAAGTTCAAGAATATTGTTGTTGAGTCTGGAGATAATTTCTTCAGACTCAATTTGAAAGATTCTTAAAATCTCGTTAAATTCTTCTTCCTGAAAATCCATCTAAAAATCCTGTTCGTCAGTAAAATTTTCCTTAAAAGAAACAGAAATAAAATTTAAAGCTTGTATTTTTTGGATATTTTCTTCTAAAGAGTCCAAAGATGTTTTTATCCCTTCGCAAACATTTTCAATAGCCTCTTGTGCTTTTTCGGAATAATTTGTTTGAATTTTGGAATTTGAACAAATTTCTTCTGCAGATAAATTAACTTCTTTTATAAGTCCGGTTAGCAGGTCAACATTTTGGTTTATATTATCGGCAAGCTTAACTCCCAGTTCAATTTCTTTTGAGCCTTCTTCTGTTGCCATAACGGTTGAATTTGTTGCCTGTTGAATGTCTTTTATTAAGTTGGTGATTTTTGTTGTAGCTTGTTTTGATTCATCGGCAAGTTTTCTTATTTCACCTGCAACAACAGCAAAACCTTTTCCGTGTTCTCCTGCTCTTGCAGCTTCTACAGCAGCATTCAGGGCAAGCATGTTGGTCTGTTCTGCGATGTCTTCAACTATTCCTATAATGCTTCCTATTTGTTGGGTGTGCTCTGAAAGTTCCAAAATCAATTCGGCGATTATTTGAATTTTTTGCCTTAGTGTTATCATTTTTTCGATATTTGCCTTAATGGCTTCTTGTTCTTTTTGAGAAAAATCTAAAGATTTTTCTGCCTTTGAAGAAACATTGCTTGAGCTTTGTTTTGCTTTTTCGAAATTAGCTTTAAGTTCTTTTATATTTTCCAAGGCGGTTTTAACTGATTCTAAATGTTCCAGTAAAGAGTTTTTTTGTTTTTTAACCGAATCAAAAATTTCTTCAGTGGCCGCGGTTGTTTGGTTTATCTGTTTTTTAACACTGATTTTGAATGCATTATTAATCCAGTTTTGACTCATTATATACTGCGCAATGTAAAAAATAATTACCAAAGACATAATAAGCGCGTCGTAGCGTCCTATTTTCATTGAAAATCCCGAAAGAAGGACAGCCGTTATCATTAAAAGTAAAAGTGAAATATCGATTATATTTTTAATTTTAATTCTTTGTCCCAAATTAAATTTTGAATCTGTTTTCATATAAGCTCCTTTTTATTTTACATTATGTAATTTATATTATAAATGTAAAACTTATTTTAATAATCATTAATTTGTTGTATAATTATTCTATTATAAATACGAAAGATACTTTATGGCAAACAAAATCTTATTAATAGATGACAGCACCACCCAGCTTGAATCATTGAAAATTCAATTTACAAAAGCAGGCTTTGAGGTTAAAACGGCACAAGACGGTGCTGACGGGTACAAAAAGGTTTTTGAAAACGCTCCGGATATAATCCTTTCTGACGTAATAATGCCAAATCTTAACGGGTATCAGCTTTGCAGGCTTCTTAAAAACACTCCTGCAACAAAAAAAATTCCTATAGTCTTGTTCACAGTTTTGGATAAAAAAATAGACGAATTTTGGGCTGGAAAATCCGGTGCGGATGCATTTATGTCTAAAAACGAAAACTTTGAGGATTTGCACATTAAAGTATGCGAGCTTCTTGAACAAAAAAGAGTTTCTGAGGACTACAAAAAATTTATTTTAAATCAGCAAATTCGCGAAGAAAGCGTTCAAAATCAAATAAACGATGTGCTTGACGAATTGCTTATGAATTCAACTTTTTTAAATGAATTCAGGGATTTAGGTGAATATTTGACACACGAAAAAGTTTTAATCGAAAAAACTTTTGAACTTTTGAGCATGTTTATTGACTATAATGTTGCGGGAATATTTTTTAAATCGCTTGATAAAAATGACAAAAATATCCTTCATCTTGATATAAATAAATCTTTTGTATCAAACTTTGTTATAGAAAAAATTAAGCGTGACTTTTTTTCAAATATGCCTGATATGCCAGAATTTACAATAAGAGATTTCGGGCATGACATAGTTAGAGAAAAAATTAACGAAGAAGAAAAAATAGTATCTTTTGATGATATTAAATCAAGCCATGTTTTTCCTATAATTTTTGAAGATAAGCTTTTGGGCGGGGTTTGTTTTTTCAGTAATAATCAAATAAATTATTCTGATTTTAAATTTTACAATACAATGGTAAGCGAATTTTTACTCTTATTTAAAATGAGATTTTTATATTCCGAAACCGAATATCTTTCAGTTACAGACGGACTCACCGGACTTTATAACAGAAGGCATTTTGAATACAACCTTGAGCGTGAATTTTCAAGGGTAATGCGTTATAAAGGCGATTTGAGTTTGGCAATCATTGATATTGATTTCTTTAAAAAAGTTAATGATACCTACGGACACCAGTACGGAGATTATGTTTTAAGAGAAATATCAGATATTTTATCCGCTTCTTTCAGGAAAACCGATATGATTTATCGCTACGGTGGAGAAGAAATGGCGATAATCCTTACCGAAACAACTATTGAAAATGCGCTTATTCCTATCGAAAGGCTTAGGGAAAAAATTTCTCAGTACAAATTTTGCTATAATGATATTGAAACAAATATTACGGTTAGTATAGGTTTGAGTACTAATTTTGAAACAATTGAAACAGAAAAAGATTTTGTTGAAAGTGCCGATAAAGCACTTTATAAAGCAAAACAAGACGGAAGAAACAGGGTTGTAATATACTCTTATGAACAATTTGCAGAAATTTCAAAATAATCAGATCGTTGACAAAGACGAAACACAATATCTTTATTTCTCACTTGGAAAGAAAAAATATGCCGTTGAAGTTTCCCAAGTCGTTGAGATAATGAAACTTCCGTATTTGGAGTATCCCCAAAAGCTTAAAAATAATGTTATAGGGCTTTTAGGATATAATAACTTCACCTTGAATGTTCTTGATTTAAGATTTTATCTTAATGTAAAAGTAACTCCTTATTCGCTTTCAAACCAGCTTTTGGTGGTAAAAACAGACGAGTCGATGTTCGGACTTATAGCAGACAAAGTCGAAGATATTGTTTCAATCGAAAATTCAAGCTTGGAATATAATTCTCAAATAAAAAAAGAAAAAATAGTGGATTTTTCTTACAGAAATAAAGGTGAAATAATTTCGGTTATTAACTTAAATGCCCTGGAAAATATTTTAAAAAAAGGGGTTAAGGATGAAAATATCAATATCTCATCTTTGTTTCCCAACGACGATGATTCCAGATATAAATTAATGCAAAGGAATACCGAATTAAGTGAAAAATCAAAACAAGGATTGGTTAAAAATATTTTCTCCCAAGACGAATTCATTTCTTTTCTTCTAGGTCAAAACGTATATTGTATAAGTCTTGAATACGTAAAAGAATTTCTTAAAGACGTTTCTATTACAACCGTCCCTTGTACGCCCGATTATATAGCAGGCATTATAACTCTCAGAGGTGATTTTATTACTGTTGTTGATGTTAAAAATTTTCTCGGAATACCTTATAAAAAATCTTTGCAAAAATCCAATGGGGTTATAATACTTGAAACAGTCGATTTTAAAATAGGTTTTTTAACAGATGAAATCTTTGATATAATGAATATTGCAGAAGAACTAATTATTCAAAACTCTTACAACAGGATGAATAAATATATCCTCAGCGAGGTTGTTATAGACGACAAGCTTTATAAAATTTTGAATATGAAAAATATTCTCTCGGATGAAAGATTTTTTATTGAAGAATAAATTAATTCTTTTCTGAATTTTAAAAGGCGAAGCCACATTTTGCGGCTTCGCCTTTTAATTATGCATTAATATTATTACAGCAATGAAACATCGGGTTGAGGTGTAATTTCCTTTTTGATGCTTTCAATAAACTGTTTTGCCTCAGTTGATGCTGTAGCCCAGTTTACGGCACATATTGCTCTTTGTACCCAAACAAGTTCTTTAAAGAAAACGTATTGAGAATTCATTGCTTTTTCTTTAGAGTTCAGGTAAGTGGTTTCAGCATCGATTAACTGGTCAATAGGAGCTTTACCCGTTAAGTATCTTTCTTTTACTTTAGCGTAGTTTTCTTGAGAAGCATACATTGCTTTATAGTTTTTCTCTATACTGAAGTATGCTGCTACTGCTCTGTTGATTGTTTGTCTGATTTGTTCTTCGATAGCGGTTTTAACTTCATCCTGATATCTTTGAAGTTCTTGTCTTTCAGCATTTATTCTTGCTATTTCTGCAATTTTAGTACCGCCTTCAATCGGTCTCCATTGGGCGAATATTCCCAACTGAGAGTTTGTTGCACCTGGGCGCAGAGCACTTAAGTTGGTCCACATAGAACCCGGAATGGTGCCGCCTGCAGGTGGTGAATAAGCAAATGGGGCACTAGGCAGTCCTGCTGCGAATTGCCTGTCCATAAGCGATGTATAAGTATAAGTCAATTTTGCATCGGGCAATATGAATTTTTGATAATACATAGCCGCTTCCGCGTTTTTCATTTCTATTGCGGTTTTAAGTTTTGCCAATTCCGGTGCAACCCTGAAAGCTTCACCTATAAGCATTTGAGTAAATTTTTCAAGTTTTTCCGGAGTTGTTACATAGTTGATTACATGCAGGTCTTTTGTATAGAAAGCAGGGTCTTTAGCTGTTAATGCCGCTAATTCAAACTGTTCTTTCTGGTCTTTGAACAACATTTTGTTGATTTCTATTTTTAAGTTTTTGAGTTCTTCTCTCATATCAAGAAGGTGTTGTTCTTTGATATTGACCTGTGCTGCCCATCTCATGGTTTCTTCATTTCCGCAAACACCCATTTTTTCTCTTACACGTGCGATTGCAAGGTTTTCTCTTGCTTCTTTGACGTATTCTTTTTGGACTTTAATCATGTTTTCGAGCATGTTTGTCTCAATATATAGAAGGGCAATATCTATTCCCATGTTTTGTTCAACCATAAATTGTTCATGTTTTGCAAAATTAAGCCCCTTTTTCTTAATTATTATGTTTGTAACCAGTGCAGGAGAATAAAGCACCTGTTCCAAGCCTATTTGGAAAATGCCTGTTTTTTCAGGCTGCATAAGTTTTACCGTGTAAGCATAATCTTCATCGTATTGCTGAAAACCAAGATTAACAACCGCAGAAGGTAAATATCTTAAAGCGGCTGCAGCAGTTGCGCGCCTTGCTGCTTTTACCAGTAACTTCTTACGTTGGATATCTAAGTTTTGTGTTTCTAAAAGATTAAAGATAGTTGATAAATCATATACGGTAGGTTTTTTGTTTGAAATGACTTCTGCGTTGTATAAAACCCTCAAATGAGGCTGATAACCGATTAAATCGGCAGTGTCCCTATTCATATAAAGGACTTCATCTTCGTAGAAATTAACTTTACCAGCCATTTTTGTTTGACCGTCAAGCACGCCTTTAATGTTAAAAGAAGTCATTTCTGCGACTTTTCTGTCCAAATCGTATGCGCCTGTTCCGAGTAAAACCCCCATTTCAACATCTTCTTTACCTAGTGTTGAGTATGTAGGGATTTTTTTGGCATTAAGTTGAGAAATAAGATTTTTTCTTTGTTCTACAGAAAGGTTAAATAAGGGGGTTAATACAACAGCATCGCAGTCGCTTGGAATACTTGCCATTGTCGCTGCAACATCAGTTGTTGCAGGTATAACAGCAAAATTTATGTTAGGAATTTTATCCCCTGCAAATTTAGCCCAGTCTTTTTGGGTTTTATAATAATTTTCGTTCATTAAAATAGCTGCTTTTTTGAAGCTGAGCAAGGTTTTGAAGTTTTTAATACCGTTTACGGATTGCTGAACGGGGTTAAAAAAGCCCTCACCTATATCTCTGAGCCCGTATTGGTCAATCGTTACGACAAATTTGTTTTTGCCCTTTTTATCCGCAAGATAGTTGCTTGACAAATACCCCAGCGAAACAACCATTGTGGCATTTGATGCTAAAGCTTTGTCGCTTGCGGTTTTTACTCCGCTTTGAGCCCAGTTTCCGACAAATACTAAATTTTTTGGAAATTCAGCTTTGTAGTCCGGTGCTGTCGTTGCCGTTATCGCTTTTTCAAATTGTTTAAGTACAACTTCGTTTTTGTCCGAAGGTCCGTCAAAGACAAAAGCATAGTTGATGCTTCTTGCATTTGGTTTGTACTTGATTGCTTTTACGTTTGCCGCGGCAGCACCTGAAAGTGCTACAGGAGCAGCCAAAGCCGGTAGTGACATGCTTGTGCAAAACACACCAAGCAGTAAAAATGTTAGTAATCTTTTCATTGAAATACTCCTAATTCCAAAATCTAATAATACGTCTTAAAGAAAAACGACAAAAATTTCATAAATTATATATTTTTAAATTTATCGTATTCTCTTTTTAAAATCGTATTCAAATACTTACCATTTTTAAAACAAAAACTCCATATAACTTTAAAATAGGGTTAAAGTCCAAATTTCAATAGTGTTTCCAGCTTTACATTTGTTTATAATCAAGCATTATTTGGTCACTCGACCGATTTATTTTCAAGCAAGCGACCTGTTTATATATTACGCCTGTTTTTACAAAATTGATTTTGAGTTTTTTTTGTTTTAGCATTAAAAAATGACTGGAGTAAGAAAAGTACAAAATTTATCAAGAAAAAAAATTATAAATTCGGCAATAATTCTGTTTGCAAGCAAGGGTTTTGACTCTACAAGTACAAGAGAAATATGCAAACATGCCGGAGTTAATTTGAGTTTGATTTCTTATTATTTTAAGACCAAAGAAGGGCTTTACATCAGTATAATTGAATCGGTCTTAAATTACGGGCTTAAATTTATACAAGAAGAAATTGAAAAATCAAATGAAATCGGCAAAATGACACGCGAAGAAAAAATAAAATTGCTTTTTGAGCTTCTTGATAAATATATCTCTTTTATTTATTCGGAAAGTGTTCCAAACAATTTTGTTATTCTGATGATAAAAGAGCAAACCAGTTCTAATTCAAAATTCAGCAACCTGTATAATGAAAAAATTCAAATATTTTATAAGGCTTTCAGAAAAATTCTTGCTTCAATTTTGGGAAGAACCGAAAATGATAAGACAATCATTTTTCAAACTTCCGCCATTGTTGCAGAGATTCTTTCATTTAAGTTTATGACAAGAGCAATACTTACGCCTTTAAAGCAGTCTGCATACACAAAAGAAGACCTTAAATTGGTTCGAAAAATCATTTCAGAAAACGTAAAAATGAGCCTTGAAAAACTTGGTATTAAACCGCTTTAAAAATTATTTTAAGGCTTTGTTTATTCTGTTTAATACTTTTTCCCTGCCTAAACTCCAAAGCACGGCGCAAATGTCGGCACCTTTTGTTCTGCCTGTAACTGCAGCCCTTATTGCCCACATGGTTTCTTTGGGTTTAATTCCGCGTTCTTTGAAGGAGTTTCTCAATTCTTCAAGCGTGTGGTGAAGAGCTTCTTCATCGTCAAAATTCCAATTTTGAGCAAGTTGTGCAACTTCTTTTAATACTGTTTGAGAAATTTCGGTGTCCAAAACTTCGCTTTGTACCTCAGGCTCAACATTTACTCCTTGGCCAAAAAGGTAAGAAACTGCGTCTGTTATATCGGATAAAATAACAAGCGGTTCACGAGTGATTTCAATCATTCTGGTTAATTTTTCTTCGCTTAGTTCCGATAAATCATAGTCTTTTAAAAAGGGTAGCAATTTTTCTTTAAGCTCATTTACCCCAAGTTTTTTAATGTATTGTGAGTTCATCCAGTTTAATTTATCGTATTCAAAAATCGAATTTGAAGAAGAAACTTCATGAATTCTGAAATCAGCCGCAATTTCATCTACTGTTTTTATTTCAACCCCGTCTGATGGCGACCAACCCAAAAGCGCAACAAAATTTACCAGAGCTTCTGTCAGATAACCTTTTTCAATAAATTCGCTCACCGCAGTTGCGCCATGCCTTTTTGAAAGTTTGCTTCTGTCAGGTGCTAAAATCATCCCCAAGTGCCCGAATTGAGGAACTTTCGCTCCAAGGGCTTCGTAGATTAAAATTTGTTTGGGCGTGTTTGAAATGTGGTCTTCGCCTCTTATGATATGAGAAATTTTCATCAGCATGTCATCGATTACAACCGCAAAATTGTAAGTCGGAGAACCGTTTGATTTCATAATTACAAAATCACCGATTAAACCCGTATCTAGTTTTAATTCTCCTTTTACAAGGTCATTAAAAATTAATTCTCTTGCTTCGACAGAAAATCTTATAGCAGGCTTTCTTCCCTCTTTTCTCAATTCTTTTTTTTGTGCATCGGTTAAATTTTTGCATTTGCCCGAATAAATATGAGCGATTTTTTTCTCCTGAGAAATTCTTTTTTCTTCTTCCAATTCTTCAGGAGTGCAGAAACACTCGTACGCATAGCCTTTATCTATTAAGATTTGTGCGTATTTTTGATAAGTTTCAAACCTTTGAGATTGGCTGTAAGGGCCGTATTCGCCTCCAACGTCAGGACCTTCGTCCCACTGTAAGCCCAAAGCTTTTAAACTGTCAAAAATATTTTTGATGTATTCATCGCTTGAACGCTCTAGGTCAGTATCTTCAATTCTTAATACGAATTTGCCGTTGTGTTTTTTTGCAAAAAGGTAATTGAACAGGGCTGTTCTTGCTGTTCCGATGTGTAAATTTCCGCTTGGCGAAGGGGCTATTCGTACTCTGATTTGTTCCATTTTAATTTCTCTTTCTATTTCACATTTGTGTTCATTATACTTCGAACAAAATTTTAATAAAAGAGGCGGGAAGTTCTTTTAAGAACTTCCCGCCTCTTTTTGTTATTTATTATTTACAGCTGCAGCCGCATCCGCAAGAACAATTGCAGTTTATTGCTTCTTTAGCTTCTGCCATTCTTACTTTAATACGTCCGTCAACAGCTATTCCTTCGCCTGTTTTTTCAGAAATAAGAAGAGGATTGATGTCAAGTTCGTCAATGAATTTGAAATCATTAACCAACTGTGACAATCTCAACAAAGTTTCTTCGATTTGCTCGATTTGAGCAGGTTTTGTTCCTCTTGCACCTTCTAAAAGGTGGAAGGCTTTAACCGAGCGAACCATTTCTGAAGCATCAACGTCAGTCAAAGGCGCAATTCTAAAAGTTACATCTTTCATAACTTCAATGAACACCCCGCCAAGTCCGAACATAAGCATCGGTCCGTATTGAGGGTCTGTTGCGATACCGCAGACCATTTCTCGGTTACCTTTTACCATTTCTTGAATAATCACCCCTTCAAGCCCTTCAAGCAAACCTTTTTCTTTTAATTTTGCCATAAGATCTTGGTATTCTGCTCTCAGTTGGTCTTCAGACTGGATATTAACTCTGACTCCGCCGACATCTGTTTTGTGAGAAGTTGTTTTGGAAGTCATTTTCATTACAACCGGATAGCCGATTTCGTTTCCTAAATTAACAACCTGTTCTTCGTTTGTCGCAAGCCCGTATTTACATGCTCTTATGCCGTAAGCATCAAGAACATCGATACTTTCTAATGTTGTTAATTGTTCTCTGCCTTCTGATATTGATTGAGCGATAATTTTTTCAGCTTTTGCCTTATCAACTTCAAAGCAAGGCATTTTGCCTTCTTTTCTTTCAAGCCATCTTCTGTACTGGTCAAGCCTGTAGAGCCCGTCTGCTGCTTCTTCTGCGTACATGAAAAACGGCATATTGGGGTTTAGGTCGGCGACTTTTGCAAAAAATTCCTGTTTTGTTATAAATACTCCGATAATCGGTTTTTGAGGATATTTTTCCTTAATTTCCATAATCGCTTTTGCAGCATCAATATCTTTTTGACCTATAAGCGGAAGGAAAATAACCATAATCATATCGACATTCTCGTCTTCAATAACCGCTGTAAGTGTTTTTTGGTAGTGTTCAGCCGGAGCTGATGCTATCATGTCAATCGGATTTTTAACGCTTGCAACATCGGGAAGAAAACTTCTTAAATAATCTTTTGTTTCTTCTTTAATTTTTGCTATTTCAAGCCCGTGTTCGCAAACCGCATCGGTTGCCATAATCCCAGGGCCGCCTGAGTTTGTAATAATTGCAACCCTGTTTCCTTTAGGAAGCGGGCAATTAGAAAAAACTTTTGCGGTATCAAAGAAATTTTTCAAAGAGTATTCTCTGATAACGCCAGATTGCGCCAAAAGTGCGTTTGCGGCTTTATCCGCACCTGCTAATGAGCCTGTGTGAGAAGACGCTGCAGAAGCACCTGCCGCTGAACGTCCTGATTTGAGTGCTATAATAGGTTTTTTCTTTGAAATTCTTGTTGCAAGTTTTCTGAAATTTGCAGGGTTTGCGATTGATTCCATGTAAAGCAAAATTTGTTTTACGTCCTCATCGTCTTCCCAGTATTCCATCATGGTCTCGGCGTTAATATCTGCCTGGTTTCCGATTGAAACAAATTGGGAAAATCCCAAATTTAAATCTTTTAATATATTTAAAATTCCGCCGCCCAATGCGCCTGATTGAGATACAAAAGCTACCCCGCCTTTTTCTGGTAAGGCTTCTGCAAATGTCGCATCCAGTCTTACGTTATCGTTTGTATTTAATACTCCCAAACAATTAGGACCGACAAATCTCATTCCGTATTCCTGAGCCTTTGCAAGAACCTGCTTTTCAAGTTCGGCACCTTCAGATCCTACTTCTTTGAAGCCTGATGATATAATACAAAGCCCTTTTATACCTTTTTGGTTGCACTGGTCAAGGGTGTCGAGTATGAATTGTTTTGGGATAACCACAACCGCAAAATCGATTTCACCCGGCACATCCAAAACACTGGGATATGCTTTGAATCCTTCGATTTGGTCTGCTTTAGGGTTAATAGGATAAATATCGCCTTTAAATCCGTATTCTTTTAACCTGAGCATAATTTCAGAGCCGATTGCCAAAGGCTTGGTTGAAGCTCCGATTACCGCTACTGATTTTGGTTTCATAATTTTGTCTAACTGTTTCATGTTCGTTTGCCTTTCTTTTATATTCTTACTTTTTAATATTATTTTTATTTGTCCCCTCGCCCCTTGCGGGAGAGGGTTAGGGTGAGGGGTTTTTGGATTGCCGCGTCGTTCGCCCTGCTCTCTCCTCGCAACGACATACTTCTAAGGCTCATTCTTCGCCAAGAATTATGTCGCTTAATAACCCTCGTCGAGCCATTGCCTGACTCTGAAATTTGCACCTAAATCTTGTGCTATTTTTTCGCAAGCATTCAGGTCTATTTTATGGTTTTTGTAACCGTTTACTACCGTTACGGTGGTTTCAATTCCCTCTTCGACGCTTTTTTTGATGAAATCCTTGACTTCTTCAAACGGATTTTCGCAAGGTAATTTCGGCTGTGTAAGCTCTTCGTATTGTTCTTTGTTTGATGCATTTAAGCTTACTGAAATTTCATCAATAAGCCCTTTTAATTCGGGGATTATATTTCTCTTGTAAACACAGTTTGCATGCCCGTTTGTGTTTATGCGGAGTTTGACATTATTATAGCTTGTTTTGAGAAAATTTGCTACCTCTTTTAAAATATCAAGTTTTAAAGTGGGCTCGCCGTAACCGCAAAAAATAATTTCTCGCTCATTTTTGACAAGTTTTTTTAATTGGTCAATAACTTCTTGTGCGCCGAAATTTTCGTTTTTTAACCTTAAATTAGCTCCGCAAACGTCATCTTTGAGGCTTCTGATACAAAAAACACAATTGGCGGTGCATTTATTGGTCAAATTAATATAAATTTTACCGTCTAATAAATATACCAAATTTTGTTCGTCAGATTCAGCCATTTTTTCTCTCTGTGCTAAAAAATTAAGTCAAATGTTCAAATATATTATGGCACAACAATCTTCACAATCAAGTAAAAATTATATAAAGAGGGGTAAATGAAGGAGTGAATAGTAAATGGTAAATAGTAAATAGAATTGAAAAGAATGTAGGTCGGCATTGCAATGCCGACAAAATAAATTATTCCTGTCGTCCTGAAACATTTGTTATCGGCTCAGAATTGGTCGTCCTTATTCAGAATCTCATAAATGAGATGCCGGATTAAGCGCACTCATTACAAAGTCGTCATTTTAAGTTCCGGCATGACGAGTGTGGTAATTAAACAAAGGCGGGGTTTTTGCAGTTGCAAAACCCCCGCCAAATATTTAAAAAATCAATTACGCTTGAACAGCTTTTTTATCGGCTTTGTTTGAGCGGTGTTTGTTGATTAAACTATCAAATCCTGCACCGATGATAAAATTTATGACACCTGCGCCAAGTAAAACCGCTGCAAATACCAAAATGTTTTTTGGCTTTTTTGCTGATTTTTTAATTTCTTCCATAAAGCTTTTTCTTGCAAAGGTTGCATCAATGTCTTTGTTAATATAAGTTCCGCCGATAACTGCGGCTGAAGATAAAACAGGAAGTGCTGTTCTGAAAAACCCTGTTTTTTTGTATTCGTTTTCGTTTTGTGTTTTAGCCTGAAAAGACAAACCATTTAATGTGTTTACGTTCATATTTTTATACTCCTTTTTTAATAAATCATAGGTATAAGTTTAAAATACGTAATCACAATTTTTTGCCGATTAAAATTAAATTGTTACAAATATTAATGTTTTCAACAAAAATGAGATTGCAAGGAAATTTTAATTTTTCGAATTTTTCTGTATCCTCAATTGTTTTAAATTAGCAATAAAGGTGATTAAATTTTTAAATAATTCTTTTAAAATCTTATTAAAGGAGGTTTTTATGTCAAAGGAATTGGTTAAACAAATTTGTCACATTGCAAAAAAATATAAGGTTGAAACTGTTGCAATTATGACAAACCATTTAAAAATAAAAGGTAAGCTTGCAAACTGTCCGCCCGATGATGAATCCGATTGCATTTTAACCCTAAATGACGCCAAAACATGGCTGCTTGAAGATTTATGCAAATGTTCAGATCAAAAGTGCGGCTGCGAATCACACTTTGTTTCACACAGCGAATGGCTCGGCATAAATGCCGATAAAATCGTTTCTTTCAGTATTTATAAGTGACGCGTTTTAAACTTTTCAACTATTCGACTTTTCGACTGTTCAACTTTATATATTCCAGCTTCTCAAATATTCCTGCTGCAGCGGGGTTAAGGTGTCAATAGAAATTCCCATTGACTCAAGCTTGATTTTTGCAATTTCGTTATCCACTTCGACAGGAAGGGTATAGAGTTTGTTTTCTAATTTGCCTTTGTTTTTGACAAGAAACTCAATTCCAAGTGCCTGGTTTGCAAAAGACATGTCCATAACGCTTGCGGGGTGTCCTTCTGCGGAAATTAAATTTACCAGTCTGCCTTCTGCTAAAACATAAACCGATTTTCCGTTTTTAAGCTTATATTCTTCTAAAGTAGGTCTGATTTTTTTGATTTCGACGGTTTCGTTGGCTAAATCAGGAACATTAACCTCATAATTAAAGTGTCCTGCGTTGCATACAAACGCACCGTGTTTCATATTCAAAATGTGCTTAACATCAACAACATGTTTGTTTCCTGTGACGGTTATAAAAATATCTCCGATTTTTGAAGCTTCATCAATCGGCATAACTCTATAGCCTTCCATAGCCGCTTCAAGTGCTTTAAGCGGATCAATTTCGCACACAATTACGTTTGCGCCCATTGCTTTTGCCCTCATAGCGCAGCCTTTTCCGCACCAGCCGTAGCCTGATACAACGACGGTTTTTCCTGCAATAAGAATGTTTGCTGCTCTCATAATTCCGTCCATTGTGCTTTGTCCCGTACCGTAGCGGTTGTCATATAAATGCTTTGTCATGCTTGTGTTTACACCGACTGCGGGAAATTTAAGTTTTCCTTCAGCTTCAAGTGCTTGAAGTCTTTGGATTCCCGTTGTGGTTTCTTCGGTTGAACCTATGACTTTTTGCGCAACTTCGGGGTGCTCGGCGTGAATCATTGCAACGATGTCGCATCCGTCGTCGATTATGATATCGGGATTATGGTTAAGTGCTTCTTTAATGTGTTCTTTATAAGTTTCAACGCTTTCTCCTGCTACCGCAAAAGTCGGGATTCCGTAGTGTTTAACAAGTGCTGCTGCAACGTCATCTTGAGTCGAAAGTGGGTTTGACGCAACCAAAATCGCATCTGCACCGCCTGCTTTCATCACAACACAAAGTGCTGCGGTTTCTTTTGTAACATGAACGCAAGCCGATAATTTTAAGCCTTTAAACGGCTGTTCTTTAATAAATCTTTCCTGAATCTGATTTAAAACAGGCATATCTTTAAACGCCCATTCTATCTGGTTTTTGCCCTGATCGGCAAGGTTTATGTCTTTAATGTCGTATTTTTGTTGTGTCATAAGCATTTTTATCTCCTTTTTAACAGTAAATGGTAAATAGGAAATAGTGAATGGAAAAATCTATTTACAATTTACTATTTACTATTCACTTTAATATCATATCATAAACTTTCAAAAGCTGCGCTGACAGTTAAAATAATCTTATTTGCCAAATTGCTCCTGTGGCGTTTGCAATGCAAACGCTTACGTCGCCATCGATCGGTTACAGCTCTGCAGGCGGGCAAAGCCCGACCTTCGAGCTTCCACACACGGCTACCGCTTACAACAGCCCACCTTAAAGGCTCAATGCCCATTTCAGAAAGTTTTTGTTCAATAAAATCATTGTCGAACACTTCAGGGACTTCTATTTCTATTAATTTTGAATTTATTTGTGTCATTCCACCGTTACCGATTTTGCCAAATTACGCGGCTGGTCAACGTCTTTTCCTAAAAATTCTGCGATGTAATAAGCAAGAAGCTGCAGAGGAATCATTGCAATAACCGGGGAAAATATCTCGTTAACCTCGGGAACCCTTAAAATAAAGTCAAAAAGTTCGCCCAATTTTTCGTCTTTTGAATTGGTAAGTGCGATAAGCCTTGCGTTTCTGGCTTTTGCTTCTTCCGCGTTTGAAAGAATTTTTTCATAAACTTTGCCCTGCATCAAAATGGACAAAACAGGCATGGTCTCATCAAGCATTGCAATCGGCCCGTGTTTAAGTTCTCCTGCAGGATAGCCGGTTGCGTTTATGTAGCTTATTTCTTTTAATTTCAGCGCACCTTCTAAAGCTGTGGGGAAATTTATTCCCCTTGCGATATAGATAAAATCTTTGGTGGCAGAAAATGCCTTGGCGCATTTTTGAATTTCTTCTTTATGCGATAAAAGCGTTTCAACTTTTTGGGGAAGAACAATAAGTTCTCTTTTTAACTCGGTTAAAAAGTCATTATCGAGTGTTCCTTTAATTTCCGCCATATAAAGTGCCAGCAGATAAAAAGAAATCAACTGCGCGGTGTAAGATTTTGTCGCCGCAACAGAAACTTCAATCCCTGCGTTAATCGGCACCAAACTGTCTGCTTCTCTTGCCATGGTCGAATCGGGACGGTTTGTTATGATTAAAATGTGAGAGCCTTTTTCCTTAGATTGCTTAATTGCGGTAATCGTATCTGCCGTTTCGCCAGACTGTGAAACCCCTATAACAAGGGTTTTGCTGTCTGTGACGGTTTTTCTGTAAATGTATTCACTTGACGGTTCAACATCTACTGCAATGTTACAAAAATCTTCAATTAAATATTTTCCTACCATAGCCGCATGCAAAGAAGTTCCGCAGGCAATAATCTGAATTCTGTTTAAGTTTTTAAGTGTTTCTTTGCTTAGTTGAACTTCTTTTAATGAAATCGGCTCGTCAATATTATACAATTTGCCGCTCAAAACATTTCTAATGACATCGGGCTGTTCGTGGATTTCTTTTAGCATAAAGTGTTTGAAGCCCATCTTGCTAAGCGCGACAGGCTCCCAGGGCAGAACTTCTATTTTTTGGCTAAGTTCATTACCTTGGCTGTCCGACAAAACCATTTTTTCTTTTGTTATGGTTACAATCTCATCGTCATTGAGATAAAGTGCCTTGTTTGTATGCTCAATTATTGCAGGGACATCAGATGCCACGAAAAATTCACCTTCGCCCAATCCAACAAGCAGC
>Ga0209098_1000844_pt1 | contig 31791 bp, 31 predicted proteins | sample AD_JPNHW1_MetaG_FD_184429 | JGI IMG/M metagenome (GOLD analysis project Ga0209098, IMG submission 184429) | Active sludge microbial communities of municipal wastewater-treating anaerobic digesters from Japan - AD_JPNHW1_MetaG (SPAdes) (version 2) | ecosystem: Engineered > Bioreactor > Anaerobic...
GGTCAGTGAAATGTCTCTGACTCTCAGCCCTGAACGGGCTATGGGCATCGTTCTCGATGCCATTCAGGAAATAATTCCGTTCGAACTGGCTGTTATCTTGAGTCTTGAAAAGAACAACACTCTGCAGGTTCGCTACTGCAGCGGTATTCTCTGCTGCGAAAAACTGGCAAATCAGACGCTGACCATCGATGATCGGCCAGATATAAGACTGGCGCTGCGACGCGGTGAAGTTACTCTCGTTAAAGACACGGCAGACCCGCAGCACAAAGACACTTACGATGGTCTGGTCGAGATTCCGGCCGGGCATTCATGTATGCTGACGCCGCTGAAAGCCGGCGGCGATGTGATCGGTCTGATGACCCTCGATCACCGGCAATGCGGCCTGTTCACACCCGAAAGAGTTAAATTTGCCGGCATTCTGTCGCAGCTGCTCGCAATTGCGCTGGCTCAGTCGCTGCAAACCGAAAACCTGTTGAGCGAAAAGACCGCTCTGCTTTATGAAAGAAATTCTTTTGTTGCCGATCTTGCTAGAGTCGCAGGCGGTCTTGTCGGCAATTCATCGGCCTGGAAACAGGTTCTCGAAAAAATCAGACTGGTAGCGCCTACCGATTCGCACGTGATGATTCTCGGTGAAACCGGTACTGGCAAAGAGCAGGTTGCCAAAGCGGTGCATGCACTTTCCGGCCGCTCAAAACAGCCGTTTATAACCCTTAACTGCTCGGCCCTGAACCATAATCTTGCCGAAAGCGAACTGTTTGGCCACGAAAAAGGCGCATTTACCGGCGCAGTTGCCGCCCGCAAAGGCCGCTTCGAGCTCGCGGACGGCGGCACCCTTTTCCTCGATGAGCTGGGCGATCTGCCGCTGGAAACCCAGCCGAAACTGCTGCGCGCCATTCAGCAGGGCACTTTTGAGCGGCTCGGCGGCGAAAAAACGCTGCAGGCTGATGTTCGCATCATCAGCGCCACCAATGTCAGACTCGAAGAAAAGGTCAGACATGGCAAATTCAGAGAAGACCTTTATTACCGACTCAATGTTTTTCCGATCGTTGTTCCGCCTTTGCGTGACCGGCAAAGCGATGTCGTTCTGCTTGCGCATCATTTCGTCGAGAATATGCGGGCGCGTTTCGGCTACGACCGGGTTATGCTTTCGGGGCTGGCAATCAGAAAACTTATCGAAAACAACTGGCCCGGAAACGTCAGAGAGCTTCAGAATACCATCGAACGAGCCCTGATCAATTGCCGTGGCGGCCAGATCGAGGTCGAACATATATTTTTCGAGTCTCAGGCCAGACCGACAAAGACTGAACAACCGGTATTGCCTGCACCGGACGCCGGAGTCTCAGATTTCGAAACTGAGGTGGGGCAAATAATTGTAAGGGCTCTGCAGCGGTGTGGCGGCCGCATTTACGGCAAAGACGGGGCGGCGGCTCTGCTGCGTCTCAAGCCAACCACGCTGCAGAGTAAGATTAAAAAGCTTGGTCTTGATAAAAAGCCTGACTGAACGGTCGAATATTTTGTTTTCACCGGCCACACTGTTGGTTTTACCGTCGCTGTTGTTGCAGACAATGCGCTGCCGGACCAGAGCAGCACTCATGCGTCGGTGCTTCGTCATAGGTACCATGCGATATCAACCCGGCTGAAACTGACGCCATAAAATGTTCGAATTTCACCGAAATTTAGTTGACACCGAAATGTCGGTGCAAAATTCAACGATATTTAGGTGTCGAGATGTCGCAAATCTTGCTGAAACTCGCTTTTGAAGCTGATATATGAAGACTGGCATGGCGATTGCAATACTCTCGGCGTTGATAAATTAAACTCTGGAGGAATTGAAAATGGAAAACGTTCAGAATTGCAGTATGCCCCTTCTTGGCGACAGAATGCCCGAATTCACCGTTCTGACAACGCACGGAATGAAAAGCTTTCCGAATGATTATGCCGGCAAGTGGATCGTTCTGTTCAGCCACCCTGGCGATTTTACCCCGGTCTGCACCACTGAATTCGTCGCTTTCGCAAAACGTGAAGCCGAATTCAAAAAGCTTAATGCCGAACTGGTTGGCCTGTCGATTGACCAGGTATTTTCTCACATCAAATGGATCGAATGGATCGAAGAAAAGCTGCAGGTCAAAATTCCGTTCCCGATTATCGCTGACGACATGGGTAACATTGCCAAAAAGCTTGGCATGCTTCACCCCGGCAAAGGTTCCAATACAGTCAGAGCCGTGTTTCTCATCGATCCGAACGGCATTACCCGCCTGATGATCTATTACCCCCAGGAAATCGGCCGCCAGATCGACGAAGTTCTGCGGGCTCTCAAGGCTTTGCAGGTCGCCGATGCCCACAAGGTCGCCCTTCCCGAAAACTGGCCGAATAACGGACTGCTCGGCGACAAGGTGATTGTGCCGCCCGCCAAAGACGTCGAAACCGCTGCCAAACGCAAAGGCGAAAAGAACAGCTACGACTGGTGGTTTGTCTACAAAGACCTCAAATAATTGTGTCAGCCGTAGCTGATATCTGATAAGTCCCTGTCTCCGCTTCTGCCTCAAAACCGGCAGAGGCGGAGATTTTCTTTGAGCAAAACAGTTTGCCATGGAGCGGGCCTTTTGAAGCCGGATCAGTGACAGTTGCGCAATGATGTTTTTCTGACTAATATTGGTACCTGTCACTCCTGTCCGGTTTAAGACCACGATAAAATCAGTTGCTTCGGGATGCCAGGCTCTGATTCTGGTAATGCAATGTCGGCAAACAGCGATTGAATCGGGGTCTTTTCAAAAAGGGAGATGCTCAAAATCTGTAGAATTGTGTAGATGCTGTGTTTCATTTTCAACTCCTTTTTTATGATTGCTACAAGAAGATACGTAGAAATTGCTATCCATATCTGTGTCTTAACTGCATTATCAGAGGTTCCATAAAATGCCTTTATTCGGAGATGCTGCTTGATCCACTTGAAGAACAACTCCACTTGCCATCTCGATTTGTATAGAAGCGCAATTGAGATGGCGGGAAGGCTGAAATTGTTGGTCAGGAACAAAAATCGCTTTTTTGTATCCGGATCCACAAATTTTATTCTCCTCAGTACATCGGGATATTCTTTCGCTGAGTTGAATCCGGCAAGCACCACGACTTGGTCGCATCGCAGACCTGTGGTTCGATCCACTAAGCTCGAACTTCGCCTTTTCAGTTGGGAGTTGCGCTTGGCTCTGGTTACGAAGAAAGCGGAGGATTGATGTATCGCGTAGAGTCTTCGGTAGTCCAGATACCCTCGATCCATGACGTAGAACGCGCCAGGGTCGAAGACCAGTTGATCCAGGATATTCACATCGTGAAGCTTTGCGGGTGTTACAATGACGACGCTTGGAATGTTTCCCCTCAAATCCAACAATGTATGGAGCTTGATTCCGCCTTTGGTCTGACGGAATTTTGCCCAGGGAAAAAGGGAGAGGCAGAGGTCGATGGTCGTCGAGTCCAAGGCATACGCGGTTTGAGCAAAATCGATCCCGGTGCTCTCTCCCGAATACAGCTTCTGTGCCTGTTTGATAAGGACTTGAGCGAAGTCCCCGAAGATTCTCCAATTCCTGCTCTCGTTGGCGTCGGCAAGCGTGCTTTTGGCGATTTCCCCACGGATTCCGGCATGATACAATTTGTCTTTCAGGGCGCCCAAGCAGGTGGTGATGTCTCTCAAGCTTTCTCTGAAAGTCAGCTGTGCAAAAATCATGGTGACGAACTGCGTATAACAGCTGAGGGTCCTTATTCGCCGATTCCCCTGATAACGATTGATACACTTGTTGAGCTCGTATCGTGGAAGAAAATCCAGCAGTTGAGAAAGAACTATTCGACCAGTGTTCATGTTCACACCCCCCGCCCATTATCGGGGGTGGGGTCACTTCCTGGCGAAAATTTCTCGTTTGAAATCGAAAAATCATTCTTTCGTCGGAGACACTTCTATTCATGATGTTTTCCACGATTCGTCAAAATTTTAACCGGACAGTAGTGACTCTTCTTATTGTTTTTTTGGCAATATCACCGCTTCAGGCTGACCCAACAATCCCTTTTAAAAGCGAAGAACAGAGAATCGCCGAGCGTCGAGAAATTTCAGCCCATGCAGCATTCAATAACACTTCGGTTGAGGACGTCGCTGATAATCCTCGCTATGTTGGTCAAGCCGTAGAATGGGAAGGATATATTGTTTTTTCTGATACGAAGCACAGAAATGTCAGGTATTTCGCAAACTCGAATCAAGCAATAAAAGCCGAAAATAACATGAACTTCGTATTTGGAATAGTTTTTCCACAAGCTCTCCCTGTCGATGCGAGAATCAGCGTTTATTCCACCAGGATTTATGTAAAAGGAAAAATCATCGCGGTTGAGAAGCTGTTTAACAACAGAACCTTTACGTTTAGCTCTCACCGTCAGCCAATAGTAGAAGCAGCGGAAGTAACCTTTATCCGGGAGCCAGACAACCCGCCGCTCACCATACGATATTATTAGGCACGAACTTGTCCAGAATTGGAGAGCAATCTTCATGAATGCCAGAATATTATTTTTACTTCGCAATTACCTCTTTTGGATTGGATTTGGCCTGATTTACCGATTAATTTTTCTTGGCTATCATTTCAATTTATTTACCCAGATACCATATCCCCTTCTGCCAGGATTATTTTTTCACGGTCTTCGCATGGACCTTTCCGTGGCCAGCTATCTTTCATGTGTCCCTCTTTTACTGGTTCTACTTGCCAATCTTTTATCTGACCGACTAATTGCAGCAGGAATTTTTTTCCACGCTTTTTTCTTCACGATTGCTTTGTCCGCTATTTCAATTACCGATCTTGAGATTTTTCATATCTGGGGTTGCCACATGGATGCCACCGCTCTTCGCTACCTGGCTTCTCCTAATGAAGCTTTTGCTTCATCTTGTTCCTCCCCTCTGGTCCTTCTGATGGGAATTTTTACAACAGTAGTTGTCTTATTCATCTGGATATATGTGAAGTATGTACAAGTCCCTTTTAAGAAGATGCCCTCGATAGGTCTTTGGAACATTCCACTTGGCATTACGGCCTCAGCATTAATGTTGGTAGCCGCGCGAGGTGGTATCCAGCAAATTCCGTTGAATGCCAGCTTCGCCTGCTTTTCTAATAACGATTTCGCCAACCAGGCAGCAGTCAATGAACACTGGTTGTTTTTTGCCTCTCTCTATAAAAGAGCTTACAATACTGAAAATCCGTATCAATATTTTACGCTGGCCGAAGCAAGAAAAATAGTTGCCAACACCTATTCTCAGAATGGAGAAAATCAATTTCCGAAAATTATCCAAACAAACACTCCAAATGTTGTTCTAATAATTTGGGAAAGCCTGACCGGAACGGCTGTCGAAGCGGTGGGCGGAACACCTGGCATCACCCCTGGCTTCAACCGTCTTGCCCAGGAGGGCTTGCTTTTTTCCCGCATTTACTCCACAGGGGATCGCACCAGCAAAGGGCTAACTGGTGTGCTCAGCGGATATCCGGCTCAGCCAAAGTTACCAATCATTGAATCCACAAAAAAAGCTTCTCAACTGCCAGCGATAAGTTCAAGTTTGAAAGAAAGTGGATACTGCACCTCTTTTTATTATGGCGGCGAGATTGAATTCGATAATATGAAGACATATCTGAGTTTTGGGGGCTTTGACCGGATTATTGACCGCAAAAACTTTAGTCGTGAACTTTCCAAATCCAAATGGGGAGCCCATGACCATACCGTCTTCGAAATGGCCCTGGTTGATCTGAAGAAAGAGCATCAGCCATTTTTTAGCGTAATCTTAACTCTCAGCAGTCATGAACCCTTTGAAGTGCCTATGAAAGCTAATATACCAGGTCCAGACATCGAATCTAAATTCAAAAATTCTCTATCCTATACCGATCAGGTGGTAGAATCTTTTGTTGAAAAGCTTAAAAAAGAACCTTGGTACAAGGACACATTAATTGTTATTATTGCTGACCACGGTTCCCCTATTTTGGGTAATATTCAGCGATTCAAGCCTGAAAAATTTCATATACCCATGCTCTTTCTTGGAGGTGCGCTGAAAACAGCCGGGTCGGTCATTTCCAAGATAGGCTCCCAACAAGATCTGGCGAGAACTTTGCTGGAACAACTTGGTGTAAATGCCAATGATTTCTGCTTTAGCCAGAACCTGCTGTCAGATTCATCTGGACAATTCGCTGAATTCTTTTATAACGATGCATTCACACTGGTGAACGAAAGAGGATATGTGGCATTTGATAATATCTCACAACGCTTCCTTTACCGGGCCCCCCAGATCACCAATGATGATGTACGGCTGAGTCAGGCCATCATGCAGACTACCTACCAAGATTACCTGGATAAAGGGAACCTGGTTCGCAACTGGTAAAATTTGTAACCTGAGCGAAACCCGATTCCAATAGAAAAATATGAGGAAAGAATGCATACAAAATTTCATACAGAATCGCTACCGGGAAACTTTGGCACAGTCTTATAGCCGAAGCGAAAATTAAACATGAAGAAGGTATTCTTCAAATGAATAAAGCCACTTTTATCCAAGAGATTGTGCCTGAAAAAATATTGTATTATGTAGAAATGATGCTTGTTGTTTCGAAACATGTACCCTGTTGAACGTCTGATGTGCAGGAGGATTAAGTGTGACATACGAAATTACGGGCTTGCCGAATCCGGTTCATTACATCCGCGACTTCAAACGATTTCAGGAAATTTTGAGTGTCCTGGTCAGACATGGGTTCGGTCACCTCGTAATGGAACTAAAACACAGCGACTCTGCGCTTGGCCGGTTGATTTCATCCTTCCGGTTTGCTGGCCTGGACGAGGGCAAAACATCTTTGATAACTGTTGCAGAGCGCATCAGGCTTGTGTTCCAGGATCTCGGCCCAACGTTCATTAAACTCGGTCAGATTCTCAGTACAAGGCCTGATCTGGCTAGTGACGAAATCATGATTGAGCTCCAGCATCTTCAGGACAACGTTCCGGCTTTCGCTTTTCCTGAGGCGAAAAACCTGATCGAAGTGGAACTTGGAAAAAAACTCGAAGATGCTTTCGCCTCTTTCGATGTAACTCCTCTGGGAACGGCCTCCATCGGTCAAGTCTATGCTGCGCAGCTCCACCAGGGGACAGATGTCGTGATCAAGGTACAACGGCCTGGCGTCAGAAGCCTTATCGAAAGTGATATCAGCCTGATGCTGATGGTCGCGCGTCAGCTCGAAAACCGTATTCCAGAGCTGCGTGCGATCGATCCGGTTGGCATAATTGAACAGTTTCAGCGCGCCGTGAGTCGAGAACTTGATTACACAAACGAGATGCGAAATGCGCGGCGTTTCAAAGCGGCCTTTGAAGAGAATCCACGGGTCGTAGTTCCGGCCGCGTATCCGGAATTCTCGACCCGCCTGGTCTTTACGATGCAGAGAATTCGTGGCGTCCGCATCACAGAATCAGCGTCTCTCGGCATCGACCCGCGCAAACTTGCCGATGTTGCCATTGACTCGGTGCTGACAATGGTGTTCGAGCACGGGTTCTTTCACGCTGATCCGCATCCAGGCAATATTTACGCTCTAGAAGGAGGGAAGATAGCCTTTCTTGATCTCGGCATGGTGGGGCACCTTGACGAGGGGCTGCGCTTTCGCCTGGCCGATCTAATCGTCGCGCTTGTCGAAAACGACATTGATGCGGCGGCACGCGCACTTCAGGCGATGGGTATTCATGACGAGCCGATCAACCGTGCGCTTTTTAATGTGAACGTTTCCGAAATCATGCATAAAATCATCGGTATACCGATTTCCGAAATATGTCTCTCAGAAATTATTCAGGATCTCTTCAACGGTGCGCGCCGACATAAGATAAAAATTCCCCCCGACTGTTATCTGATGGGAAAAGCCCTGCTGACAGTTGAAAGTGTGGCGCGTAATCTAAACCCCGATATGAATATCGAAACTGCCATAACCCCACACTTGAAGCGCCTCATGATCATGCGCAACACTCCCGCGCGGGTCGGCAAGCTTCTTTGGCGCCGACTGAGCGAAGCTGCGGATATCATGGGCGATCTGCCCGAACAGGCTTCTGAAATATTAGCCTTGATGCAGCACAGCAAGCTGACTTTACGGGTAGAAACAGTAGAACATGGCAGTACTATGATGCAAGTCGAGAGACTGATCGGTAAAATAATTGCGGCGATCATTGTTGCCGCGCTAGTCCTGAGCTCCGCCATGTTTATCACGTTCTCGAAGATTGATTACCTGATAATGGGAGTTCCTGCGCAACTGGTTCTAGGTGTCGCCGGCTATCTGGTTGCCGCACTTTTAGGTGTACACATGGTCAGACAGGTTATTCGCCAGACCGATAGAAGCTGATGAACTACTGGAGGTGCTGCTCAAGAATAGTGACAGTTACACTTGGGCTTTGGCACTTCATGCGCACCAGCTTTATCGAAACCGAAAAGCGTCTCTGTCGATAACCATTGCGCCATATTCGGCTGTCACAACTGTGTCCTGACGCCCCTTATAATCACAGGGGCTTTTAAATTTTAGTCAGGATTACTTCGGCGAGAATGCTGATGTCTTTATACCAAGACGACGGCTAAAAAAGCCCGGCACAGGCAAAATCATAAACGCCCACCGTCAATGAAGCCCCAATGTGGTCGTCGTTCCGCGCAGGGAAATTCCCGATGCGGCTGAGCGCGCCGCATTCTATCGTAAATACGCCGAGATGGCCGCTAATTGATTGTTTAAACGGGCAAACCATCGGGGTTTGCCCGTTTTAAAATGCTGACAATGCCAAGTAGGGCATTTCAACCAATCCCTTTCCCGCTAAATCTCTTATGTCCTAGGGAAATGGCTGACGCGCCTTTTCAGCCCTTTCGCGTCCCCCAGGGCCGTTTCAGCCTTTCTGCTTTGCGCCCAAAACACTCACTTTTACCACCAGTGACTTTGAACGGCATTCCAGCCGGTCACACAACTCGCCCGCCGGCCACATTTTTTAAAATAATCGAAAAATAACTGTTTTGGCGACTCTTTCCGCCACCCGGCTTTATATCACATGCACCGCAACAGCCAAGCGCCCTCTCTGGGCTCACCACAGGGGAAACCGTTTTAAATAACTCTTCCGCAAATCCTTATCCCCGCTGCACCGCCCGTCGAATCTTTAAAATACCGACTGTCGCGGAAAAGTAAAGGCCTCCACCCCGTCCGGCTAAATCGCCGGCCGGGTCCCCGCCTTGACTTTCCCGCATCAGCCTGGTTGTCTGGGGTCATCGACGGGCGGCTCCGCAGGGGAAAAGGTTTTCTGGCCAGAGTATTTTGCCGTGACGGCAAACCACTGAAAATCCTTTTCAATAGCAGAAAATACCACTTTACAATGACAATAAATTACATATATTATTGGTAGATGACAAATCGGTTTTCACCAGGGGAGGTTCAGCATGCAGACAATGAACTACAAAGAAGCGGCCAGGTATCTCAAAGTCACCGAAGGCACCCTGCGCAACTGGGTTTCAAAGGGCCGCATCCAGCCCCGCAAAGTCGGCAAACACGTGATCTTCTTCAAAGAAGAACTCGAAACCTGGATCAAAAACCCGCCCCCCGCAGCAACTCCCGAACCCGCCATGAAAGACCTCGTCGATGTTTTTAGCGACGTGCTTCAACTGCCTGCAAAACCTGAACCCAAACCGGCCCCCGCCACATCTGCCCGGCCCGTCGAATGGGTGCCGCAGTTCCACATGACAACCTCCAATCAGGAAAAAGACCCATACGCCCTGCTGCTCGATCTCCCCGGCCCGAACGTGAAAATGACCCCCGATAACATGCGCGAACTCGCCCGCTACCTCGTCGATGCCGCCGAAATCTGCGAAAAACGCCAGTACCGCGGCCTGAAAAACTTCTCACTCTTCCGCGAAAATGAACGCTTCAGAAGTTCCGTTGTCCTGGTTCCCTTCAACCAGATGCGCGACCTGCAGACTCTCGCCCTTGCCGCCCTCAGATCCGGTGACGTTCTCGCCGAAACCAAAGAAAAATACGTCATTCAGTTCATCCGCGACGGCCTCAAACACCAGCTCCCATTGATCAACCTGCAGCTGAAGAAAAAAGGCATGCGCGCCATCACCTTCAAATCCCTGAAAAACTAATACCCGTCACCTGTGTGCCGCGCTGTCCAACACTTCTATTGCCCACTGATTCAGACTTTTCCCACTGGACTTCGCTGCTATTGTAACAGCGGCATGAACCTCAGGCGGAACCCTGAACATCAGTTTTCCGGAAAACGGTTTTTGTGGCTTTTTACCCAGCTTTTTGCAGGTATCCAGGTAGTCCGTTACTGCTTCCTTAAAGGCTTCTGTCAGCTCTGTAACACTCTCACCATGGAATGTAACCATATCTTCAATGCCCAAAAGACGCCCGAAAAAGATATTGTCGCGGGCATCGAATTCAACGCGGGCTGAGAACCCTTTGTAAACCAGCAGATTATTCATGGTTTGAATCCCATCCTTTCCAGAAACTCCCTCGCTGCCTCCACCTGATAAGGCTTGGCTTCCTTCTGCGGGTGCGGCCGATGAAAGCTGACGATCTTGTCACCAAACGCAAACCTGACACGAGAACCACGACCTTCGATAACGACACCACCAAGTGCTAAAAACAGTTTTTCAATAGAACTGAACTCGATATTGCTCTTTGTCGGGGTCGAAAAGATTGCTGCTAACGTCTTCTGGTTCTTGCTGTTCATACTTTGAATATAGCCGCTTTTGTTAAAAAGTGCAATCATATTCTGCTAGCATTCAACCAGATGCGCGACCTGCAGACTCTCGCGCTCGCCGCCCTCACCTTCAAATCCCTGAAATGTTAATCATTGTAGGGGCGTGTCGCGACGCGCCCCGCTTCGATGACAATAAATGACAAACAACACCGCAGCGCTGGCGCCGCAAATCTGCTATCCTTGTTCTGAAACCATGCCCCGAGAGGAAACCCGCCCATGTCCGCCGAAATCATGACCATCAAAGAACTGGCCGCATACCTCGATATCACCGAGGGAACCATCTATAAAAAAGTCTCCAACAACGAAATTCCCTACGCCAAACTCGGAACCCTGCTGCGCTTCCCCAAATGGGCAATCGACGCCTGGGTCAGCGAAAACACCACCCAGCCGCCCGACGCCCTCTTCGACGAATTCGCAAAACTCCAGTCCCGCTACCATTTCAAGAAATGGCTCCAGTCAAAGGGAATCGATCCGGCCGGTCTCACTGATCAGCAGCTGCTGGCGCTCGTCAAAAAAGCCATCGCCGACCTGTCCAGCCAGGAAGAACCATGAAAACGCGCTCCATCGATGACCTGCGCAAATATGCTCTGAGTCTGGCCAGCCTCGACCAGGCAGAAATTCTGAAGAAACTCGGAATCAAGCATTACGACAAGAATATTCTCAAAATGGCCAAACCCGAACTGCTCAAAAACTTCGGAAAAAGCGCCAAAACCCTCAACAAATCGCTATTTATCAAAAACGTCATCTGGCAAACTTTCGAAAAACTCCAGGCCGGGGAAACGCCCTTCGATATCGGCAATCTGCGCTCGTTCTGGTATTACATCAAGGACACCATGCACAAAGCCGGTGCCGCCAAAGGTGATCCATACCTGATCGTTTCTGAAATGTTCATGCTTATGGTTAAAGCCGGCCTTTTCAAATACAGCGACTTCGGCTTTGACGACGACGACAAGGGCAACCGCTGGCACGCCAGGCGCCACCCGCAGATCATCCTTTTTGCCGAAAAAACCGCCTATAACGACCTGATGCAGGAAGTGAACCGCGATTTCGACATCACCACCATCTGCACCGGCGGCCAGTCATCTTACCTCAGCATCGAGTATTTCGTTGATGAGCTGCGCCGGCGCGGCGTCGACCTTGCCGCCCGCTTCTACATCTTTTCGATCGTCGACTTCGATCCGGCCGGCGACATTATCGCCACCAGGTTTGTCGAAAACCTCCAGGACAACGGCATCAAAAACATCGCCGTCTTTCCCGGTGAATTTTACAAGCATTTCCGCCGCAAAGATATTGTTATCCCGGCCAACATGACCAAGGAACAGCGTAAAAAAGTTTACATCCTGCCCCTCAAAGTCAGAAAGTCCGGCCTTGCCGCCAGGTGGGCCGCCAAAACCGGCGGCGTCAACGGCAAAAAGGGCATCATGCACGGCATCGAAACCATCGTCATGACCAAAGCCCAGATCATGAAAATCTTCCTGGAAGAACTCTCAAACATCATCAGCATCGACTTCGAACAGATCGCCAAATACCGCCAGATGGAAACTTTGCGCGACCAGATGCAGGCCTTCGCCCTCAAAAAACTCCAGCTCGGCCTTTAAACCAGATCGTCACGAAATTATCAATACAGCCGCCGCCGGTGCATCAAACTCATTGCTCCACGCCCCAAAAAACCAGCCTTAACGGCCACACAACCAGATTCCCATTCCAAACAACGATTTCAATGGATAAGCAAACTGTAAGTAACGATTTAATCGATATTTACATCGAACGATTTTCTAATAGTTCATTTTCCCGCCCTGATTCGACCATAATATGACGAATCAGCAATCACGAAATGGCATAATTCGTCGAAATACGCTATATTACCGAATATGACAAATCCAGAGATAACAAAAGCAAATACGGTAGAAAGCTTCATGAAAGCCAACTCCACCCTCCGCATCGGCAAAGACGCCGTCACCGATTTTCTCACCAGGCTCAACACCCTGTCAGCGGCAGTCGTTAAAGCCGCCGAAACCAGCGCCATCAACCAGAACCGCAAAACCATCATGGCCGCCGACATCGAGCAGGCCATGACCTCAGTAACCGGCGATACTTCCGACCTGCCGTTCCTTTTCAAACAAATCGAAAAGCTCAACGCCAGAGACACCGCCGACCTTGCCGCCCTGATCCGCGCCTGGGTCGACTCACACTGATTCATGATCAAAGACGACCTGGCCCGCACCATCGCCGAAGAATACGAACTTTCCCTCTCCCTTTCAACGCGCATCGTTCAAACCATGCTTGATAAAATCATCGACGGCCTGGTGAAAGAATCCCGCATCGAGCTCCGCCGCTTCGGCGTCTTCGCCGTTAAACAGCAGGGCCCCCGCGTCATCACTCTCCCATCCGGCAAAAAAATAAAACGCCCGGCCCAGAAGGTAGTGACCTTCGCACCAGGCGCCGCAGTCAAAAAGAAGCTAAACCCCAAAACCAGCAAGAAAAAGTAAAATTATTCTTCTGCCTCAACCGCCGGCAGAAAGACTTCTGAGGGAACCTTGAACCGCCGCGCCAGAGCTGCAATATGCCGCAGATTCAACTCCCGCTTTCCTGCTAGAATCTCCGAAACTACGCCTTGGCTGCCTAATTCCGAAAGATCTTTCTGCCGCAGGCCGTGTTGCTCCATAAGAAATCGCAACATATCCAGGCCCGTTACATCGTCCATCGGGTGCCGCGCATCATCATATTCCCGCAACCGCATTTCGAGAATATCCATCAGACCGCAAAGCGGATGCTTCTTCTTCCGGCCGATCTCGGCCATAACTTCTTCCATAACCGCTGTTGCCCGATCGTAGTCTGCATCTGACCTGATTCTATCCACAGACACAATCTTCACAACATCCAGCCACTTGCTTAGCAGATTAGGCCGTTGCGGAATCCGCTCTTTTGTCGCATTGTCGCTGGTAGTCGTTCCCTTCATGGCTTCACCTCACTTCTTCTGGCGTTTCGGTTTCCATGTATCGCGGTCGTATTCTTCGTGAGTCAATACCGCTACAACGAAAACCTTCTGCCATCTATATTCAACTTTGGTAACCAAACGAAACTTGTTCCCGCCGATGTTAAACACGCACAACCCACGCACATCATCCGCTGCCGGAAACACCGCCCTGATTTCCATCAGATTGTGAAATTCCATGCGGCTCACAACCTTGAACCATGCATCCAGAGGCCCTTTTGCGGCTATATGTATCTGAGCGAATTCATTGAGTTTTCTGCGCGTGATAACATGCATCTTAATTTAAGTATATCTCAATTTGAGATTTTTTCCAAGTATTGCTTTTGCCTTAATACCGGTAATAGGGAAACCAGGCAACTTATGGTGTAGCGCGCAACACCACAGGATTAAACAATTCAAGCCAGATCTTTTTCAATAAGCTTACCTGGGGAACTTTTTTCTCTGGGGGTTGCCAGACCTTTACCGGCAAAGGTTTACTTACTGGCGATGGTAGTAACCTGAAAGTAAGGTTATCAAGTTTAAGGCTTTGGTTTTGAAGTATTGCAATCATGCTTTTATTCTGGTCATTCAAGAATTTATTTTGTTCTGCCAGGAGCATAACAGCCTTTTCCAGATCAGCAATTCTTTCAGCGACGCCTGAGCCCGTTTCCAGTTGCTGAGTTATTGGCGGTGGTGGTGAGCATGTTGCTTTTGTTTCAATAGCAGCGACAGCGGGAGATATGCCAGAATCTACCGCCTGTTTCATTGCTGACAGCAAATTCTCTGACCCGGCAGGTATAAACGAGATCCTGCCTTCCTTTGTTATGTCTATTTCTAAAAGCTTGCACCAATAGCGGCATTGAGTGGCGCTGATGCCTAACTTTTCAGATGTTTCTATTATCGCTAATTTGTTCATGTTTAAACCTGCTTTAAGATTTAATACGCTGTATTTTCTTTAAATCCTGACATCTTATCGGCACAGAATCAGGTTTTCTTTAAATTACCGAAACATCAGCGTTTAAAATTTTACATCCAGAAAATAATCAGCATGATTGCAGATTGGCTATCAAATAACCAAACGGAAGAAAACTGAGCCTTTATTGATTGGAAGCTGTTTACACGAAATTTAAACGATCGTTAAGACAGGCTGCTTTATTGTTTCTGGGGCCACGACACCAACCGAAATTTTATGGATGTTAAGCCTTTCTCGAAAACCACCGTTTTCAAGAAAGGCTCCTGGGTGTCGTAATGAAAACGAAAAAAACGGGGTTCACTATTCTCAAAAATCATTCTTGATTCTATGTTCTCGATTCGCTATCTTCAAAATGAATTTTGAGAACCAGGGGTGTTTATGCTAATCGGTTATGCCAGAATTTCAACTGACGATCAAGATCTTTCTCTGCAGACGATTGCCTTGGAACAAGCTCATTGTGAGAGAATATTCACCGATAAGGTCAGTGGCAGCCAATCTGATAGACCTGGCCTCAAGTCAGCCTTTTCGCATCTTCGTGCCGAAGATACTTTGATTGTGTGGAAGCTGGACCGATTAGGCCGTGGCGTGAAAGGATTGATAGAGCTGATAACAAACCTGGAGAGTCAGAACATTCATTTTCAAAGCCTGACTGAGAAAATTAATACATCGACTCCGGCCGGGCGCTTCTTTTTTCATGTTATGGCCAGTCTTGCACAAATGGAACGGGAACTGATCATAGAACGAACGCAAGCCGGCCTGGCAGCCGCTCGTCAAAAAGGAAGAATTGGTGGTAGAAAACGTTCCATGACAGATAGCAAAATTGAAGCAGCCAAAAAGCTCTTCGAAGCTGGCGCTCTTCCAAAAGATATTGCAAATGACCTTGGGGTTTCTGTCCCGACTCTTTATCGGTGGTTGCCTGCATCAACCAGATTTTAGGCTTGCGTAAATTTCCACGGTGTTGTGACTCCGAATAGTCTGCCATCTAAAAACTGATTTTAGACCACCTGGCGTGCCCTGTACGGAATCCGAAATGGTTTTTGGATAGTTACCCCTCCCTGTTGGGAAAAATTTCTTCCCTGGCTGTATTTTTGAAAAAGTGTTCTCAAAACACGGGAGTTTTGCTTTCTTGTCTTTGAGTGTTTTCAAACATCAATCAAAAAACAGACGAACTTTACCAGGTCAAACAGCACAAATTTTATTAAAATTCGAAAGCCTCCTGTTTGTAAGTTTTTAATACTTTTAATACTTTTAATACTTTAGGCGCTCTGGAACCCTCTTCAATTCTATCTCTAACTATGCCAACTCAGACAAATTTAATGTCAACTCAGACAAATTTAATGTCAACTCAGACAAATTTAATGTCAACTCAGACAAATTTAATGTCAACTCAGACAAATTTAATGTCAACTCAGACAAATTTAAAACTTGTCTGAGTTTTTTTCTGGCTATTTTCTCAGACATGAATTAAACTTGTCTGTCTAGATTTAATTTGAGGGAGCTTTTATGCCACACCAAATGGTTCGCAAAGCTAATTCTCTTATAGAGGCAACTTACAAGCTGTCTGCTATTGAACAAAAGATAGTTCTTTACCTGATTTCAACAGTAAGCCCGGCTGACGATGACTTTAAACCCTATCAATTCAAGATTAAGAATTTTTTTGAATTCATTGGTCAGTCGGAAACAAACTATACCTGGTTAGAAGAAAATCTACTGTCTTTAAAAAACAGAAACTTGCGGATTGTTTATGCAAATGAAGATGGTAAGAAGGTCATTTTAAATGTTAACTGGCTTTCATCATCGAAGTATGTTGAAGGTAGCGGTTGTGTGGATCTGCGCTTTGACCCAAATATGAGGCCATTTCTGCTTCAGCTTAAGAGTCGGTTTACCAATTATCGCCTGTCTAACGTGGTGCAACTGAAAAGCCAGTTTTCGATCCGTATTTATGAATTGCTGAAGCAATATGAAAAAATAGGCAAACGTTCCTTCGGTCTCTACGATCTACGTTCAATATTGGGAATTGATGATGACCAGTATCAGCAATATACCGACTTTCGAAAAAGAGTTATTCTGGCTGCCCAGGCAGAATTGGAAGAAAAGACCGATATTTGTTTCACATTCAAGGAAACGCGAGTTTCCAGAAAAGTGGATGTGATCACTTTCTTTATCAAAGCCAATGCCTTAAAACCACAATTTATGTTTGATGAAGCCGAGATCATAATGCCTGCATCAGAAATTGAATCTGAATTAGCTTCCTTGATTGATTTACTCCCAGATGAATACAAAGGCAGGAAATCTGTAAGTAAGATCCTGGAAGATTCAATAATAAAGCATGGTTTCGAATATGTGATGCGCAATATTATCTATACAAATGAAAAATCTAATGCGGTGAAGCCGGGTTTAACGGGTAATCGCAGCAATTACAGAGCTTATCTTAATAAGGCTTTGAACAATGATTATGGCCTGGCTTACATGGAAGATCAACAGGTCAAGCAGGAAGCCGAGAAGCTAAACCAGAAAACTTTTGCCGAAGCCGAAAAGCAAAAACAGCGCGAAAAGAACCAGATAGACCAGGAGCGGGAAAGCCGCGAAAAAGCCCGTGTATTCATCGCTTCCTACGCTCCTGAAACCCTGGAAACCTATGCCGAAGAAGCCAGGAAACGCCTCTCTCCTGATTCCCTGGCTCGATATCACCGGAAAGATGTAATCGGCCTCTTCGAATTCAAACGCCGCCTGGAAGATGTTGTAATGGAACATACCGGCCTTCGCAAACCACAATCGGAAGCCGCGTCTGAACTTCCTGAAAACAAGCCCGCAGACCGGGAAAAGGAAGCCGCTGCCGAATAGAACGGCAGCCAGGTTCTTGATCCGCACGCGGCCCACGTCCTGTTGACCGGGCCAGCACTCCGGCAGCTTCGCCGCCTCCGCTTTTGCCCCGGTCTCGGAAAGCCCTTCGGGCTTCCGCAGGAGCGTGCAATGTCCTGCCTGCCGGTGCCTGACCTCAGCCTTTGTCATTTATTGTCATCGGCTGCCGCTTTTTCTGTTCGCCCTGCCGCCAGTCGCCCCGGCAGTCCGGACATTGGGGCCGCTAACCGGTTCGCACTGACTTTCGTTGCGATCCGGCGCATATGAAGCAGACCGCACCCGGAGCCGCCTGCTGGAAGAAAAAGACCGGCGACCAGTCAGGGCCCTGGCCGCCTCCAGCTTGTTGCGCCGCCGCGATCCCGGAGCCGGGTTCAGCGGACGCCGCTCTTGAACCCCTTTTAGATCCCCCGCCCACCCAGGGCTGCGCCAACGGTATTACACAAAGTCCGGGCGGTTGTCCAGCCGGCAAAGCCGTCTGGCCACGTCTCATCATTACCCCTGGCAAGCTCCGAGGCGCGATGTAATGCCTGGTTGCGCTCCCGCGCAACCAGGCACCGGGCAAACCGCTCGCGCAATTATCGCGCCGGCCTCCTGCCGTCACGATAATTGCTTTGCTCACTGTCTGATAAACGCGTTTATCAGACCTTGCCTCTCGCCCGTTCCGCTAACGCTCCACGGCCTCGACCCCTGCGGGGCTTTACATCGCACCTCTCCGGCCTCTGCCTGCCGGGAACCCGGCAGGTCCGGCTTTACATAACAAAACGTTATGCAAACTTGCCAGGGCCAATGATGAGCCGCACGCCGCTATCGCGGCTACCGCCCTAAAACGGCACCCGGCCCGCGTCCTGTCGAGGTGGCAGCGCTCCGGCAGCTCCGCCGCCTCCACACCTGCCACCTCCCGGAAAGCCCTTCGGGCTTCCGCAGGTCGCTGCAATGCCCATCTGCCCCGGCCAGGTCTCTACTGTTTGTCATTTATTGTCATTCTTCCAACTTTTTGCGCCTCAGTGCCCCAGTCGCCGTGTCATCTGGACATTGTGTCCGTGTGCCAACCGGTTTTAAAGGAACTGTATAAAATGGCGCAATCCCTCCCACCGGCCCCCAGGGGCCTCCTAAGAAAAAACCCTCTATTGAAAGATGTATTTACCTTTCAATAGAGGGTTTTAAGCAAAGCCAAGTTATTTAGAGAAACACTTTATACCCGATGTTAAAGAGTTCACCAAGCTTTTTGGCCAGATTCTTCCCAATTGGTCGCTCACCTTTTTCCATTGCAGAAATATTCGGTTGCTTCATTCCAAGCTGTGCAGCAAGCCATTTCTGCGATTTCCCGTCGCGATACCGCAAACCGCGCAAAATTTTTCCTGGGCTACTGTCTGGCAAAACCTTCTGCCATGGCACGCTATCATTTATTTCTTCGGCTTCTTCGTCAACCTGTCCCCCCAGTGCTACAATGACGTTTTTAATGTCTTCAAGTTTTTTCACCGGAACACGAAAATGCACGCTCATCAGGCTATTTTCTGGCAGCATAGTGATTGTTCTCCCTTTATATCTGCTTATATTTCAAGGTCTGTAATTAATACCCGGCGTTTTCATGGGTGCCGGCATATACAATCTGAACCAAATTCTTTTGAAGAACGACCCATTTCGCAACATATGTTGGCCGGCCACCTCCGAGGTGACAATGATGTTCACCTGTGCTTAACTTACTGTAATGAGGCCAATTGCCGCGCACTGGCCCGTAATTAATAATATCTTGAACAAGAACCTTCAATATTTCTCGCCTGTTTGCCGGTAATTTCTTAACCTGTTTCTCCGCTTTCCCGGAAAATTTTACCTCGGTCATGGGTTAACTCCTGCAATGTCTGAATCTGATATAAATATACTAAAAAAAGATATATTTGTCAATTTCCGAATGTGGGGTTTAATGAGCAACAGAACAGAAAACTCGGTTAAGGTTTATTCATCAACCTTTAAACATCCCTAATAATCGAAGTTCCCCGCGATTGATTGTCTCTAGAACCTTCAAAAGAAGCATGTCGGAGTGAGGTATACTTCAACCTGACGTCAGAAAACCTGATTTTCAGTGTCAGATTAGAGTCTAATATCACATTTATTGACATATTTATATAAATATCTTAGAGTCATTCCTGACACGTTTTAAGGGAGAAGCCACAAATGCAAGGCCAGAGAATCGGGTATATCCGCATCAGCACCTTCGATCAGAACCCCGCCAGGCAGTTGGAACAAACTCAGGTCGACCGTGTCTTTACCGACAAAGCATCTGGAAAAGACGCTAAACGGCCGGAGTTAGAAGCCTTACTGTCCTTTGTTAGAGAAGGTGACACAGTAGTGGTTCACAGCATGGATCGCCTGGCTCGAAATCTCGACGATCTGCGCCGGATCGTGCAAGATTTGACCAAAGCCGGCATCAGGGTGGAGTTTGTAAAAGAAGGGCTTATATTTACCGGCGATGATTCGCCAATGGCAACGCTTTTGCTTTCGGTAATGGGTGCTTTTGCAGAGTTTGAGCGGTCGCTTCTGCGTGAGCGACAACGCGAAGGAATTGCTCTGGCGAGGCAACGCGGAGCCTATCGCGGAAGAAAAAAGGCTTTAGCTCCTGCTCAAGCGGAGACTCTGCGACAACGAGCGCGAGACGGCGAAGAAAAAGCACATCTGGCCCGCGAATTCGGAATCAGTCGCGAAACGGTGTATCAATATATCCGCTCTGCAAGCTGATTGTCATGGCTCAGAAATTCCTTAGCGTACGTAAATTTCCGTTTGGTGTCGTGACCCCTTTTACATCTTGTGCCCGAAGGGGATCCCGTATTTACGCAGCTTGCCGCGCAAGGTGCTGGGATTGAGAGCGAGGATTTCGGCGGCACCGCCGGGGCCTTCAATTTTTCCTCTGGTCGCGGCAAGAACCTTACACAGATGATCTCTGACGATATTTTCCAGGGTTTCCAGCCTCGCTGCTGGAGATGGCGCGTTGACAGCCCTACCGGGGAAATAGCTGGCAGGTATTTCCATTGGCTGGCCATTACAAATGATCAGACCGCGTTCAATAACGTTTTGCAATTCTCTGACGTTGCCGGGCCAGTCATATTGCAGCAGGCGATCAAGGGTTCCCGGAGCCAGGCTTTGACTGACCGGCAGGTTCAGCTCTCGCGATTTGCGCACCATAAAATATTGCACCAGCAGCAGAATATCTTCTTTTCTTTGTCTGAGCGGCGGCAATTCGATAGGAAAAACATTAAGCCTGAACCAGAGATCTTCGCGAAACTTTCCGGTATGCACCATTTCAAGCAGATTCCGATGAGTCGCAGCAATAACCCGCACATCAATTGTCAGCGTTTGCTGCCCGCCGACCCGCTCATATTCCTTTTCTTGAAGTACTCTGAGCAGCTTTACCTGAGCCTCCAGACTTAATTCGCCAATTTCATCAAGAAAAATTGTGCCATTATTGGCACGTTCAAAACGCCCCTTCTTAACTGAAACAGCGCCAGTAAAAGCACCCCTCTCATGCCCAAAAAGCTCACTATCAAGCAGCGACTCCGGCATGGCGCCGCACTGCACCTTAACAAAGGGGCCATCGCGGCGCGGACTGGTTTGATGTATGTTTTTCGCAATTACTTCTTTTCCGGTACCGGTTTCCCCAAGCAGCAAAACAGGACTAGAAGTCCGGGCGACAGTTCTGGCCATTTCCATCACCCGGCGCAGGCCAAAATCTGCTCCGACAACCAGATCTCCACCAGCTCTCTCCAGGTCGGTCTTCATGATCTGATTTTCGTCAATCAGACCTTCTTTGAGCTGCAACAGCTCAAGATATCTGATTGCATTGCTCATGGCAATGGAAAACGGTTCCCTTACCGAGAGCAGCAAATCAACATGGTGCTGCTGATAGACATCCCTGCCCTTTTTGGCAACAAGCAGTGAACAGCTGCGATAGCTGCCTGAGCCTATTTCCATTTTTACCATCGAGTAACGTTCGATATTGGCAAAGATCTTAAGCAACGGCAGTGGAAACTTGCCAAAGTTATCAATGGTAATCGGCCTTTGCTGACTCTTCTCAAAAGTCTCCAGTTCGCTGACTTCTTTGCTGTTAAGCCACATTATAGGCTCTTTGATGTTGTCTGGCTCGTTGATAAGGCGTTGTCCATACCTGGCCACCGAATAAATCTTGACTCCACCGTCGTCAACGTCGGCAGCGAGATACATGCCCATCATATCCATTGGAATATAATCGCGCATATAGTTAAAAGCAGCTTTAATAGCCTCGCCAACTTCGAGACTGCTATGAATTCTCAAGGCTACTTCACGAAAAAATTCTTTGGCACTAGCATTTTTCAAAACAATCTAACCTCATCTGTAAACTCGCCAAACTATCATATTAAACACATTCTATCACATTAAACAGCCAAAAACTATCAAATAAAACAGAAGCAATCCGAGTTCGCGCTAAATGTTGATCTTTAGTGCATTTCAACGGCTCCCAACGCCTGGCACGGTTTATGCTTGTATCATGTTTGTATTGTTTTACTGGAGATAGTTTCTCCAGAGGCAAAACGCAATGAAAAGTTGAGATTGACCTGCCTGCAATCACCAATCAGTCCAGGGTTACATTGGTTATCTACAACAAATTCAACTTCATTATAAATCGACTTAAGGATGGCAAAAGATGCACACACAATCAGGAAAATCACTATGGATAGCTCTATTAGCTGTTATCTGTCTTCTCGGGCTGGTATCGTTCGCACAGATACATACCGCCAATGCCGGGCTTGAGCGAAGCAGAGAAGATGCACAGCACAATGCATCTTCGCAAAGCAAGGTTCCGGTTAAGTTATCGCCAGTAACCAAAAGGCAGTTTCTCAAAACCATAAATGTGTATGGCAAGGTCGAGTCGTATCAGAGCGCTTTTGTTGCACCAAAAATCTCAGGAGTGGTCGAAAAACTGTTTGTCGACGAAGGCAGTCGTGTCGAAAAAGGCAAAACCCGCCTATTCGAAATCGATAACCTCAAACTGCAACAGAAAGTAGATAATGCGCGCCAGAATATTTCCATTGTTCTGGCTGTAGAAAAAGAGCGAAAAGCCCTGCTGCGCAAAGCACAGATCGATCTCGACAAAAAATCAAAAAGTTACGCACGTCACAAATCTTTGCTCGAAAAACAGGCCATAACGCAGGAAAGCTTTGACAACCACGAAGCCGAATACCTTTCAGCAGTCGCTGAAGTCGAACTCAAGAAAGCAATTCTCGAACTCGGACAGGCAGAGGCAAAACAGGCGGTTATCAACCTGCAGATGACCGAAAAAGATCTGGCCGACTCAATCGTGATTGCCCCCATAGATGGCTATATCAGCGAAAAACATATCGAAATTGGCGAAATGGGACAACCAGGCAAGCCAGCGTTCAAGATTGACAACACCGAAAAGTTGCTGATCAGCGCTTTTATTCCGGCTGAATACAGCTCAAGCATCATTCAGGATAAAACCGAAGCTGAGCTGACTTTATACGGCGAAGTCCTTTCGCCAAAGCTGAAAGTAACCTATGTAAGTCCGGTCATTGATACGAAAATGCACATTTTCGAAATCAAGTGTCTGGTTGAAGCAGGCACTCGCAACCTAAAACCCGGGCAATCATTACAAATGAAGCTTCTGATTAACGAGCAGTCTGCTATAACCGTGCCGACCAGAGCGTTAGTCGATAACGGCGATGAATGCGCCATCTTCACCTGCGAAAACGGTATCGCCCACAAGTTAACTGTAAAAAAAGGCGAAGAGTTTGAGGGCTTCACAGAAATAAAAGAACCAGAACTCCTCATTGGCAGCACAGTCATAACCGAGGGCCAATTCATGCTTAAGGACAACTTACCGGTAACCGTAATCGAATAGGAGCAGACAATGTTTTTAGCCACAGCATCAGTTAAACGCCCCGTTGCCATGTCTGCCCTGCTGATAGGGCTCACCCTCCTGGGTATCTACTCGTTTTTCAAGATGGGCCTTGAGTTGATGCCCAAAGTCGATATTCCGTATATCACGGTGGTCACGGTATTTCCTGGCGCAAGTCCTGAGCAGATCGAGACCGATATCGCCAAAAGAATTGAAGACCGGATGATGACTCTCGAAGGGCTTAAACACATAAGCTCAACCTGCATGGAAAACGCCTGCCAGACTCTTCTCGAATTCAATCTCGGTACTGATGTCGATGTCGCAGCCACAGACGTGCGCGAAAAACTTGATCTGGCCAAGGCAGAGATGCCCGAGGATGCTGAAGATCCAAAGGTCTTGAAGTTCGATATCAACTCCAAACCCATCGCCAACCTGGCGCTTACCGGGCCAACCACGATCGAAGAGCTTTATGACTATGCCGACAATTACTTAAGAGACAAACTTACTGTCGTTGGTGGTGTTGCTGATGCAGAATTAATCGGTGGCGCAAAACGTGAAGTTCAAATTCTGATTGACCGCGAAAAGCTTGCCGCCAGAGGCCTGTCAACCCTGGATGTGGTCAACACAGTCAACTCAGCAATCAAGACAATTCCAGTTGGGCGCATCAAAGAGCTTGGCACTGAGATAAGCGTTGAATTCAGCGGCGATGTTTCGCATATCGGTAACCTCAAAGAGCTTGAAATCAGCAACAAAAGCGACGGAAGAATAATTTTTCTCAAAGACATAGCTGAAATTAAAATGGCGACGGCTGACCTAAGACAGATCGCTTTTTTTGAAAATGAGCCATGCATCGCGATCAAAATTGTTAAACGCAGCGATGCCAATGCTGTTGCCACCGTAGAAAATTTACAGAATTCCATCGCCAGAATTTCTGCGACTTTGCCGGCCGGCTGGAAACTGAACTGGGTCTCCGACGATGCCAGATTTATTCAGGCAAATGCCAGCAGCGCCTGGGATAATATTTTTCAAGGGATTCTGCTGACCGCCCTTATTCTCTTTCTATTTCTTTACAACTTTAAGATTCTGCTGATTGCTGGCATAACCATGCCTCTGAACATCATCATCGGCTTTTTTTTCATGCAGTATCTGAACTACACGCTTAACCTGTCAACCCTGATTTCGATTGGTCTTTCGGTTGGTATTCTCGTAACCAACTCGCTGGTCGTATTAGAAGCCATAATGAAAAGATTCGCCGAGACCGGCGATGCTAAAAAAGCGGCAATCGAGGGCACCAGCGCCTCAACAGTGCCAGTTTTAGCCAGCAGTGGCACCAACATTGTCGTGCTTTTCCCTATCGCCAATATGGGCAGCATGGTTGGCATGTTTCTAAAGCCTCTTGCCACTACAATGTTGATTATGACAGCGGTCTCGCTGTTCCTTTCCTTTACTATCATCCCGCTGCTCAGTTCGATTCTGTTAAAAAAGGACACAAGCGAATCAGGACTGTTGAAGAAACTGGAAACAGGCTTCAACAAGGGCCTTAGCTGGGTGACCCAGCGGTATATGGATCTGATAACCATGGCGCAAAACAGCATGGGCACCAGCGCACTCTTTATCATTGCATTTGTTCTGCTGATGGCGCAGGCGCTGTCGCTGGCTCCGCTTATTGGTGGCGGTTTCATGCCTACGGCAGACATGGGTAACATCACCATCAAACTTGAATTTCCGACCAGTTATAGCCTGGAACAAACGCGATTGCGCACTCTCGAGGCGGCAAGGCTAGCCAGAACCCTGCCCGATGTCAGCTCGGTTCTCAGTGGTATTGGCAAGGTAGATGGCAGTTTTGGGCGTTCTTCAGAGGGGGTTTATCTCGCAGAGGTCAAGCTCAGAATAGCCGACAAAGACCAACGAAGTATTTCTATTGATGAATTTCTTGCGAAAACGAAAGCAACTTTCAGTACTTTTACCGATGCAATTGTCACAATCAGCATTCCGAGCCCGGCAGGTGGCAGTGATGCCCCATTACAGGTTGAGTTCAGTGGCGAAAATCTCAATATCCTCGATCAGATTGCTACCACTGTAAAGAGCGAAGCCGAGAACATTGTCGGTTTTACTTCAATGGATACTACAGTGCGCGCCGGCAAAAGGAAAATCAAAGTTATTCCCAAGCGCAATGTTCTAAGCGAATCGCAGATGGCTGCGGTTAATCTGGGTACGGCGCTAAGGGGCAATGTTGAGGGGTTAAAGGCTGCAACCTTCAAAAAAGGTGATCGTAACTATGACATAGTGGTCAAGTTTGCCGAAAACGAAGGTTCAGAGCAGGTTAAAGAATTTAGTTTTGCCGGCAAAGATGGCAAGCAGATCGCTTTAACCAACTTTGGTCAGCTCGACCAGGTTATCGCACCAATTCAGATTATCCGCAAAGATAAGCAGCGTATTTCCAAATTCGAGTCTTACCTGTCAGCAAGTCTGCCGATGGGCAAAGCCATGAATTACGTCAACGACTTTGCCAAAAAGGCAATGCCGGTCGGCTACGAATTTAATGCGAGGGGCCAGGTTGAAATGATGCACGATGCGCAGATGAACCTTGCTGAGGCCGCCGTGATCGCTGTAGTGCTGGTATTGCTAACTCTTGCGGCAATTATGGAATCATTCATGATGCCCGCCATTATTCTGCTGGCGGTGCCACCAATGCTGATCGGCATGCTCTGGGCATTATATCTTACCGGTTATTCCATTTCGATTTTCGTCATCATGGGCGGCGTCATGCTGATTGGCATCGTTGTTAACAACGCGATTCTGATGCTTGAAGAATACAACAATCTGGTGGCAGAAGGCTCGCTGCCGAAAAGGCAGGCACTGGTGCAGGCCTGTGGCGCCAGCTTACGCCCGGTCATGATGATCACGTTGGCCGCAGTTCTTGGTATGCTGCCAATGGCTTTTGGCAGCGGCATAGGCTCAGAACTGCGTACCGACATAGGTATCGCTTCAGCAGGGGGAATTCTGTCTTCGGCGATCATTTCTATGTTTCTGGTGCCTGTTGTCTTCAGTTTCTTTCTGCGGGATAAAACCGACCAGGCATGATCCCCCCCATGCGTCTGGTGATATCGCGCACGAACCAGCATAGGGAAAATAGAATTGCTTCTCGGGCGATTGTGCCGGAGACAAGATAGCTTTAACAGGAGAAAACCATGATCGAACTATTGAAAAACGGCATTCTAACCGGCATTGGCCTGGCGTCTTTAACCAAAGAAAAAATAGAGAAATTTGGCAAAGATCTTATCAGGCAGGGCCACTTATCAGAAATAGAAGGAAAAGAACTTGTCAGTTACCTGAAAGAGCTATCCGAGCGTGAAAAAAACAACATGGATTTAAAAGTTGAGACTGTGATCATTAAAATTCTCACAACATTTGATGTTGCAAGGAAAGAAGACATAAGAAAGCTTGAAAAGAGAATTGGAATACTCGAAAAAACAAAATTTGCCAACCTGGATAAAACGCATTCAGATGAGATTTGATTGAACACAATTGAGTCTTTCTCAAACATACCATGGCAGCAGCTTTTGTGAATAGACACAATGAGCCATTATTGACACAGTCTCTCCTTCAATTTTGCTGGCAACGCAGCAACACACCGTCATAATCGCAATTTCAGGAGGAATTATCAAGTGGACAACGATTTTGAAAAAATAAAAAAAATTGTGGCAGACATCTTACAGGTCGATGAAAAGGCAGTCACAATCGAAACAAGCCTGACAGATCTTGGTGCCGACAGTCTTGACATAACTGAACTGCTGATGGAGTTCGAAGAACACTTCGAAATAGAGATTCCAACCGAAGACACAGAGAAATTTATAACGATAAAGGACGCGCTTGACTACACTACAGCTAAAAAGGCTGAAAAATCCGCAGAGGTATATGGTCGAAAGAACTACCGCTGCTGATTTAACAGCAGCAAAGAAACATCTCAAGTCTGATGCGTTGAGAATACGCGCTTGACCGAATCACAATGGTTCTTCTCAAGAGATAGAAGATGCCGTAGAAATCTTAATCAATGGAGTGGCCAGACCATGAAAACAATATCATCACTCACGGCCAAAATTTTATTGGTAACAACATCAGTCATTTTTGCTGCTTCGGCCGCACAGGCTGGGACTCTTGCCAGCTTGATCAACAAGGCGCTTGAGCGAAACCTCCGTCTGAAGATTTCTGATCTTGAGATTGAGCAAAGCTTCATAGACCAGAAAAGATCAGATAATGCGCTGATTCCCGATGCGAATCTTATCATCAACAGAACCAGCAAGGATTTCAAGGACGATTACCAGAAAAAGAGCCCGGCCAGCATCGACAAAATGCTGACCTACTCGCTCAAGATTACCCAGAGCTACCCGGGGCTCGGCAGAATTCCTGCCATACAGAAAGAAATCACGCGGCTGCTAACCGATATCAAAAAAACATACAAGAATAACCAGAAAATCAACGTTCTGCGCAACCTGACCCGCACTTACTTCAAGTTGGTTCGCGACCAGGAACTAATCAAAATTCATGAAACCGACCTCGTGCTGATCGCTTCTCTGATGAAGGTTGCCAAACTCAACGAAGACCTCGGGCTGGTATTACATAATGATGTTCTGAGAATAGAGGTCGAACAGCTCAATTCGAATACCGAGCTGCTAAGGACTAGAAACAGTTTTGAAGACCTCAAATACGATCTGGCAGACATTCTCGACATTCAGGATCCCGCAGTGATCGAACTCGAACTGGCGCGAAGTCTCAAGTTCGCGACTGCCAGCTTCACCAGCGAAACACTCCTGCCAGAGCTGTTTAAGATAGACAACGACATCAACATTGCCAGAACCGACCAGACTATTCTGCAAAAAACCGTGCGATCAGCGCGAAGCGCTCATCTGCCGACCCTGAGCTTTGATGCTTCCTACAACTATGGCCGCGAAATCGGCACGGTAGAAAACACCAAGGACTTTGCCGCAACTTTCATTCTGACAACGCCGGTTTACAATGGCAACGACATCGAAAACGCCGTGCGTATGGCGCAGAAAGCCGAAGAGATAGTCAAATTAAGAGTGCGCGACCTTTCCAACAGCAAGAAAGCGATTCTCGAAAAAGCCGTTGCAGATTATAATGAGGCTCTTTCACGCATCAGCTTTGCCGAAAAAATGGCCGAACAGAGCTACGAGAACATGCGTATCGTCTTTACGCGTTATCAGGAAGGCACATCTTCGATCATTGAACTTATCGATGCACAGCGCCTGCTTACCAGTTCTTCTCAGACCGCTATCAAGGCATATTACGATGAGCGTGAACGTCTAGTCGAAATACTGCTGCTGCTGCACAAGTTCGATGAACTCTACCTTACCGACCAAAACCCTTCGATTCTCAATACCAATTTTCTTAGGCAGGCACTGAAACTTGGAGAAGTAAAAAATGAGTCTAACTAAGCTCACGTTTTTTACTCTTCTTCACTACTGTCCGGTTTAAGACCACGATAAAATCAGTTGCTTCGGGATGCCAGGCTCTGATTCTGGTAATGCAATGTCGGCAAACAGCGATTGAATCGGGGTCTTTTCAAAAAGGGAGATGCTCAAAATCTGTAGAATTGTGTAGATGCTGTGTTTCATTTTCAACTCCTTTTTTATGATTGCTACAAGAAGATACGTAGAAATTGCTACCCATATCTGTGTCTTAACTGCATTATCAGAGTAAGCGCGAATTTAAACGCCTCTTGAAAAATCAGGCGGTGGTGATTCCGGCGTTAATGTGACTCTGTTGCATATTTGTTATCAGCTGCCTATCGACATTCTGCGGGATCAGGTTTCTGAAATCTTCTTTTGATTTTAAGCCCGGGGCCTTTTCCAGAAGAAACCGCAGATACCAGTATGGCTCAATGCCGTTTGCCTTGGCTGTTTCGATTATGCTGTATAAGGTTGCCGAAGCCGCTGCACCTTCTACGGTGTCGGCGAATAACCAGTTTTTTCTACCGACAGCGAAAGGTCTGATGGTGTTTTCGGCGCAATTATTGTCAATATGCAACTCTCCGTTTTCTACATAGACCATGAGCTTGTCCCAGAAATTGAGCGTGTAGGTCACGGCTTTGCCGGTGAGGCTTTTGGGAACCACGGTTTTCTTCCATGTTTCAAGTTTCGTTTTGAAACTTTCCAGAATTGGTTTTGCCTGCAGTTCGCGTATGCTCTGTATCTCGTCAGGTTTCAAGCCGTTCATACGGGCTTCCTTTTCGATTTTGTACAGACTGTTTATTATAGCAACGGCTTCGTGGGCAATGCCTGGCTTCGCTTTCTCTCCGGCAGCTTTTATTGAATCGAAAAATTTCCTGCGCACATGCGCCCAGCAGGCAAGATGCTTCTGCCCTGGCCTCGAAGAAATAAAGTTATAACCAGAATAGCCATCGGTCTGAATGTAGCCTTGGTAGTTCGCAAGTATTTCGTCAGCGACCTTTCCGCCGCGACTCGGGCTGTAATGGAAATAAACTGTTGTTTTTCCGGCGCCTCCACCGCGAAAAACCCATATCCATGATTGATCGGTGGCTTTTCGGCCAGGTTCCTTGAGAACCTGCATGCGACTTTCGTCTGCATTTATGCAGCTGGAGGTCATAAGCATTTCCTTGAACAGCTCATTGATCGGTTTTAGAGCCCTGGCAACTTTAATTGCCCAGTTGCACATGGTGCCACGGCTGATTTCTATCTTCTGGCGGCTGAACATGCCGCTGAGGCGATGAAAAGGAAGTGCATCAACGAATTTCGAGGTGATGATGTAAGCAAGAAGACTTGCCGTGGCGAAGCTTTTGGGAATAATCTGCTCGGGCACCGGCGCTATGGAAACGGCCGGTTCGTAAGATTCTGTGCCTTCGCAGCTTCTGCAGGCATATTTGGGTCTGACGATTCTGGTTATATGAGCTCTGGCCGGGGTAAATTCAAGTTTATCGGCAGTCTCCTCGCCGATTCTGGCCTTCTGGCAGCCACAGGCACAGGTTTTATCGGCTTCGGGAATATCAACAACGACTTCCTGGACAGGTAGATCGGCAGGTAAAGGTTTGCGACCGCGCTTTCTTGAGTGGGCTTTGATCTCAATAGACTTTTCCTGCTCTGGCACCGGACTCTTCGGAGCGACCTCTTCCTGGGGAAATGGCAGCAGAGGCTGGATACCGTTGTCAGGTTTCGGGGTTTTCTCGGTTTTTTGACCAAAAATAAAGGCTCTGAGATAGCGCAGTTCCTCATTTAAAAGGGCAATCTGCTGGTCTTTTTCTTCGAGCTCCTGATCAACCATCCGTTTCAGGATGGGGTCTTCGTTTAAATATTGATCAAGAGCCGGTGTCATGAGGATTATTATACCATAGCAACAGCTCAAAGTACAGTGTTTTCTGCAGGTTTTGCATGAGTTTTTTGGCTCAAAAAGCGCATTCAATAAGCATGAGAAATGGAAAGTTGCTTGTGGGCAGAAGCCTGGTTGATTTCAAGGCCTTCAAGCAGCCAGGCCAGTTCGCGTTGCCCAACCTGTAAAACTTCTTCCCGGCTAGAAGGCCAGCGAAAACGACCCTTCTCGAGCCGCTTCTGCCAAAGGCAGAAACCGTTTTTATCCCAATACAGAATCTTGATCATGCTGCGTCGGCGGTTGCTGAAAGCGAAAAAGTGCCCGGCAAAAACGTCGAGCCGCATAACGCCGCTCACCATCGCCGACAAACCGTCGATGGCCTTGCGCATATCGACGTCGCCAAGAGCAATGTAAACTTTGATATTGCCCGTAAACATCATATGCGGCTCAGAGCCGAAATTATCTGAGAAAAGGTTTCCCGGTCGAAATCCCTGGTAATTTCGATCCGGGCTCGATCCGAAAAATTGAAGTATAACCCGGTAGAGCTTCTTTCGACCGCTTTCATAGTGGGTTGCGCGTTAAGGGTAACCGGTATGAGTTGCAGCGGTGCCGGGTTATCGTTTTTGCGATCTTTGCGCAGCCAATACCCGAAGGCTTTCGCGCCAAGATTGTTTAACCGGCAATACTCTAGCTGGGTCAGGCCACTTCCTCGCCATATCTGAAGGTGCCGCTGCCAGCGGCGGGCATTTTTGATCTGTTCAGGTGTTGATTTCTTCTGCGTCATAAAAACTCCTTGTTAGCGATTGACGCAGGCAGAATGCCATAACCGGCAATAAATTATAAGAAGCGGTTTATTGAGCGCTTACTTATCAGAGGTTCCATAAAATGCCTTTATTCGGAGATGCTGCTTGATCCACTTGAAGAACAACTCCACTTGCCATCTCGATTTGTATAGAAGCGCAATTGAGATGGCGGGAAGGCTGAAATTGTTGG
>Ga0209098_1000847_pt1 | contig 31734 bp, 27 predicted proteins | sample AD_JPNHW1_MetaG_FD_184429 | JGI IMG/M metagenome (GOLD analysis project Ga0209098, IMG submission 184429) | Active sludge microbial communities of municipal wastewater-treating anaerobic digesters from Japan - AD_JPNHW1_MetaG (SPAdes) (version 2) | ecosystem: Engineered > Bioreactor > Anaerobic...
CTAACAAGGTATTGCCGCAATGGGGGGTAAAGTGCTTCTATGAAACTTTTGTGCTTAAACAAACGGTAGTACATCTATTGAACTTTGGTGCTGAAAATCCCCCACTGCGGCAATACCCGAACCGTTATAGGCAATTTAAAAATAATAAGGGATATTGAAAGACTATTATAAAATACTTGAAATTAATTTTGGAGTAGATATACTAACTATAAAAAAAGCATATCGTCGCCTAGCATTAAAATATCACCCTGACAAAAATAGAAATCCAGATGCTACTCAAAAGTTTATTGAAATTACAGAAGCGTATATAGTTCTGAGAGAACCTTCAAAAAAGCAGTATTATGACAGAATTTATCAGGATTATTATAGTAGAAAAAATACAATTCATGTTACAAAACCTGAATACGAATACAAACAAAAAGAATGGGCTGAATACGGGAAAGTGAAAGCTGACGAATACACTTCAATTCCATTTGAGGAGTTTGCAAGACGCCTATTAAAAGAAATAAGTATCGGAGCAAGCTACATACCAAATGTTGTGGCAATAATTATTGTTTGTGTTATTGCTATTGGACTTTTGACAATTTTACCAGAAGTTTTTGATTCATTGTTTATGGTGTTATTCATTTCTATTATGGTAATAGGATTATTTTATCTTGCCTACAGGCTATTTTTAGTGGCACATGATGATTATAAAGAAGACAGAAATCGTAAAATTTTAAACAATAAATAAATATGGAATTATTTTTAGTTTTTATTATTTGGGCTGTAATTGCTTTTATTATAGCTTATTTTCTTGGAAGAAAAAGACAAATTGGTTTTGGTTGGTCATTATTTTTTTGTTTTTTTCTAATATTACCTCCTATTGGTGGATTAGTTGCGACACTACTTAGTAGAAAACATTATGCTCCTAATCCAACTCCATCAAAAGCCAAAAAAATATGGGGTTGGGTTATAATAGTGCTCGCAGCAATGAGTTTTATGGGAAATGTTAGTATGGTTAGTAAGGGTCAAGCAACTATAAGTACTTTTACAGTATTGGGTTGGTGTATTGGGTTTATTGGACTTGGTTTCTATTTAATCGAATTGAGTAAAGGAAAAAATTTTAATTCAAAATCATTAACAAAGATTAATTAATAAGAAAAGCTGCCTATAACTCGTGTCTGCTTTAAAGCCGCAGTGCAGGACGGGTTGACAGTTTTGGACAAATTTGAAAGCTATGGGAATCTTGACAGGAACGGATAATAAAATGCGGCTCAAAAGCAGCCACTAAGCGTTATGCACAAGCGGAGAAAAGACAACGACACAGCAAATTGACAATGAAAATTGATTATTAAACTTGGAATGAAAAACGAAACTGACAGACATATAGCCCGACACTTATTGCCGACCCGACAGTGTTTTAATTTTTTTCCCCACCGCACAAAATTTTTGAAATTCTATTGCCTACACACATTGCACACATTGGCAAGTCGCACAAGCCGACACACAAACCAAAACTTGCCAATGAGTGCAATTTCCCAACCCTTTATATTCGGACAATGCAGTATATAAATCCATATAAACTCCTAGGAATAGCTACAGAGAATTGTTCTGAGGTTGATACTACAATAATCAATAAAGCTAAACGAAAACTTATCGCTGAAATTGAATTAAGCGATACTAAGACTATTTCTCATTTAGGTGCTGATGTAAATAAAGCAGATTGTATAAAGATCATTGATGATTTGGATAGTAAAAGCAGAAGAGAATTTCATCTTTTTATTTTACAAAATAAACAACTTTACAATTTTCTCACTTCAAGGGATTTGACATTTTTTACTCAATTCAAATTCGAAAGTATATATAAGGACAAAGAATTTCTTGATTTTATCAGTCCTTTTTTTTCTGAACAGTATGACCAAGCACTTTTTATCAACTTCAAAAAAAATAGTACACATAATTTAAAATCCATTTTTTCGGTCAAACCAATAACAAACTCTGAATATTCAGAAAAATGCTATAAAGCCACATATTCTTTTTTAAGGGAAATTAATAACGAAATTGAAAAGATAAATAAGGACATTGAAAATAATAATAGTTCGTTCATAAAGCAAAATTTCCAAGGCCTTACTCGATTAATTTCTGACAAAGTAAATGTTGAACAATTAAATGCTTTGCCTTCATATTTTCAGAGTATCAGAAATCAAATAGCCCATTCAATACGTGACATTGAGGTAAAATTGTACAACGACCCCTATAATAACTATACTGTTGCATTTCAACTTATAGAATTTGCAAAAAGTATTAATTCTGATGGTTTAACATTACAGACAATTACAAAGAGTTATTATACAGTTAAACAACAATATGAAAGCTGCCAGACCCCTATTTTAGACAATTCCAAATCCTCGCCAATAACTCAGAAGGTCGAGGAACCAAAGGAAATTAAGGATGAAAAAAAGAAGGACAGAAAAAAAGAGATAATAGGTCATATTTGGTCATTTGGTCTTCTATCAGTAATTGTCGTAGGATTTTTTTATAGGCCTTTACAATATATTATTCTTAGCATAGAATTGATAATTCTATTTTTTGTTTTTAAAACAGGTTTAAAGAAAAAAGATGATTCCAATTTTTCGATGGCTGTTTTTTTGCGAAATTCATCTTTTCTCATCATCGGTTCAGTTTTAGGATTCTTTTTTCAAATTGCTGCAAGAATTATTATTGCGTATTATTTTTTTCTTTTCATGCGCGATATAATTTCAGGTATGTTTCCAAAAAAGCAAATTAGGTTTTTACATGCAAAATGGATGGTATATTTATTTGTTTTTCTATCTTTAACTGTTAATACAATATATTATTTTAGTAGTTCCGAACAGATTGAATCAAAAGAAACTGCCAAAACAAAGTCAAATCAGTCCATAAAAACACAATCCAATGAACAATCAGATATTACAGATCAATCACAGTCAGATGTTTCTTCGGAGAATAAAACTGCACCAAGGCCGCCAACCGGAGAAATAAATTTTGAAAATGCAGATCAGAACAAACCAGTACCAAAAGATAATTCTAAATTAGCTAAAACAAAGACAAAGTCCAATAACCAGAATCAAGCAAATAACGAAAAAACTGATCCTCCAAAAAAAACACAGAAGACAGGAGAAATAAAATTTTAAAACCCTTTACTTATGAAAAATATTGTATTCTTGATTGTTTGCTTTGTTGCATTAATAGCATCAAGCCAAGTTTTTTCACAAGAATCTTATGTAGTAAATACGGACAGTTTAAATGTAAGAACCGGACCAAGTATTAAATCAGAAAAAATTGGAAAACTGTATTCAGGGGATGTCGTTTCAGTGATAAATTCTGATAATCCAGATTGGTGGAAAATTTCTTACTATGGTACTGAAGGATATGTTGCTTCAAAATATCTCATTACAGTCGATAAATCTGAACAATATAAAGATTGGGCTAAGGAAAACGCAAGCACAGGCGATAATCCTGAATGTGAAAATATTACTCCGAAATATGCCTATGAGTTAAATAATCAATTGCTAATCCATGTCGGAAAAAATTATGATGTTGTAGTCAAATTAATGAGCAATTATGGCAATTGCATAAGAATTGCGTATATAGAAGCAGGCGATGACTATTCAATGAAAAATATTCCCGAAGGCATTTACTATTTGAAAATTGCATATGGCAAGGATTTCAGGAAGTACACAAAAGATGGTCAATGTATTGTTAAGTTTTTGAGAGATGCAACTTATGAAAAAGGAACTAATACACTCGACTACTATAAGCAAAAACTGCCAGATACATATGAAGGCGGACACGTTTATGAAAACTGGAATTTACCTTCATATGAACTTTCACTAAACATTGAATATACACAAGGAAGTTCTAATGGATTTAATACTTTCCATTCCAACACTATATCTGAGAAGGATTTTAACAAATAAAATGCAGAAAAAAATGAACGAAGTGTTAATAAAATATCCAAGAAATTATTTGAATATTTTGAATCAGATTTTCGAGATTGAAACTAAGTTAAGAAAAATTTCTGAGCCGAATTCTATTCAAAGGAATATTGACAAACTTAAGAATATTTTTTCTACAGAAGCATTGTCTGAAGGCCAGAGTTTGTTTTATCATAATCCAATTGGTGAAAATTATAATGAAACAAGAACCGATTGTGACGCAACCATCACGGGTTCCGGCCATGACAATCTAAGAATTGTTGAAGTGATTAAGCCAATCATTTATGTCAAGTATGGTCAATCCCAGATGATTGTTCAAAAAGCAATTGTAATTGTAGAATCAAAACAATAATATAGACAAGTTATGGAAAAGATGATAAATTTTGGTATCGATTTAGGCACAACTAATTCTGCTATTGCAAAGTTTGTAAAAGGAGAAGTTGAGGTTTTCAAAAATCCCTTGGAGACAGGCAAGGAAACACTCCCGTCTGTTGTTTACTATAAGAAAGATAAAGTTGTCATTGGCAGCAGAGCCAGGACCTATTTTGAAAAAGACGCTAAAAATGTTTTTGGGACTTTTAAAAGAAAGATGGGAACAACTGAAAGCTTTAAAGTAAAAAATTTAGATCAATCAAAAACACCTGTTGAACTTTCAGCAGAAATTATAAAGGAGTTAAAAGGGTTTGTACATTCTGGCGAGATAGTAGATTCAGCAGTTATAACAATACCTGCATCATTTGATGTAATCCAATCAAATGCTACTAAGGAAGCAGGATTCTTAGCAGGATTAAAACAGGTGATCCTTTTACAAGAACCCATAGCTGCAAGCCTTGCATATGCTAATAAGCATAAAGAGCAGGATTTAAGGAACGGGCAATGGCTTGTTTATGACTTAGGTGGTGGTACATTTGATGTCGCATTGATTAGAATTAAAGATGGCGAAATGAAAGTGCTTGATCATGAAGGTGACAATTTTTTAGGTGGTGCTGACTTTGATAATCTCATTTTAGAGGAAATGATCGTTCCTTATCTGGATGAAAATTTCACGTTTAATAATCTTGAAGATGATTTGAAAAGTGAAAAAGGCAAACATAATGCATTGTATTATAAGTTGCTGTTAAAAGCCGAAGAAGCTAAAATTAGTTTATCTGCTAGAACTTCCGCAGAAATTGAACTTTCAGATATTAAAGACGATAACGATGAAGATATTGATGTAAGCATTGAAATTACACGTTCAGAGTTCGAAAGTCTGGTAAAAGAATGTGTTGACAAGACCATCGAAATGATTAAAAAGATACTTGTTCATAATTCTCTAAAGCCTTCGGATATACAATTCACTCTAATGGTCGGAGGTTCGACTTATATTCCATATGTAAGAAAAAGAGTTGAAGAAATATTGCAAATTCCTGTAAACTGTGATATTGATCCAACTACTGCAATCGCAATTGGAGCAGCCTATTATGCCGGCACCAAAGAAAAGAATTTTGAACAGGAATTATCAAAGAAATCCGATGGCGGAATTAAAGTAAGATTTGCATATCAGAAAGCTTCACAAGAAGATGAAGAAATTCTTGCTGGTAAAATCGAAGGTAATATTGATGGTTTGTTTTATCGTATAATCCGTGAGGATAAAGGTTTTGACAGCGGGATAAAGAAACTCACTTCAAGAATTTCAGAAGATATACCATTGGTAAAAGATTCATATAATTTTTTCCGTTTCACAATCTATGATGATAAGAATAACATTATTGAAACAGATATAGAACTTATCGGTATTGCTCAGGGCAAATATAATGTAGCGGGTCAACCTTTACCCAATGACATTTGTCTTCAGAGAGATTCAGACATTGATTTGGAAGGTAAATCGACTATACTTGATCGCTACTTTGAAAAAAATACTCTTTTACCTCAAAAAAGAAGCAAATCTCATTACTTGAATAAAACAATTATTAAAGGTAGCAATGAGAAAATTAAGATTAATATTCTTGAAGGCCCTCATTCATCATTACCGGAAGCTAATAGTTCCATAGGTTATTTTGAGATTACTGGCACGCAGGTTACACGTGATATTGTTCGTGGTGCCGAGATTGAAATTAGCTTGGAAATGTCTGAAAGTAGAGATTTAAAAGTAATTGTATATATCCCAATGTCTGATCAACAATTCACTAAGGTTTTCAACCCAACTCAAAGGCATACGACAGTTGAAAATCTTATAGACGAAGTTGATACTCTAAATGAAACATTAGAATCAGAAATCAAAGAAGCCGTTGACAGAGAGGACTATGAAACCGCAGAAACTTTGAACAATATTAAAAAGAAAGTCGACATCCTTATAAATGATTCAAATCAGCTTACAAAAGATGATGTGACTGACAAGAAATATCAATATGAAGACATAAAGAGGAAAATTGCTCAAGAGGTCGACAACGCTACAAAAGATAAGCGGATTTCTGTGTTAAAGAATCAATATAACGAAGATAAAACGTGGTGTAAAAAAATTGTAGATGAAAATGGAAATGACCATGATCAAAAATTATTTTATGAAATCGTAAGCAGAGAACAAGCTTTTCTTAATTCAATCACTCCTGCAAAAATAATGGAAGCCATTGATGAAATGATAACATTAGGAAGTAATGTACTCTGGCGTACACCATCATTTCTTGAAGCTAGATTTAATCGTTTAATCGAAAAACCTCAATTATTTAATGATCAGGAACAAGCTAAAAGTTTGATTGAATCAGGCAAATTGGCAATTGCAAACAAGAATTTTGATAGATTAAAAGAAATCAATTGGGGACTGATTAGCTTATTACCTAAAAATGCTCAATCCGATGCAAGAACAGGAAAGATTGGATTCTGATGTACAACATTTATGTTAACATCTTTACTTTTATAACCAGTAAATATTATGATTGAAAAAATTATTAAAATTGTTCTTGCTATTTTATTCTTTGTTTGCCTTGCTGATATGCCATATGGTTACTTTCAATTGGTTCGGTTTTCAGCAATGATTGGATTCGGAATTTTAGCTTACTATAGTTTTCATAACAAAAAAAATATTGAATCAATTATTTTCATTGCTTTGATTATTCTATTCCAACCATTAATAAAGATACCATTAGGTCGAACAATATGGAATATTGTTGATGTTATAGTTGGTGTTGCACTAATACTCTCAATATGGATAAGACCGAAAAGCCAGCACTAATGCAAGCACATTGCCAAAGCCACACAAGCCAAAGCTTAAACCAAAGCTTTGTCAAAGAGCTTGCATTGCCAGCCCAAGAAAAGAATTTCAAAATTTTTCTCCCACACTTAAAAGAAAAAAAATTATAACACGCCAACACACAGGCGACACAGAAAGAAAAGAAAATGAAACGAATGTCAAGTTTAATATGAAAGTGCAATTTGACTCAGACACACGGACAGACAAGAACCGCCAGTGCATAACAGGCGGTATATTTTATTGCCGGGAAAGTGCGGATTTCAGCGTTTCTGCATCTAATAAACTTTCGTGTAACTTGACAGGACAGTGCTTCGAAATCGGCAACAAAAACATACCGCCAATCCGTTATAGGTAATTTAGAAAATATGAAAATAAAAATCCTGTTTATTCTACTTCTTTCAAATTTTGCCCTATTTGGACAAGACAGTAAGACTTTCGTTGACACGAATAAACTTTGGAGTATATATTTGAATTATGACGCCGAAGGTTGTCCGTGGTTAAATTATTCATATTATATAAAATTCACAGAAGAAACTATTATATCCTCAAAGACCTATTTAAAAGTCATGCGTTCAAACGATTCCGCCCAATCAAACTGGTATAACTATGGATATATAAGAGAGACCGAGGACAAAAAAATCTATTACCTTTTAAATATTCAAGACTCTGTTGAAAAATATCTCTTTAATGAAAATGCAAATGTTGGTGACACCCTGATTTTATTTAATGTGAGTAATGAATGTTCTACATACGTTATAGAATCAATTGACAGTGTTTTAATCGGTGATCATTACAGAAAACGGTTTAACCCAGTGTATGGAGGCACATGGATAGAAGGTATCGGGAGCTTATCAGGCTTTGACAATAATGGTGTTTTTCAATGTTGGTTTGGTGGTTTAAGGGAATTATTATGTTTAACAGAAAATGACACGCTGCAATATTCTAATCCATATCATAGTTTTTGTTATGAGGGCACATTAGACCTTAACGAGGTTTCAAATAATAAAATTTTGGTTTCAATCTTTCCAAACCCAGTTACTTCAAACTCGATTTTTAAAGTTGATAATTTAAAATGGACAAATAATACACTCGATATTTTTAGTTATTCTGGGCAAAAAATAAAAACCATTTCAATTGACAAACAAGCGACAATTAATAAATCTGATTTTCAAAGTGGTCTTTATATTTACAGATTAATTACAAATACAGGCTTAATAACTGGAAAATTTGAAGTGGAATAAACCCAAACTACCTATAACTCGTGTCTGCTTTAAAGCCGCAGTGCGGGACGGTTTGACAGTGCAGGACAAATTTAAAAACTATGGGTATTTTGACTGGAACGGTTTATAAAATGCGGCTCAAAAGCAGCCACCAGGCGTTAACACCCATTTAAAGAAAAGAGAGAAACCTATGACAGACACGAAAAAGGAAACCAGACAGCGAGTAGCAGTAGCTCCTTATTTTAAATTCTTTTCACCGATGTTACAAGTATTAAAAAAACTTGGTGACTCCGGGACAAGAAAGGAAGTAGTTTCAGAGATTATTTCATTTATGAACATTTCCGAACAAGAACAGGAAGAAACATTAAAAAATGGAGCCTCACGAGTAGAGAACTTAATTCACTGGGCAGAGGTCTATTTATCAAAAGGCGGTTTAATTGACTCCTCGGAACGTGGTGTTCTGACGCTGACAGATAAAGGGAATGATAAAGATTACTCAGACCAAGAACTTTTAGAGATTTACTTGAATGTAAAAAGGAGTTTTACTCAATTAGGAATAGAAGCAAAAAAGAAAAAGGTTTTAGTTGCTGAAGAATCTGACATTGTTGAAGAAATAATTGATATTCCTGAATATAAAAAGGAACTTTTGAATATCCTTAAAACGGTTCCACCGTTTGGATTTGAGAAACTTTGTCAACGACTTTTAAGGGAATCAGGATTTGAGGAGGTTATTGTTACACGCAAAACTGGTGACGGAGGCATTGACGGACACGGAACTTTACAAATAAATCCATTAATGAGTTTTAAGGTAATATTCCAATGTAAACGGTATGACGGCAGTATATCATCTCCACAGATACGAGATTTTAGAGGAGCGATGTTGGGTAGAGCGGACAAAGGTATCTTTATAACAACAGGGCGATTTACTTTGGACGCTACAAAAGAAGCTAATCGGGACGGTGTCCCCCCTATTGAATTGGTAGATGGTGAAAGATTGATAGAGTTATTCGTTAAGACGCAGCTTGGTCTCAAAGAAAAGAAAGTTTACGAAGTGGACAACACATTTTTCAACGAATTCTTTGACAAATAAAAAGATTAAACGGGTGTTAACGAAAGGCTTTCTGCCAGGCGGGGTGATGCTCGTCGGACAGGACGCAGGAACTTCAACGGGCGTTGCTTCGTGGACAGTGCAGTGAACCCCCGCCCGTCAGAAAGCCTTCGCCCGTTACCATTTATATTAAGAAGACTTTTCCGAACATTGACGAATTTATATTAACTTTGTAATAACTAAAAAAGTTGCTTTATGACAGAAAACATTGCTTACGAACAGTTGATTGAGTACATTTCGAAAAATACTGTTCAAAAAAGCATTTCACCATACTTTAAAACTTCAGACTTTTGTTTGTACAATAATGACTGCATAGAGATAATGTCAAGGCTTCCTGACAACTATATTGATATGATTTTTGCCGATCCTCCATATCTTTTAAGTAATAACGGAATTACCTGTCATGCTGGAAAAATGGTTAGCGTAAACAAGGGGGAATGGGACAAAAGCAATGGTTTTGAAAAGGATTTACTATTTCATGAGACATGGCTAACAGAATGCAGAAGAATTTTAAAACCAGAAGGAACAATATGGATTAGCGGAACAATGCACAATATTTACCAAACAGGTTTTTTGCTTCAAAAACTTAACTTTCATTTACTTAATGACATATCTTGGTTTAAGCCAAACGCAGCGCCTAATTTAGCTTGTACGACTTTTGCACACAGTCACGAAACTTTACTTTGGGCAAGGAAAGATAAAAAAGCACGCCAAACCTTCAATTATGAAAGAATGAAAGTGGGTAAATTTCCTGAAGACAAAATGAAAGTGCCTGACAAGCAAATGCGTTCTGTTTGGAGCATCCCAACCCCTACGGTTGAAGAAAAAGAATTTGGTAAGCATCCCACACAAAAGCCCATTGCATTATTAAAAAGAATCGTTTTAGCTTCTACAAAAGAAAACGATATTGTTCTTGACCCATTTAATGGCGGCGGAACAACTGGAATTGCTTGTAAATTAATTGGAAACAGAAAATATATTGGAATTGACATAAGTCCTGAATATCTCGAACTTTCAATGAAACGGTATAATAAATATATAAATCAACCTAACCTTTTTGAATAAAAATGAACAGTAATTCTTGGAAAGCAATATTTGATAAATATAGTATCCACAAACACAATTTTAATAAAGAACCGTTTCTGATTTCAGCAGAACAGATTAAACAAGCGACTTCACATTTTAAAAAAACTAATGAAAAAGAGGTGCGTATTCTTTGTAAACAGGACACACGAGAAGACAGACCTGATGTTTTTATTGAAAATAATGTTTTTCTCCTTCCTACAAAAAACGGATATTATGCAATTGTTAAAGGCGAAGGTTATATTGATATTCCCGAAATCAAATCATCCGCAAAAATCTACACATCTAAACTCGACTTCAAATTAGACACATCAGAAATAGGAAATTCTGAAATGCAACATTTAGATTTTGCTTATGCATCAAGCCTTGTAAGAACATTTATGAATGATGATACTCTGGTATTGACAATTAGGGGCAGAAAATACACACCTCAATTTTCATTCATGGTTGGCAAACAAAAAATATCTGTTGAAAGCGTTCAAACAGAAGTTGATGCAGGTTATGAGGGCAAAAATCAAGTTGTTTTAATTGAAGCAAAAAATAGTAAAACCAATAACACTATTATCAGACAACTTTTTTATCCTTTCAGACAATGGTCACATCATACAAACAAAACTGTTAAGACTTTATTTTTCGAAAAAAGAAGCAACTTTTATTCACTTTGGCAATTCGATTTTAGCGACATTAACGATTATAACAGCATCAGATTATCGAAATCGCAGAAATTTGAAATTATAGAAAAATAAATACAAATGGTAACAGGCGGTTGCTGTCAGTGGCAGAGCAGTTCTTCGTATGACAGTGACGTGTATGTTGAAACAGTTGTTCTTCGTGGAAAGTATAGTGATGAGCCACCGAACAGCACACCGCCAGAACGTTACCAACAAGGCGAAGAAAAGACAGAGACAACGATAATGACAAAGAAAATGGTTTGAGAATGAGAAATGAAAAAGAAAAATTGAAAGAAAAAAGATTTAGTTTTTTTGCCGACCCGCAGAAAGAGAAAAAGTATGCCGACACACAATTGGCACATTGCCTTTTGCCCGACACACAAGCCAACGCTTCGCAAAAGTCAAAGAGCCAATTCTGCCCTACCCACCTGTTGACATTACTATTACTGGTTTTAATAATAAACACCGTTCAAGCACAACACAGATTTAGAAGGCATTTTATTATTGCTTATGATATTTCAACCCCTTTTAAAACAGCAGAAAAATCAAATAGTAATTTTAAAAATACACTTATCAACTTATTTGACAATACTGCCATTACTAATTATAGTGAAGCTAATTTGACTAATCTTATAAACGAAAGGAAAAATGGACTAACTTTTTTTGACCCCAATAAAGACGAGATTTCATTCTTTCATTTTAATATTGCACGTAGCGAATTTGATAGACTAAGATGGACAGAGAAAAATTATGATTCAAAAGGAGTTGTAGCTGAATTTTGCAGAATATTTCTAAAAGACAAACAACTTTATTGGTCAGACTTCTATTCAAGCAAAAATGAAACAGTCGCAGATTATATTAATAAATCATTTTCAATTACTCCTACTCCCTCAGATTTTGGGGGTGGAGTATCAATGTCTAACTATGTTTATCCGATTGTGTTATCAAAAATTGACACATCAAAGTTTACGGAAGAATATGTACTCATTATTTTAAGTGACTTTTTAACAGGGTCTATGCATGGCAATAAAATGGACTTTAACAGAATTAGGGACATTTATAGTTATTCATATGATAGAGTACTGCCAGAAAATTCTGCACCGAATTTGATAAAATCGTTTACAAACAAATTATCAGCAGCTTATTATAAAATAGATTATTTTGAATTTACTTTTGACAGGACAATAACACAGAAACCAATTAGCATTATTGGCTATAAAGTAAAACCTAAGGCTGGTAATTACAATCCTGAAGATGTTGCGATTTTTATTGATTCTGATATTGAATTAGTTCAAAGAGGTTATAGAAGTGAGAAATTCCGAATACCCGAAAGCTACATACGATTTACACATAATGATAATTTGAAACCTATTGAGGTTACTCTGAGAATAAGCATCCCTCATAATGGTTCATCAACAGTTTTATTCTCTGGGACAATTGCTAAAGTAAACTCTGAAAATAAATGGATTTCAGAATACACTTCGGATGATGATTTAATGACATTAAACAAGTCAAAAAGTTTGTATTTTATTCCATCGCTTAAAGTGAATCTGGACACAATCATAAACAAAAGAGATTTTGAATTTATCAAGTTTGAATATAAAGTAAATACTTCTTACTCAATGTCTGATGCGAGTCCTTTGAATTTTGTCTATACTGCGGAACGACTTATAAGCAAAGAGAATGTTATTTTTAAAACTAAAACAACAATAATTATTATGTATTATGTAATCCCGATAATCGTGTTGTTGCTAATTATTATTTATTTGGTGGTAATTGGCAAACCTAAGAAAATCAAGTTGGCAGTAAATGGCTACTTAGATTCCTTTGAAACAATAAATTATAAGAAGTATGGTAAACTTCTTACTCCTTACAAATATTGGGATGCTCAATCTGATAGTATTATTGTTGAAGGGCTTGTTATATATAAATCTAGCAATTATCTGTTTAACTGGAAACCTGAAATATATTTCAATATTCAGGAAGAAGATATTCCCGAAGGTTTTGATTTGTTCTTAAAACCAAATTTTGAAACTACTAAAGAGTTCTCAAAAGGAAATTTAATGAAATTAAAAGCTGACAAACTAAACAAGCTAAAATTTATTGCCAGCTTAAGACAGAATGATATAAATATAAAATTGACAGAACCACAACTAATAAAATTCACAATTTCAGTATTAATAAGAGAAACAAGATTACTATTCATTAAATCTGAGATAAGAGAAACAATTGAATACAAATTTCATATCGGAAATGATTTAGGTGATTTATGGGTGTCTTTTGATCCTGGCACAACCGGATCTTGTGTTGCGATAGGCAATCATGCTGAAAATATTTCTGTTAGTGACGACAGATATAATCATAAAGTAATTGATTCAAAATTAATTTTTGAGATAACAGAGAACTATATTGGTAACAATGGTGAAATACCTGAAGAACTTTACAAATACGGCACAAATGCAAGAACAAAATTTGGTTCTAAAAGTGTAGTTTCATATCAATCAATAAAAAAACTTCTTGGCTTTAAGGATATTAAGGAAATTACTTTCAAAAACAACAATACATTGAAGCTTACTGGCAAAGATTTATCCTCATTACTTGTAAAAGGATTATACAAGGAACTTACTTTCTTCATTAACAAATTGAACAATCCAGAATTTTTACATAATGGTGTTTTCAACCCTCAAAGAGCAGTAATTGCAATTCCAAATAACTTTACTATTAGCAAGATTCAAGACATGGTTGATTGCCTTGGTTACCTGAAACAATTCAAGGAAGTACGTTATGTATATGAAGCGGAAGCTGTTTTATTTTATTATTTAAGTAATTACAGTCGCTTTAATAATGGTGATAATCAGTATAAAGATGAAAATATTTTAGTTTTTGACATGGGTGGAGCAACCATCAATGCTACAATTGTTAGTGCATCAAAGATAGAAGAAAATAAAAAACCAGTTTATTATATTGATTTTTTAGGAAAAATCGGATACGGCATTGGAGGTGACACAATAGATTATTGCATTCTCAAATTCATAAAGAAGTTCGCAAATGAATATCCTCAATTCAATACAATAAATTTTAATACAGAAAATAAAAAAGATTTAGTTGAAGCTGCCAGATCAATTAAATTACAAATTGTAGATTATTATGAAAAGGGATATGATACTCTAATAACTACACGGCAGTTAAATGATTTTTTAAAACCAGTAATTGGCGTTTCAATAGAATTCTCTGAAGAAAGCAAATTTTACGAAAACTTCAAAAAGGACTCGAAAGGAAAGTACAAGATTTTCAGCCATCCTATTTTTATTGATTTGATTTATAATAATGTAAAAGATGCGGTTAATGAGGTAATTGATTTATCTGATAATTGCAAAATCGACAAAGTTATTTTTTCGGGTAGAAGTACGTTTTTCCCTAATATAAAAGAAACCGTTGAAAAGCAACTTAAGTCAAAAAATAGTACACCAGCTAAAGTTACACTTGCAATTGAAGAATCAAAAACGGCTGTTGCACATGGTGCATGTTGGTATGGTATTAACAAGAATTCTATTCGCCTGAATAATCTTAAAACAAACGCTTCATTTGGGATAAAACAAACATTAACAGCAGATACTACTAACGTTGAATTTATTGAGTTAATTCAAATGGGCTGTCAATTCGATTCATATAATTCAGAAATTGACAAAGTTTCAGGTGTGAAGAATTTATCTGCAAATTTCTCTTTTGATGGTGGAAAGGTCAATTTTTATCAGGTAATGGGGAAAGATGCAAATCAAATATTAGCTGGGAATCAAAAGCATAAGTTTTCGAAAATTGCCAGTATCAGAATTCCTCTGGAAATTGAAGCAGTTCAAATGATTGTTAAAGAGGATGACGATGTTGAATGCAAAGTAAAACTTGTAAATAACAGGGTTTTAGAAGAAAAAGGTGTTGTTTCTGATCAGGAAATTGCGGATGCGAATGAGGAGCACTATACTTGGATAATTAATTAATTTTTAACTTTGAAACAAATATGAATATGAGATATTTAGCGTTAACCACCGTCTTTATTTTGACAGCCATTTGTTCAATGGCTCAGAACTACATCAAGTTTGCAGAAGCAACAGGAATTAATGGTCGCAAATTTTTTAAAGGAGAAATTTATCAGCAAGTTGCCGATAAGAAAATTTTATTTGGAAAAGATACAATTGACCTTGGAAAAACGAAAACCGAAAAAGCTACGGTTGGAAATGTATCTCAAATATCTGATAAGTTAAACTTCGTCATAAATTCAGATAATATTAACTACCAAATAAACGTAACAAAATTCATAAATGGTAAGGACACGATAAAGTTAGTCAAAGCAGACAATAATACTATTCCGTTTTTTTCAAAAGGCAATGCGTCAATAAATATTAAAGAATGTGGTTCGTCTTTCAGACTTATTATTCCAAGTTACCCAAGCATTGTATTTTATGAGAGCGAAATCCCCAAACCTGTTGTTGAAGAAATACAAAATCAATTTATTGATGAACCCATTGTTGAAGACAGTGTTTTAGGTAAAATAACCTGGTGGCAGTATGTACTTGGTGGCTTATTTTTATTATTTGTTTTGTATTTAATCTACAGATTTGTTTTACCACTTTTTAAGAAAAAGCAAAGACAACCAATAAAGAAAAAGTTTCAAGGAGGAAGATTATCCGATTTTGCAAGGAATAATAATATTGACCTTTACGACCTAGAAAAATTCAATAAGTCGCTATTAAAGGGGTATTCGAAAATGGATGACCATGAAAGAAAAAAACTACAAAAAAACATTGAGGGTGAATTTCTAATTGTGAGTTATAATACTAATGAATATTCCAATGATGATAATAATGTGAAGGATTTTGAGCAACCAGTTATAAATAATAACTTCCCACAAACTCAAAATACAAATGAGCTTTCATCTCAAATTCAACGGCTGGAAACTCGAATTCTCAATAAAATAGAGTCTTTAGCATCAAACAAAGAAGCCTCTCAAAAAATTGAGAATCTGCAAAAAGATATTGAATCATTCAAAGGAAAAATCACATTATTGAATAAAGATATAGAACAAGGTAATCAAAAAATTAATGAACTAAATAGTGAATTAACTCAAGTACAAAAAAAGAAACAGGAAATAGAAGGAGAATATCTTAAATATTCAGAAAAAGTAATTTTTGTTGACTACCTCGAACCCTATGCAAAAGCAACTTATGATTATTACTACTTTTGCCTGTCTGGATATATTAAGGCTCTTGAGTATTTTCAAAAACTTAATCATTCTGATTCGGAATTAGTTTCGATAGTCTCACAGCTCCTTGTTAAATTCAATTCAAACATTCCCAATAAAACTAATCACTGGGTTGGTGTAATCAACGAAATAAAAGATAGCAAGGCAACAGCAAATATTGATTTGATAAGAAGTCTAAAACAAATACCAAACAACGAAGAAAAAAATAAAGAATTTAAACGGATACTTCTTAAAGAGGTTTTTGAAAAATATTCAAGTAGTATTTTTATACTTACAGAAGAATTTAGCAATCTTTCCAAATTCACTAATGACAGTGCATCTGCTGTAAAAGATTTTGAACAATTCTTCACGAGGTTTAAATCAGAACTTCATAGCAAGTCAAAAACAATTGGACTTGATTTGAACTATGTCCCATTATTTGAGCATTATGAAAAATATGCAGCATTTACCAAATTAGCAAATCAAACGTGCAGCTTACCATATAAAAATATAAAGAACATCACCAAGGATTCTGTTCTTGAAATCATCAACTATGGGTTTGGCAATGAAGAAACTAATGTAATTTTAGCATAATTATGGAAGAACTTTTTAAAGCTTTCGGAAAATATATCAAAGTGGCAGAATTCAACAGCTTTGAATTCTGGATATATCCAATAGGTACTATTTTGTTGATTTGGCTACTCACTACAATCGGATTAAAAATAATTCCGAAAGGAAAAAGTAAACTAAAAACAGTTTTTCGTATCCATAAATTATGGATTATTAATTCTCTATTTGTTGCCACATTAATTATTAGCCAACTTTGTTTTTGGTGGGCAACCAATTATTTTGCTGAAAATCCGATTCAACTTTCACTGCTTATAAGCCTTTTTATATCTTTAATAATTCCAATAATTATTTTCAGTGCATTAAGAGGTTTTTTTACAAATGAAGATATTAAAGAAATCGCACAGCAACCAAAAACACCCATTCAGCAAGAGGAAACAATTACAAGTACGAAAAAATCTTACCGTAGAATCAAATTGTTTTACTTCGTTTTATTAATAGGTTTTTTATTTCTATTGTTTGCATTAAATACTGGAAAAAATATAATCTCTATTGTTTTTGATAATTCCGGTAGTATGGAAAGTAAAAATTCCATCGAAGCATTATCTGAGACCTTTGTTAATTTGGGGAAGAATAATGAAATCCTCTTAACTACATTAGAAGGTTTGGGCGAAGGTTCATCTGGTGGCAAGAATACAATAAATGAGATTTTTGCAGTAAAAAATTATTCTCAGTTACAGGCAGGAAATGTGATTCATTACGCTGACCCTATTTCTGCCAAAGGTGGATTAAATCAAATAACCAGCCAAGTGTGGGGTTCGCCTATCTGTGAATCAATATGGAAATCATATCTTTATGCAAAAAGCACTCTTGTAAATAACAGTTATAAAAATAAAGTTTTAATAGTCATAACTGATGGTGATGATAATGTCGGCAATTCTATCCCCTCAAGCAAATTCTTTTTTGATGATGAAGAATTTGCGGGTTATTACAGTCCAGATAAAACTTTCATCATAGATTATTCAGATGGAGCAACAAATCCTTTTTTACAGAAATTTCAGGATGCAGGTTGCGAAACATTTATTGTTACAAATACAAAACAGGATTATCTTGATGCTTTGGATGCTACACTAAATTCATTTAAGAATAATTGGTATTTAATCATTTGGGTAATAATTATTACCTCAATCTTGACGATAATTGCTCTTTTAATTGAACCTAAAAAAATTGTATAATATGAAAAGACTTTTATACCTCTTGCTTTTGTTCTTTGTGGCATTCAAAATTAATGCCCAGGAAAACGTTTTTATTTTAGTTGATGTTTCAAAATCGGTTAAACAGAATGAATTGCTAAATGCAAAACAGTTAGTTAAAGATTTTTTAACTGGAAATCCTATTAATTCAAGTGTTTTTATTACTGATGGTAATGTTCAGCCGTCACTCCTAAGGGCTGGCAGCAAGATTATGATTATGCCACTAGGTGAAAGAACAACCGTAATGAACTATATTCCAAATATTATGGATGTCAATAATCAGGCTGAAATAATAAGTTTCATTGAACAGAACTTTCCTATTACACCAAGAGATAATTGGACTTATATTTCCCTTGCAAAAGCAAGAATGGCAGAGATTGCAAAAAAGAAAAATATTAATAATTATAAACTTATTTTTGTTTCAGATAATATTTCGGATGATTTTGGGGGACGTCCAAATTACAGTGCTTATGAGCAACAATTAGTTGATGGTTATAATACTCAAAGTAATCCTGTAAGAGAAGAACCAGGGATAAGAATAAAACTTATTTCGAATAATGCATTCTCTGTATTTATCCAAAAAATTGATGTTTCTGGTTACACACCTCCGAAAATTGGTGGTTCACAAAGCATTGATTCAATTTCTGCCCCTTTGAAGATTGAACTAACTACTTTTAAAGGTGGCACTAGTTCAAAACCTATTGTTCACAAGGAAAATAAGATTACCATTGGTTGGTTCTGTAAAAATGCACCAAAGAATGCTCAATACAAGATTAGAGTTAGCCCAATTAGTATATCAGGCGAGAAAACGCAAACCTTTACAGCATCAGGCAATAGTTACAATGTTTCTAATCTTTCTAATGGGAAGTGGAAAATAACTGTTTCTTCCGATAGTGCTAATTTTAATGCATCATCTGCTACAACTACCATTGAAATAAATTCTGGCGGTTCTTATTGGTTCTTGTGGCTATTGTTGATAGCTGCACTCGGTTGTGCTGGTTATTGGTACTGGAAGAAATCTCAGGACGACAAAATTAAGAAACTAAATTCAATGTCAAATAATGACAGTTTTTCAAGTGGTTCAACATTAAATACTAACTCTGATAATTCAGGATATTTTTAAAATTATGGAAAATATATTTTTCAATTCAGTTTACAGCAATTTTGAGCAGACTTTAATCAGTTTGCTAATATTTGTTGCGTTAAGTGGTGTTTTAATTTATGTCATTTATTTTGTACTTTCCAAACTCTTGTTCAAAAAGAGTAAGCAACGAAAAGAAATATCATTGAGATTAGCTTTTCTATGGACTTTGTTTGTTTTCTTCATTCTTTACAACACTTATGTTTTCATCTTTCTCTATAAGATTGGTGTTGAGAACTTGAACTTTGCTTCAGGCTTATTATATCTTGGGTTGTTACCTCAGATATTTATTTATGTGGCATTGATAGTTTTCTTTTTTATCAAACGCCATACTTTGAAAAAAATCATTAATGTAAACTCTTTAAATTAAATATTATGGCAACTCCAACTTTGATAATTGGTATTGGAACCAGCGGTTTATATACCTTAGAGCATGTTCAACGTTTTTATTACGAAACTTATAAGAAAAATAAACCAGAACATGTTGAATATCTGTATATCGAGACAAATAAAGACAATCAAGTAGGTGTAACCCCATTGCCTAATGAAATAAAAAGAGTATATGTGAGCTTAGGTGAAATGGAAAAAATGGTTGCCAATCTTAAAAAAGATGGTTGTGGAGATTGGCTGCCTCCATCAAATCAACTTGTTAATGCTGGACTAGGTGCTGGGGGCATTCGTTCCTGCGGTCGTTTAGCTTTATGGGGCTGTAATTCAGAAGGCGATAATTTTAAGAATGTTGTTGATGCGATTAACAATGCTTATGGGAGAATCGCATCACATACTGTTAAAGGTGCTGAAAAATCTAAACCTACCATTTTTATTACTGGTTCTTTTACAGGTGGAACAGGTTCGGGGATTTTTATTGATATGGGCTATCTAATACGCCATTTGATAAAAGATATTAAAGAACTTTTTGGTTTGTTTTTACTCCCAAGTAAACCATCATCTATAAGGGGCTTTGAAGTGCTTTATGCAAATAGTTATGGCGCATTAATAGATTTGGAACACTTCAATCAAGTTGAATCAGTGTATAAAGAAAAATGGCCAAACGGTGTTTCTACAGATTTTTCTGTGCCACCATATGAATTAGTGCAATTTATAAGTCAGGATTACTATGATGGTAGTCCTGCAATGAGCAACTTAGGCGCATTGTATAAAATGGCAGGTCTATACTTATTCTTGAATATTGCAGGAGTCAAAGAAAAACGAATGGAACGTTTTGTTGATGCAAAATCTGCTGGTCATATTGACAAATATGGCACATTTGGTCTTTCTGCCATTCAATTTCCTAAAGACCAGATTCAAGAATATGTTGCTTCCAAATTAAGTATTGATTTAATCAATAGATGGACTGATTCAGCACAATACTTTTCCAATAACGAGAAGAAGCAAATAAATAAAGCTGTTATTTTTCAACAAATAAACAAATTGTTTGACGACTTTTTGATTGATGCATTTTTGTCGTTAAATAGTATTGGAGGTAAAGACTTGATTATTGAAATAGAACGAGAAGCAATAAAAATTAACTCTAAAAACATTAAAGGACACCCCGTTGATTATATATCAAAAATGTTTACCAGTTCATCGGATAGTAATTTTTATAGTTTAGTTAAAAATAATATTCAATCTGCAATTGATTCATTAATAGATGATATTCATGATTTAGTAGTTAATAAACTAAATGAAACTGAGAACCTATATTTTACAAAATATATTCTTGAATCTATTACCCAGTCTATTGATAAAACACTTGAATATTGGAAACAAATCGGTTTGTCATCTAAATCTGATATTTGGGAGAATATTTTACGGGATTTGTGTAGTAATACCCAAAAGAATACATATAAAATTGTTTTAGAACAAGATGCAGTTTTGAAAGACAGGTTATTAACTGCTTTTGAAACTATGAAGATGCATATGTTAATTAAAGGGTTGGTTGACATATCTCGCAATATATCTAAAGATGATATTCCTCTAAAATCTTCTGTCTCAAATAAAGAACTGCCAAAAACAAAAACAATTGATAGCTTTATTACCTTACTTTCACAAGTCTCTGGCAAATTAGATACTCAAGAAAATATTTTTACGTTTGATAAAAGGATTAAAAATATTGAGCAAGATGTAAATGATGAGACTCTTCCAATTTTAAGAATTTATCCATCAGGTTCTTTTGTTAATGAAACAGAGAATTCGAAACGCATATATATTCAAAAAACTAACAATAATGCAAGAACAAAAGATGAAGTAATCAAAGCTACAACATTGTGGGATTATCTGGTTAAATCATCTAAGGCTCGCTTTTTTGATGAAATTTATAGAGACTGTTTGAATGCGTATAGAAGCAATATCGATTTGAAAGATTGCGTACCAGATTTTGATGTTTCAAAATTTATCATCGACAACCCTGAAGCTGGCATTCGTATAGCAAGGAGGGCATTATCTCCTTTCATATCTATTAATAAAATTCTATCACCATCTGCTTATTTACCTAAATTTATTGCTGGTGGTGATAATGGTTCTATTAAACAGGTTATCAATGTATTCAAATCAAATAACTTCAATGACTTTGGAGAATCAACTGATAGAATGTTAGAATTAAATGATATGAAGAATATTTTCATTTTCTATGATGAAAAGGGTGGATTTAATCTACTTACTGACCTAGGTTATGTAGAACAAATGAAAAATGTCTACGAAAATCCTCCATCTTCTGAAACAAAAACTGTTGAAAGATGGAAAAATGAACGCAATGCTTACAATTATTAACTTCTAAAATTAACATTATGCTTTTAGGTGTTACTGAAACAATTCAAGAAAACAAAAGGGTTTCTGTTCTAAAAAAAATCAGAATAGTAACTGTTTTATTTGTTGTGACAATATTGTTACCATTTCTTATTTACCTTCTTTTCAGTTTGGGTTTAATAACTGGTAAACCTACATTTAATTCCGACATTCAAGAACCTGTGGCAAAAGTAGTGACATCAAATGGTGTAGGCACTGCATTTTTAATAAGCCCAACAATCTTATTGACCGCAAGACACGTTGTCGAAAATAATAAAGTCGGTGATGAAGTCGAATTATTTTTTGAGCAATCGAAAAGTAAGTTAAATGTAAAAGCTAAAATAAAGTACATTTCTCCTTCGAGTTTCCAACCTATTAATGGGCAGGTACCAATGGACTATTTTTTAACAGACGTTGCTGTTTTAGAAGTAGCAGAAATTACAGAAATAGAACCTTTACAATTGGGTGAATCCGATGCAGTTAACAATCTTGATGAGGTAATTCTAATTGGTTATCCAAATGGGGACTATTCAATAAGTAAAGGAAACATTAATAGTGACAAATTTCAAGGTTTTAATTTATTCAAACTCGATGCGACTTCAAATCCAGGAAATAGTGGAGGTCCATGTATTTTGAAAAATGACAACACAGTAATAGGAATATTAGTTGGTGGTAGTGGTCCTCAATATCAGGGTGAGAATGTTGCATTAAAAATTAATGATGTAAAAAGAATACTTGACAATGCAAAAATTAGTTATTAATGCCAACCCACACAGCCAAGCACAATGGCAGGTCGCACAAACCACCGCACAACCAAAACCTGCCATAGAGCTTGTCTGTTTGCCTACGCTGACTTTGCTGACACAAAAAAAAACTAAATCTTTTAAGACAAAAAAAAGGAATGACTGAATTGAAAACATATCTCAAACCATTGACAGACAAGAACGCCCAGTTGGTAACACGGTATATAAAAAATTGGGCATATAGTGCTAAATTTCAAGTGTGTAGCTCGCATTTAACTTTGTGCGGTTTGACAGTGAATCGCTCCGTAATGCCCAACTTTTCATATACCCATCCGTTAGCGGTCAGCATAAAAGACATCACACCATCAAACAGACAACGATATGACAGGACAAATTTTCAAACTATTCGCAATCGGACTTTTCATTTTGATAAATTTCAATTTGAAGGCACAAGACACCTTAAACAATCGCAAACCGACAGAGCTTTCAATTAACGAAGCAATTGATAAAGGAATGTTAGAACTGAAAATAAGTGGTGCTTACGACCCGAGAATTTTTTATGAAGTGGTTGACAAAGACGGTGTTCATTATGGCAAGTGTATGGCAATCATACTTAAAAGCAAAATAGACAGTGTAGTTCTTTTACGCTTGGACTGCGGCACTCAACTTATTCCAGTTGACACGTCTGTTCAGACAATGATAGTTACCCAAAAAGCAATTTTCCCTCTCTATCCAAATGAAACTTATGCAACAAGATTTTACGCAATGTGCGGACAATTGCACGATGCAGCACCAGACATTGAAACAACGTTTAGAGTTGGTGAGCTTGCAAACACGGGACTTGTAAAACTTGCAAACTATCTTGGTGACAACTATATTCAAAATATGCTCGGACAACACGCAATGTGGGCATTCACAGACGAAGCTGATTTTGAAGAGCTAAAAAAATACGGAGCGGACAGTATCTCTATCGCTAAAACAAAAGAAATACTCAGGAACTTAGATTTAGAAACAAAGTTGACTTCAAATCTTGTAGCAACAAAGATTGACGAAACTGATGAGATAAGTATAAATCGTTATTACGTTTTTGCAGGTGCAGGACTACTTTTAGTTTTAACAACTACTACAATCATTTTATTATTTAGACGTAAGAGAAAAGATGACACACTCGCATAGAATAGAATGCCGAACCGCTAACATCGTATTGGCAATAGGCGGGCTGAACGGCTTCGTATCAACGGAAGTGCAAAATTCAACTTTCGTTCTTCGTATCAAGTTTAGTGCTAAAAATCCCGCCCATCGCCAATACGCAGCTCGTTAGCCACAATGCAATTATGAAAAAACTATTTTACGTCTCAACAGTCTTATTACTCTTGTCAATTACTAAAGGACAAGCACAAAATATTTTTCAAAAAATATTTGATGGAGATTCCTCTATAACGGCTGGCACGGATGTCAAGCAAACTACAGATGGTGGCTATATTTTGGCCGGCTTAACTAATTCCTATGGTGCTGGTGATAGAGATATTTATGTGATTAAACTCAACTCAGTGGGCGATACTGTTTGGACAAGAACTTTTGGTAATTCTAGTATTGAAGATGGATCTTCAATAATTCAAACACCGGACAATTGTTATGTAGTCACTGGCGATATGATGGGCCAGAACAACAATTATAAGAGTGTTGTTTTCTTATTAAAAATTGATCAGAATGGAAATACAAAATGGATGAAAACCTACGATTCTGGTAATTCAGCATATGGAAGCTTTATACAGCTAACTCACGATGGTGGTTTTTTAATATCGGGTGGAACATCAGATAGTATCTACTCTGCTTATATAATAAAAACTGATTCTATTGGTACCCCTCAGTGGAATAAAATATTTAAAAATAGTTATACATATCCTGAAACATTAGCAAGAGGCAGTTTTGAGGATGATTTTGGTAATTATTATATTACCGGATAAACCAAAAGTCTACCATCAGGGAATAGTGAAACTTTTATTATTAAATTCTCTTCATCAGGAAATACAATATGGTCAAAAACATACGGTGTGAATTTTAATAGTAATATTGGATTATCAATTTGTAAGACTTATGATGGAAATTTTGTCGTTATAGGTTCTACTGCCGGATGTGATCCAAATAAAGGTGGAACATACTTGTTAAAAATTAATTCCATGGGAGATACCCTTTGGACAAAATTCTATCATTTCACTGACTCAGATATACCAAGTAAAGGCGTTTTGGCTAATGATAATGGCCTAATAATTACAGGACGTACTATCACAATGACAGGACAAGATGTTTTTTTGTTTAAAATTGATTCACTTGGTTATCCCACATGGTTTAAAACATACGGAATAGCTGCTTATTTCCATCAAAATTATGGAAATAGTGTTGAAATTTGTTCCGATGGTGGTTATATTATTAATGGTGAAACTTCTGTCAACGGGAAAGAAAGCATGTATTTGATTAAAACAGATAAAGATGGCAATAGTGGTTGCAATGAAACTTCCAGACCTGTAACACCATTTTCAAGAAATACAATAGTTTCTAATATTTCATTCAAAATTTCATCAAATGTAATAGCAAATAATATTTCACCTTTATCTTCATCCGGAAGCCGCGTTAATACCCTATGCACTAATGCAAGCATTGAAGAACCTATAAACAACCTTTTTTATAATATTACTATTTCCCCAAACCCATTTTCATCCTTGACAACTATTCAAATTAATAGAGATTTGAAAGACGCAAACCTTATAGTTTACAACTCCTTTGGACAAGAAATGAAAATTATAAATAATATTATAGGACGGACTATTACTTTGCATAATGACAATTTGCAAAGCGGTTTGTATTTTATGCAATTGATACAAGAAAATAAAATAATTGCTACAGAAAAATTAGTAATCACGAACTGAGACAATGAACGAAGAATGCACATGTGGCTAACAGGGGCTTTGCCTCAGGCGGGTGCGGGAAAAATTTGAAACATATGGAAAATTAATTAATTTTATGGACGGGTTGACACGGCAGGAGAATTTAAAAACCCGCCCGCTGCAAAGCCCCGGAACGTTATGCACAAGGCTCATTAAACAGAATAAATACACAAACAACATGAAAAAGAACGTCATTACTTTATTATTACTTTTTGTAACAATATGCACAACTGCACAGATACCCGGTTCACTGGATAGTACTTTTGGAATAGGTGGAATAGTTGTAACTCCAATAAATGTTAGTGTGAGTAAAATTCAAGCATTAGCTATTCAAACTGATGGGAAAATATTAGCCGCTGGTTGGTCTGGTTCAGGTTCATTAAATAATAAATTTGCAGTAGTACGATATAATACAAATGGAACAGTAGATTCCGCTTTTGGAAATAATGGGATAGTATTAACGCAAATCGGAAATGGAAATGCTTATGGTTTAGCGATAGCCTTACAAACCGATGGTAAAATTATAGTTGCAGGACAGGCTCTTGGTGCTATTCACATTAACTTTGCTCTTGCGCGTTATTATCCAAATGGAGCATTAGATTCTACTTTCGGGACAAATGGCACAATAATAACTTCCATTGGCAATGGTGATGATGTCGCTAATGCAATTCTGATTCAGCCTAATGGAAAAATTATTGCAGCTGGAATGGCAGAAGGTTCATTTGGCCTAGCTCGTTATAATATCAATGGCACTTTAGATGGTACTTTCGGAATAGGTGGAACTATATTGACAAATTTTGGAAGTGCAGGATGTGAAGCAAAGGCAGTGGCTCTACAAACCAATGGAAATATTGTGGTTGCAGGTCAATCTTGGAATAGCTCAAGTTCAGTTTATAAATTTAAAATAATGCAACTTGATTCAAATGGGGCCTTGAATCCCGTCTTTGGTATTGGAGGCGCAGTTGAAACAGTAGTTGGAAATCTTAATGATGACAGAGCTAATGCAATGGCTATACAAAATGATGGAAGAATAGTTGCTGCAGGCTGGACGTATGCTGCAACCGGTTATGATTTTGCTTTAGTTCGTTATAATACTAATGGCACCTTGGATAATACCTTCGGAACAGCGGGAATAGTTGCAACCTCAATAACCAACGTTTATGATGAGGCATATGCAGTAACACTTCAAAGTGATGGAAAAATTGTTGCAGTTGGATATACAGGTAATTTATCAGATGGTAATTTCGCATTACTACGCTACAATACAGATGGAACATTAGATAATAATTTTGGATTTGGTGGCATAGTTACAACTCCTATTGATACTATTGCATCAGGAGCATATGCTGTTGCTTTGCAACCTGATGGTAAAATAATTGCCGCTGGATTTTCATATAGTGATTCAACAATTAATTTTGCATTAGCAAGGTATTATGGCGGAAATGGAACAGGAATAAAAGAAATTCAACAAAAAAAATCAATTATGGTTTATCCTAATCCTGCCTCTTTTAATTTAACAATCGTAACACCTGAAACATCAGTAATAGAAATTTCAAATATAGAAGGACAAATAGTAAAAATATTGAAAATAAAAGATTGTAAAATAGACATTGATATTTCTGACTTATCAAGTGGTGTTTACATAATAAAAGCAATGACAGATAAAGAAATTACAACAAAGAAATTTATAAAGAATTGAATGCCCAGTGCATAACAGGGGCTTTGCATCAGGCGGGTGCGGGAAAATTTGAAAGGTATGGAAAATTAATTAATTTTATGGACGGGTTGACACGGCAGGACGGTTAAAAACCCGCCCGCTGCAAAGCCCCGGAACGTTATAGCCAATGCAAAAACTAACAACAATGAAAATAATTATTTTCTTATTTGCAATGTTTTTTGTCACAACTGGTTTTTCACAAACCTATCTGACAAACGGACAAGTTTATGATTTTAATATTGGTGACATAATACAGGGTCGATTTCATTCTTCTGGACCATTTGGTTCTCTGGGACCACCAATGTATCAGACAAGAACTATTATTGGCAAATTGATTTCAATTAATAGTGACACCATATTTTATACAATTAAAATAGATTATTATACGCCTCCGACTTGCCCGACTTGTAATCCAACGTTTAGTTCTGATACAATAATACAAACTGTAACAGACTTGGCATTAGCACCCAACCATTATAATCAAACAACCTGTTTAGGTACACAGGACACAATATACTTGGACTTTTGCAATAGACAAGTTTGGGAAAGACACCCAAACATAGACACAGGTTGTTTTGAGCCGACCACTCATACCACCCAATTTATTGAAGGTATTGGTGGTCCATTTTTTTCTAAATGTGATCCACAGGGGCCATTATGGACAGAGTTTTTATTGGTCTATTATCAAAAATACCCTGACAATTGTGGGACACTTGTGACCTCCATTAAAGAAGAAAAAAATTCCGCAATGAAAATCGAAACATTTCCAAATCCTGCAAGTGATATAATCCAAATAGAATCCCCGGAAAAATTTGTTTATTTTGATATAATTGGCTTGTCTGGGCAAGTCTATATTTCAACTAAATTTATAAATAATTCTATAGACATTTCCGGACTTCAAACAGGGACATATTTAATCAATTTTTACACTTCAGACTATAAAATAGTGACAAAAAAAATACAGAAATTATAAGCACAGGCTATAACTCGTATCTGCTTTAAAGCCGCAGGGCAGGACGGTTTGACAGTTCGGGACTAATTTAAAAGCTATGGGAATTTTGACAGGAACGGATTATAAAATGCGGCTCAAAAGCAGCTACACGGCGTTAGGCGTCATTTTAGGACGACCGTAAACATAGTCTTGAAAACACTTGTTCTGACAGTTTGTGAATAACTTTTTGGACTTTATTTGTCCATTTGCAAAACTCTTTTTACTTTTGGACAAAAATAGACCAAATGGCATACGTAAAAAAATTCACTTCTTTTGGTGAGCATCTAAGGACACTTCGAGAGGATGCTGGACAAACCTTGAAAACAGTAGCTGAACAAATCAGTATTGATATTTCATTGCTTGCAAAAATTGAACGCAACGAACGTCAACCGACTAAGCAACTGATTAAGCAGGTCGCGACATTATTTCAAGTGGACGAGAAAGAATTACAAAATGAATTTCTCAGTGACAAAATTGCTTACAAAATCTTAGACGAAGAAGCTGACCTTAATATTCTAAAGGTTGCGGAAAAGAAAGTTTCATACTTAAAAACAAAAAGAAATGCTGACTAAAGAATATATCAAAGACCTAAAAAGCAACGGAAACGGAGCAATAGGTCATCTTGTAAAAGATTATAAAGACAGTGGCTCATTGACTTTTATACTTGAAAATCTTGGGCAACTTCCAAAAGATTTTGACGGTAGTTTTCTTCCTGAATTATTAACTCATAAAAATGCTTCTGTTCGACTTTGGACTGTTAAGACCTTTGGCAAACTTGATAAAGAAGAATACTTGGCAACGCTTAAAGACACTGCATTAAATGACACTGACACAACTGTAAGACGTGAAGCGGTTTCGTCAATAGGCAGAATGAGAACTGAAAAAGGCAAGAAAATACTTTTTGAAATTCTCAAAGACAAAGACCCAAAAATTGTAAGTCAAGCAATTCGTGGCTTGCTTGTATTCAAAGGGGAAGAAGAAGTTGATGAACACTTAAAAACACTTGTAAATCACGAAAACGAAATGGTGAGAACAGTAATTTACAAAGAGTATTTTGCTGAAATCAAAGACAAAAATTCACAACCACACACGGAGAGTTACGATTATTTGAAAAATGTTGTTGTTAATTCAGACAACATTGAAGCAATGAAATTATTGAAAGATGAAAGCATTCATCTAACATTTACTTCGCCACCATATTACAACGCAAGAGATTATTCAATTTATCCAAGCTATAAACATTACCTTGAATTTCTTGCAGATGTCTTTAAAGAAGTGCATCGTATAACAAAAGAAGGTAGATTTTTAATTGTAAATACTTCACCGATTATTATTCCTAGAATTAGCCGTTCACATAGCAGTAAACGTTATCCAATTCCTTTTGACATACATCCGTATTTAATGGAAATGGGCTGGGAATTTATTGATGATATTGTTTGGCTTAAACCAGAAGCAAGTGTAAAAAATCGTATTGGGGGTTTTATGCAACACAGAAAACCATTAGGTTACAAACCAAACAGTGTTACTGAATATTTAATGGTTTATCGCAAAAGCACTGAGAAGCTTTTAGATTGGAACATAAAGCAATATGACTGGAATACCATTTTGGAAAGTAAAGTAGCGGAAGGCTATGAAACAACAAATGTTTGGAAAATTGACCCTTGCTTTGATAAAGTTCATTCTGCTGTTTTTCCTGTTGAACTTTGCAAAAGAGTTATTCAATACTATTCATATAAAGGTGATTTAGTTTTTGACCCATTTGGCGGTAGCGGAACAATGGGCAAAACTGCAAAAAAATTAGGCCGACATTTCCTTTTGACAGAGAAAGACGAAACATATTTTGAATATATGCAATCGCAAAAATCAAAAGATATGTTTGATAAATTTGAAACTAAATTTTTAACCTTTGATAAATTTAAAGAAACCATAAAATGACATTAACAGACCAAGTAGTAAAAAACATAATAAAGCGACTTATTAAGGGTCAGGATTATAGAATTGAAGTTGTTGCATTAATTAATGCAGAATTCTTGCAATTCGCAATTGACTTTTTCAAAAAAGTAATTGAAGCAAAACTTGCAAACCAAGATGTAACAATCGACTGGTATAAGCAGACGTTTTTAAATCGTAATTTAAGTTCGGAGGAAATTGCAATCAACTCAGGATTAAACAAAAAGACGATTACTAATATGTATAATTCAGCTTCAAGAGAAATTGTAATTGATGCATCTAATGAACATTATGATGTTTTATATCAATCTATAAGTAGCCTTATTGAAGCACAGCCTGACATTGACTTAACTCTAACAATCAAATTCAGAGGAGTAAGTGTTGAGCTTAATATCAACGAAAGCTTAATTGTAATAAACACATTAGCTGTTAAACGTTCTGCTCTTAGAGGCGGACTATGGAGCACAGCAGGCAAGCGAGTGGAAAAATATTTAATGGCGACACTTTGTAAAGTTTTCAGCGTTCCATTTGAACACTTCGACCAAAGTAAAATACCTGCAAGTATGAGAGAAGTTGATTTCTATTTAATCAAAGGTGAAACTTATTCTCGTTGTGAAGTAAAAATGATGGGACGTGGTAACCCAGAAAGTGCGGATGCAATATTTGCTAGAGAAAGTAATGTTTTCGTTGCTGACAAGTTATCTGATTTAAATAAGCAGCAAGCCGATATGCTTAAAGTAAAATGGGTTGAACTTCGTGGTGAAGACGGCTATAAAAGGTTTGCAACCGTATTACAACAGCTAGACATTCCACATCAAAACTTCAGCGGTGATTTAGATAAACATCTTGACAAAATATTAAGTGAGCTACTAGACAAATAGAAAAACGAACGCCTAACACGGGTTTGGCAAAAGTGGCGGTTCAGTGCTCCGCAGACACATTTGCGGTTAATCAAAGTTTGGTTCTCCGCATCAAAATTTGTGGGGGAAATCGCCACCTTCGCCAAGCCCGAAAACGTTAGCCCTCATTTATGAAATTTAAACTGACAATAATTATTCTCATTTGCATTTTGGCTTCATGCAGGACAATTCCACCTACCACAGTTTTGAAGGCTAATTATTGGTTTTCTATCGGACAATA
>Ga0209098_1000848_pt1 | contig 31727 bp, 20 predicted proteins | sample AD_JPNHW1_MetaG_FD_184429 | JGI IMG/M metagenome (GOLD analysis project Ga0209098, IMG submission 184429) | Active sludge microbial communities of municipal wastewater-treating anaerobic digesters from Japan - AD_JPNHW1_MetaG (SPAdes) (version 2) | ecosystem: Engineered > Bioreactor > Anaerobic...
TCGCTGTGGCCTTCGCTGGCCAATTGGGGTGCGCGCAACGCGCTCGTCGCACCGCTGGTGAAGCGAGCGCTAGGGCTGGCGCCGCAGCGCGCGCTGCCGCAATTCGCGCGGGAGACGTTCCGCGCGTGGCTGAGGCGGAATCCGGCGTTGCTGTCGCCGGCCTCCGGAGTCACGGCGCGGGGCAGGGTGCATCTCTTCCTCGACGAGTTCACCGACAACCAGGAGCCGGAGCTGGCGCGGGCGGCGGTGGAGCTGTGCACACGGCTCGGTTACGCGGTCGTGGTGGCGGAGCATGCCGAGAGCGGGCGCTCGGCGATCTCGAAGGGGCTGCTCGGCCGCGCTCGCGAGGCGGCGCGGCGCAACGTGGTCGCGCTGCACGGGAAGGTGACGGCGGCGGAGCCGCTCATCGGGCTGGAGCCGTCGGCGATCCTCGGTTTTCGCGACGAGTACCCGCTGCTGGTCGGATCGGACCTGAAGGCGCAGGCGCTGGAGCTGGCGCCGCATTGCCTCTTGTTCGAGGAGTGGCTCGCGCGCGAGGCGAAGACGGGGCGGATCGGCGCCGACGATTTCGGCGACGCGCCCGCCGAGATACTTCTCCACGGCCACTGCCACCAGAAGTCGCTCAGCAGCATGAGCGAGGCGGTGGCGGCGCTGTCGCTGCCCCGCGGACACCGAGTGAAGGCGATCCCAGGCGGCTGCTGCGGCATGGCGGGGGCGTTCGGCTACGAGAAGGAGCATTACGAGATCTCGCAGCGGATCGGCGAGCTGGCGGTGTTGCCGGCGGTGCGGGCCGCGGCGTCGGGGACGCTCATCGTGGCGGCGGGCACGAGCTGCCGCACGCAGATCGCCGACGGAACGGGGCGGCGCGCCGAGCATCCTGTGCAGGTGTTGTTGCGGGCGCTGTGGCGGTGAGCGGCGTACGCCCATAAGCCGGCCGGATATGCCGGTGTGTGCTGCGCAACGGGGTCTTCTGGCTTTGGCGACAAAGCGCCGCGCGATTTGACGGGAGGGCGGTAGTGGAAACTGTGCGCCGGGGTCAGATAACGAATGGCCCCGGCCCCGCTACCCCGGGACCGGGGCTGTTCTGCGATCCACCGTTGTGGATATTGAGCCGGCGTTCACTCATAACGCCGGCTCAAATTCTGAAGAGGGGGCAGGGGGGGCCCGACGCTCCATGCGGCTATGCCGGTGGGGGTATCGGAGCTGTGGCAAGAGGTTATACGAAGGCGCCGCCGGATAGCCACGCGCCAATTGCCGAACTTGGCGCATTTCTTGCCGGGGCTGGGTTGCGGGCGGCAGGAATTCCCATTGACCGGGTTTTCCGGGGAGGCGTTCATCGGCCCATGATACCGTCGGTGCTGATCGTGGACGACGAGAAGCACACCCGAGAAGGGTTGTTGCTCGCGTTCGAGGAGAACTATGACGTTTCCGTCGCCGGCAGCGCGGACGAGGCGTTCAACCTGCTCGATACGACCGAGTTCGACGTGATCATCACCGATTTGCGGATGCCGGGAAAGTCGGGGCTGAAGGTCATCGACAAGGCGCTGACGCTGCCGAACAAGCCGGTCGTCATCATGATGACGGCCTACGGGAACATCGACTCGGCGGTGGAGGCGATGAAGCGCGGGGCCTTCGACTTCCTCACCAAGCCAGTGAATCTCGAGAAGCTGGAGCTGATCGTCCAGCGGGCGCTCAAGTCGCGCACGCTGGAGGTGGAGGTGCAGCAGCTCCACGAGCGGCTCGACAAGAAGTTCAGCTTCGAGGGGATCGTGGGGCACTCGGGCAAGCTCAACGAGGTGATCGAGCGGGTGAAGCTCGTGGCGCCGTCGCGAGCGACGGTGCTCATCGAGGGCGAGACGGGCACGGGCAAGGAGCTGATCGCACAGGCGATCCACCAGGCCAGCACACGGTCCAGGGCTCCCTTCCTGGCGGTGCACTGCGCGGCGTTGCCGGCGACTTTACTGGAGAGCGAGCTTTTCGGCCACGAAAAGGGGGCATTCACCGGCGCGACCGAGCGGCGCGTGGGCCGGTTCGAGGCGGCGGACGGCGGCACGATCTTCCTCGACGAGATCGGCGAGATCAGCCTCCCCACACAGGTGAAGCTGCTCCGTTTCCTGGAGACGCGTGCGGTCGAGCGTATCGGCAGCCAGAAGCCGGTGCAGCTCGACGTGCGGTTGGTCGCGGCGACGAACCGCAACCTCGAACAGATGGTGGCGGCGGGGACGTTCCGCGAGGACCTGTTCTTCCGGCTCAACGTCGTGCGGATCACCACGCCGCCGCTGCGCGAGCGCACGGAGGACATCCCGGTGTTGCTGGAGCATTTCGTTGCCGAGTTCGGCAAGGAAAACAACCTGCCGCCGCTCACCGTCGAGCCTGGCGCACTCAAGCACCTCGTCGCCTATCCCTGGCCGGGCAACATCCGCGAGCTGCGCAACTTCGCCGAGAACGCCGTCGTGCTGCGGCGTGGCGGGCGGCTGACGGAGTTCGACCTCGAGCCGAAGTTCCGCGGCGAGGTGCCGGTTCCGATGTTGCCCCGGTCCGTGGCGAACGACAACCGGGGTGCCGCGGCAAACGGCTCGGCGGCGCCGTCAGCCGGACCGATTGCCGGCGGGGCAGCTGTGCCTCCGCCGCTGTCGGTCGAGGAGAACGAGAAGCGGCTGTTGCGGCAGGCGTTGATGGAGTCGCGCGGCAACCGCACGAAGGCCGCGACGCTGATGGGAATCAGCCGCCGAACCCTCCACCGCAAGCTGGCGCAGTGGCCGGAGCTGGATGTGACCGACCGCGGTTGACGGGTCGCGGGCATGAGCGACGTGCAGGAACGGGAACTGCGCGCATCGGCCTGTCGAGAGCGCGGCGTGTTCAGTCGCTTTGCACTCGCGTAACCGAAGTTTCGCCGCTGTGCTGCGCGGCAACACCCGTACCTGCGATGTCTCGACACCTTGCCCTTGCCGCCCTTTGCGCCGGACTCCCGCTTATCGCCGCCGCGGCGGATGTGAAGATTGCCGGTTCCGACCTGCTTCGCCCTGCGTTGGAGAAGCCGCTGGCTGCCGACGATGCATGCCCGGGACGGACTCTTCGCCTCAGCTTGGACGGCAGTCGCAGTGCGATGGAGCGGCTGCGTGCGGGGACGGCGGATCTTGCGGTGGTCGCCTTTGGCCCCGACGAGCCGCTTCCGTCGGGCGAATTCAGCGTGCTTCCGCTCGCCTACCAAGTCGTCGTCTTTGCCGTGAACGACGGCAATCCGGTGCGCCAGGTGAGCTTCTCGCAGCTGGGCGGGATCTGGGGGGATAAGGAGGCGACGAGCATCCGCCAGTGGGGGGCGCTCGGCGCGAGCGGTATATGGTCGGTGAAGTCGATCGCCGCCAGCAGGGTGGACGATCCCGACTCGCTCGCCGGGGATGTTTTTCTCCACACCGTCCTGCGAAACCCGGAGTTCGGCTCGACCGTCTCGCGCGTGGCCAGTGTCGATGAGCTGCTGCAGAAGGTGCGGATCGACGAGAACTGCATCGGGCTGTTCCCGGGACTTCTTCGCGACACAAACGGGGTGCATGTGCTGCTGGTATCGCGGGATGCGGCGGATGTGCCGTTCGGGCCGACCCCCGAGAACATCCATGCCGGCGACTATCCGGTGCGGCTGCCGTTCTACATCGTCTTCAATCCGCTGCGGGCTGCCGAGCTGAGGCCAGTCGTGACGGCGCTTCTTGGCGATGCCGTGGCCGCCTCCATCGAAAAGACGGGGTTCGTGGCGGTGCCGGAGGTCGCTCGTAGTGCGGCGATACGCGAATTGGCCTCGAAGTGAGCTTCGACGTCTGCGTGTAAGCGGAAAGTGACGCCTGCAGTCGGGCCGGCGCGATCGCGCGGGCCTCAGGTCGGAGCTTGGTCGCCCAAGCCGGAAGCCGCAGGCGCCGCCGACTCGAGGTACTTGTGCTTAACCAGCCGCCAGGCGGTCACGAAGAATGCCGTGAGCGGTATGGCGAGGACCATCCCGAGGAGCCCGTCGAGCGCGGTTCCCCAGAAGAGGATGGCAACGATGATCACCACGGGGTGGAGACCGGTCTGCCTGCCCATGATGCGGGGGGTGAGAACCCAGCCTTCGAGGGCCTGCACGGCGAAGAAAACGGCGAGCACCGCGGCGACGAGCCCCATGCCTCCGCCAGGCTGGAAGAAGGCCAGTGGCAGGGCGATTGCAAGGCCGAGCATGGTCCCCAGATAGGGCACGATGTTCAGCAGCCCCATGCCCAGCCCGATGATCAGGCCGAACCGCAGCCCGGATATCGTGAAGCCCGTCGCGTAGATCGCCGCCATGATCAGCCCGATGAGGAGCTGCCCGCGGAAGAAGGCGACAACGATGCCGGCGAACTCGCGGACGAGAAACACGATGTCCTCGCGGATGTCGTCGCGCAAGAAGGGGAGCAGGCCTCGCACCTGGGCGAAGGCGTCGCCGGTGGAGCGCAGGAAGAAGAACAGGTACACCGGCACCAGCGCCATGCCCACGAGGAAACCGACCGCGCCTTGCAGCTGGCCGAACGCGGCCTTCACCCCGGGCAGCATACCGGCGAATAGGGTCTTCGCCTGCTCCGTCAGCCCGTCGACGAACTGCTTGACCGCCGGGTTCTGCATGCGCTCGCGCCCGTAGGCGATCCAGTCCGGATAGTGCTTCTGGGCGTAGCCGGAGGCCTGTGCCCAGAGATCGGGCACTGTCTGGGCGAACTCCGCGGCCTGCCCGACGACGGCGGGTGTGACGGCCACGAGCAGCCCGCCGAGCCCGAGGACGAATGTGCCGTAGAGGATCGCCACGGCCGCGAGCCGGCCCACATGGAGGCGGCGCTCCAGCAGCCCGACGACGGGCTGGAGGATGCAGGCCACCACCCCCGCCACGGCCAACGGCCAGAGCACCGAGGAGAAGAATCCCAGCGCGCGCGACAGCCCGAGGATCAGTAGTGAAAGCAGCAGGATGAAGGCCAGGGCGGCCGCCAGCGTGATGGCCGATGCGACGATCTTGCGTTGGGTGGGGCCGAGCAGCGGTGCGGGTTCTGCCATGTTGTGCGGGGTTGGGCCGAGGGTAGGGAGGCGGGCGGTCCGGTCGAGCGCGTTTGGCCCACGGGGAACGGCCTTCGATCAGGCCCGAAAAATCTTCAAAAAACTCCTTGCAACCGAGACCGTGACCTCGATTCTCTCGCCTCTCGTTTTTTCGAAGTGGGGTCGTAGCTCAGTTGGAAGAGCGCCACAATGGCATTGTGGAGGTCAGGGGTTCGAGACCCCTCGGCTCCACCACTTTAGAAAAACGGCATCTCGCAAGGGATGCCGTTTTTTTGCGCCCTCAGCCGGCGCACGCGCACTGGTGCAGCGGGGTGCACGAGGCGTTTCGCGAATGCCGGTTGTGCGTGCGTGTGTTGGTGGATCTGAGGATAGGATTATCCCCTGAATTCTCGTTGTCGCTTCGGGTTTGTCATCGGCGCCGGGCGGGCGAGTCTGGCGGGCGATGGCGATGAATCCCAAGCCCTGCCTGCATGTGCTCACCGGCCCCACGGCCTCGGGAAAGACGGCGCGGGCGCTCGACTGGGCTGAGCGGCATGGCGCGGAGATCGTGTCGTGCGACTCGCTGCTGTTTTACCGCGGCATGGACATCGGCACCGCGAAACCGACGCCTGCCGAGCTCGCCCGGGTGCCGCACCACCTGATCGACGTGGTCGAGCCGCGCGAACGCTACGATGTGCAGCGGTATGTGGCGGCGGCGCGGGCGGCAGTGGATGCCATCGTGGCGCGGGGCCGCCCTGTGCTGGTCGTCGGCGGCAGCGGTTTCTATCTGCGCAGCTTCTTCGCTCCGATGTCCGACGGCATCGAGATCGATCCGGCGCTGCGTGCGGAGCTGGAGGCTAGGCTGGCCGCCGAAGGGCCGGCGGCGCTGGTCGCCGAGTTGCGCGTGCTCAATCCCGCCGGACTTGGAGCGCTGGACACGGAGAACCCGCGGCGTGTCGTGCGGGCGCTGGAGCGCTGCCGGGCGAGCGGGCGGCAGCTGGCGGAGCTGGCGGCGGAGTTTGCGGCGAAGCCTTCGGCGTTCGCCGATTTCGAGGTGCGGCTGGCGCGGCTCGACTGCGTCTCCGAGATACTTGAGCGGCGGATTGTGGCACGTGTGCGCACGATGCTGGCCTCCGGGCTCGTCGACGAGGTGCGCCGGCTCGATGCGGCGGGCCTGCGCGAGAATCCCAGTGCGGCGCAGGCGATCGGTTATCGCGAGGTTCTGGATTATCTGGACGGAAAGAAGCCGCTCGTGGCGCTTGAGGGCGAGATCGTGCGCAACACCCGGGCGTTGGTTAAGAAACAGCGGACGTGGTTCCGCACCCAGCTGCCGGCGCATCGGGTTGTGGAAACCGCGGACGCGGATGCGGCGCTGTTTGGCGAGTGATGCCGGGGCGGAATGGCTCCCGGATTACGGAGCTGCGCATCGTCCCTATAGGATACAGGTCCGGCGCCTCCGGAGTAGGGTAGGGTTACGAACGTTTTGCCCGCGGGAACGGATCGATGCTGGCGTTTCGAGACTTCTTTCCTAGTGTCCGCGGCTCCGGATCGAGAAACCTTCCCCTGTTGTGCGAACCCGAGAGTCGGTCTGAGAATCATGGATTCCGCAGCGCCCATTGCGGTCGATCGTCGCAACCTGCACGAGCAGTCGCACGGGTACAGCGTGGCCGCGGTGAGCGGTTTGAACATGGGCGGCGCGGGCCAGCGCTCCTCGCAGTCGAAACTGCTGCGGGTGCTCATCGTCGAGGACGACACGAGGGATGCCGAGTCGATCATGCGGCACCTGATGCATACCGGCTACGCGCCGGACTGGGTGCGGGTCGAAAGCGAGGAGGCCTTCCGCGCGCAGCTCCCCTCCGGGCTCGACGTGATCCTGTGCAACACCCGCCTGACGCAGTTCGATTGCACGCAGGCGCTGCGGATTCTCCAGGAATCTGAGCTTCCGATACCGCTGGTCATCGTCTCGTCCGGGGTGGACGAGGAGGCGGCGGTGAGCGCCATCCGCGATGGCGCGGCCGACTACCTGCCGAAGACCCGTCTGGCGCGCCTAGGCCGGGTGATCGAGCATGCGATCGAGCAGTGCCGCCTGCGCCACGAGCACCGGACGATGATGGAGGCGCTGTTGCAGGCCGAGGCGCGCTACCGCGGACTTTTCGAGAACGCCATCGAAGGCATCTTCCAGGCGACGCCCGAGGGCCGGTTGATCACGGCCAATCCGGCGCTTGCCCGCGTGCTCGGCTATACCTCGACCAAGGAAACCATCGGGATGGTTGACGACATCCTCGTGCAGCTCTGTCCCGAACCGGCGCGGCTACAGGAGCTGCGGTCCGGATTGGAGACCAAGGGACTGGTGACCGGTTTCGAGACGCTCGCGACCTGCCCCGACGGGCGGCGCCCGTGGGTGAGCCTCAACTGCCGGATCGTGCGCAACTCCAGCGGCGCGTTGCATCTCGAAGGCACGGTGGAGGACATCACCGAGCGCAAGAAACTCGAGACGCAGCTCCTGCGCGCTCAGCGGCTCGACGGGCTTGGCCGGCTTGCCAGCGGCATCGCCCACGATCTCAACAACATCCTCCTGCCCATCCTCATCTCGCCCGGCCTGCTGCGCGAGCGGCTCAAGGACGATCTGTCGCGCGACATCGTCGACTCGATCGAGGTGAGCGCCCGCCGCGGCGCCGACATCGTCCGCCAGCTGCTCACGTTCGGCCGCGGCAGCGAGGGTGAGCGCGTGGCCGTGCAGCTGCCCAGCCTCGTCAACGAGATGCTCAGCATCATGCGGGAGACCTTTCCGAAGAGCATCAACCTGCGCAGCATGATCCCGGCGGAGGTGTGGCCGGTGCGCGGCGACCAGACCCAGCTCCACCAGGTCATCCTGAACCTGTGCGTGAACGCCCGCGACGCGATGCTCGGCGGCGGCGACCTGCTCCTGGCCGTGGAGAACTGCACGGTCGACGAGGCGATGGCGCGCGCCAATGCCGGGGCGCATCCCGGCCGCCATGTGATGCTCCGGGTGGCCGATACAGGAATCGGCATCGCCCCCGAGCACCTGGACAAGATCTTCGACCCGTTCTTCACCACGAAGGAGGTGGGGCAGGGCACCGGGCTGGGGCTCTCGACGGTCCTGGGCATCGTCGCCAGCCACGGCGGCTTCATCCAGATCGAGAGCATCGTCGGCAGCGGCACGCAGTTCCGCATCTTTCTGCCGGCCTGCGCCCAGCTCGAATCCATCGTGCCGGTGGTGCCTGCCGACGGTCCGAAGGGGCATGGCGAACTGGTCCTGCTCGTCGACGACGAGCGCGCGGTGCGTCACGCCACGCGGCTGATCCTCGAGCGGCACGGCTACCGGGTGGTCGAGGCGCGCGATGGCGAGGATGCCCTGGAACGCTTCCAACAGCACGGTGCCGACGTGTCGGTCGTCGTGGCCGATCTGCTCATGCCGCGGATGGATGGCGTGGAGCTGATCCGCCAACTGCAGCTGTTGCCCGGCTACTGCCCGCCGATCGTTGCGATGACCGGAGTGGGGCAGTCGCCGCTGGTGGCGCGACTGAAGAAGCTCGCGAAAGTCCCGATCCTGGAAAAGCCGTTCAGTGGCGAGGCGATCCTGCAGGCCGTGGCACGGCAGCTTGGCCAGGAGAGCGATGTTGCCGGTAGCTGGGGATGGTGAGCAGGCCGAATGCCGTTTTGCCCAGTGGTTTGCCGAGAAACCGGCGAGTTTTGGGGCACAGGCCGTGGGCAAAGAGCCGCAACACCGGCGGAGCCGACAGCGGCAACACCATGCGGTTCAGCGACGGTTGGCTGTTGGCAGGGGCGCTTCTGCGCCGGCCGCTCGCAGCACCAACAGCGCTCCGGCCAGGAACAGCGCCGCACTGTAACCGAAAGCTGCCGACGTGCCGCAGGTGCTCCAGAGCGCGCCCACGATCACGCTGGAGAGGAAGTCGCCCACGCCGTTGACGGTGGCGAGCACGCCGAAGGCCATGCCGTGTTGTTCGTCGGGCACGAGTTCGGCGCAGAGCGAATCCTCCAGCGTCTCCTCGATGGCGACGTAGATGCCGCCGAGGACGAAGACGATGGCCAGCATCCAAAGACTGGGCGGCAGGACGACGATCAGCACGGCCATGAGCGCGGCGAGCGCGTAGCCGGTGGCGAGCAGGCGCGCCTTGTTCACCCGGTCGGCCAACCAACCGGCGAGAAAGGCGAAGCCCGCGTAGAAGACGTTGTGCGCCACGTAGAGGCCGATCGCAGCACTCGCCGCTCCGGCTGTGCCGAGCGAGGGCGCGAGCCGCTGGGCCGCGAGCAGGATCAGCAAGGTGTGTGCGAAATCGCCCGCCCCGAAAATCCCCACGGCCACGAGGAAGCGACGGTAGCGCGGCGGCAGGCGTTTCAGGCCTTCGCGAAACGACACACTCGCCACCGGTGTGCGCTGCTTTTCGCGGACGAGAAACACGAGGCAGGCCACCGCTGCGAAGCCGGGCACCAGCGTCCACGCAAACAGCCTCGGGTAGCTGTGCCCCAGCGCTCCGAGCAGGAAAAACGCAGTGGCCGGGCCGACGATGGCGCCGCAGGTGTCCATCATGCGCTCGAAGCCGAAGGCGCGGCCGTAGGTCTCGCGCGTGACCGCCGCGGCGAGCATCGCCTTGCGTACCGGAGTGCGCGTGCCGCGGCCGAGCCACGCCGTGGCGCGCGAGAGCAGAACGTGCCAGGCAGACGTCGCGAGACCGAAGCTGGCGGTGCCGAGCGCGGTGACGACGTAGCCGGCAATCATGATCGGTTTTCGGCGCGGCAGCCGGTCGGTCCAGTGCCCGGAAGCGAGCTTGGCGAAACTGGAGAGACCGTCGGAGACCCCCTCGATCAATCCCACCCATGCGGCGGCGACGCCCATCGTGGCGAGGAAGGCCGGCATGGCCGTCGTGGCGATCTCGTGCGACCAGTCGCTGAGGAGCGACGCCAGCCCGATGCCGAGCACCGTAGAATTCAGCCAGCGGGCGCGAGTCGGTTTCTCGTTAGGTGGGATCATCGGAGCTGGAGGCGAACAGCGCTGGGAACAACGCGGTCTCGTTTCGTATCAGCGCGGACTGCCGCCGAAGCGTGCCTTCATGCCGAGCTCGCGCTCGATGGCGAGGAGCCGGTTGTACTTGGCGATGCGCTCGGAGCGGCAGAGCGAACCGGTCTTGATCTGGCCGGCACCGGTGCCGACGGCTAGGTCGGCAATGAACGTGTCCTCGGTCTCGCCGGAGCGGTGCGAGATCACGGCGCCGTAACCGTTCTTTTGGGCCAGAGCGATGGTGGCGAGCGTCTCCGAGACGGTGCCGATCTGGTTGAGCTTGATCAGAATCGCGTTGGCGATGCCGTCGCTGATGCCTTCGGCGAAGATCTTCGGGTTGGTGACGAAGTTGTCGTCGCCGACGAGCTGGAGCTTTTTGCCCAGCGCCTTGGTGATCGCCTTCCAGCCTTCGCGGTCCTCCTCACCCATGCCGTCCTCGAGCGAGAGGATCGGGTACTTCTTGGCCCACTCGGCGTAGAGCGCGACCATCTCGGCGGGAGTCTTGCGGGAGCCGTCGGACTTCTTGAAGACGTAGGCGCCCTCGTCGAAGAACTCGCTGGAGGCAGGGTCGAGCGCGATGGCGATGTCCTTGCCCGGCTTGTAGCCGGCGGCGCGGATGGCCTCGACGATGACTTCGACGGCCTCGTCGTTGGTTTTCAGGTTCGGGGCGAAGCCGCCCTCGTCGCCGACGGCGGTCACGAGACCGCGTTTCTGGAGGATCTTCTTGAGCGCATGGAACGTCTCCGCGCCGTAGCGCAGGGCTTCGGCGAAGGTGGGCGCGCCGACGGGGAAGAGCATGAACTCCTGGAAATCGACGTTGTTGGTCGAGTGCGCGCCGCCGTTGACGACGTTCATCATCGGCGTCGGGATGACGAACGGGGCGCGCGCCTTCCCGCCGTGGAGGCGGCGGAGATAGACGTAGAGCGGCACGCCGGCGGCCTGCGCTGCGGCGCGACAGACGGCCATCGACACGCCGAGGATGGCGTTGGCGCCGAGCTTCGCCTTGGTGTCGGTGCCGTCGAGCGTGCACATCAGCGCGTCGATCTCGCGCTGCTCGAACACGGAGCGGCCCTTGAGCTTGGGCGCGATGCGCTTGTTGACGTTGGCGACGGCCTTGAGAACGCCCTTGCCGCCGTAGCGCTTGGCGTCGCCGTCGCGCAGTTCCACGGCTTCGCGGATACCGGTGGAGGCGCCCGAGGGTACGCACGCCGTGGCGGTCACGCCGCTCTTGAGCCGAACGGTGACGGAGACGGTCGGGTTGCCCCGCGAATCGAGAATCTCCTGCGCGACGATGTCGCGAAGGGTGTGTGACACAGCGTTATTCGAGGTGGTTGTTTTCATGGAGTTTCAGACCTGTTCGGCGGCTGAATCGTGAGATATGGCGGCGGCCGGCCAACCGCGACGAGACGGCGGTCGCACAAAGAGGAGAATCAGGGTCGATCGGGCAGCTTGCGGCCCTTGTTGCCGTCGATCACCTCGTCGGGCGAGGCGTCGTGACCGGCGACGCCGGTTCCGGCGATATCCCAGTGTTCGACGTGCTTGTAGACGATGGTGCGCCCTTGGATCAGGTCGCCATGCTTGCAGCAGAAAGCTTCCAAGGCGGCCTTCGTATCGATCAGCTCGACGCAGATCGTGAGCTGCGGGTTGGCGATCTCGGCGCCTTGGGCCTGCACTCTGCCGCCGGCGGTGAAGCCGTAGTGCGTGGTGAAGGCGGCGGCGTTTTGCAGGCCGTCCGCCTTGGCTGCCTGGATGAGCGCGCGGTAGACTGGCTTGGCGCCGAGGCGGGCGAGCAGACCCTTGGCCGGCACGCGGTCGCGGGGGGCCAGGTAAATGCGGACCTTGCCCATCTCTCGGGTGACGATGCGGTGATTGGTTTTCATGGAAGAGTCTGAGTCCGATCCGTCGTTGTCGTGCAGGAAGGGCAGGGCCTCGGCGAGGTCGGTGAAACGCAGGCCATCGAGTTCGGCACCGAGTTCGCGAGCCTCGCGCAGGGAGGCGTCGGGCGGCAGGCCGGGGCCGCTGCGTTTTGCGACTCCGACTTTTTGAGACAGGTAGATGCCCGTGTGCCCGCTGAAGTGGTAGGCGACAAAACAGGCGATAGCGAAATAGACACCATAGTGCGCGCCGAAGAGTTCGAGCCCCATCACCGTGCAGGCGAGCGGGGTGTTGGCCGCGCCGGCGAAGACGGCGACGAATCCCAGCCCGGCGAAGAGATCGACCGGTGCGCCGAGGAACGTGCCGAGCGTGTTGCCCAGCGCGGCACCGATGAAGAATAGCGGCGTGACTTCGCCGCCTTTGAACCCTGCGGAGAGCGTGACGGCGGTGAACAGGAGTTTCCACCACCAGCTCCATGGCGTGGCGCCGCCGGGTTCGAAGGCCGAAAGCAGCGTGACGGCTCCGGGCGATTCCGGCCGGACGCTCAGGCCGAGGTAGTCGCGAGTGCCGAGCAGATACACCAGCCCGATCACCAGCGCGCCACCGAGCACCGGGCGGAGCCACGGCTGCGGGATCAGCCGCTGGAATCCCTGCTGCAAGGTATGCGTCAGTTCGGAGAAGAGCCGGCTCGCAAGGCCGAAGGCCGCCGCGGCGAGCACTACTTTGCCGACGAGCGGCAGGTCGAAGTGAAGCGCTCCGCCTGAAGCGGCGTCGAAGCCGATGTGGTAGTGCGCATGCCCGATTCCCCATGCCGCGCACGTCCAGTCGCCGACCAGGCTGGCGACGAGCACCGGAATGAGCGCGTCGTAGTGCATCCGGCCGATGACCAGCACTTCCATAGCGAAGATCGCACCGGTGAGCGGAGTGCCGAAGACGGAGCCGAAGCCCGCCGCCACGCCCGCCATCAAGAGCACCCGCATGTTGTCTTCGCCGAACCGGCACAGCCGCCCGTAGGCGCTGGCCAGGCTGCCGCCCATCTGCACCGCCGTGCCCTCGCGGCCGGCTGAACCGCCGAACAGATGCGTGATCAGCGTGCCACCGAGGATCAGCGGCGCCATCCGTCGCGGCACACCGCCGCCGGGCTCGTGAACCTGCTCGATGATGAGATTGTTGCCGCCCGCCGCCGAGCGGCCGAAGCGCATATAGACCCAGCCCACGACCGCGCCGGCCGCCGGCAGCAGGAACAGCAGCCAGCCGTTCTGCCACCGAAGTTCGGTGACGCGGTCGAGCGACCACAGGAAGAACGCGCTGGCCGAACCGGCCAGGACGCCGACCGGGAGGACGAGCCCCGTCCACTTCAGCAATTGCCAGAGGGCACGGGCGTGCCCGCGAAAATCCAACAGCCGCTTCATTCCGCCGCACCCTCCTCTTTCCCATGGCGGTAGTGCAGCACCCGCACCTTTTCGAGAGTGACCAATCCGCCGCCGAGCATGCCGTCGAGCACAGGCAGGAAGGCGTCGATCTTCGATTCCTCGTCGACGATCTCGACGATGATCGGCAGATCCTCGGAGAGGCGCAGGATTTTCGATGTATGGATACGGCTGGCCGCGCCGAACCCCATCGGGCTGCGCAGCACCGTCGCGCCGGCCAGGCCGGCCCCGCGCGCCTTCAGCACGATCGCCTCGTAGAGCGGCCGCCCGCCGTGGCGATCGGACTCGCCGATGAAGATGCGGAGGAGGAGAGATTCGCGGGGCAGTGTCATGGTCAGGAACCTTTCGAGAGTGAGTTGAGCGCCAGCGCCGCGATGTGACCGAGCCAGACGGCGATCAGGCAGAGGACGAAAGAGCCGATGGCATTGCCTCCGGCTCGGAGCCATTCCCCTTCGCGGGCGAGCGTGAGCGTTTGCAGGCTGAACGAGGAGAATGTGGTGAATCCTCCGAATACGCCGGTCATGACGAATTGCCGGCTGGTGGCACCTAGGAAGACGCGGCCATCGGCATCGGTAAGCGTGGCAAACAGTCCGATGAGGAACGATCCGGAGACGTTCACGATCAGCGTGCCCCAGGGGAACGTCTCGCCGATGTGATGAGCAACGAAGCCGGAGAGCGCAAAACGCGCCAGGCCACCGAGGCCGCTGCCGAGTGCTATCCAGAGATATAGGGACATGAGGATTCCTAGTGCGTTAACCGCAGTAGGAGTCATCAGCACCGGCGCGAGCCGGGCGGTTTACCCGCGATGAGCAGGAAGGCAGAATCCATTGCCGGGTTGGAAAAAGCCAGTTTGGGCCGCTGCGGGCAAACGAAAAACGGCCGGCATGACGGGCTGGTATGCACTGGTCTCATGATGGAGGAGTGGCGACGCAGCATCGCCGCTAAACGGACACTCGGGTATCTACCAGTCGCAGCGCGTGGGCGTGCCGAAGCGCGGGGGAGCGGAGCAGCCTGAGGGGGCGACGCTGCGCGAGGTGCGGGAGCGCGAGGTGCGTGGCGGAGAGTGAGCGGCGCGGTCGGCGGGGGCACCTCTGCGGCGAAACGAAAAGGGCGCTGCAAGACGGCGCCCCCACTTGAAACGGACAGGGTTTGTATGCGACGCCTACTTGCCGATGTGGGCGAGCAGTTCGGCGTCGGCATAGGCGTCGAGGCTGCGGCCTTCGAGGCGGCGGAGCTGGGAGAAGACGGTGAGAAGATCGACCTGCGAGGAGAGGAGGTTGACGCGGGCGTCGTCGAGGTCGGTCTGCGCGTCGAGGACGATGCGGGCGGTGCTTTTGCCGGCGTCGAAGCGGGCCTTCTCAAGTTCGTACTGCTTCCGGGCGAGCTCGACGGCGAGGGTGGCGACACGCACGGCCTCTCGGTTGGTGGCCACGGCGCGCACCGAGCTGCGGGCTTGGACGAGGATGTCCTGCTCGAGCTGGCGGAGCTGGAGCTCGGCGCGGGCGAGGTTGTTGGTGGATTGGATGAGCTTGGCGCGCTCGCCGCGTGAGCCGATCGGGTAGGTGAGCGCGAGGCCGACCTGCCAGTTGTAGCCGTCGCTGCCGGGGAGGTCGTCGATGGCGTCGCCGGCGGAGCGGCGTTGGGCATCGTAGCCGAGGGTGCTTTCGAGATCGAGGGAGGGCAGACGGTTGCGGCGTGTGGCGGCAAGCTGGATGCGCAGCTGTTTGATCTGGGTCTGGAGCGCCAGGTACTCGGGCTGGGTCGTCTTGGCGCGTGTGCAGGTGGTGGTGACTTCGGGTTGGTCGTCGCCCGCTGTGGCGAGGGCGGTCTCGCCGAGGGGCGCGTCGAGCTCGAACTGGCCGACGAGGGTGCGGAGATTGTCCTCGGCGTTGCGGAGCTGCTGCTCGGCGAGAAGGACGCTGCGCTGCTGGTTGGCGACGCCGACATCGGCTGAGAGGACCTCGAGATCGGTGAGGACTCCCTGGTCGCGCTTGACGGTGTTCTCATAGAGGAGGCGCTGTGCGGCCTCGAGGGAGAGACGACGGACCGCGAGCTGATGCCGTGCGAAGTGGAGCTGGTAGTAGGCGATCTCGGTGTCGCGCACGATGTCCATCATCGTGCCGCGGTAGAGGAGACCGGCGCGATCGACTCCGAGGCGGGCCTGGTCAAGTGCGGCGCGGTTGGCGGCGATGCCGGCGCCTTTGAGGAGCGGCTGGGAGAGGGTGAGGGCGACGTCGGAGTCGTAGGCGGGGTTGTAGGGGTTGGTGAGGCGGTTTCTGGTGCGGTTGAGACCGGTGGAGAGGGAGAGATCCGCCCCGGTGACGGTGTGTTGGGAAAGTCCCATGCGGTTGTTCCAGGCGTAGGTGGCGCGTGAGGCGCCTTCGGCCCGGGCTCCGGCGCGGGCGGAGCTGGCGCTGAAGACGGGATCGAAACCGGCGCGGGCGATGGAGACATCGGCTGCGGCGTTGGCTGTATCGAAACGGCCGAGCTCGATGGCGAAGTTGCGGCCGAGCGCACGTTGGACGCAGTCGGCGAGGGTGAGCGGTGCGGCGGGCTCGGAGGACTGAGCCTGCGCGTGGCCGGCGACTGCGCAGAGCGCAATGAGGAGTGTGGCACCGGAGAAGCGGAGAGAGCGGATGGAAAACGGCATGTGCGGGAAGACGCTGGAGAGAAGATTGCAGTTTCCGTGGGCGCGGGCGAGCCGGCGTTTGGGAGCGGGCGGAGCGGCGGATGGGCGGCACGGCCGGATGGTGGCCGGCGGCGCATCCGAACCTCGGAGGTGAGGCTGCGGCAGACTTTCCCCATCTCGATGGATTCCTCCGGTCCGCCCCGCGTTTCGGGGCAGGTGTGGGGCGCAAAAAAGGCGGGCCGCATGGGCCCGCCTGGAGAGGGGTGCTGTCGTTTACTCGGCCTTCTGAACTTCCGGCTCGGTGCGGGCCAGCTCGGCATTGACGAGCTCGTTGAGGACGAGGACGCGGCCGATGTTGGCGACGCTGCCGGCGAGCCCGGTGGCGAGCGTGGCGTATTCGGGCGAGGCAGTGTCGATCGCGGGCTGCTTGCGGGCGGCGACGTTGACGAAGTACGCGTGCTTGCCGTCCTGATCGATCAGGAGGCTGGAGAGCGGGCTGCTGGCAAGGCGGTCGAGGGCGCCGAAGACAGTCTGCGGAATGCCCTGGGGCGGCTGGGTGCGGGTGAAGGGCCCGAAGTCCTTGATCTCGCTCTTGGGGGCTCCGGCGAGGGCGGCGACGGCATCGGCGAACTTGGCGCCGGCGGCGAGCTTGGTCTCGAGGCTGGCCTTCCAGGCTTCGCCGCTGCGGTGCAGGGCGGCGGCCTTCTCGTCGGTGGTATAGGCGGCGAGGACATCGGCGCGGACTTCCTCGAGCTTGGGCTGGTAGGCGGGGAAGGTCTCGTGCCAGAGAAGGACGATCTGGTCGTTGCCGAGCGGGAACGCATCGGAGAAGAACCGGGAGTCGTCGAGGATGAAGGCGGCGTCGACGATCTGTTTGGTCCAGGGAAGGCCGGCGGGCGGGGCGTTGCGGGTGAAGAGCGGCGCGGTGGCGCGGTGGCCGCCGAACTTGGCGATGATGGCGTCGATCTCGGCGGAGTTCTTGCCGATCTTCTTTGCGGAGGCTTCTTCGAAGAGTGCGTAGGCGAAGTTGGATGCGGCCTCGGCGGCGCGGCGGGAGGCGAGGATCTCGCGCATGGCGCCCTCGACCTTCGGGCGGACGGCGGCGAGGGAGGGCTCGGCGGCCGGCTTGCCGTCGGTGGAGGGGGAGGCGAAGCGGTACTTGTTGGACTCGAAGAAGGCGGCGATGTCCTCCTCGCGGAGCGGATCGGCGGCGGCGAAGTCGGCGGCCTTGAAGGTCACATAGTCGGCGTTGATGCGGTCCTCGATGGTGAAGGCGGCCTTGTTGTCCTCGTAGAATTTGGCCAGGAGCTCCTCGGAGGGGACGATGGCGGGGTTGAACGTGGCGAGGTCGAAGGTGGCGACGCGGAGGGTCCACTGGGTGGATTTGAGGGCGAGCAGATTGGAGACCTCGACGGGGGCGACGTAGCCGGGGCCGGCGAGGAGGCCGTCGATGAACTGGAGACGGTAGTCCTCGGCGAGGACGTGGGCGACATCGGTCTCGCCGATGTTGGACTGCTTGGAGCGGAGGCTGTCGCGGAAGCTGTTGTAGCGCGAGGCGTCGAACTGGCCCTGCTCGTTCTGGAAGCCGCTCAGCGAGGTGAGGAATTGGGTACGCTGGACGGTGGAGGGCTGCGGGATGCGGTAGCGGTTGGCGAGGTCGAGGGCGGCGGTGCGCATGTACGAGTAGCGCTCGAGGTTGCGCACGAAGGAGGCGCGGCCGGACTCGGGGCGGAGCTCAAGGCTGATCTGCGCGTCGGTGAAGAGGCGCTGCTTCTGGCCGGGATTGACGATGTTGTAGCCGAAGAACTCGCGCGTGGTGACCTGCCGTTCGCCGCGGCCGATGCCCGGAGCTGCGCCGATCGTGAAGACGAAGGGGATCGTGATGACGATCAGGAGGAACGCGAGGAAGACCTTCGTGTGCTTTTCGAAGGTGATTTGAATCCAGGAAATCATGGGGCGGAAAAAGGCGTGACCGTAGAATGGGGGCGGGGGGTGTCAACCTGCGAAACCGCAGGCAGTTGGCGCGTCGTGGGGCGCGCCGGTGGCATCAGCTTGCGGCGGGCGCGGCCGGGGTCCCGGCTGGGGCGGGAAGGGGCGCTTGCTCGATGAGTTCGTCGAGGGTGCGCATCCCGAGGGCCTCGTCGTGGGCGCGGGTGAGGCGTTCGTGGAAATGGCGCAGCACGGGGTCGACAGCATCGAGCCGTTCGCCGGAGGGCGAGGCGCCGAGGTGGGCGAAATTGTCGCGGAACTCGCGCAGGGTGATGCGGGCGAGTGGGCGGGCCGGTTGGAAGTGGTAGTCGAGCGAGGATTCGTCGGGCCCGGGCGGGACTTGGGTGACGAGTTTCAGGTCGATGAGGCGGTTGAGCGACTCGTTGAGGATCTGGGTGGGCACGCGGATGGCGCGGCTGAGCTCGGAGGCGGTGTAGGGCGCCTCGCACTGCTTGAAGCGGCGGCCGATGAGAATGAGGACCAGCAGCGAGAGGCTTTCGCGGCTGTGCTGGTTGAGGTCGTCCCAAGCGGTGCGGGAGGAGCGGTAGTGGACATTCTGGACGGCGTAGGTGATCTGGCCGCCGAGCAGGACGATGACCCAGAAGACGAACATGCCGGCCATGAGCACGGGCAGGATGCTGAGCGGGCCGAAGAGGCTCTGGGAACGCAGAACGCTCTTGAGATAGAAGAAGGCGAGGTAGTTGTTGGCGAAGAGGAGGACGACGACGAAGAGGGCGCCGAGCAGGGAGGGGAGCCAGAGGACGTTGGTGTTCGGGATGAACCGGTAGAAGCAGGTGAACAGGATGACGAGGGTGCCGAAGGCGATCAACGGGCCGGACCAGCGCAGCGCGGCGTGGAGCTCGGCGCCCCAGGGCATGTTGGCACTGAGTGTCGAGAGGGTGGATGCGGAGAGAAGCGAGAGCGCGGCGAGGGTGAGGACGGCGCCGAGGGTGACAGCGGTCCAGTAGACGATGATGCGCAGGAAGAGGGAGCGGCCGCGGCGCACGCCCCAGATGGTGTTGAACGATTCCTCGATGGAGATGAACAACTGGATCACGATCACCACGAGCATAAGCGCACCGGCGACGCCGAGCGCGCCTGAGCGGCTGCCTTCGATGAAGCGGTTGAGGAGATCGCCGAGCACCTGGTCGACCGCCTGTTTGGTCCCGTCGCCGGTCGTGGCGGAGGATTGCTCGAGCTGTTCGATCTGCGGGGCGACGAAACGGATAGCGGCGTTGATCTTGTCGACGACCGCCCCGGTGTCGGAGTTCTGGAGAACGGTGCCGGCCACCATCACCGCGATGGCGATGAGCGGCCCGATGCCGAGGAGCGAACTGTAGCTGAGGGCCGCGGCGCGGCTGAGCAGCTTGGTTTCCCGGATGCCGGTGATCGCGATGGAGAAGACGCGCAGGAATGCGTAGAAGCGACCGCGGAAAGACCGGTCATCGTCGAGCGCCGCCTGCCAGATCCGCTGCGTGTAGACGACGGTGCACTGGCGCAGGAAGCGCGTGAGCCAGACGGACATGGGCGTTGCCGATTACTGTGCGACCTCGGCGAAGACGCGGAAGTAGGCGAGCGTCGCCATGCCGCCGATGCCAAGCAGGGCCGAAGGGATCAGCGGGGTCCACGCGACGGAGAGGGTCATGAAGTACATGCCGATCGTGCCGGCGCCCACCGCGATCATGAGCTGGTGCTCGCCGGTCAGGAAGAACATGAAACAAAGCAGGCCTACGGCGAACAGGGCGCGGAAGCGTACCACGGGGTAGAAACTCGTGGCGCCCAAGAGCAGGACGATGACGAAGAACACGTCGATCATGCCGAGGACGATGAAGGGATTGGTGATCATCCCTTCCCAGTCGCCGGAGTAGATCGTGGTGATGTTGTCGCCATTGAAGAACATGGCGAAGATGCTCAGGAGCAGCGTGATTATGAGCGCGTAGCGGCCGATGCCGGAGACGCGCTCGGCGACGATCTTCGGATCGAGCCGGCCGCGGGTCTCGGCGGTGCGGCCTTCGGCGGCGGCGAGCATGTCCTCGACGCGGATGGGGGCATCGCCGGCCTGTTCCACGTTGAGGGTCTCGATGTCGTCCTTCGGGCGGACCTTGAGCTTCTTCTTCTCGGGGAAGAGGAAAGCCATGAGGCTTTCGTTGGTGCTGATGGGCACCCATTGTTCGAGCGCGGCGTCGTAGTAGAGCGTCGAGCCGTCGACCTGCTGTGCCTCCACGAGGGAGGACAGCTGGTCCTGGGTGAAGGGCCCGCGCGCATCGGTGTCGTTCTCGCTGCGGATGTAGAATTCCTGCGTTGTGGACATCCTAGTGGGTCGGAATGTGTGCGGCAGGGTGTATGCCAGCAAGAGGAATTGCGGTTTTGTCGGCGTCCGGTGGGCTTCGCCGGCATGCTCACCAACTGTTTACATCCGCTGGAGCGTGCGCAGGCCGAGCAGGTGCAGGCCGGTCTCGAGCCAGACCAGCGTGCGGGCGCAGAGCAGCAGGCGGCGGGCGCGGATGCCGGCGTCTTCCACGATGACCTTGTCGGCGTTGTAGAAGGTGCTGAACTGGCCGGCCAGCTCGTAGAGGTAGGTGCAGAGAAGGTGCGGGCGCAGGGATGAAGCGGCTTGCTGGAGGGCGGAGGGGAAGGCGACGAGCTTGCGCGCGAGGGCGAGCTCGGTGGGCGTCTCGAGCGCGCTGGCACCGGCGAGCGGAGCGGCGGGGTCGAGGCCGGCCTTGCGGAAGATGCTGTACTGGCGGGCGACGGCGTAGAGGAGGTAGGGAGCGGTGTTGCCCTCGAGGCTGATCATCTTGTCCCAGGAGAAGAGATAGTCGGAGGAGCGGTTCTGCGAGAGGTCGGCGTACTGCACGGCGCCGGTACCGACTATCTCCGCGATCTGGCGACGCTCGGTCTCGGGGATGTCGGCGCTCTTCTCGGTTACGAGCTTGAAGGTGCGCTCGTGCGCCTCGGCGAGGAGGTCCTTCAACTTGATGTTCTCGCCGCTCTTGGTCTTGAAGGGGCGGCCGTCCTCGCCGAGCACGGTGCCGAAGTCGACGTGCTCGAGGCGGGGAAGTGGACGGTTCGTCTTCTCGAACCATTTCTTCGCGGTGCGGAAGAGCTGCTCGAAGTGGTCGCCTTGGCGCTTGTCGACGACGTAGAACGCGCCGGTGGCGCCGATCTGTTCGGTGCGGTAGAGGATGGTGGCGAGGTCGGTTGAGGCGTAGTTGGAGGCGCCGTCGGACTTGCGCACGAGGAAGGGCTGGGGGCGCTCGGCGTGGCGGGAGAAACGCGGGTGCTCGTCGTGGAAGACGACGAGGGCGCCGTCGCTGTCCTCGGCGAGTCCGCACGCGGTGAGCTCGCGGTAGACCTGGTCGACCTTGTCGTTGTAGAAGCTCTCGCCGAGGGTGAGGTCGAACTTGATGCCGAGCTGGTCGTAGATGGTCTGGAACGCGGTGAGGCTGGCGGCGCCGATCTGCTGCCAGATGTCGCGTGCTTCCGGGTCGCCGGACTGAAGCTTCACGAGCTCCTGGCGGGCCTCGTTCATGACGGCCTCGTCGGCCTCGGCTGCGGAGTGGCCGACCTTGTAGAGCCGCTCGAACTCGGCGAGCGGGTCGGCGGCGAGCGCGGCTTTGTCGAGGTGGCGTTTGTAGGCCCAGATGATCTTGCCGAACTGAGTGCCCCAGTCGCCGATGTGGTTGTCGCGAATGACCTTCGCGCCGCTGAAGGAGAGCAGGCGGCAGAGCGCCTCGCCGATGACGGCCGAGCGGAGGTGCCCGACGTGCATCTGCTTGGCGGTGTTGGGCGAGCTGTAGTCGACGATCCAGGTCTGGCCCGAGTAGGCGGTGGCGGCGTCGGTGCGGAGGTGCTGCTCGGAGTCGTAGGTGGCCAGCCAGCTCTGGAGGGCGGTGGGCGTGAGGCGGAAGTTGATGAATCCAGGGCCGGCGATCTCGATCACGTAGGAGTCGGCAGGCAGCGCGATGAGGCCGACTAGTTGGGTGGCGAGGGCGCGGGGGTTCTGCTTTTGGCGCTTCGCGTAGGCGAGCACGCCGTTGGCCTGGAAATCGCCATGGGCGGGATCGGCCGAACGCACGTCGGGAGCGAAGATGGCGAGGTCGAAACCGGCTTTGGCGGCAGCGGTTTTGACGGCATTTTCGATTTCGGCGGCGACGTTGAAGGGCAGGGCCATTGGCGCACTCAACGCCCCGGGATTCGAGCGATCAAGACTGCTTTTCGATGGTGTAGCGTGCGGTCTGCCGCTGGCGTAGTCCCTGCCGCGATTACACTCGACATGCTCCTTGCAATCTGCTTACTGGCAACGGCTTGGGTCGAGTGGCTCAGGCTGCAACTCGCCAAACTCCGTGAATTCTATCATCAAAAAACGTACTCTTCCCCCGCGTCGCTACGTCAAACCGTCTTTCACTTATCTCATTGAGAAGAAGCGAGATGGCGGTGAGTTCACCCAGGAGGAGATCCGATTCATAATCGACTCTGTACTGGATGGTGAGATGCCGGACTACCAGTTGGCGGCGCTCGTCATGGCGATCTATTTCCAGAGCATGTCGGCGCAGGAATCGGCGATCCTCACCGAGGAGATGATGCTCGTCGGCGAGACGGTCGACCTCTCGCATATCGCCAAGCCGAAGATCGACAAGTATTCGACCGGCGGTGCGGGCGACAAGACATCGCTCGTGCTGGTGCCGCTGGCGATGGCCAGCGGTGTTGTTGTGCCGATGATGAGCGGTGTCGAGCCGGAGTATGAAATCTCGGCGCTCGACAAATTGTCCGCGATCCCCGGTTTCAAGGCCCAGGTCGATATGCAGCATTTCACCGATCAGCTCGCCCGCGTGGGCGGCGCGATCGTCGCGCAGAGCAAGGACCTCGCCCCCGTCGACGAGATCCTGCACAACATGCGCAAGCAGACCGGCACCATCCCGAGCCTGCCGCTCATCACCGGCTCCGTCCTTTCCAAGAAGCTCGCCGAAGGCGCCGAAGGCCTCGTGATCGACATCAAGTGGGGCAACGGCTCCTTCATCAAGGACCTCGAGCAGGCCAAGCAGCTCGCCCGCTCGATGACGCGTGTCGGCCGCTCGATGAAGCGCCGCTGCGTCGCCCTCGTCACCGACATGAATCAGCCGCTCGGCGACAGCGTCGGCACCGCGCTCGAGCTCAAGGAAGCTATCCAGCTCCTCAAGGGCGAGGGCCCCGAGGACATGAAGGAGCTCGTGCTCAAGCTCGGCATGGAGATCGTCCGTCTGGCCGGCGTGGCCGGTTCGACGCTCTCGGCCAAGCAGACCGTGCAACGCCACCTCACCGACGGCACCGCCCTTGAGAAGCTCAAGGACCTTGTCCGTGCGCAGGGCGGCGACGCCTCCTACATCGACAACCCCGAGAAATTCCAGCCGGCGAAGCACATCCGCAAGCTTCCGGCTCCGAAACGTGGTTACGTCCACACGATCAGTGCCGCCGAGATCGCCAAGGGCGTGCACATCCTCGGCGCCGGCCACGTCACCCCTGGCGACAAGATCGACTACGCGGTCGGCGTCTCCGAGATCAAGAAGGTCGGCACGCAGGTGAAGCAGGGCGAGCCGCTGATGATGATCCACTACAACGACGAGGCGAAGCTCGAGGCCGCGCTGGAGCATTTCAAGAATGCCTATCGTCTCGCCCCGAAGCGTCCGACCCCGCCGCCGCTCGTTGTCGAGCGCGTGGCCTGAGCGGCTACGCGGTAGTCAGTTTTCAGACCGAGGCCGGACGTTATCCACGTCCGGCCTTTTTGTTGGCTGCGCCCGGCCGGGTGTACCCACAAAAAAACGGGCCGCTTGCGCGACCCGTTGCAAAGAGGAGAGGAGCTTGTGGCTCGGACTCAGTAACGGCGATTGCCGCCGTTGAAGCCGCCGCTGCGCTTCTCGCCGCCGAACGAACGGCCGGAGCCTTCTTCCTTCGGGCGGGCTTCGTTCACGGTGATCTCACGGCCGCCGAGGCTGGTCCCGTGGAGCTTCTCGATGGCGACCTTGGCCTCTTCGGGCGTGCCCATGGTGACGAAGGCGAAGCCGCGGGCGCGGCCCGAGAATTTGTCCATGGCGACATAGACGTCGCTCACGGTGCCGAATTGGCTGAAGGCGGTGCGGAGATCGCTCTCGGTCGTCTCAAAGGCCATGTTACCGACATACAGTTTGGAGTTGCCCATTTTGTGGATTCGTCGATTCGCGTCCGAATAGCAGGTCTGTTCCCGACCATCGGGTTTCGAATCATCCCTGAAGCGCTAACTCCAACTGACGATTCACCAGTATCTGTCTCTTAACGTAACTCTAACGAAGGAGTCCAGTGGGGGGCTTTACGGAGCGAATGGCAACGGGAATCTGGTCGAGTCGGTTGCCTAAGTGGCTGCCCGGCCTGGATTCGAACCAGAACTAGGCGAGTCAAAGTCGCCTGTGCTGCCATTACACCACCGGGCAGTGGAAACGGGTGCGCAACGTGCCGGCCTGCGCGCGGCGCGTCAAGGGCGGAGGCGAGGCGATTTGCGGCCCCGTGGAGCGCGGAGGCGGCGCGACCGAGGTCGCGCCGGTACCAGCGGACGGCTCAGGCTTTCTTGGCGGGCTCGAGCTTGTAGTCGGTCTTGCTGTCGAGCATCGACCAGCCCAGCGCGGCGATGGCGCCGCGGAGGCGGTCGGCCTCGGCCCAGTTCTTTGCCTGCTTGGCGGCCCAGCGCTGATCGGCAAGGGCTTTCACATCGGCGGGAACTTCGGCGGCGGGCGCGGCGGGGGCGTCGAGCTTGAGGCCGAGGGCGAAGAGGACGCGGTCGAAGGCGCCGAGGGCGACACCGGCCGGGCCGCGGTTGACGACGGTGAACAGTGCGCCGAGGGCGGCGGGGGTGTTGAGGTCGTCGCGCAGGGCGGCGAAGACGGGTTCGAAGACGGCGGCGTCGCCACCGGTCGGCGACAGGGCGGCGCGGAAGGCGCGCAGGGTGGCGAGCGCCTTCTCGGCGGCGTGGACGGACTCGAGTGTGAAGTTGAGCTGCTTGCGCGGGTGGCCGGCGAGGAGGGTGTAGCGCAGGGCCATCGGCGAGAAGCCCTTCTCGCGGATCTGATCGAGCGTGTAGAGGTTGCCGAGGCTCTTGGACATCTTCGCGCCGTCGACCATCAGATGCTTGCTGTGGTACCAGTGGAGGGCGAAGGGCTTGCCGGTGCAGCACTCGCTCTGGGCGATCTCGTTCTCGTGGTGGGGAAAGAGCAGGTCTTCGCCGCCGGTGTGGAGGTCGATGGTCTCGCCGAGGTGTTTGCGGCTCATGGCGCTGCACTCGATGTGCCAGCCGGGGCGGCCGGCGGAGGCGCCGGCGGGGCCGGGCCACTTCACGTCGCCATCCTCGGGCTTCCATGCTTTCCAGAGGGCGAAGTCGGAGCCGTCCTCCTTCTCGTCGGCGTCGGCGGTCTGGGGTTTGCCGGCGAGGGCGGAGCCGAGCTGGAGCTCGCGTTCTTTCACGCGGGAGAGTTTCCCGTACTCGGCGAAGGAACCGACCTTGAAGTAGACGGAGCCGTCGGCGGTGGCGTAGGCGTGGCCCTTTTGCATGAGTTCGGCGATCATGCCGACCTGCTCGGCGATGTGGCCGGTGGCGGTGGGTTCGACGTGGGGGCGCAGGCAGTTGAGGGCGTCGCAGTCGGCGTGGAACTTGTCGGTCCACTGCTTGGTGACTTCAGCCAGTGGGCGGTGCTCTTCGCGGGAGCGGCGGATGGTCTTGTCGTCGACGTCGGTGATGTTGCGGACGTGCTTCACCTTGGCGGGGCCGAACTCGAGTTCGAGGACGCGGCGGAGCAGGTCGTTGACGACGAAGGTGCGGAAATTGCCGATGTGCGCGGGCGCGTAGACGGTGGGGCCGCAGTTGTAGAAGGTGAAGACATCCTTCGGGTCCGCCGGATCGGGCTGGCGGAGCGGCTTAGGGCTGCGGGTCAGGGAGTCGAAGAGCGTGACGGGCATGGCAAGGAGGCAGGACGCTAGGGTGTGGCGTGGCGGTGGCAAGAGGGCAGAGGGAGGGACGATGCGACGGATTCTGCTGCCAAAGGGCACGGCGGAGTGGCGGCGGGGAGTTGCGATGGTGGCTGCGTTGCGGACGCTCCAGCCTCAAGGGGATGGCGTTTCGACCGATGGAACTGCTGCGTAACCCATGTCCGTAATGACTCGGCATTCCTGGTGGCATAGCGGGGCAACGAGTTCCGCTGTGGTTGCGCGCCGGGTCGCCTGGGGCTTGCTGGGAGCGCTGGCGCTTTCGCCGCCGGCGCGGGGCGAGCTGATGCCGAGTGCCCTGCCGAATACGGTCGAAGTGGGTGCGCCGCCATTTGCGGTGGAGGGGCCGGAGTCGTTGGGGTTCACGATGCCTCCCACGGACATGCACCGGATGCCCGACGGGCGGGTGCTGGTGGTGTCGCGGCGGGAGATCGCATTGGGCGACGGGTTGCACTGGGAGACGTACCAGACGAGCGCGGAGCCGACGGCGCTGGAGACCGAGCAGGTGGCGGTGGATGGCGACGGTGCGATCTACGCGGCGGTGAAAGGCGGTTTTGCGCAGGTTGAATTCGGAACCGACGGGTGTTGGCGGCTGCGCCGGGTGGCTTCGCTTCCGGCCGATCCGGTCCTCGCGAACGCAGTTCTGCGCTACGTGGTGAGCGTCGGCGACGAGTGGCTCTGGTACGGTGCCGCCGGTGCCGTGGTTTCTTGGCGGCCGGGCACCAAGGCAGTGATCGTGGCGCGCGCGGGAGTGGACCAACGGCCTTTCGGTTTCGGAGCCGAAGCGTACTACTTCGATCAGACGACCGGGCGTCTGCAACGTGTCGCTCGGCCGGGGGGGGGGACGGTGACGCTGCCGCACGAACCGCGCGCCGAACGCATCGTGACGTGTGCCGTGCCGGCGGGGGCCGGACGGCTCCTGGTCGGCACCGTCGGCGACGGGCTTAAGCTGTTCGATGGCTCGAAGTTCGAGCCGTTTTCCACCAGCGGACTGCTGGCGGGCGGGCATCGTGTCGCCGACATATGCGCCGTGGGCGACGATTACTACGCCATCGCGCTGGACTCGGTGGGGATTGTGTTCGTGGACCAGCGAGGAGGGCTGGTCCAAGTGCTCGGGCGCTCGTTCGACAGCCGGCTGGCGCGTGTGCAGCGGTTGCTCCACGCCAAGGACGGTGTGGTGTGGGCGTTGCTCGACGACGGCGTGGCGAGGGTGGAGTTTCCGGCCCCGGTTTCCAATTTTGGGGCGTTGCTCGAGGACAGCGTCGAATATGCCAGGCCCGTCCGCCACGAAGGCCGGTTGTGGATGCTCTCCGGCAGCCGCGCCCTGCGCGGCGTCTATGGTGTGGGCGGGCAGTTGGAGCGTTTCGAAGTCGATTCGCCGCCGGGCAAGTTCCAGTTCCACCTCGGGGTCGCGGATGGCGAACTGCTGGCGACGAACGAGGGCGGCATCTATAGGCGCGAACCGGACGGCTGGCGGCAGGTCGTGGCCGGCATCGTCTACGCGCGGATCGGAATCGGAGAAACAACGCCACTCGGCATTCCGTACGCGGCGCGCGACGAGGTGGGGTGGCTGCGCCGGACGGGCACCGACATGGTGGCCGATCGTACTATCTGCCTCGGGTTGGGCGATGTATATGGGACTGTAGTCGCTCCCGATGGCACGTGCTGGCTTGAGCTCGGTGTGGGGCGTGTGGGACACGTCGATCTGCGCGGGCGCGTGCCGAACCTGCGGATCTTCCGTCAGGCCGACGGCCTGGGCGAGGGCTGGTGCCAGCTCTACACCCTCGACGGGGTGGTGCGGGTGAACCTACCCGGCGGCCAGGTGCTCCGTTTCAACGATACAAGCGGCCGTTTCGAGCCGGACCGCGAGCTTCTCCGCCGCTACCCGGAGTTGGCGAGCGGCGTGGGGCGGCCGAACCGCGATGCGCTGGGGCGGCTCTGGTGTGCGGACCGGAACCATGCCTACGCGATCGACGAGGCCCCCGACGGTCGGCGGCGATCCGTCGAGACGGTGGTGCTGGGCTTCCCTTGCAGCGAGTTCACGATGGAGACCGATGGCGTGGTCTGGATATGGGGCCGCCGCCGACTCGTCCGCTACGATCCGCGCCTGCGCGCCGATCCGGCGCCGGTGCCCGCCTGTCTCGTCACCTCGGTGCAGCTCAACAACAGCCGCCGCCAGCTGCAGGTGTCGGGCGGGACGCTGCCGGCGCTCGATCACGCCGACAATTCTCTGCTCGTCCGGCTCGCCGCGCCGGGCAATCCGTTCGCCCCGCCGCCGCATTTCGAGGTGCTGCTCGAGGGGGACTCCACTGGGTGGACACCGGTTGGCACGAGCGGGAGCGCGATGTTCAACCGCCTCCGTCCCGGAGCGTATGTGCTGCGGGCACGGGCGGTGCGCGGCGGGGCGAGCGGCCCCGAGGGACGGCTCGCCTTCACGATCACGATCCCCTGGTACCAGTCGCGCTGGGCCTTCGGCGGGTACGCCCTGTGCGCCGGACTCCTGGCGGCACTGATCGCACAGCTGATCATCGCCCGGCAGCGGCGGGAGAAGCGGCGGCTGGAGCTGACGGTCGCGGATCGTACCCGGGAATTGGTGGCGGCACGGGAGCAGGCCGAGGCGGCCGCCGTGGCGAAGTCGGAGTTCCTCGCCAACATGAGCCACGAGATCCGCACGCCGCTCAACGCCATGATCGGCATGAGCGGTCTCATGCTCGGCTCGACACTCTCGCGCGAGCAGCAGGAGTACGCCGAGACCATCCGCAAGGCCGGCGACTCGCTGCTCGAGATCATCAACGACATCCTCGACTACTCGAAGATCGAGGCCGGCCGGCTCGAATTGGAGCACGAGCCGTTCTCGCTGCAGGACTGTGTGGAGACGGTGCTCGATGTCGTCGGCCCCCGCGCCGCGCAGAAATCGCTGGAGCTGCTCTGCGACGTGGACCCCGATGCGCCGGCGAGTCTGCTGGGCGACGTGGCGCGGCTGCGGCAGGTGCTGGTGAATCTCGCGGGCAACGCGGTGAAGTTCACCGAGCGAGGCGAGGTGGTGGTCGCCGTGAAGATGCTCGGTGCGGCCGACGACGCCCGCGTGCGCCTGCGCTTCACCGTGCGCGACACCGGCATCGGTATCCCCACCGACAGGATGGACCGGCTGTTCAAGAGCTTCAGCCAGGTTGACGCCACGATGACGCGCCGCTACGGCGGCACGGGGTTGGGACTGGCGATCTCGCAGCGCCTGGTCGCGCTCATGGGCGGGCGCATCTGGGCGGAGAGCGAGGAGGGGCGCGGGAGCGTTTTCAATGTGGAGGTTTCCGTTGCGCCGGCGCCGGGCACAGCGGCCGTCGCGACACCTGCACTTGCCGGCAAGCACGTGCTGGTCGTCGACGACAACGAGACGCAGCGGGGGATACTTGTGAAGCATCTCAGCCGCTGGGGCGCGGTGCCGGTGGACGCCGCAGACGCCGCCGAGGCGCTGGCGGCGATCGACCGTGGCGAAGCGCCCGACGTGGTGCTGGTCGACCACGGCATGACCGTCACGGACGGGTTAGAGACGGTGCGCCGGCTTCGCCAGCGGGCGGCCTGTGCCGCGACTCCGGTGATCCTCATGACCTCGCTCGGTGCCCCGGATTTCTCCACTCCGTGGACACAGCTTGCCGCTCAATTGAGCAAACCGCTGAAGCTCGCCGCGCTGCGAGATGCCCTGGTGGCGGCACTGGCCCACACCGCCCAGAAGAAAACCGACCCCGCACCGAAGGAGACGAAGGAACGTCCGAGGCGCCTCGGCGACGATTGTCCGCTCTCGATCCTGCTGGCCGACGACAACGTCACCAACCAGCGCGTCGCGCAGCTCATGCTCGGCAAGCTCGGCTACATCGCCGAGACGGCGCTCAACGGGCTCGGCGTCCTCGCGGCTCTCGAGCGCCGCAGCTTCGACATCGTCTTCCTCGACGTGCAGATGCCGGAGATGGACGGACTGGAGACTGCGCGCGCCATCTGCAAACGGTGGACCGGAGCGCAGCGACCGCAGATGGTGGCGATGACCGCCCATGCGCTGCCGGGCGACCGCGAACAGTGCCTCGAGGCCGGCATGGACGAGTACATCACCAAACCCGTGCAGATGGGCGACCTCGAGCGTGTGCTGCGTGCCACCGCCGAGGCGAAGCACCCTCGCTCGGCGGACGCACACTAGCCGCGCGTCAGCGCCACCATTGCCAAATTCCCCCAGACAACGCAGCCTCCACAAACCCGCATTGCCATGACCGCATCCACCAAGCTGAACCTGATCCAACGTCCCCGCCGTCTCCGCCGCACCGCCGGAATCCGCGCGCTCATCGGCGAGACCATCGTGACGGCCGACGACCTTGTCGCGCCGCTGTTTGTCATCGATGGCAAGGCCGCTCCGGAGGAGATCGGCTCGATGCCCGGTGTGTACCGCCTGAGCATTGCCGACCTGGTGAAGGAGTGCCGTGCGTTGCACAAGCTCGGTGTGCGCGCCGTGGCGCTGTTTCCGAAGCTCGACAAGTCGCTGAAGACCCCGCATGGCGCCGAGGCGCTCAATCCCGACACGCTTGTCCTGCGCGCCATCCGCGCCGTGAAGAAGGCGGTGCCGGAGTTGCTCGTCGTGGCCGACATCGCCCTCGATCCGTACACGACCCATGGACACGACGGAGTGCTCACCGCCGACGGTAGTGACGTGGACAACGACACGACCGTTGCCGCCCTGGCCGAGATGGCGCTGCTCCACGCTGAGGCCGGCACGGACATCGTGGCCCCCTCCGACATGATGGACGGGCGGGTGGGTGCGATCCGTCGCGCACTCGACGAGGCCGGCCACACGGGCACGGCGATTCTTTCCTACGCGGCCAAGTTCAACTCGGCCTACTACGGGCCGTTCCGCGATGCGGTTGGCAGCGCGCAGGCCGCTGGCACCAAGCTGCTCGGCAAGCAGACCTACCAGCTCGATCCCGCCAACCGCCGGGAGGCGCTCAAGGACGCGCTGCTCGACGAGGCGGAAGGGGCCGACATGCTCATGGTGAAACCGGCCGGCGCCTATCTCGACGTGATCCGCGAGCTGCGCGAGGCGACGCGCCTGCCGGTGGCCGCCTACCAGGTCTCCGGTGAGTATTCGCAGATCCAGGCTGCGGCGAAGCTCGGCTGGCTGGATCTGAGCCGCACGCGCGACGAGTCGCTGCTGGCGATCAAGCGCGCCGGCGCGGACTTCATCCTGACCTACTTCGCCAAGGCCGTGGCGGAAGATCTGGCGTAGGCGTGGCGCTCAGCCGCCGCTGCCGACCGCCGGCGATTCGCGCCATCGTTGTCCTGCAACATCCAACGGGCGGCGCAAGACGCCGCCCCTGCGCCGGCAACTGGCTCAGGCCGGTTGATCGGCGGAGGCGGGCAGCGTGAACCAGAAGGTGCTGCCGCGGCCGGGTTCGCTCTCGAGGCCTATGGTGCCGCCGTGCGCTTCTACCGCCATCTTGCAGAAGGTGAGCCCGAGGCCGAAGCCGCCGCCGTGCCCCCGGTCGGCGACCTGCCCGAATTTCTCGAAGATGAGCTGGTGCTTCTCCAGGGGGATTCCCGGTCCGTCGTCTGTCACGAAAACGCGGATGCGATCTGCCTCCGCGCAGGCAGCCACGGTGATGTGGCCGGTGGTTGAGGTGAACTTGATGGCGTTGCCCACGAGATTGCCGATCACGCGGCGGATGAGGTCGCGGTCGCACGTGGCCGCCACGGGAGTCGTGGTCGTCAACGCCAGTGTGCG
>Ga0209098_1000853_pt1 | contig 31613 bp, 21 predicted proteins | sample AD_JPNHW1_MetaG_FD_184429 | JGI IMG/M metagenome (GOLD analysis project Ga0209098, IMG submission 184429) | Active sludge microbial communities of municipal wastewater-treating anaerobic digesters from Japan - AD_JPNHW1_MetaG (SPAdes) (version 2) | ecosystem: Engineered > Bioreactor > Anaerobic...
AAAAAATTTCATTTATACCTTCCATAATTGCATTCTTTGGGAATCGTCACTTTCTGCATATTGAAGTAAAACAGGTTAAAGATACTGAAACGGATTGATAAAATCCACGATTGTTTTTGTTACCCCTTCTCTCAATTTGTTCACTGATTTTAATTCTTCCTCTCCCCCTTCAGCAAAACCTAAGTCCCCGTTCACCCAGAGTAATATTTCAGCCCACGGGCCCGGGGGCGGGAGAAGAAAAAAATGTCAGATTTTGTACAGAGTGCAAATGTCAAAAGTGCGGTTCGCATACTCGCGAACCCGATTGCAGATGTAGCGACGTTCAATACGATCGTTGAATCGATTATCACCGACAACCCGTTCGGGTGCGTCGCATACATGACCGCCGGCGAGAATCATCCCGCCGTGGAAAAGACACGCGAATCCTACACGATACGGATCGTCTACCAGGACACCGATGCAAATGTTGTCGGTTCCCTGAGTGACCGGTTTTCTACCGTCAATGGGTTTACGGCAGGGGCAACTGCGATCCTTGCTGACACGGCCCTGGTTGCCGCCCACAATGGGTCACCGGCCCGTGACACCGATAAGGAAACCTACAGCGTTACCCTCAAGTGCCACGATGAAAATGGCGAAATCTACAACGTGAACCTGTCCCGCGACCGGGTCACCATCACCTCGTACGAGGATGATGCAATCCGTACAAAGGTCGAGACCTGGGCAGATACCGTCGCAGAGCTCGCCTAAAGGGGTTCCTGACGAAGAACCGGGGAAGGAGACCGCCGGTCACCTCCCCTTTTGGTTCTTTTGTCGTTCGTGCGGAGGACCGCTATGGAAATGGAAATTATCGGGGTTGTGCTTGGGACCGTGCTCCCGATCTATCCCCTGCTCGTTGCCATCTACCAGAAGATCGGCACCTATGATGAAATTGTTGTGGAGTTCAAAAAACTCCAGTCAGAACACGACCGCTGCCGGGAGGAATGCCATGGGCCGTGAACGCGGGCACCCGGTCGAAGGTGTGACCCGTTTGACCCCGGAAATATCCACAAGGATCTCTCCGCTCACCTTCGACAGGCTGGGGAGGCATACAATAATACCGGTAAAGCCGGGACGGGATTTCCTGCACGGACGCCGGGGATACACGGAGGATGCCGATGTTTGAAAATGAAGCAGAAACCCGGGTGGCAATCTGCGGGACCGGCGTTTTGCTCGGCATTATCTTTGTGCTTGCACATCTCCCCCTGCTCCTGCTTGTCGTGCCGGTCGCAATCCTCTTTCTTGGTATTGTTGCTGACCCGGAGGAGGTACATGCGGTCTGGTACGGGATGCTTTCCACGCTTGGCATCTTTGATCTGTCCGGGCTCACCAGTGAAGAGCAGGCAAATTATGCAGAGAAACGGCATTATTTCTGGTTTGGCGAGGTTGGTATGGCCGCAATCCTTGCCGGGTTCTTTGCTGTCCCGTTCGGGTGCTGGCTAGCCGGCCGGGCGGAAACTGCATTGGCGTTTATCGGGGCGGCAGTCCTGTTCCTGCCGCTCTTTGTATTCCTGCCAAAAGGGATCCGGTGGATGATGAAGGCCGACGCGGATGCCGTGGTTGTTGCATTCGGGAAAAACGAGCAGGTAAAGAAAGTGTTCTGGACGTTGTTTGTAACAATGGCCGGGCTGGTACTTGCCCGGGTGATAGACCCGGTGACGGCACAGCAAATTGTCTCGCTCATCACGTCGGCGGTGTCGTGAAGTTTCCCGTTTTCACCTGGAAATTAAAATGGTTTGGGGCCGTGACGATGATTATGTAGTATCCTTTCGGGGATAACGGGGGTAAATGTGCGGGGAGGGATCCTCGCCCGGAACCGTTTTGATTTTTTTGGATATTTGATTATTGATGTGTCAAATTTTGTATCCAATTCCACGTCACATTAGGAACATCAATTATCGGTTGCGGCTCTTTAAAGGACAAGTTATTTCGGTACGCTTCCAATGCAAGTCTAGGATCGAATCCAAAATAAATATGACCTAGAATAAGACTGGAAATAAAGAGGACAGCTAAACCGACAATGGTGAAGTTCAAGACAAAGTTCTTCACTTGTGTGTCGCTCGAATATTTATCAAAAAAGATGGTTCCGAGAAAAACAAAGACGAAGACCAATAAACCGAATTCAATGAGTAATATCCCTGCAAAAAAAGCCCAACGATTCGAAGAATCGAATCCATAGAGTATGAAAATCCATCCAAGTAAGAACGGCCCCCAATCCCAACTGCGAGGAATGTTCGGAATCGTCATTTGATTCTACAATTTGTATGTGAGCGTTAGGTCTTATGGATATTTGCTGGATAGTTATGTGTTTTCGTGATTCGAGGAAATCTAATTTGCGATTTTTCGGGACCGAACCATTTGTTCCCTGAGATAATATGCCCCGGAGGATCCTGTATCTACGAGAGCGTCTAATAAAACCTGACATGATTGAAATAGCAATTTCGAGATTGCTTTACTATTTCCGGTTAAAAACCGATTGATGCACATTTCAAGATAAAATGCTGAATTTTGAGTGAATAACTGCGTTCCACCAATGGCCTTCTGATGTTTTGCAAGTATTTTCATTCCTGAATCAAAAAAAACATCTGGATATTGAAACATCAACTTAGTCGCGGACTGAAAAACCACCGAGTTTACCCCAGCAGCGTTTATAAAATTGATTATTAGATCTTTTCCTTGAATGAGATTTTCACGTTCATATCCGACTTGGTGTGGTTGCAGATCCGAAAATAACATATCACGAATTAATTTGTGCTGGTTTTTTACCCGGTCATCTTCATATCTATTCGATCGAGATTGGTTTTTAGCATTTTTTATCGCGATTTTTTGCATAGGTACTGATAACTTACTCCATAACTCCCAATAGCAATCTCGTTTCTTTGTCTTGTCTGCCGATACGAAAGTCCACATTAAAATCCATTTTACTAGATCTGGAGCTGTGTCGCAGAGTAATTGTAATTGTTCCTCATATTTTTGTTTGACTTCATCTTCAGATAGGGTGAATAAATGATCCGACAATAATTTTGCAAATTCAGGAGGAAGTTTGTAATCCATCCTTTGTCTATTCCTTTCTCTAACATGGCTATCGGGAGACTCTTCATCACTCTCCGCCTTTCCGAAGAGTTCTAACATTCGTGAGATAAAAAAGATATGCTCTGGATCCGTCGAGCCGTTCGGAATCATTGAACAAGAGGTCAACAAGTGCTCGGGACAATGGGAAACGAATGTAATATTAGTCAAATCCGATGTAATTTCCCCACGTGCGAATTTTTCACGGAAATCAGACAGCCACTCATTTGGATCATCGATTTTCTTGAAATTTTTTTGTTCCAACGCCTCCAATCGGGAGTACTCTATAATTCCAAGAATACATTTATGAGCAAAATCAGTATCTCGTTGCCAGAGATAGTCTCTTACACCGTTAGCGGCTTTGATTCGTACATTTTTATTTACATGCGTTAGTGCGATGGCTAGGATAGTCTTGACAATAATCTTCTCTTCATCGTTTGATGCAAAATCCAGAAAAATTGGGAGAACAGAAGCAGCCGCAGCAGCACCGCTTGAATCTGTTTCATCCATAATTGCGGCAGGATTTCTAGAATTCGCACCAGAAATGATTGCATTGAGGATTAAATTGAAACCAGACAAAAAATTCTCACGTGTAATTTCATCGTAACGATCTCGTAACAACACTGCTGCTCCTTTTACGAGACCCCCAGAGAATAAAAATAATCCCGAGGACATTAGGTTTAATGTGTCACCCTTAGTAGTGTTTTGAATAATTGTCGATAAACTCTCAATTTCTTTATATGCATCACGCCATGTAGCATAATATTCTCGATCTAATGGCTCATTTTTCAGAAGTTTGTTCGACCACAGATATAATAAACAAAATCGATTATTTAATGTCTGTTCAGCTTCCGTTTCCTTTTGGATTTTAATTAAATCGGGCTCCATGTTTTGTGGAGCGAACACAATTCTACTGTTTTCTTTATCAAATTCAGGTTTCCAACCACGACTATCCATTCTATGGAATTGGAATCTCCAATCCACATCATTTCCACCCTTAGATCGCAAATCGTCAAGAATTTTTAAGATCTCTTCCCTCGACTCTTTAAACTGGAGATCACTGATCAACAATTCAAGATCTTTTTTCCGCCAGGGTCGTAATGCCGCTCTACGTCTTTCTTCTATGTAGAGATCAGCCAATGGATCGATTTTTGGTACAAACAAATTATCCTCTTTCTCACCACGTTCTCTTATCATCCTCTCCATATCCAAACCGTAAAATTCGGGAGTTCTTAAAATTGGAAGAGCTGCTTTTCCTATTCTCTCCGGAAAGCCTGTCGCGATCGATGCCAGAATGGCAGTCGACATGACAGAATTGCTTTGCCGTAAAACTTTATTGAAAAGAGCTTCAAAAAAATCCGGACGATCCAAAATAGTCACAAGATCGATCATCCAGTTCTCAAATGCCATCAGGGCGCATTGTAAAATATATGGGATTACTTCATGACCGCGATATCCAACCCACAGACGTTTCGAACAATATTGTTTAATTTTCGAGCCGTCATTCAGAGTAATTTCAACTTCCTGAACCCCCGAAGACTTCATATCGTCTGGCAAGTTCGGGAATTTTTCAGGATCATCGAATTCCGAATGAGCGTAATTCTCGGCAGTTGTGTTGAGAAAATTTAGGATAAAATCCAACCCATTTTTCGAGGAAAAACGAAGTAAGGATGAAAACGGCCCTTTTTCTCCGCTGGGCGGAAAAAAGTTCATATCGGTCTTGTACTTATCTAATCCAAAACACTCTTCTACATCTCTATATCCGTACCCCTCGTCCTCATCGTCGTCTGAGGGTACGTTAATCCATTCGTGCCAGGCAATTTGAATAACGGTATCTGGAACATATTTACACAAGAACCGGGTTTCCGGTTTCATTAAAGCAATATCAACGAGATCATCGATGTAATCTAACCTTCGTTTTTTATTGTTCTCCCTAAACAAATCGGTATTCAGAATTTCATTAAATTCTTCTTGGATCGAAGGAACCACTCTGACAATGACATTTAGTAATTTTTTTCTTTCTTCATCATCTCTATACGAGTCCTTGACCTCACTTAACAAATGCAGCGCGAGAAGGCCAACTTCACGGGAATTCGGAGGTAGATCGTTGTCTATGTTAATTTGCGAGGACCATTCTTCGAGAACTGCCGAAACCTGTGGTGAAAGACTTTTGGAAATATTTTGTTTTTCTGTGAATAAGAAATGAATTAGAGCATCCCAGCCCGGACCATAGGGTTTCAGGAAAACCGTATGGGACAGATATCCCGACATTTCTTTTTGGATTACCAGCTGACTCAATAACTCCTGATTGGGAATTTTGCATGCTATTCGTAGTATAAAACAGAATCGTTTGAGAAGTTCGCTATCGTTTGCAATTAACTGATCTTTTAATTCGCAGAGAAACCCTAGTGGGTTTTGGCCCTGGAGAATCGCAGTTATTGTTTCATCCTGCCAGATTCTTTCAATCTTCTCATCGTTCAAAATTGACAGAATCAGGGGCTTGATATCTGCCCCATCCGATAATTTTTGATTAAGCCACAAACGAAAAGCACGATTCATTGCCGGTTCGTGACCTATCGAGTCTAAGAATTCTTTGGTTTCACCGGTAGATGACTGAAAAGTCTCTTCAATATATTCAACAATTGCCCAATCTTCAAAAACATCATGATCTGGCCGGACACGGGAATTTGAGGGGTTCCGATGAATCAAATCATCAGCTTCAAGTTTAAGTAACGCGTTGGCATCGAATTCAGTACTGGAGACTTCGTATACCATTTGTTTTGCCCGTTTTACTGCAACTGCGATGAAAGTTCGCCGTCGCTTTATTGGCATGCCGTCTGTTCTGTCAGATTCGTTTGAGATTATATCACTCCAGACTGCTTCTCGAAATTCTCGTTCACCCTCGCTGTTTGAAAACGTCTTGCCATTATTGATAACCCGGTAGGCAAGGTCCGCTAAAAACGGATTTTTCAGCAAAGGTCTGAGGGAGGGAGCATCTGCAAACGGTTTTAAAATTTTAAATTTTCCGCATAATTGTGTGATATCGTCTTCATTGAATCCACTGATCAATATTGTTTCATAATTAACACCGAATGGCTGAAGAAACGTGAAAGATATTGGTTGAAGAGCATATTCACGACAACTCGCGATTACGGTCCATTCGGGATGCAGTTGAATAAATTGAATAAGATCGTTAAACGCTGTTTTGTTCTGAAGTTCGAGTAATTTTTCCAAAGACTCTATGAGAAGGTATTTTTTCGGCAGTAAAGCGAGACCTTCTTCCAGGTCTCCGAGAGAACTTGTCAGACCTATTGCTGAAAAAACGTTATCTAGATGAGGTTTGTCAAGATCCTCTGTTCGGAGGCAAAATACAGGCTCTTTTCCAATCAAATCGCCCGTGAATTCTCGAACCAGACTGGACTTTCCACAGCCTCTCTCACCTACAAGGATGACAAATTTATTTTCCGCACTGTTTTCAATAAGCTGGGTAAGTAGTTCCGGACGCTTGACATGAAACCCGCCTATTTCTGACCTTATCCCATCAATGATGTATTTACCTCTTTCATTCAATTTTTTGAGGTCGTGAGCGAAGTATGGATTTTTCTTCGTATCGAGAGAATCACGTATTTCTTTCGAAATTGTAAGTGGAGATAGTGTTCCTGCATCTGGATTGAATGATTGTACTTCTCCAAGGATCTTTTCCCAAATTGACGACGGGTCTTTATGGGAACTTTTGGAAATCAGTGATAGTACTAACTGAAGAATGCTGCTGGAATCCGAATCCAAATCATATCCCAATTGATAGAAGTGTTTTAAAAAATCCCAAAGTTGATGATCTGAAAGGGCAAGTCCACCATTTGCATTTTGCAACTGTGTCCTGAATGCTTTGAGAAGATTTTGTTTCCTTTCGCTGCTGAATTTCCCTTTACCAACCTTATAGAGAAATTCGTTTTCATCTTCAGAATGTCGTGCCCAATCCAGAATTGTTCTTAGGTTCGTATCGGAGATAACGGTGATAAGGCCAAAAACGTCCGCTTCTTTATTAAAAATATCAGGATTATTAAAATCTGTCCACGCTGCTTGAATTACCTCTTTAAAAGTATCATTTTCTTCCGTTATTGTTATTGAACGTTTAATTTGAGCTAAAAGTTTTGCTTCTTGACCTGTAGATTCATCTTTCGTAAACACGATGAAATCATCAATATTGAACCCCGCATAACGTCCTTGTAGTTTTATCTTTTGAATAGGCCATTGGGGTAAACAAGGTGAAATCCTGCTCGTTAACATGAAGACTACAAATGCAGCCTGGACCCGTGTTTCAAAAAATGCCCCTAATGATCCTGAAGAAGCAGGATTACTTAGATTTTTTTCTTTATCGGTCATGTCCCTTGCGCCCTTATTATAATTGCTCTATTTTCTAACATTACAATCTTCCGTGCCTTTAATTCGGCGATGAAGTAAAATTAATCAGGTCAAGGTTTGAGATTAACTATCACGATGTCAAAGGGCACTGAATCTATCGGAGTTAACGAAAAAATTCAAATTCATTGCCCTTATTGTGGAAAAGAGTTTTTAGATTTCGAACAAATCGGTTCCGGAATTGATTTTAGACATCATCTCTACAAGGATTTTTTAATTTTACCGGTCGATAAGGCAGTATCGTTCCCATATTTAATTCGAAATAGACCGTTCGGAAATCAACAACATCTTGAAAATATCAAATGTCCAAGTTGTTTTAGAGAATATGCTATTGCCTTGCTCCCATTCGGTAGGAAGGAAATTTCGGATTCAAACCTGCATTCTGTAAAGAAGCCTAATGAGCTCAATTCTAATTTCTTAACCTCACTAAAGCAGAGACCTGTCTTTGAGACTTTCTCAAACTGGAAAATATTTTGGGGGTTTAACTATTTTCTCATAATCGCCCTGATCACCACCATGTTCACGCGATCACTTTTTTTTGGGATCTCGATCTACCTCATTTTGGCATCGGAATTTATTTTAATTCGTTATCTTTCTGAATTCTCAAAGGAGTTTGATAAATTTCTGGATATAGAAAACATGCCGGTTATTCTTAATGAAAACTATAGAAAAAGTCGGGATTTCGTTGAATTTAAAAAAGCGTTTTCAAATCCATCAAATTTGAAACAAAAGGATACGGGAAGAATTTTGAAAATTGGATTGTTATTGGCCCTAATCCTTTTTGGGGCATCGATGATTCTGTCACCCCAGAATTTCTTAATCAGGGATTTACCGGGATTGGTCAACTTTGTCATCATTGAACCGGGATTATTTCTATTCTTTTTCTTTTTCAGCGTATTATTGACAACTATTCTCTTCGTGCTTCTCGACGCCTTGGATTATTTAACCTTGATATCGACAAAAATGCTATTAAGGCTCGACCCTTGGGATACAACTCAAAAGATCGAAGATTTCAAAAAATTTTGGAAATATTCACTAGGTTTGTACATTTTTTCATCAATCGTTTTTCCGTTTTTCCTTAATTATAATGCAATAAACACCTTATTTGATAACTATCAAACCCCTCAAAAATTAGTTCAATTACTACTTCCAATGCTTATTGCGCCTTTTGCGATCCTTTCGATTGCTGTAAACACTGCTGTAGTTATCATTTTTATTGTCATTCTTTTTAGTTTTGATAAAAACATCAAGTTAAGAAAACGTGAACGAACAAACGAGATTAAACGAAGATTAGCGGAAATACAGTCTAAGCACGATCCCTCGAATAAAGACGTAGTCAAGAGCGAAATGATGCTAAAAGAAATGGAATTGATTGAAACAATTCCTCAATTTTTTTGGAAGTTGTCCGCGATTCCTGTAATATTTGATGCGCTCTCGATTGGTATCTTCCTTTATAATTTGTTTTTCCCGGTAAAATAATGTGAATTGTGGGGGGGAAGTTAGACAAAACTCAATTCTGCATATTTTCATGGGAGTGTTGGACAAATGTCGGGAACTAGGGATGCCGCGGACCTGTCACGCCCGGTGGACCGGGTGCGGGAGGGGGGGATGGGGCGGGTTAACCCGGGGACATGGCGAGATTATGGCGGGTTTGTGGCGGGTCCCAGTCCATTCTTCTCTTCCCAAATCTAATATTCTTCCAGACACTATACTGAATTAGAATTTGATCTGTATCCGCCCCGGAACTTCCATTTTGGAAAAGAAACCGGATTTCGGCTCGGTACAAAAATGTGGAAAATCCCTTACATAAGGTTCGGCCATGGCAGAACAGATGAATATCCCGGAACTTGTTGACTCTCTGCGACGAAAAGACACCGAAGAGGAATGGTTTGAGTTCAAGGTCAATTACGCTGAACCTCAAAAGATCGGTGAATACCTGTCGGCGTTGAGCAATTCCGCGGCACTTTCCCACGAGGAGTACGGCTATCTTATCTACGGTCTGGATGATTCGCATCACGAGATCGTCGGTACCGGGTTTCAGCCAAAAAAGGCAAAAGGAAAAGGGAACGAGAGCCTTGAACCCTGGCTGACCCGCCTTCTGGATCCCCGTGTTGATTATGCAATTGATGAAGAGGAGATAAACGGGGCCCGGGTTGTAGTTTTCCGGGTTGCGGCAGCACGGGAACGCCCTGTCAGGTTTTCCGGCGTTGCGCATATCCGTGTCGGTTCCAACAATCATAAACTGGCAGATTATCCGGAAAAAGAAAGAAAATTGTGGAGTATCATTCATTCGGTACCGTTTGAGGAGGGTATAGCCCTTACAGGACAGTCAAGCGACGATATCTTACAAAAGATCGATTATCCAAAATTCTTCGAACTCATGAAGATCCCTCTCCCTGATAACCGGGTGGGAATACTCACACGGCTCGAAGAAGAGCAGATTATACAAAAAACAAACGATCACTATTCCATAACCAACCTGGGTGCAATTCTCTTTACAAAAAACCTCGAAGATTTCCCCACACTCATCCGCAAATCCCTGAGAATCGTTGTGTACGACGGTAACGGCCGTCTTAATGCAAAGAAAGATCACGTCATCAAGAGCGGTTATGCAACGTCGTTCGAATCAACTATCGACTGGATATTCGACCAGATCCCTTCCAACGAGGTCATCAAGGATGCATTGCGCATCGAGCGAAAGATGTACCCGAAAGTTACGATCCGTGAAGTTGTCGCAAATGCGCTGATCCACCAGGACTTTTCCATAACCGGTACCGGGCCGATGGTTGAGGTGTTTTCGAGGAGGATGGAAATTTCTAATCCCGGCAAACCGATAATCAGTCCGGATCGGTTTATTGATCATCCTCCCCGATCGCGGAACGAGAAACTGGCATCGGTGATGCGCCGCGTAAATATTTGTGAAGAGCGGGGTAGCGGGATTGACCGGGCGATCGATTGCATCGAGGTCTTCCAGTTACCCGCGCCGGAATTTCTTGACGACAATGATTTCATGCGCATTACGTTGTTCGGGCACCAGAACATCGGAGAAATGGGAAAAGCAGATAAGATTCGGGCTTGCTACCAGCACTGCTGCCTGAGATGGGTGTGCCGGGACTTTATGACAAACGCAACTCTCCGGAAGCGGCTGGGGATTGATGACCTGAATTATCCCATGGCTTCACGGATTATCAAGGACACCCTGGACCAGGGCTTGATCCGGTTGTATGATCCGGAAAACAAATCGAACAGGACCCGGAAGTACATCCCGTTCTGGTCGTAAATTTGGGCGTAGCAAAATATCATCGGCCAATGTAACTGGCATGTGCATACACACAAAGAAAAAGGCCAGATTGCGGGGGTTACCCCGTTTGCTCGTCAATTTGATGTAACAGGTTATGTAACGGGCATGTAACTGACAGGGATAATCTCCCGGATTTCCCACCTAGGAGTCCCGCCCACCACACCGAGGGCGGGAACCACCGGGTCCGGTTGATACGCAGACGCTACGTCATGTTCACTCGTCCTCATTCCGTTCGCTTGCGCTCACATGAAAACACTCTGTGACGGCGCAAGCCGGGTGATCGGGGTGATTACGGGGATGGGGGGGATAAACCACCCTGTTCCCGAACCGGGAACACCGGGAAAAAAGGGTATTTTCCATCAGGGAAAATAAGCCCCCTACGGGCTCCTTTTTCTGTTTTATCCTCCGGGCCAATACCGGAAAACCCCGTAAATTCTTCCGTTCCTGTTCCGGTGGAGAATAATCCTAAATGCCCGTCCGTTTGCCAAAATACGAGATTTTAACCCCATTTTAAACGGCTGCCAAAGCCATTTGCACGGGGGTTATTTTTGCGACGTAGTATTTACTGTCCGGTACCCGAAAAGGCCAGAGGAACGCGGATATAGGGGTTGTTTTTCTCCGACGGAGATTTTAAGGTCCGCCAAGGGGGTTGCATATTTTTAAAAGTGGTTTTCTACAGGGTAGAATTTTCTCATCCTCACAGTCGTTTATAACCGGCAAAAAAGAAATATTGTTTTAGAGCAGTTTTGTCTCTTCAGTGGGTTTTGGGACCTTTACGACCAGCACCCGGAAGACCGATGAACTGTCGTTTGTCCATTTGTGCGGGATCATGGCCGGGCTTTCGACAAGCATGTCTTTTCCCACAGTCTTTTTCTCATCGCCGATCTCGATAACCCCGGTCCCTTCAAGCACATAGAAGAAGACATCGACCGGCGTGATATGCTTTTTTAAGGCTTCCCCGGACTTGAGTGTTATAACTACCGCTATGGCATGCGGCGTATCGTAAATCTTCCTTGCATCCACGTGATGCGGGTTTGGGCCGGAAACAACTTTAGAAACGTCCGTGATTTTCATGGTCTCTCACCTTGTCAACCGATTGGTACGAGAGTAATTATGAAAGGTAGGATTTGAGTGTATCGCCTTTGGGAAATTCTAAAAAAAAAAGTTCCCTGGCAGGATCCTGTAAAATCCTGCCCTCACCGGTACATCCCGGTTTTCACCCATACCCAATAAACCCAAGAATTCCTCTACGGTTCCGGTTGCCGAAATAGATATCCCGCTCGCTCATTGTCGAAACATCTTCAATCGTGAAATGGACATCAGGGTATTTTGTCTTCATTACCTCAAGCAGACGGTTGATCTCCTTTCTTGGGACCATGCTTATCAGGACGGCAACTGAAGACACAAACTGGCCCGATCCATTGATCCGCGTCGTCCCGAATCCCATGCTTCCAAGATGGCGGATGAGCGGGTCAGGATTTTTCGAGCAGAAGATCCGTACAACGACCGTGCCAAGACCAATCCATGACTCAAGTGTCATCCCGACAAGAGTGCCGATGCCGTACCCCAGCATATACGCGAGGATTCCGGGAATATTGTCAAGGTTTGTAAGCACAAGACCGGTCGAGAGTATCCAGACCCCGATTTTCAGAGTGCCGATTCCGGACGCGAGATACTTGTGGCCCTTTGTAATATAGACAAGCCTTATTGTCTCCATCGTGGTCTCAATAATTCGGGCGACAAGAATGACGAGCGGTAATATGAGATCCATAACGCATCAATAACCTGTGACCGTATCACCGTACGGTAATCCAGACGTTACGGGTCAGCAATATGAATGCTTTGTGCCGGAATGGCACCGGTTTGTAACACCAGTATGCGACCCGGAAAATATTCCAAAACCGTCATTTGAGCATTATCGTAATGAAAATCCTCATTACCCTCCCCCCGGTAATATCTCTACAGGAGAAATTACGCCACCATGACCCGCACCCTGCTTTCCGAGGCCGAAGGTTATGAACTGCTGAAAAAATACGGGATACCGGTCCCCCGGTATGCTGTTGCAAAAACCGCACCGGAAGCCGGTCGGGCCGCCTTAGAAATCGGGTTTCCGCTTGTAGCAAAGATCATATCCCCGCAGGTCATCCACAAGAGCGATGCCGGGGGAGTCGTCACCGGCATCACATCCGCAACTGCGGCAGAAGAGGCATTCACGGGTATTATGCGGAATGTCCGGGCGGCGTATCCGGATGCAGACATAAAGGGAATCATCATTGAAGCAGAGCAAAAACCGGGCCTCGAACTGATTATCGGAGGGAAGACCGATCCGTCATTTGGGAAAGTGATAACAATCGGCATGGGCGGAACGCTCGTTGAACTGATACGGGATGTTGCAATACGGCTTTTACCGGTCAGTGATGATGAGATCCGGGCAGCAATCCACAGTCTTGGCGGGTACCCGCTGATTGCCGGTTTCCGGCACGCTGCCCCCCGTGACGAAGCCGCCCTTATCCGCATCACGAGCGCACTGGCGCGTATGTTTCTTGAGCATGAAGAAGTACAGGAATTCGATATCAACCCGGTGATCCTGTACAGCGATGGGTGCTGTGCAGTCGACGCCCGGATATATACCGGTGATGCAGCCGGCCCCGCTCAACCGGCCGGACAGAACCCCGTACTGCAGGAATCCATTTTTACTATACGGTCGGTCGCGGTTGTCGGCGCATCGCGTGACCCTGATAAGATCGGGTACGCGATCTGCCGGAACATGCTCGGCTTTCCCGGCAGTCTTTACCCGGTCAACCCGAAAAGCCCGGAGATCCTTGGAAAAACCGCGTATCCGTCGCTTTCCGCAATACCCGGGCCGGTAGATGCGGCAGTGATCGCAATCCCGGCCCCCGGTGTCCCGGCAATTGTTGAGGAGGCGGGAAAGAAGAAGGTCCCGCTTGTCATTATTGAGTCATCCGGTTTCCGGGAAACCGGCCCGGCAGGAAAAGCACTTGAGGAACAGGTCCTTACCACAGCCCGGAACTACCGGATCCGGATTATGGGCCCGAACTGCCTCGGGTTCATGCTCCCCCGGCAGGGCATCAACACCACCTTTGACCCGGTTTCCCCCCGGCCGGGTTCTCTCGCGTTTATCTCGCAGAGCGGAGCGATCATCACAACAATCGTGGACTGGAGCCTCGCTGAAGAGATTGGGTTTTCTGCGGTAATCTCGGTGGGTAACCAGCTCGACCTCACATTTGAGGATTTCATCCGTTGGGCTGCTGCCGATCCTGTCACAAAAGCAGTCATCCTGTATGTCGAAGAGATCCGCAATGGCCGGCGCTTCGTTGAAACGGTCAGCCGGATCACCCCGGTAAAACCGGTCGTTGTGATAAAATCCGGCTCATCGGAGATCGGGCAGAAAGCCGCATCGTCGCATACAGGTTCACTTGCCGGCAGTGACCAGATCTACCAGGCCGCATTCCGGCAGGCCGGGATGATTCCGGTCCGGTCGATCCGCGAAGCGTTCCAGGCAGCTGAACTCCTTGCATCCGAGGGGTATCCCAAAGGTATCCGTGCAGTCGTTATCTCAAACGCCGGCGGATTTGGTGTGCTCTCGTCCGATTACGCCGAACGGTTTGGGATAAACATGGTGGAATTCCCGGATGCTCTCACAAAGGAACTGGATGCAGTACTCCCGGCAAACTGGAGCCGGGCAAACCCCATCGATATGGTGGGAGATTCCCACCCGGACCGGTACGCAAAGACCTTTGATGTAATGATCCGGCACCAGGACCTCTGGGACATCGCGTTTGTAATCGCAGTACCCTCTGCGATCTCCGATCCCCTCCGGGTCGCAAACGAAATTGTCCGGTTCTCAACCCATACACATAAGATGATTGTGGGCTGCCTGATTGGCGGCGATTCAATGAAAACACCGCAAAGGATCCTGCGTGAGGCGCATATCCCCAATTTCCCGGACCTTGAAGATGCGTTCCGGGCTGTCGGGAACATCTGCCAGTACACGTGCCGGAAAAGTAACGACCCGTGCGAGTGCCGGCCGACACCCGGTTTACGATGAACCGGATGGCAGGATTTCCAGAAAGAATATTCTAACTTTTGCTATCCTACCATCCTATATACCGGCCTTCTTAAATCCTCAGTTATGAAATCCCGCTTAATCGCCGGGTCAGTATTCCTTGTCGTGCTGCTGCTTGCAGTTGCCGGATGTACTGAACCAGAGACCCTCATGCCCCTGCCGACACATTCGCCGACAGCGACTCCGACACCGGTCCCCACCATGACGCTGCCAGTTGTATCCGTTACACCCGGGCCGACAGAAGCCCTGCCGGATATCTGGGAAGTCGAAGTCCAGGTCCACAGCAACGGGCAGGCAATCAACCCGCAGATTGTCATGACGTTCCGTGGCGGTAAAGGACTGAACTTTATTCCCGAACTTGATCTTGAAGTTATACGTTCCGATGGAATTGTTGAAACCGGGAAGATGATCCAGCCGCTCTATGTCGGTAAGACCGTTACCTTAACCGGCACAACCCAGAACAACGACCGTGCAGTAGTCTGGGCAATCACACCGCAGGGTGACCGGGTAAAAATTGTCGACCAGTATGTGCCGTTCAGGTCATATAATTAATCAATCATTCAACAAAAACCGGGAACCCGGCATATCTTTTTTTTTAATGCTTAATCTGCCGGATATGTTCTGGAAACAGGTCCCCCTCTTGTATAAACACAGGGTCGGGGCGATCCCTTTTGCTATCTAGCGGTCCGATCAATTTTTTTCTAGATCGCACAACGGGGGGTGGGGGGCGACCAGTTTTTTTGATGGTCTGGGTGGCCGATTATAATGAAGGACCGGGACGATCGTTTTTTTGGAAATTGATGCGGAGCGATACCTGACGCGCAAAACGCCTCATCGGGTTTTGCGCTACGCACTTACCGGGATCCTAACTCTCAACAAAATCCGTGAGCGGTGCTAATCAGGGAGATGACAACCGGACATTCACTCGCCCAGCGAGGGCCCGGAGGCGCCCGAGCGACTCCGAGCGAAAGCGAGGAGGGGGAGGAATCGCAGATCCCTTACCTTGTACTACAACGTCCAAAATGACACAAAATGTATACATAATTGTTGATAATTTGTGGCTCCACAGCACAGGGTTCTAGGTTCAAATGCTCATATAAAATAAGTCACAACATAGGATCTTAAACACACAATTTTTTCAAAGGTTTAATACTATTTAAATATGAATCTGAAAATGTGACATAAAATGGTCGAAAAAATTTTTGATATGTTACCTGATTCGGATAAATTGCTAGCTCTTGAACCCGAAGAGCTAGCAGGTATTGTGATTGAATTTCTAAATTTGCTCCCTCCTGAACGAGCAGACCAATTGCTAAATACACATAATTTTAGCCAACATGAAACTGTCGAGGGTTATCCTCCAGAAAAGAAAATGGAAATCCGGAAAGCACTAATGGAGGCATGGAGTTGGCTTGATAGGGAAGGTTTGATTGCACCTAGGCCGGGTTCTATGGGCTCACCTTGGTTTTTTATAACCCGTCGAGGAAAGCAGGTTTTAAACAGAGATGCATTTCGAATTTATTACCAAGGTAATGTCCTGCCAAAATATTTATTGCATCCAATTATTGCCGAAAAAGTATGGGCACATTTTATTCGGGGTGCCTATCAATCTGCTGTTTTTGAAGCGTTTAAAGCAGTAGAGATTATAATTCGTGAAACTGGGGGATATTCAATGATGGATATCGGTGATAAAATGATTCGAGATGCGTTTAATGAAGATAGGGGAAAATTTACGGATTTAACTTTACCAAAAGCGGAACGTATTGCTCTTTCTAATTTGTTTTCAGGTGCTTATGGATTATACAGAAATCCACACGGTCATAGAAATGTGGATATAGATCAAACCGAGGCAGTCGAGATGATTATACTTGCAAGTCATTTGTTTAAAATCGTAGAAATACGACATGGTGCATTAGCTGCGAGAATAATGCACATAAGTCCGTAATGTGTATCTGTTAAAAGAAATCTTTCTTTTTCATTTCATCACAGTCTACAATATATTATTAAAAAAAAATCCGGCTCAGCTGTTGAAGATTTAAAATCCCACTCTCACAGCGTGATCTTCTTTAAAATCTGCCCGTTCTTGAAGATGGTAATCCCGCCCCCGCTCTGGGAAACCACAATCCCGACGGCTTTTGTCACGCTTGTAATCGCTGCCACCGAGTTGTGCCGGGTGCCCATGCCTTTGGGGAGCGTCACTTTGCTTGAATCCACCGTGATATAGCGTCCCGATGCCTCGATGAAACCATCGCCGGAGATCACAAACGCCCCGTCAAGCTGCGCAAACTCCTTGATATTTTCCTTGAGGTCCGGGTTTGTGACCATACGCAATTCGGGCTGGTGACCTTCAAAGGCATTCAGCACGAGCTGCCGTGACTTGGCAAGCACGTTTTTTGTATCCCCGATTAAAAATGTCGTGCCGACTGCCTTTCCTTCCCGGCCTTCAATCGAGATCTCGGTGGAGATATGGAACACGGTATCAAAGACTTCTTCTCTTACGTCAGTATCCGATACAACCTGGTCTTTCCAGGTATCGGTGCTGATCCGTACTTCACCGGATTGTTTACGGTCCGTGATATCGTGACCGATACAGAGCACTTCCACAATATGGCCCTGCGGGTCACGAATCGCTTTGTTGATCCACGCGATCCAGACAACATCCCCGTTCCTCCGGACGTTTTCACTGACGTTGATCGCGTAGCCTTCTGAGTTTATGCCAATGTCGTTTACCATCCTTGAGAGGTCGTGGCCGCCCCGGTTTTTCTCGGGCACAATCGTCCCGACAACGTTCTTTCCGATAAGATCCCCGATGGAGTAATCGAAAAATGTCGCCGTAAACGTATTGGCATACGTAATAACGCCCTGCATATCCATCCGGATAATGATGCTCTGTGCGTTCTGCATCATGTCCCGGTACTTTGCTTCGCTCTCCTTTACGGCATCCCTCAGTTTCTTCCTGTCCGAGATATCAGTTACAATTACCGTGCCGCCTTTTTTTGCATCGAGCGGGTCAAGCAGGCGTGCCTGAAGCGTACAGGCAACAACACCGCCACCGGCCTGGACAAGTTCGCATTCCGTAATGCCGTTCCCGAAAGCATCACGGTGGATCTGGAGGTCCCGGCAGACCTGCCCGAATTCTTCCTCGCTTTTGAAGAGTGCCCGGACCGGTTTACCCACAACAGCGGTTTCAGTCATCCCCAAGAGGGAAAGAAGCGGCTGGTTAATCCATTCGACCACAGAATTCCGCATCTGGAAAATCCCAAGCGGCGTTGCCGAAAGGATCGCGGTCAGTTGTTCGTTCTGGAGTTTTACCTCTCGTTCAGATTTCCTGCGCAGCGCTGTCTGCTTAATCAGCGTAACAAGATCTGCTGCCGGGGAACGAAAGTCACCTCCCCGGGGAAGGACAATCTCGGTCCCGTTATTGATTTCCTCAAATGCTATCCTGTTCTCGCTCCGGCGGTTAAAGAGGATGACCGGCGTGGAATTTCCCATGTTGCGCAGGTAGAGCAAAAAGCCAAGGCCGTTCATGTCGGAAACAAATTCGATGCCGTTGACTGCCGGCACACCGTTGCCATAACAGACGATGACATCGTATCTTTTACTTTTGAGTTTCTCGACTGCCTGTTTTACGGACTGCACGATATCCAGCTGCACCGCGCCGGTCTTCTCAAGAAACGGCCGGAACTGCGCGAGGAAATCGGAATTGTCATCGATAAACAGGACGGATAACATCAGAAACTCCCGTGGTGGTATTTTCACCTGCGGTATATCCATTAGATCTGGATATCATTGCAATAAATAGTTGACTAGTACGCAGGGGAAATTGCAGATTTCGCGTAAATTAAAGCCGGAATGGAATTTAATTTGTCGTATGGGTGCATGTCGGTATGGTATCATTTTTCTGGTATTTACCGGCAGCCTAAACTGGAGACTGCCAGACAGGGAAATTATGCGGTTGTTTTTTTTCGTGAATAAACTGGCGGCTGGCAAAAAATACCGGGACGGTCTGACGGTAACGGTTTTAGGATTGACATAAAAGGCCTTGTGAAAAAACCCGCCATGAACTGCCGGAATTCTCTTTTTTTTTGTCTCCGGTAATTCATGCATCAACCCGCGTTTCAACAGACCGGGACCTGTCAAACCCCTTTTTCATAACAGGCCACCACCTCCCTAAACTGATGATGGGGGGGTGTCGTGGTTTTTGCGTGAAAAAGTGTGGAGGGGGGAGGGGGGCACCCCTGATCCACATTGTCCTAAGGGTCACCCCCTCATCAGGACATGAAAGGTGACCCCCTCCTCATTAGCAATTGGGAGGGGGTGGCAGGTGGGTCCCGAATTTTTTTAGGGAGGGGGTCTGACTTTCGCTACCAATACGTGACCCGTTGGTAGAAAGTGGTTCCATATTATGAAAAGAGGTTTTTTTAAAAATGGGATAAAAAATGGAATTTACCGGGAATCCGTGATAACCGGCATCACGTTACTTTTTCTCTGCCCCGACAATGGCAAGCTGGTACATCCAGTCCATCAGCGGGTGGCATTCCCAAACGACGCATTCAAGATCGCAGGCAATGCAGGGTATAAGTTCGTCACCGGCAAGCAGGTTGTCAGCAGTTACCGGCTGGGCTTTTGCCCGGAGAAGATAGGTCTTGATGCCTTCTTTTTTAAATTCAACACGCTCGATAAGCCCGCTGTCTTCCAGTTTCTTTACAATCCTTGAACATTTCCGGCTGTCAACACCCAGTTCCTTCCAGAGTTCGCTCTGGAGGACTCCCTCCGGTTTTGACTGGATCAGGGAAAATGCTTCATCCTCAGGTTCTGGCATTGTACATCAGGCCTCGTTTCTCATTTTTAGATAACTGGAGCGATTGTAAGAATATTATTGCCCCGGATGACGACCGTGCCAAGACTGCGGCCGCGCTCGTTGTTGACATACTCGATTGTCTCATCCATGTGGATATTTAAGTACTCATCTACCGCAACAAGCCGGCCCTGCAGTTTGCGCCCCTCGTCCTTGATTTCAACAGTAATCTTCGAATCTACGAGAGCAAACACTTTCTTTATGGGCAAAACAATTCCGTTAACCATCTGCTCTGATTAGGGTCGTAAGATAATTAAAGTTTCCTAGGTCGGCGATGACCCCGGAGAATATAGTATCCCATAAAAGGGGACAGGACTTGTCCGGATGCTCTTATTATGGCCGGCGGGGCGCGAAAAAAAATTGTATCAGAGGGATTCCCAGCGCTGTGCCAGTTTTTTCTCGACTGCCGGAAGCGTGGTGTATTCCATTTCTTCAAGGGAGAGCCGGTGGGGTTCAAACGGCCCCTGCGCACGGATCGTGTCGGCAAGTTCGTTACACCGCGCCCTGACACGGTCAAAACCGGGGTCGTCGAACATGTCCGCAGGCCCTATCAGGTTCCCGCAGTTTACCTGGAAACCAAAGCAGATCACCCGGGGCGGGCCGTCAAACCGGGTGCAGTTGGCATCGCAGAGACCGACCGGCATAAAGGGCCCGTGATGCGAACCGCGCATCCAGCCGGCGACAAGGATGGGTATGGTAAAAGGTTCGAGAATTTCTCCCATTGATGGAAGCCCGCTCTGGGCCCGGACGATCATGACCGGGTCGTCCTTCCCCACGTACCGGCCGGCCATCATGTTGAGGCGCTGGGTGCTTGTCGACGCAGCGATAGTCCCGTCCCGTTTGAACACGTGCTTAACTACGTACCGGGACGGGGCGCCGATATAAGCGAGCAGGTTGTAGCTCTCTTCAGGACACGTGAATTTTATCTTCCGCTTTTTGATGAGGTCGTGGACTTCGAAAACAAAACCCTCGTTTAAGGACGGGTCAATGACAAGGCCCGCCGTATTGAACGGATCGGCAAAAATCTTGTACAGGTAGAAATTCCACGCGCCGGGCTCGGTCTTGTCCGCCATAAAAATCATCACCGGATCCGATCCCCGCTCCTCGAATTCCATTTCGGCAACACCCGGGCCCATGCCCTTGACATTGCCGGCGAATGCATCGGCAAGCATGTCCTGTCCGGCACCGTAGAGCTTGAGGCTTTTTGCGATCTTCGTGCATTCCATGAACACGTCCCACGCAAGCTTGTGGACTTTTTCGTTATCGACGCCGTGGGTGTGGGTCATGACAAGTTCGAGATCGTCGCCGCAGTGGGTGACAAAAGAGTCCGTCAGGAGCTTGCCTTTCTCGGCCCTGAGCATCTGTGCCGCCTTTTCAAGCAGCTTGGGGTGGGTGCGGGAGTGACCGGGAAAGCTCCCGACATCTGCTTTAATGACAGAGATCGTGGTCTTAGGCATAAGCGTTCACAGTATGAGATAGCCGCCGGATACTAAAAGATTGTGCAAAAAGAAGGATGGTGGGTTTTTTGGTTAATGCATCGATTTCCTGATGACCGATGCCGAACCGTATGATCCAAACGCCCGGAAAAAGACAAGACTTTCAGCGTAGGCCATCGCCTGCATGGCCTTCGTGGTCTCTTCACTGACCGAGTAGATCTCTTTATAGAATTCCTTGATTGCCATCTTGCAGTTGCCGTCAAAGATCTGGCGGTCTTTTTTACCGGGGTTTGTGGGCCGGTACTTTTCAAGCGTCCAGTTCTCGATGTCCTTGTAGAGGGCCGGTTCGTATATCTTGAATGTGGAAAACGCAATGTCCTGCCAGAATGTCCCGACATTGCCCTTGATGATGTCGCCTTTCGGGAAGTGCAGGTTGATGAGATCGCGGGGGGTGCCGGTGATGCCGTGCTGGGCGATGCCGACATGCAGGTTATTGTCCCGGAGGGCTTTTGCAATAGCCTTTGTCTGGGGGATGTCGATGGAGAGCTGTTCGATCACGTTGCCGTTTGCATCGTATGCATGGCCGTGCGAGCTGCCGTTTGCGATGGCAAGCACGTGCGGGTGGACATCGTTTTCGTTTAAGGCTTTGATGAACTCGACCGCTTCTTCCGGCCGGGTGAGGACAAGGCCTTCGCTTCCTTTCCTGCCGATCTCGCCGACTTCCACTTCAAGGCCGAAATCCTTCCCGTTCATCTTCTGGCGGATATACCGTGCAAGCTCGGAGGTTACGGAAATATTCTGCTCCAGTTCCTGCCGGACGTTTTTTCCTTCGAAGTTAAAGAGGTGGGACGCATCGATGGCAAACGAGGTGTAACCGGCTTTTATCTGCGCGTCGATCAGCTGCTTTGTCCCGTCAATTTCTGCGGCATCGCCTTTTTTTATCGAGATGTGGTCTGCGTGGAGCGCCCACATGTCAAAGCCGACTGCTTTTGCGGCCGCATTCATCTTTTCCGAGAATACCTGCGGTGTCATGCCGGTATAGCCGCCCTTGAGGTCTGATTCAGACCGGGCAAGTTCCATGAAAACCGCCGAATCGGTATCTTTTGCTGCCTTAAAAATTCCCTCGGCAACGGTTGCAATCCGGGTGTTTGCCGCCATGATGATGGCTTTTTTGCCGGAAATGCCGTTTAATATGGCTGAGCCGGGGACCGGACCAAATGTTTGTGCCTTCATGTCTGATGCTCACCTTTGTGTGTACTTATCATTCCTTTGTATATTTTTCAATCTGGCTGATCTCTTTTTTGCCGCCGATATAGATAGGCGTCACCTGGTCAATTGCTTCAGGTGTTATGGTGCGGTAATCGGTGCGCCCGTTGCTGACTGCCCCGCCGGCTTCGCAGATGATCTTTCCCATGGGGTTAGCCTCGTACAGGATACGCAGTTTCCCCTTCTCCTTTCCCTTGTATCCCGGGTAGGTAAACACGCCTCCCTTGTGGAGGATCTGGTGGACGTCCGCGACAAAACAGCCGCTGAACCTGAGTTTGTAACCGGAGTTTTCAAGATCGCTGATCCATCTGGCATGGGCCGGGAGCCAGTCCCTGCGAAGCGCTCCGGGGGCGTAAATTTTCCCGTCCGGGATCCGTAGGTCTTTTTGCCGCAGTACAAATGTGCCGGATTCATTCCTCACAAATTCGTGGACGCCGTGCCCGGTGGTAAGGGTGAGAAGAGTGAGGGGGCCGTAGAGCATATACAGTGCGGCGACCATGTCAGTCCCTTTCGCGAGGACATGGCCGGGATAGATTCCGATGATGGAGCCGACGCAGAGGTTTACGTCCAGAAGCGAGGAACCGTCAAGGGGATCGATAACGACACCGAAGTTGTTCTTTGCGTCTTTTACTTCGATGACATGGTCCTGTTCTTCGGTTGCGATATACCGGACGAGACGGGATTTCTGGAGCCCGTTGACAAACACGTCATCGGCATACTTGTCAAGCGGTTTCTGGTCTTCGCCAAACATGTTCTTTGTGCCACAGGCCGAGGAATTTACACAGGAAAGGAACCCTTTCCTGACCGGATCGGCCTGTTCGCTTAAAAAGAGAATGAGTTCAGCGAGATTTTTTTCTGTTCCTGATTGTGCGAGAAAATCTTCGAGAATCATGCATATCACCGGATCCCGCCCGTTTAGGCGTCCAGCCCCGGATTTTTTAGGACCGGCGTCCGGGCCTGTGGTTAAGTCGTTTGATCCAGAAGGTTATCAGGATTATTATCAGTTTTAAAAAGCCGGGTGCCACATGAGAATTTGCCGTGGCAGAATCATTTCCGGTATTATTAAAAACGTGCTTCTGTAGAAAACCTGATAGAAATTTTTTAGTATTGTTGCGATGGGACCCCGGGCGCTCGCCGCCTCGTCGTGGCTCGCCCCGGGGAGCAAGCCTGTGCACGGGAAGCAACAGAATTTTTTTTTTTTAATATACGGGGGTCAAGGGGGCTTGCCCCCTTGGGCTGCCTCCCCCTCTGGGGGAGAGAGGGGGTCACCCTCTCAAATACGTTTTAATGAAGTGGAAATGATTTCTACAGAGAAAAAAAAGAGTATGGAGGGTAAAATGCACCGGAAGAGTCAGTTTGTCTCTTCCGGTTGTTCTGTCGTGCTGCTTTCCGGTGCTTCCGGTAAGGCCTGAAGTGTTACCTGGAGTACGCCGTGCTTGAGTGCATGCTTCATGGTCGCCGGGTCTGCCGGGGGCAGGGTTGCAGTGGCATGGTAAGGGCGCTGGGTGTTGTTGCCATCAATCGTGAGAGTTGTCCCGTCAAGCGTGATCTTTAAGGTTTCCTCGGTTACCCCAGGGAGATCTGCAACAACGCAGATCTCGTCGCCGATCCGGGTGACCTCGGGAACCGGTTCATCAGACCCCCCGGTAAAATTTGATCCGGGAGCGCCGGGAGCAACCGGTACGCCATCGATGACGATGCGGTAACCGACCACATGCGGCTGGAGGTTGGGGGAATTCTCCCCCATTTCTGCCATCAGCCGGTCCACCAGTCCGTTTATTGCGTTGATCAAATCCTTGTTATCGATAGTCATTTCTGGTACTCAGTTTGAACTCTTCATTTAGGTATTCTTTTCCAGTGCTTCTGTCAGTTTCTTAATTTCGTCGAAGTCTTTCGTTGTCGCATAAACAGCAGTTTTCAGGGCCTCGACCGCCTTCTTGTCCGTCGATGCACCGGTCGTTGACGCATGCCGCACGGCGGTTGCCCCGCGTTCCAGGATCTCTTTTTGGTCTGATGAGTAGAGCATGCCCCATGCCTGCCGCTCGGATTTCTCGATTGCCTCATCGTCCAGGGATCCCTTTACCTTCGTTAACGCGCTGTCGAAATGCGCCTTTGTGATAATCACGTTCTTGATTGCATCGTTGCGTTCATGTTCAGGTTTCCCGCCCATGACACTGATGAATTGACGGACCGCTGCCATCTTTGCCTCGCGGACGAGTGCTTCGATATCCGCGCCAACAAATCCTTTTGTTTTTGTGACAAGATCGTCAATGTTTACGTCCTTTGCAATGATGGTCCCGGCGTCGCCGCCAAGGTAGACCTCAAAGATCTTCTTCCGGCTTTCCTCATCCGGTGCCGGCACGTAGATATGGCGTTCAAGCCGGCCGGGCCGGAGCAGCGCATCGTCAAGCATATCCGGGCGGTTTGTCGCGGCAAGGACGGTGACGTTTTTGAGTTCCTCCATGCCGTCAAGTTCGGTCAGGATCTGTGACACGACGCTCTCGGTTACATGGGACGAGCCCATGTAGCTGCCGCGTTTGGGGACAAGCGCATCGACCTCATCGAAGAAGATGATTGACGGTGCTGCCTGCCGCGCCTTCCTGAAGATCTCCCGCACGCCTTTCTCGGATTCCCCAACCCACTTGGATAGCAACTCGGGACCTTTGACCGAGATAAAGTTGCATTCGCTCTCGTTTGCAACAGCCTTTGCAAGCAGGGTCTTACCGGTCCCCGGCGGGCCAAAGAGCAGGATACCTTTTGGCGGTTTTGTCTGGAGCCGCTCGAACACGTCCGGGTATTTTATCGGCCACTCCACGGCTTCCTTTAATGCCTGCTTGGTGTCTTCCAGCCCACCCACATGCTTCCAGGTGATGTCCGGCACTTCGACAAGAACTTCGCGCATTGCGCTTGGCTCGACGTGCAGGAGCGCGTCACGGAAGTCCGCTGCGGTCACCTTGAGATTGCTCACAAGACTTTTGTCGATCTTTCCTTCTTTTAAGTCCTTTTTGTCGGTCTTTTCAAGGACGGCACGCAGTGCATGCATCGCCGCTTCCTTTACGACAAGGCTGATGTCGGCGCCGACAAACCCGTGGGTCTGGTCGGCGAACTCTTTTAAGAAGATCCGCTTCTTTATGCCGTTTTCAGTAGCCAGAAGTTGTGCCTGCATGTCCTTGATTTTCTTTGCAATCTCCTCAGTCTTTTCTTTGGATTTTTCGTCACCGGCCGGGACCTGTTCTTTTTGTTTTTCCAGTTCTTCGATCTGCTTCTTGTATGCGTTGAGGTTAATCTTGTCGTCGGCCGTCAGGGTGTCGTTTTCAAGCCGGATCGCTGAGACCTCTAGCGGGACGTTGCGGGCGTGGATCTGGAAGATCTTGAGCCGGCCCTTGATGTCCGGGATGCCTATCTCGATCTCACGGTCGAACCGGCCACCGCGCCGCAGCGCCGGATCGATGGAATCGGGCAGGTTTGTTGCCGCGATAACAATGACCTTGCCACGGCTCTTTAAGCCATCCATGAGGGCGAGCAGTTGTGCCACGACCCGGCGTTCGACTTCGCCTTTTGTTTCTTCACGCTTGGGCGCAATCGAGTCGATCTCATCGATGAAGATAATGGACGGTGCGTTCTTCTCCGCCTCATCAAAGATCTCCCGGAGCCTTCCTTCACTCTCGCCGTAATACTTGTTCATAATCTCGGGGCCGGAGATCGTGATGAAATGCGCCTGGACTTCGTTTGCGACCGCTTTTGCGATCATTGTTTTACCGGTCCCCGGCGGGCCATACAGGAGGACGCCCTTGGGTGGTTCGATACCGAGCTTCTCGAAGATCTCCGGGTTACGGAGCGGGAGCTCGATCATTTCCTGTACCTGTTTGAGCTCACGGTCGAGACCTCCGATATCCTCGTAGTGGATGTCAGGGATTGCTTTCTTCTGTTCTTCTTCAGCGGCACGGCCTTCAGCCTTTCCGGCTTTTGCCTTTGCCGATACCTGCCCTACCTTAATCTTAGTGCCCGATACAACCCTTACCGCACCCTGCGGTTCAACGGCTGTTACCGTTACAACCGTCGCCGTGGAATGCATCCAGTCCGACCCGAACGGGAAACCCCCGAAGCTGCTGAAGAAATCCTCAAAGTCCGGTTCCTGCGAGGCCAGGCGGTAAGACTGTCCCGGTACGACAATCTGTCCCATGAGGTTCTCTTTAAGGAACTCTGCAAGGGTGCCTGCATCTACAGGCGCACGGGCAGAGGCAACCTGGAACTCGACGCTCTTTGCATCCTTAACGGTTGCTTCCCGGATGGTTACCGTTTCACCAATACCTACACCGGCTGACCGCCGGGTATACCCGTCAATATGGATATACTCGGTCCGCTGTGACGGGTACGCAATTGCATAGGTCTTATTGAGACCTTCTATTTCGATCACGTCCCCGCTGGACAGGTTAAGCCTGTCAATCACCCGCCACGGAAGTATCGCAATGTTTCGTCCGACATCTTCATTGCTCAGTGCTTCCTGAACGGTCAGTTTTACGCCTTTGTTATCTGTCATAATCGTAAGCCTCCTTTCGGATGGTTTACCATAAGTTAGTATTGTCCAGTATTTAAAACATTGCGTATCGGAATCTGTCACCCTTGTGAGGGTAGAGGCAGGGTGTTAACCGGCGTGGGACACTCTTTTTCATATTTAGGGCGCGATTCAACCGTGATGAGAGATCCTGCAGGAATTCCGGTCATCTTTGAAAAGTTGAATGCCATGTGGCAAAAGTATCAGGACATGAGGTTCGGACAGCTTGTTACCTGTGTCTATTCATTGAGTCCAAAAACTCACAAAATATAATCAGGTAAGATTGTTTTTTTCAATATCGGGGATACCGGGTTTGAAAGGATACTGGATTGGGGGATAGAAAAATGACTGAACTAAAAGAATTCCGCTCAAATTCTCGTGCGGCTTGATGGATCTGTGATAACCCTGCGTACCTTCAAGGAACCTTACGATTCTCCCCGCCGCCCCCGAAGGGGCGCCCCCGCGGCGGGTCAGTGACTAAAAATGAGATGCAGGTAATCTGCCCCGCCGTGCCCAGTGAGGGGCTCCTTGTGGCGGGAATCTTTCGTTCCAATTTTACAATACACATTTTACAAAAGCAAAACCACCCCCCCTCACCCACCTGACCAAAAGAATGGAGGGGGGGGGTCACCCCCCACCTTCGCGGACACAAGGGGAGGGGGGTGATCCCCTCTTTGAACAAGAGAGGGGGAGGGGGTATGGGGGTATCCCTCTCGCATTATTTTTTATTTTGGAAAAGTTCTCCGATGAGAATCCTGTGTGATATGCTGGCTTTTTTAAGCAAACATGGAGGGGGGGGTATACCCCCACCTTCGCGGACACAGGGGGAGGGGGGTGACCCCCTCTTTGAACAAGAGAGGGGGAGGGGGTATGGGGGTTACCCCTGCCTCATCATGCCCCCCCCATAACCCCCTCTTGTGAAACTGGGATCCAGATCGCGCCACTAAATTTTCCTGCTACCAACCCCTCTGGTTTTATTATCTGTTGAAGATCCCGGACCGGCTACCTGCCCGGTCCTGCCACCGCTTCAAGCGCCTGCCGGAGCCCGGCGGTGCGCTTCTGGATCTCGTCAAAGGATTTTCTCTGCCAGTAGACAATGTCCCGAAGTTCTTCGGCCTGTCGGGTAATCTCATCGCTTACGAGTTGTTTTCCTTTCAGGTATTCAACCCGGTTAACGAGATTTACAGCCTGTTGCAGGACATCACGTTTTCCTTTTGCATAGAGAAGGTCCCATGATTTCTGCTCGTACCGCTCGATATCAGCGCCGTCAAGCGTCCCTTTGACATTTTCAAGCGCAACGTCAAAGTGCCTGCGGGTAATTTTGATATTGTATTCTGTCGTTGCGCTGTCGGCAACCGTTGCTTCGCTTTTAGTCAGCTCATCAATGACAAGCGTCTTTACTTCACGCACCAGCGCTTCAATATCAGCGCCGACAAAGAACCGGGTCTTTTTTACCAGTTCATCGATATTCACATCGGGACCAAGGACATCTTTTAGATCCCTGAGATATGTCGTAAGGATAGCTTTTCGTGCCGCTTCATCGGGCGGCGGAATGTAAAGGTGTTTTTCGAGCCGGCCCGGGCGGAGAAGTGCCGGGTCGAGAAGGTCGGGACGGTTTGTCGCGCCGATGACAAAGACTTCTTTTAATTCCTCGACACCATCAAGCTCGGTCAAAAACTGGGAGAGGACGCTCTCGGTGACATGAGTGGAATCGGCAAACGTTCCCCTTTTTGGGAAAAGCGCATCGATCTCGTCAAAGAAGATAATGCAGGGCGCGGACTGCCGGGCTTTCCTGAACGCTTCCCTGACATGTTTTTCGGAATCGCCGACACCTTTTGCGAGCAGCTCGGGACCTTTTACCGAGATGAAGTTAAGCTGGCGCTTGCTTGCGATGCCCTTTGCAAGCAGGGTTTTCCCGGTCCCCGGCGGGCCAAAAAGCAGGATGCCTTTTGGGGGCTTGTAATTCAGTTTTTCATATATCTTCGGGTAGCGCAGCCGTCCCTCAATGGTTTTAACGAGCGTATTCTTGACTTCATCAAGGCCCGCGATATCATCCCACGGGATATCCGGAACTTCGATAAGGACTTCACGAAGGGCGCTTGGCTGGACAATTTTTCTCGCGGCGTCAAAATCATTTTTTGTCAGTTTGAGCTGTTCGATAACCTCGGCCGGGATCTCCTTTTCGATATCGATAAGCGGGATGATCTTCCGTATCGCGTTCATCGCCGCCTCTTTTACAAGGAGTGCGATATCAGCGCCGACAAACCCGAACGTCGTTTCGGCAAACGCGGCAATATCGACATCCTTTGCAAGCGGGACCCCCCGGGTATGTACCTGGAAGATCTCGTACCTGCCTTTAGTGTCCGGGATACCGATCTCAATCTCGCGGTCGAACCGTCCGCCCCGGCGGAGCGCCGGGTCAATTGAGTTGGGCAGGTTTGTTGCCGCGATTACGATGACCTGGCCACGGCCGGCAAGGCCATCCATGAGGGCAAGCAGCTGCGCCACAATGCGGCGTTCAACCTCTCCTTGTACATCCTCACGTTTCGGGGCAATGGCATCAATCTCGTCAATGAAAACAATTGATGGCGCATGTTCTTCAGCGTCATGAAACTTATCACGCAGGGCCTTCTCGCTGTCCCCGTAAAACTTACTCATGATCTCGGGGCCGGACAGCGTAATGAAATGTGCATCGACCTCATTTGCAACCGCTTTTGCAATCAGGGTCTTACCGGTGCCCGGGGGGCCATAAAACAGCACACCTTTTGGTGGTTTGATTCCCATTTTTTCAAAAATTTCCGGGTGGCGTAGCGGGAGCTCTATCATCTCCCGGACAAGCTGGAGCTCGCGTTCGAGCCCGCCGATATCCTCGTACTGGATATTTGTGATCTCGCGTTTGCTTTCTTCAGGATGAAACGGTTCTGCTTTTAATTCGATCTCTGTATCATCAGATACAATAGCAATAGCCTTTGGTGATACCCGGACGATAACAAACGTAACGGAGTTTCCCAGTATTTCGACCCGGAGCGTCTGCCCTTCGATCACCGAGCGGCCCCGCAGGATCCGGGAGAGATACTGTTCGCCGCCAACAAGCCGGGTCTCCTGTACCGGTTGTATCACAACTTTTGTGGCGTAGACCGCCTCTGATTTGCGGATTTTTACTTTTTCATCAATTCCGGCATTGGCGTTCGCCCGGATATTACCGTCAATCCTTAAAATGGAAAAACCGATATCTTCGGCAAAACCCGGCCAGACAACTGCTGCTGCGGATCGTTTTCCAATAATCTCGATAATGTCGCCGGACACGAGTCCGAGTTTTTTCATCACATCGATGCTGAGACGGGCGATACCTCTGCTTGCATCATTATGCGCCGCCTCTTTTACCGTTACCTCAAAGAAATCCGGATCAGGGTCTGGCATCGGAAACCTGTGATATTTTTAATTCCTGTGATTTGACCCGGTAAACCATAAAAGCACTCTTATAGACCATGGTAAGATGAGTTCCGGAACCGGGGATTCTACCGGATAATATTCGCATTTTTTACTTAAAATCAATTTTACTTGTTTACATGACAAGCCAGATTTCGCACGGAAATGTAAAACCGAGCCTTTATTTGTCCTTTTACAAAAACAGGTAGTGTATGAGTATTATTGCTGATGCCAGGCGCGGCATCGTAACAGATGAGATGAAGCAGGTTGCAGCGCAGGAAGGAGTCACCGAAGACTTTGTCCGGCGCAGCGTTGCCGAAGGCCATATTGTTATCCCGGTGTCTCCCTACCGGAAAGTGAAAATCTGTGGTATCGGAGAGGGGCTCCGGACAAAGGTGAATGCATCGATCGGGACATCCACTGATATTGTCAATATTCCTGAGGAAATCGAAAAGGCAAAACAGGCCGAGCGTGCGGGCGCCGATACCCTCATGGAACTCTCGACCGGCGGCGATTTTGCCGAGATCAGAAAGCAGGTGATTGCAAATACCTCTCTTTCTGTCGGCAGCGTTCCGCTGTACCAGGCATTTATCGAGGCCATTAAAAAAGACGGTGCTGTCATCCACATGAAAGAGGACGACCTCTTCCGGATCACGGCCGAGCAGGCAAAGCTCGGAACCAACTTCATGGCGATCCACACCGGCATCAACTTTGAGACCGTGAAAAGACTCCGCAACCAGGGCCGGCATGCAGGGCTTGTCTCCCGGGGCGGGGCGTTCATGACCGCGTGGATGCTCCACAACGAGAAGGAGAACCCGCTGTATTCGGAATTTGATTATCTTTTAGAGATCATGAAGGAGCACGAAGTCACGCTTTCGATGGGAAACGGCATGCGGGCAGGAGCAATCCACGATGCAACAGATCGCGCCGGCATCCAGGAACTCTTAATCAATGCAGAACTTGCTGACAAGGCGCATGCACAGGGCGTGCAGGTGATCGTCGAAGGTCCGGGCCACGTGCCGATTGACGAGATCGCAACAAACGTCCAGCTCATGAAGAGGGTCACCAACAACAAGCCGTTTTACATGCTTGGCCCCATCGTAACCGACATTGCCCCGGGTTACGATGACCGGGTTTCCGCAATCGGCGCAGCAATC
>Ga0209098_1000854_pt1 | contig 31610 bp, 24 predicted proteins | sample AD_JPNHW1_MetaG_FD_184429 | JGI IMG/M metagenome (GOLD analysis project Ga0209098, IMG submission 184429) | Active sludge microbial communities of municipal wastewater-treating anaerobic digesters from Japan - AD_JPNHW1_MetaG (SPAdes) (version 2) | ecosystem: Engineered > Bioreactor > Anaerobic...
ACTGCCGATACAGTATGCCCTTGGTTACCCATCGCGCCTCGAAAGCGATTTTCCGCGTTTCAGCTTTGCCGGTTATCCGACTTTCACTTTCGAACAGCCTGATACTGACACATTCCGCTGCCTGCCTCTGGCATACGAAGCCATGAACAAAGGTGGAAACCTGGCCTGTATTATGAATGCTGCTGACGAAGTGGCAGTTAATGCTTTCCTTCGCGATGAAATAAGTTTCATGCAGATTCCCTTGCTGGTTGAGAGGTGCATGGCTGCAATCAGCTTTGTGGCTTCACCGTCATACGACGATTTTGTGGCCACTGATGCCGAAACCCGCCGCGTGGCACAGGAATTGATACCACGCATTCACTAGCATCCCGAAATTAATAAAGTATATAGTAAAAGTTAGTTAACAGATATAGAAGAACTCATTCTAACAATGGTAATTCTCATAAAAACAGCCCAGCTGCTTCTCAGCCTTTCAATATTAGTCATAATTCACGAGCTGGGGCATTTCATTGCTGCTAAAGTCTTCAAAACGCGTGTCGAGAAATTTTATCTCTTCTTCGATCCGTGGTTCTCACTTTTCAAATTCAAAAAAGGAGAAACCGAATATGGAGTAGGGTGGCTTCCCCTGGGCGGCTATGTGAAGATTTCGGGAATGATTGACGAATCAATGGACAAAGAGCAGATGAAACAGCCGGCCCAGTCGTATGAGTTCCGTGCCAAACCGGCATGGCAAAGGCTCATTATTATGCTGGCTGGCGTTATTATGAATATCGTGCTCGCCATTGGAATTTATATCGTAACACTGGCCGCCTGGGGTGAACAATATCTTCCAACGACCGAAGTAAAATACGGCATTTATGTTGACTCGCTCGGCTACGAAATGGGCCTTCGCAACGGAGATAAAATTTTAACCATTGATAACCAGATAGTTGAAGATTTCTCGAAAATACCCGGGCACATACTCCTGGAAAAGGCAAAAACCATCCAGGTAGAGCGTGAGGGAAAACCATTCAATGTGAATATTCCTGATGGTTTTCTTTCGAAGATGATCAAGAGCCAGTCGGCTGATTTTATAGCGCCCAGGATACCTTTTGAAGTAGGTGATTTTGCGAAAACTTCGGCGGGAAAAGATGCAGGAATGAAAGTCGGCGATAAGATTATAAAACTGGATACACTGGCCACGCCTTACTTTGATATTTTCAGAACTGAAATTCAGAAGCACAAGAACCAGCAGGTGAACGTGGTGGTGGTGCGCGGAACTGATACGCTGCAGATTGCAGTGAAAGTTCCTGAAAAAGGACTAATTGGAATCGCCCCCAAACAGCTGACTGACTATTTCAAGCTCAGCGAACGTCATTACAATATTATCCAGGCGATACCGGCAGGTTTTACAAAAACTTGGAAAGGCATTGATAATTACTGGAAACAGCTCAAACTTATCTTCTCAAAGGATGTAAAGGCTTACGAATCGGTCGGTGGATTTATTACAATCGGTAAAATATTTCCTTCAACCTGGGATTGGGAAGCATTTTGGGCACTTACTGCTTTCCTTTCAATCATGCTTGCTATCCTCAACGTGCTTCCTATTCCGGCGCTGGATGGCGGACATGTGCTGTTTGTGCTGGTCGAAATTATTACAGGCCGCAAACCCAGTGATAAATTCCTGGAGTATGCTCAGATTGTAGGAATGGTGTTGCTTTTCGGATTGCTCATCTTCGCCAACGGAAACGATATTCTGCGGCTTTTCAGGTAATATGATGCACCTGTTTTAACTGTCTTCTACTTTCTCTGACAGCGATTTAAATCCTTTGCCAAGGATTTCATAAGCATCGAGCACTGCTACAAATGCATCAGGATCAATACGGTGAATGTATTCCTGGAGCATCGATAGTTCCCTGGGGTTCACAACGGTGAATATTATCTGCTTGTCGGCCTGGTTATACATTCCTGCACCATGCAGGAAAGTGCCGCCACGGTGCAGATCGGTTATAATACTGTCGCGGATTTCATGGTATTTGTCCGAAACAATAAAAAGTGTTTTGTCGTACGAAAACCCGTGCATCACAGTATCAACCACCCTTCCCATAACAAAAATCGTTATCCAGCTGAAAAGCGGAATACGCCAGTCACCAAAAGCCAGGTAACTGAGCAGCACGATGGAGGAGTCAACCATCATCATGAGTTGTCCCAGGGGGCGGCGTGTATATTTGGCCAGAATCATGGCTACCACATCTGTTCCGCCACTGGTGGCTTTGGCCTTGAATGTGAGCGCAACACCAATTCCTACCAGCAATCCTCCGAAAATTCCCGAAACCAGGGTTTCGCCTTTAACCAATGGCTCATTGCCATGAAAATAGGATAACAGGTCCACGAAAACTGATGTCAGTACAAATGCCACCACGGTTTTTACGCCAAATCTCGGCCCCAGTATTTTAGTACCGATAATCGTCAGGGGTATGTTGAATGCCAGTGCAGTGAGCCCGATAGGTAAACCGAGAAGATGGTGAAGCATAATAGAGATGCCGTAAATGCCACCCGGTACTATTTTTTCAGGGCTGATAAACAGCACATAACCACATGCCATGATAAATGTACCAATGGTAATGAATGAATAAGACCTGAACCATGTAGCAGAGAAAATCTTTTCGGGCTGCAGCAAAACCGTATTTTTCATTTTGTTCCTGGTCTTTAATTGTTTACACTAAAAAGGGCGTGGAATTACTCTGCAATTTTCTCACGGAGCGACTTAAATCCTTCACCCAGGATTTCATTTGCTTCGAGGACTGTAACAAAGGCATCCGGATCAATCAGATGTATGTATTCTTCGAGGATAGCCATCTCACGACGGTTAACAACCGTGAAGATAATGGTTTTTTGTGCCCCGTTGTACATGCCAAAGCCCGGAATATAGGTTCCGCCACGCTGAAGGTCGTTGATGATGCGGTCACGAATTTCTTCGAATTTGTCGGAGATAATGAAGAGTGTTTTATCGACACTAATACCTTGAAGTACTATATCTATGGTTTTACCCGTGACAAAAATTACAATCCACGAGTACAATGGAATTTTCCAGTCGGCAAATACAACCAGGCCAAGCAGAACGATTACTGAATCAACATAGATAAGCAGTTGCCCAAGCGGAATGTTGGTGTATTTGGCAATAATCATGGCAATAATATCAGATCCGCCGGAAGTTGCTTTTGATTTGAAGATTAGTCCCAGCCCAATACCGATCAGTACGCCGCCGAAAATTGAAGAGAGCAGCGCATCGCCTTCGACCAAAGGTTTTTCACCCCAGAAATAAGTAATTCCATCCATGAAAACAGAGGAGAGAATGAATCCTACAACAGTCTTAACTCCGAAACGCGGTCCAAGAATTTTGATCCCAAGGATAGTAAGCGGAATATTCAGGATAAGTCCCATCAGTCCTATGGGAAAACCATCAGGCGCCCACGATAACAGTCCCTTGGTTACATAGTGAATCACAATCGATATCCCATAAACGCCGCCAGGTACAATCCTGTACGGTGAAATGAAAAAAACAAATCCTGCCGCCAGGAGAAAGGATCCAAGGACTATCAGCCCGTAATTTATAAACCATTTTCTGGAGAACAATTTTTCGTTAGCAGAGAATATTGCCATGATCAATTAATTGATTTACTGTATTTTAATTAGATTCCGTTTGAGGCTGCAAAGTTCGCAAAATTACACCTGAAAAAAAAGGTAATAAAAAAGGGAGAGCACTGCGCCCTCCCTCTCAATTAACACAAGCCTAACCAAAGCTTCCACTAACCATTTGTAGCATTAAACAGAAGATCGGCGTCAAATTTTATCCAGTCGTTGGCAGTGGGGTCCCACACCCATTGCACGGTATAATACCACGAACCGGCAGTTACTTTATGATCTTCAGCAATCACCGAGTTATATTTGACGCCGCTATCGAAATATGTTTTCCATTGATGCGAACCGGCATCCCATTGTAAAATTTTCTGGCTAAACCATTTAGGTGTTTTTTTATCTTCAGAAATTCCGCCGTAAATAAGGCAGGAAACAGCATTATCGTGAACTTCGTTGAAGGCAAAAGCCCTGCCGTTATCACCTGTATAAACTTCGGCGCTATTCTTTGTCATGATTTCAGAAGAGATCTTGGCAGGGTCAAACTGGTTGAGTTTCGCCATATCAAGTTCATCAATCTGAGGAAGTTTGCCCGGTTTTTCAGCCGGTTGCGCAATTTGTTCAGGTTGGGAGATCGCAGCTTCCTGGTTCCCGAATTTTGAACATGCTGTAATAATTGTTAATCCTGCAAATAAATAAGCAAAGGTTTTCAGTCGGTTAATCTTCATTGTTAACGAGTTTAAGTTAGTTGTTGCTGTTTTACAAGAATTGTTGCAAAGATCAAAATTTTCATCATACATTTATTGATCGATATACAAAAGGTAATCACCCCCTGAATAAAAAAATAAAAAAAAGTTTTTTTTGTCTGAAACATATAATACCCTAGCGTTTCCGCCGTTACTTGTCAGCTTGTTTCAATTTAAGTCAGAAATTTATCGTTCAGAAAATTACTTTAATAAGAAAGAGCAATAAATAAGTAGCATAAATCAGAGCTGCTTGTTTGTTAAACAGTAACCTGACAAGAAAAAAATTACTACTTTAGCAACGATTTTATAAAGAGTGCCTGCAACCAAGAAAATACCTGCAATAATTTGCTACACATTTGCTGTGATGACGGTAGTGCTAATGCTGTCGGTAAAAGTTATTGCCCAGCAGGAGCCGCAGTTCACACATAATATGTTCAATTATTCTGCTGTCAACCCGGGCCATTATGGCCTGTCAGAAGGTATCTGCGTTACCGGCATACTGCGTGAGCAATGGCTTGGTTTTAAGGACGAAGAAGGAAATAAAGTCAACCCGCAGACATTTCTTATTGGAGCTGATGCACCAATAAAATTCCTTCGTGGAGGAATTGGACTCAATATAGTACAGGATAAATACGGATTCTTTACTGATATGGCTGTTAAATTGGGTTATGCTTATCACCTTAATATCGGCAACGGTATTCTTGGAATTGGTGTAAACGCTCAATTTCTGAACAAAACACTTGACTTCAGCAAATTCATCCAGATTGACGATGGCGATCCGATTCTCAGTGGGCAATCTTCCAAAGGAGTTGTCATCACTGATATGTCAGCCGGGGTTTTTCTTAAAAAGCCCAATTATTACATTTCACTGTCGTCAACTCAACTGCTCGAATCAGAAAAAGACCTTGGCGGTGCCACCGGCGTTGGTACATACAAATTAAGAAGGCATTATTATGCAGGAGGTGGTTATACCATATCATCACCGGCTTTCCCCGCATTTACGTTAACGCCATCGGTTTTTGTAAAATCTGACGGTAGTACCATACAAGCCGATTTCAACGGACTGGTTACATACAATAAAAAAGTGTGGGGCGGCGTTTCTTACAGGCTAACCGACGCTGTAGCCCTCATGGTGGGCATGAATATGAAGGAAATTGAATTTGGCTATGCCTATGATATTCCTACCAGCAGGGTAGGTGCCACAGGCAGCCATGAGATAATGCTCCGGTACATTTTTAAAATTGAACGCGAAAAAGCCAGAACCGGATACCGCAATACCCGATACCTGTAATTTTTATGGTTGAAGTGTATTTTATACATTTGCGCCTTGAAAATCCGGGACTTGAATACTAAAGCAACGTAATAACCGTTATTTGCATACTGCACGATTCTGCCTGGTTATCAAAAGGTTTACTTATCTTTGATAATTTGCCACCCATAGGAGTAATTCTATGCATTAAGACCAAGATGGCAAAGGAATCGCAACAAAACCAACCTACAATGAAAAAACTGCTTTTATTTTCACTCGTGGCATTAGTTTTAGGAAGTTGCCGTAACACCGGCAATGGAGAACTTATTGGAGTGCAAAACAGGGAACGGTTCTATCAACCCGATCCTTTCGGAATGACATATGTTCCAATGGGCTCCTACACAATGGGCCCCGGAGATCAGGACGTTCCGTATGCTCATCTCAATACACCACGAACTATTACGGTAAAAGCCTTTTGGATGGATGAAACGGAAATCACCAACAATGAATACCGTCAGTTCGTTTACTGGGTGCGTGATTCAATCGCACGCCGTATTCTCGGTGATGTAAACGCTGAAGAGTTCCTGATTTCTGAAAATAAGAAAACAGGTGAAACCTACGATCCGCCTTTCCTTAACTGGGAAACCGAAATCGACTGGCAGGCCGAAGAATACCGCGACCAGTTAGAGTCGATGTATCTTCCTGAGCATGAGCGCTATTTCCGCAAAAAGGAAATTGATACACGCAAACTTTTCTATGAATACTATTACATTGATCTGAAGGCAGCTTCACGCAAAGATTATTCCGGCCAAACCGATTCGAAAAATGCCGGATTTGCCAACCGCCCCCAGGGTATGAAAGACCGTTCGGTATACATCCGCAAGGAAACTATAAATGTATATCCTGATACACTCGCCTGGCTTCACGATTATGCATACAGTTATAATGATCCCATGGTTGAGCGCTATTTCTGGCACCCGGTTTATGACAATTACCCTGTTGTAGGTGTTAACTGGAAACAAGCCAGCGCATTCTGTATCTGGCGTACACGCCTCATGGAATCATACCTGGCCAAGAAAAACAATGCATCGCCCAGCGAATTCAGGCTTCCTACCGAAGCCGAATGGGAATGGGCAGCCCGCGGAGGCAATACTTTCAGCATGTATCCATGGGGAGGTCCTTATACACGGAATGATAAAGGATGTTTCCTTGCCAATTTCAAACCCCTGCGCGGAAACTATATCGACGACGGTGGTGCTACCCCAGTAATTGTGGCTCATTACCCGGCTAACGACTTCGGTCTCTATGATATGGCCGGCAATGTATCGGAATGGTGCTCCGATGCATGGGACGAATCTTCATCGAACTTCACATGGGATATGAATCCCACTTATCAATACAACAGTAAGGAAGATGATCCTCCTGCATTGAAACGCAAAGTTGTTCGCGGTGGCTCCTGGAAAGACATTTCATATTATATCCAGGTTTCATCACGTGCCTATGAATACCAGGATTCATCGAAATGTTACATTGGTTTCCGTTGCGTACAGGACTTCATGGGAAGACAAAAGGACGACAATCCTTCAAGAGCCTCACGTATTTACAACTAACTGAAAATAACCTGCAATTTATTGTATAACCTTTCTTAAAAAGGTTCATCAATAAATAACATATAGTAATAAACGTTAATATCAACTAATAAACAAACAAAACCATGGGTCTAGCAAGTTTTGTAAGCGGTAAAGCATACAAAAATTTCATGTCGAAAGTGTATGGCTGGGGAGCCGCTATCGTTATTCTCGGCGCACTCTTTAAAATCAATCACTATTCAGGAGCCAATGAGATGCTTATCATTGGTTTGTGCACAGAGTCACTTATCTTTTTCTTTTCCGCCTTTGAACCGCCTCATGTAGAGCCGGACTGGAGCCTTGTTTACCCTGAACTTGCAGGTATGTACCATGGCGGTGCCGGTACTCCGGCTGCAGCTCCACATAAAGTTCATGCCGGTAAATCAACAACTCAGGAACTGGACGATATGCTTTCAAAAGCTAAAATCGGGCCTGAACTTATTGAAAGCCTGGGTGAAGGCATGCGGAAAATGAGCGAAAATGTCTCGAAGATGTCGGATGTGACAAACGCTGCCGTTGCCAATGATGAATTTGTGAAAACCGTTAAAGATGCAAGCAAATCGGCAGGTGAACTGTCATCATCCTATAAAAAGACAGCTGACATATTAAACCAGGACGCCAGTACAGTAGGCGAATTCTCGAGCAGTGTGAAATCAGCCGCAGCATCAGCTGGCACGCTGGCCGGTGTTTACACCGAAGTCTCCAACTCTATTAAGAAAGAGATGAGCGCTACCGAGCAGTTTTCAAATACCATGTCAATCGCTACCGAATCAGCAAACCGTTTGGCCGAAAAATACACCAAGGCTGCCGAAATGCTCACAAAATCAGCAGAATCGCTCAATTTCACTGCGCTTGATTCGAAATCATACAATGACCAGCTTCAAAAGATTTCACATAATCTTTCAGCCCTGAATGCAATGTATGAAATGCAGCTTCAGAGTTCAAACGATCAGCTTGAAGCAAGCAATAAACTGCGTTCTTCATTCAGTACGTTCCTGGGAAGCATCAACGAAACTTCGGGCAACATGGATAAATACAAGGAAGAGATCGACCTTCTCACAAAGAGGGTTACAGCGCTCAACCAGGTATACGGCAACATGCTCGCTGCCATGAATGTGAACATGAACAAATAGTGCACGTCGCAATCCATCATATCTTTTTAACTCTGAAAACCTTACACTATGGCTGGATATAAAGAGACACCCAGGCAAAAGATGATCGCGATGATGTACTTGGTGTTGACAGCCCTGCTGGCATTAAATGTATCAGTAGAGATTTTGAATGCCTTTCTCGTGGTGAACGAAAGTATGGAAACAACCAACCGTGTTTTCCGTGCAAAGACAGAAAACCTGTATCGTCAGTTTGAACAGCAAAATCAGCAAAATCCTGCCAAAGTTGGACCTTTCTATGATAAGGCACAACAGGCAAAGAAGATCTCGCAGGAAATGAAAGATTATGTTGAAAAAACTAAATTTGAGGCTATAGCTTTTTCTGACAGGATATCACTCGATGAAGCCCGTTCAATTCCTCTTCGCCAGCTGGCATCCAAGGATAAATACGACCGCACAACAACATTCTTTATCGGCAATTCACAGGATGGCTCTGCCGGTCGCAGTCGTGAATTAAAAGACAAGATCATAAAGTACAAACAGGGTCTCCTCCAACTTATCGATCCCAAGAAACGTAACCTTATCAAACTGGGTCTGGATACTGACGGCCCTTATTATGATGCCAGCGGAGCCAAGCAAAACTGGGAAATGTACAACTTCTATCATACCATTCTGGCTGCCGACGTTACAATTCTAAACAAGATCATAGCTGAGATTCAAAATGCCGAACAGGATGTTGTTTCTCACCTGATGTCAGAAATTACTGCTGAGGATTATAAATTTGATGAAGTTGGCGCAGCAGTTGTGCCAAAAAGTCAATACGTTTTTCTTGGTGAAAATTATGAAGCTGAGATTTTTGTAACTGCCTATGATACAAAGCAAACATTCACTGCTAATCTTGGTGGCCGTGGCGTTGCATCGAGTGCAGGTGTAGCAAAAATAACAATCCCTGCTACTACTCCGGGACCTGTCTCATTGAAAGGAAGCGTAAATGTTGTATCACCGACCGGCGAGACCAAGAGTTACCCCGTTGCAGTTGATTATATTGTAGCGCCTCCAACACTCACTGTTTCACCTACCAAGATGAATGTTTTCTACATTGGTGTTGATAACCCTGTGTCCATTTCGGCAGGCGGTGTTTCTGATGCACAGGTTCAGGCCTCGATAACTAATGGTAGCATTTCAAGAACAGGAAAAGCCTGGAATGTTAGGGTAAACGAAACCGGCAAAGCTGTTGTTACAGTATCAGCCAAAATCGGTGACCGTGCCAAATCGCTGGGCTCAACGGAGTTCAGGGTTAAGCGTGTTCCTGACCCCAAAGCGTATATAGCCAACACAGACGGAGGTAGCGTTTCATCCCAGATGATCATAGCTTCTGCTATCATACCGCGTATGCCGGCTGACTTTGACTTTGACCTTACTTTTGAAGTTACCGGTTTCACATGTTCCGGAGTACGGCGCGGCGATTTCTGGTCGCGTCCCGGACGTGGCAACAGGCTTTCGGAAGAAATGAAAGAGTTTATCCGTGGCTGTAAAAAGGGTGAAAAGATCTGGTTTGAGGATATTTACGCCAAAGGCCCTGACGGCACCCGCAAACTAAACTCAATTGTGCTCACGATTCAATAACCATATTTTGACATCGCTGCAATGAAGAAATCACTGTTAATATTGGCATTGCTGGTGCTGTTCATAGCAACAGGTGCCTCAGCGCAACAACTCCTCAATACGCCTCCGCGCGACGGCGTTGTTGATGAAGGTGACAGGCTGGAAAAGAACCCAATCCCTTATCCATGGGTAAGGTATGCCGATTTTGTCTGGAAAAAACGAATCTGGCGCATGATTGACGTTCGTGAAAAAATAAACCAGACATTCTACTATCCTGAAACTCCCCATAATAACTGGAAAAATTTCATGACGGTTATCATGGATGCCCTCAAGGAAGGTAGCATCACTGCTTACGACGCTGCTTCACCAACTGATGAGTTCATCGTTCCGCTCACTTACAAGGAACTTATGATGCGCCTTGAACGAAGCGATACAGTGCCTATGCAGCGGCCATACCCGCCTTATGATTGGTATGATACTGTGATGTCTGAAAAATTTTCTCCGCTGGATGTTAAACGTTTCAGGATCAAGGAAGACTGGTATTTCGATAAACAGCGTTCAATGTTCGAAGTCCGTATTCTTGGTATTTGCCCTGTTCGCGACAATTATGATGAAAACGGTAACTTCCGTGCTTTCGAGCCATTGTTCTGGATTTATTTCCCTGAAGCAAGGCCGGTGTTTGCACGTGCTGAAGTATTCAACCGCTTCAATAATGCAGCCCGCATGACTTACGATGACCTTTTCTGGAAACGCATGTTCAATTCCTATATTTACAAGGAAGAGAACGTGTACGACCGTAAAATCTCGGAATATGCCACGGGCATTGATGCTATGCTCGAGTCGGAGCGCATCAAGGAAAGCCTTTTCGATTTTGAACAGCAACTCTGGGAGTACTAAATAATTCCTGGTGCTTTGAAATTACAACAGCTCTCCCTTTGGAGGGCTGTTTTTGTTTTGTTAACTTTGTTGATTCCAGTTGAAAATTAGCAGCCTGATTCAAATGACTGTAGAAATTCTCGATACACCCATTGAATACCTCAAAGGCGTTGGTCCCAAGCGGGCTGAGGTGCTGCGCCGGGAGCTGGGTATCGCTACATTCTATGACCTGCTCACGTATTATCCATTCCGGTATGTCGACAGGAGCAGGTTTTATGCAATTGCCGGGATAAACAGCGATGCTGCCTGGGTACAAATCCGGGGGAAAGTGACAAGTACACAACTTGTCGGGAAGGGAGTTGCTATGCGGTATGTTGTTACTGTGGCAGATGGCAGCGGCGAAATAGACCTCGTTTATTTCCAGGGAATAAAATGGATCAAGGACAAATTTTCAATAGGGACTGAATATATCATTTTCGGTAAGCCAACACTTTTCAACGGCCGGTATAACATTCCGCATCCTGAAACAGAAACAGCAGCAGAGTTTTCGGCACAGCCTGCTGACCCGCTGCACCCGCTTTACAATACTACGGAGAAAACCAAACTTATCGGCCTGACAGGCCGCACCATTGCCAAGCTGGCTAAAACGCTGGTGATGCAGGTTCATGGTATGATACCTGAAACCCTCACACCGGAAATTTTGAGTGAACTCAGGCTGATTTCCCGCGATGAAGCGTTGGCTAATATACATTTCCCGTCGGACAATGAAATACTGGCGAAAGCCGAAGCACGCATCAAATTTGAGGAGTTGTTTTTTATTCAGCTGCGGCTTTTAAGGTTTAAACTCAACAGGTCACGCTCGGTGAGAGGACACAGGTTTTCAGTGGTTGGTGAAAAGTTTAATACATTTTACTCGACATATCTGCCATTTGCTCTGACGAATGCGCAAAAGAAGGTCATTCGTGAGATAAGGGCCGATATGGGAAGCGGAAAGCAAATGAACAGACTGCTCCAGGGTGATGTGGGATCAGGTAAAACGGTGGTTGCATTGCTGAGTATGCTCATCGCCCTTGACAATGGTTTTCAGGCTTGCCTGATGGCTCCAACCGAAATTCTGGCTAACCAGCATTATAAAACCATTAGCCGCCTGCTCGAAGGTACCGGAATAACCTGCGATTTGCTTACCGGAAGCACAAAGCAAAAGCAGCGGAAGAATATGTTTGCTTTATTGCAAAGCGGTGAATTACATCTACTTATTGGAACTCATGCACTTATAGAGGATACGGTTCAGTTCAGCAATCTAGGACTGGTTGTGATTGATGAACAGCACAGGTTTGGTGTTGCCCAGCGTGCAAAACTCTGGAGCAAAAGCTCCGATCCGCCTCATATTCTGGTGATGACGGCCACGCCGATACCAAGGACTCTTGCCATGACACTTTATGGTGACCTGGACTTTTCGGTGATCGACGAATTACCTCCTGGCCGCAAACCTATCAAGACCTACCATTTTTATGAATCGGGCCGTGAGAAGGTTTATAATTTCATGCTTCAGCAGATACAGGCCGGCCGGCAGATTTATGTGGTTTACCCTTTAATTCAGGAGTCGGAAACCATCGACATGAAAAATCTTGAAGAAGGGTACCAGCATATTGCAGAGGCTTTCCCACAACCAAAATTTAAGGTAAGCATAGTGCATGGCCGTATGAAATCCGATGAGAAAGATGCAGAAATGCAACGTTTTACAAAAGGAGAGACGAATATACTGGTGGCAACTACAGTGATTGAAGTAGGGGTTGATGTTCCCAATGCTTCGGTAATGGTGATAGAAAGCGCCGAAAGGTTTGGCTTGTCGCAATTGCACCAGTTGCGCGGCCGGGTAGGGCGGGGTGCCGACCAGTCGCATTGCATACTTATGACAGGTTACAACTTAGGGCAGGATGCCCGGACAAGGGTAGATACAATGGTGCGTACAACCGATGGTTTTGAAATAGCAAATGTTGATCTGAAACTTCGCGGCCCCGGCGACCTCGAAGGAACCCGCCAAAGTGGCGTTCTCGACCTTAAACTGGCAGATATTATACGCGACGAAGGATTGTTAAGATATGCCAGAAACCTGGTGATCAAGCTATTAGAGGAAGATCCTCTGCTCGAAATGGAGAAAAACCGTCCGCTTGCCGAACAATTAAAATACCTCGGAAGAAAAACCTCCGACTGGTCACTGATCAGCTAGCTCGGAATCTACAATATTTTTTCAGCAAATTATTCGCTTTCCTGTTAAAGCCCTCACCCTGAAGTTGGGTATAGATTGATCGGCCTCTTTCTGCCATTAGCCATTAGCTTTTTGCTTATTGCCATTAGCTATTAGCCATTAGCCATTAGCCATTAGCTATTAGCTATTAGCTATTAGCTATTGCTTTTTACTATTTGCCATTTTCCATTAACCATTACCCCTGCCTGTCACCTGCAGGTTTGCGCCAGGCAGGCAGGCATTAACCATTTTTCATTAACCATTTGCATCCAACCATTAACCATTTAAATTTTGCTATTAGCTATTAATGTTACTATTAACCATTAACCATTTTCCATTAACCATTTTCCATTAACCATTAACCGTTAACCTTTGTCAGCGCTGTAATTTCCATATCTCCTCAAACTCACCTACTTTTGCAAGTCAATACAATACAGTGCGGAGATGAAAATATCGTGTAAATGGCTCAATGAATACGTAAAAACTGATCTGGAGCCTTTAGAAATAGCCAGAATACTCACAGATTGCGGCCTCGAGGTGGAAGCCATCGAGGAATATGAATCGGTGAAAGGCAGCCTCAAAGGTGTAGTAATCGGTAAAGTGCTCGAAACGGGCAAACACCCGAATGCTGATAAACTTACCTGCTGCAAGGTTGATGTTGGTGGCGATAAAATACTTGATATAGTATGTGGTGCACCCAATGTGGCTGCCGGCCAGAAAGTACCTGTGGCAACGGTTGGAACAGTGATTTACAGCGGTGAAGAATCATTCGTAATAAAGGCTGCCAAACTTCGCGGAGAGCCAAGTGAAGGAATGATATGTGCCGAAGACGAACTTGGATTGGGTGATTCGCATGCAGGCATCATGGTGCTTGATCAAACAGCTGTACCCGGAACACCAGCTGCTGAATATTTCGGGGTTTATCATGATACGGTTCTTGAAGTTGCCATTACCCCGAACAGAAGTGATGCAGCTTCGCATTTTGGAGTTGCCCGCGATCTTGCAGCAGCCATTAATAACAGGGAGAAAAACCATCCTGCTGCATCGTTTGTTAAACCATCCGTTGAAAAATTCAAAGTCGATAATCACGACCTGCCAATTGGCGTAGTAATTGAAAATCCTGAAGCATGTTTTCGCTATTCGGGAGTGACACTCAAAGGGCTAACTGTAAAAGAGTCACCTCAATGGCTAAAGGATCGCCTCAAAGCCATCGGACTTCGTCCTATCAATAACATTGTGGATGTTACCAACTATGTATTGATGGAAACCGGGCAACCGCTTCATGCATTTGATGCTGAGAAGGTTACGGGCAATAAAATCGTGGTAAAAAAGCAGCCTGCAGGTACTAAATTCGTTACGCTCGACGAAACCGAAAGGGCATTAGGCGCAGACGACCTGATGATATGTAATACTGCTGAAGCCATGTGTATCGGTGGCGTTTTTGGCGGACTAAAGTCAGGTGTTACTGACGAAACAACTTCCATCTTCCTCGAGAGCGCTTATTTCGACCCCGGCCATATCAGGAAAACATCGAGCCTGCACGGTCTTAAAACCGATGCTTCGTTCCGCTTTGAGCGCGGTGCCGATCCCAACATGACCATCTATGCTCTTAAACGGGCTGCCATGCTCATCAGGGAAGTTGCCGGCGGCAGTATTTCATCGGAGGTAGTCGATGTTTATCCAAATCCGGTTAAAAACAGGATGCTGGATGTTTCGGTGACGGGTATCGAAAGATTGATCGGAAAAAACATCGGGAAGGAAACGATCAGGAATATCCTTGAATCACTGGAGATTGAGGTGATCAACGAATCAGATGACCAGTTAACATTATCGGTTCCGCCTTTTAAAGTGGACGTTGAGCGCGAAGCGGATATCGTGGAAGAAGTCCTTCGCATCTATGGATATAATAATGTTGAGTACAATGAATCGGTCCATGCATCGCTCTCATACAATCCAAAGCCTGACCCTGAGCTGATCATGAATAATATAGCGGGGCTGCTTTCAGCCAATGGCTTCAGTGAAATCATGACCAATTCGCTCACAAGCAGTGCATATTACGAAAAATCAGAAATTTTCACGGCTGACAGGTGCGTTAAAATCCTCAACCCTCTGAGCCGTGAACTGGAAGTGATGCGGCAAACATTACTCTTTGGCGGACTTGAGTCGGTTGCATACAATCTGAACCGGCGACAGACTGACCTTAAATTCTATGAATTTGGTAATGTTTATTACTCCAATGGTACTGAGCCGGGAGATGCTGAAGTAACCAAGAGATTCCCAGAAAGCAAACATTTGTCAATCCTGATCACCGGAAAGCGTCTGACTGAAAGTTGGTATAATACTTCGCAGAAAGCCGATTATCACCTGCTGAAAGCCTTTGTTTTCCTGCTCCTGCGAAAAACCGGAGTAACTTACTGGCAATGGAAAACCGAAAGCGCAGATAACCGATTGTTTGTTGAAGGAGAATCACTTTCGTTAAATAACCGGCAGGTCCTGGTAATGGGCAAGCTGCAACCTTCGGTTACCAGGTCATTTGATATTAAACAGGATGTCTATTTTGCCGAAATTAACTGGCAAATGCTGTTAAAAATGATTAGCCCCGGGACGAAACAGCAGCAGGATATCCCTCGTTTTCCGGAAGTCCGCCGCGATTTGGCCTTGTTGCTTGATAAAAAAATAAAGTTCGCCGATATTGAGGCATTGGCTTATAAATCAGCAGGTTCTATACTCAAAAGCGTTAATCTGTTTGATGTATTTGAAGGGGAAAAGATTGGTGCGGACAAAAAATCGTATGCGGTTAGTTTTACGCTGCTCGACGAAACCAAGACTTTAACCGACAATGAAATAGAAAGACTGATGGACAAGCTTGCCGGTGTATTTACAAGGGAACTCGGTGCAATCATCAGGAAATAGCCAGATTATTAACCCTTTAGAGAGATTATATTATGCAATCACAAATTACTTATTCAATAAGCCCGTCGGGTGAAAAATTCCCGCTTCCGCTCAGGGAAGATTATTCTGCTGAATTTGAAATACTTAAACAACTGACGCAATCTGCCCGGATTGAAGGAAAGGAAATTGTTGTTGTGATGGGTGTTGGCTTTGTGGGTGCTGTGATGGCAGCCATCATTGCCGATACAGTTGATGATGCGGGTAATCCCACAAAATTCGTTATTGGTTGCCAGAGGCCAAGCGCGCGCAGTTACTGGAAAATACCTATGCTCAACCGTGGTGAATCACCGGTAAAAGCTGAAGATCCTGAGGTTGACCAGATTATCTCCCGTTGTGTAAACGATCGTAAGACGCTCATTGCCACATACAACAGTGATTGCCTTGAACTGGCTGATGTTGTGGTGGTTGATGTTCAGTGCGATTTCAGCAAGCGTGAACTCGGCAACATGAAAACAGGCGAAGCCGATATGGCCGCTCTCGAAGCCACATTGAAAACCATAGGGCAGAAAATACAGCCGCATTGCCTCACACTCATCGAAACTACGGTTGCTCCCGGCACTACTGAATTTGTCGCCTGGCCTATTCTGAAAAAAGCTTTTGCCAAACGTGGAATAAACTCCGTCCCGCTGTTAGCACATAGTTTCGAGCGTGTAATGCCGGGTCGCGAATATGTTTCCAGTATCCGTGATTTCTGGCGTGTTTGCGCCGGTTGCGATGCCGGGGCACGTCAAAGGGTCGAAAAGTTCCTTCATGAAGTGCTCAATACCAAAGCTTTCCCGCTTACCGTGATGGACCGTCCGATTGAATCGGAAACCACTAAAATTGTCGAAAACTCATACCGGGCAACAATTCTCGCCTATCTCAACGAATGGAGCCTATTTGCCGAGCGCAACGGGGTTGACCTGGTAAAGGTGATAAAGGCCATCAAAATGCGCCCGACGCATAGCAACATCATTTTCCCCGGGCCCGGTATTGGCGGTTACTGCCTGCCGAAAGACGGAGGGCTTGGCTATTGGGCCTATAGACATATCCTGGGTTTCGACGATGGTGACGATATATTTAAAATAACTCCCACGGCCATTGATATCAACGATACAAGGGCCTTGCATGTGGCGTCGCTCACGCGCGATGCCCTTCGCAATATGGCACGCTATATCGCCGGCGCCGACGTACTGCTTTGCGGCGCCAGTTACCGCCAGGATGTTGGCGATACACGTTACAGCGGCAGTGAACTGATCGTTCGCAAACTCACCGAAATGGGCGCTGAAATGCGTATTCATGATCCTTATGTAGATCATTGGTATGAGCTTGAAAGCCAGGACGATTATCCGGCACCCGGCCATTCATGGAAACGCTTTTTCAGGAATCAGGAACATCTTACTGAATCCAGGGTTGTGAAAGACCTGCCTGAAGCATTGAAAGGTGCTGAGGCACTGATACTTGCAGTTCCTCATTCGGAATACAAGAGCCTTAAACCCGACGATGTTGTGAAATGGGCCGGACAGCCGGTTGCGGTCATCGATTGTTTCGGAATGTTAAGTGATGAAGACATTAAACGCTACTTTGAGCTGGGTTGCGAGGTGAAAGCCCTGGGCAGAGGCCACATTCAGCGTATCAAAAAAGAGGTGAAAAAAGAAAAACGAAAAGGGTGACCTGTTAATTTGCTCATTTTCAGCAATAAGAGTTAACAAGCGATATTTTATTTATTTCCCGGGATCTGTCTTTCTGAAGTGGTTTCCGGGAATTTTCTTTTTGCCAATTTGTCAGTTTGTCTGCCAAAAATCGTTAAATGCTAAACATCGCTAACAATATTAACGTTAATTTTGCATTATTATCAAGAGAGAATAAGTAATGATAGATCTGATTTCAATCAAGCAGCGGTTTGGTATTATTGGCAATTCAGCCGGCCTCGACAGGGCAATTGATATTGCACGTCAGGTGGCACCTACTGATATTACTGTTTTAATCACCGGTGAAAGCGGGGTTGGTAAAGAGGCTTTTCCGCAAATTATCCACCAGCTCAGCGCCCGTAAACACGGCCCTTATATCGCGGTTAACTGCGGCGCAATTCCTGAAGGAACCATCGATTCCGAGCTTTTCGGACACGAAAAAGGTTCTTTTACCGGCGCGCACGAAGCCCGCAAAGGATATTTTGAGGTAGTGAACGGCGGCACAATATTCCTTGATGAAGTTGCCGAACTGCCTCTTTCAACTCAGGTAAGGCTGCTCAGAGTGCTCGAAGCCGGAGAATTTATGCGCGTGGGTTCTTCCAAAGTCCAGAAAACGGATGTCCGTGTAGTAGCCGCCACAAATGTTGATATTCAGGCTGCCATCAACGAAGGAAAATTTCGGCAGGATCTTTATTACAGGCTTAACACTGTTCCTGTCTCGATTCCGCCGCTTCGCGAGCGTAAAGAAGATATACTGCTGCTTTTCAGGAAGTTTGCTGTTGACTTTGCTGAGAAGTACCGCATGCCACCCCTTGAGCTGGAAGATGACGCCAAACACCTTATGCTCAATTTCAGGTGGCCTGGAAATATCAGGCAGCTCCGCAACCTTACCGAGCAGATCAGCATTATTGAGCATGTAAGGACAATTTCGGCATCTGTGCTTCAAAAGTACCTTCCTGACACAACCAACCGTGAGTTGCCGATTCTTTATACCGGGGCAAAACCGGGAGGAGAATTTTCGGAAAGAGAATTGCTTTATAAGGTGCTGTTTGATATGCGCCGCGATATCAATGAATTAAAAAAACTAGTCGGCGAAACCGTGGTTCACGACAGTTTTTCGGCTCACCTCAACTCAATGGCTGCTGCCGGTAATGAGCAGCATGATTTTGAAGCATCCGAAAGGCCTGTTCACAATCCTCAGCCATATGTTGTTCAGCACCCGGTTGATGATGACGAGTTGTTCTCACACAGCGAAGTAGTTGACGAATCATTGTCAATTGAGGAAAAGGAAAGAGATCTCATTCGCCGTGCTTTGGATAAACATTCAGGACGCAGGCGCAATGCCGCCAAAGAATTGGGAATCTCAGAAAGAACTTTATACCGCAAGATTAAGGAATATGGTATCAATGCATAAAATCCGGTTTTCGCAAATGAGGTCTTCCCAAAATAAAGGTTTCCGTTTTCTAATTCCAGCAATTCTGATCGCCGGTTTTTTAGGATGGTCAGGTTGCGGCATATACTCATTTACCGGAGCCTCCATTTCACCCGATGTCAAAACGATTTCAATAAAGTATTTCCCGAACAATGCCCTTCTGGTTCAGCCGACGTTGAGCAATACTTTCACAGAAACTTTGCGTGATAAATTCACCAATCAAACCAATCTGAAACTGGTGAACAATGGCGGCGACCTGAATATCGAGGGCGAAATTACCGGTTATGGCTCTGAACCTGTCGCCATCCAGGGCGATCAGCAGGCTGCATTGCAACGGTTAAAAATTACGATCAGCCTCCGTTTTACCAACAAGAAAGATGAAAAGCAGAATTTTGAAACCTCTTTCAGCCGGTATGAAGATTTTGATGCGTCGAAACGGCTCTCGGAAGTGGAAGAAGGACTTATCGGAACCATAACCGATGCTCTTGCTCAGGATGTGTTCAACAAAGCAGTTGTAAACTGGTAATATTTCGCTATGATTCAGCGCAGGGAATTTGAAAGGCTACTTGAAAACGTTTCGCTGATTTCGGCTGATGATTCTGAATTGCTGAAACAACTCACGCTTGAGTTCCCTTATTTTTCAACCTCTTACCTTCTGTATGCCAGGAGTTTGCAGCAGCCTGGTGAAGAAAAGTTCACTCCCGCATTGCGAATGGCTGCCGCTTATGCCGGCGATCGCAGCAGGCTTAAAGAACTTATCGAAGGCAACCTGGCAGAAGCATCATCAACACAAGTGGCAATGCAGGATATCAGTCTTGCTGAAGATATGATTGTTGAAGCAAAAAACGATTTGCCAGAAGAGGAAGAGCAAACCCTTGTTCATGATAATCAGGAAGAAACCACAGTGAGTCCTTTAATAGGGCTGATTCGAGGCAGCCTTTCGGAGATAGAAGCACAGCGAAGCGAAAAGAAGGGAGTAAATGAATCTGCAGAAGAGGAACAAAAAGAGAATGCCCTTTCGAAACAGGAACTCATTGATAAGTTTATTACGGATGAACCCCGCATCTCTGCTCCAAAACGCGAGTTTTTCAGTCCGGAGGATAAAGCACGGCAAAGTCTGACAGAACCGGAAGACCTTGTGAGTGAAACGTTGGCCCGGATATATGAACAGCAGGCATTATATGCAAAGGCTATAAAGATTTATGAAAAACTTATGTTGTTAATTCCCGAAAAAAGTAGTTACTTTGCAGCCCGCATCGAAGAATTAAAAAATAAATCTAAGTAAAACAATTACAATAACTTAACAATATTACCTATGACCGCTTACATCCTTATTTCGGTCCTGATTCTGATAGCTTGTGTTCTTCTGACGCTTGTTGTGCTTGTTCAGAATTCAAAAGGTGGCGGGCTTGCCAGCAATTTTTCGTCTTCCAACCAGTTTATGGGAGTTCGTAAAACTGCCGACTTCCTTGAAAAAACAACCTGGACTCTTGCAATTATCCTGCTTGCACTCAGCCTGCTCTCAATTTTTGTAATCCCGCGCAACAGGAATACTCAGAATGTTCAACAAAGTGAAATCCAGAGCAAGGTTGATGAAAATGCCCAGCCGGTGCAGGATTACCAGCCAGGCCCTTCCGATAAGGATAAGTAGTCAGACTTCATCTTTAACATACTTGTAATGTCAGAATGTCACATCATTCTGACATTTTTTTTGCCTTTTCTATAATTAGCCGGCTTATCAGAAATTCACTCAAAATATTGATATTCAAAGTGATGAGCTATAAGTATTTCAGAGGGATGATGAATGAACTGGAAACGGTAAACAAGAATATGCAAAATTGTCCCTTTTCACCTGAATTCTGCTTTTTGGCACGAATTGTGACAAAGGAAGACCACATTCGTTAATCTATCATTAATCATTAACATAAAAACCAATTAATCGTATGGCACAGTTAAAAGTTAAGCCTTTGGCAGACCGCGTTTTAGTAGAACCGGCTGCAGCCGAACAAAAAACTGCCGGCGGAATCATTATCCCCGATACTGCAAAAGAAAAACCCCAGCGTGGAACAGTTGTAGCTGTTGGCACCGGGAAAAAGGATGAGCCCTTAACCGTTAAGGAAGGCGACCTTGTACTCTATGGAAAATACTCAGGAACCGAAATCAATGTCGATGGTAAGGATTATCTTATCATGCGCGAATCGGACATTCTGGCAATTATTTAATCAACAAAAAAACAGCTCTGACATATGAAAGCAGCAAAAGAAATAGTATTTGATATCGAAGCCCGTGAAAGGCTGAAAAAAGGAGTTGACGCTCTATCCAATGCCGTGAAGGTTACCCTTGGCCCCAAAGGACGCAATGTGATCATCGAAAAAACCTATGGCGCTCCCGCAGTGACCAAAGACGGCGTTACCGTGGCCAAAGAAATCGAATTGAAAGATTCAATCGAGAACATGGGCGCCCAGATGGTGAAGGAAGTAGCTTCAAAAACTTCAGATGTTGCCGGCGATGGTACCACTACTGCTACCGTTCTTGCCCAGGCTATCATCACCACAGGCCTCAAAAACGTAACCGCCGGCGCCAACCCCATGGACCTGAAACGCGGTATTGACAAAGCCGTTGCCGCTGTTGTTGCAAACCTTAAAAAAAGTTCAAAAGAAGTTGGCGACAGCCTCGAAAAAATCGAACAGGTAGCTACCGTTTCGGCCAACAATGATTCAACCATTGGTAAACTCATTGCCGAAGCAATGGGTAAAGTGAAGAAAGAAGGTGTTATCACCATCGAAGAAGCAAAAGGTATTGAAACCACCGTTAAAGTTGTCGAAGGTATGCAGTTCGACCGTGGTTACATTTCACCTTACTTCGTTACCGATGCTGAAAAGATGGAAGCTGCTTACGAAAGCCCCTTCATTCTTATCCATGACAAGAAGATCAGCGGTATGAAAGACCTGCTGCCGATTCTTGAAAAGGTAGTTCAGACCGGCAAAGCACTGCTCATCATTGCTGAAGATGTTGACGGCGAAGCGCTCGCAACACTGGTTGTCAACAAGATACGTGGCTCACTCAAGATCGTTGCCGTTAAAGCTCCCGGTTTTGGCGATCGCCGCAAGGAAATGCTTCAGGATATCGCCATTCTTACCGGTGGTACCGTGATTAGCGAAGAACAGGGTTACCGCCTCGAAGATGCTGACCTTTCGTATCTCGGACAGGCTGAAAAAGTGAGCATCGACAAGGACAATACTACGATTGTAAGCGGTAAGGGAAGCCACGAAGACATTCAGGCACGCATTAACCAGATCAAAGCTCAGATCGAAACCACCACCTCGGATTACGACCGTGAAAAACTGCAGGAACGTCTTGCCAAACTGGCCGGTGGTGTTGCCGTTATCCAGGTCGGCGCTGCCAGCGAGATTGAAATGAAAGAGAAGAAAGACCGTTTTGACGATGCTCTTCACGCAACCCGAGCTGCCAATGAAGAAGGTATTATCCCCGGCGGTGGTGTTGCTTACCTGCGCGCTATCGAGTCGCTCGACAGCCTGAAAGCTGACAACGAAGACGAAGAAATTGGCATAAACATCGTTCGTCGCGCTCTGGAAGAACCACTGCGCCAGATTGTTGCCAATGCCGGCCTCGAAGGTTCAATCATCGTTCAGAAGGTTAAGGAAGGCAAAGATGACTTCGGTTTTAATGCCCGCACCGAAACTTATGAAAATCTTTATAAAGCAGGTGTTATCGACCCGACCAAGGTTGCCCGAGTCGCCCTCGAAAATGCCGCTTCAATTGCCGGAATGCTGCTCACAACCGAGTGTGTGCTGGCCGAAATTAAAGATGAAAAAGAAGCCCCGATGCCTAATCCCGGAATGGGCGGCATGGGTGGAATGTATTAAAATTAATCTTTTCCGGTTAATTTTTGAAAGGCCTGCCAGCGATGGCAGGTCTTTTTTTATGCATTGCCGCGATACAACCATTACGAATTCGGCATTATTAAGAACTTTATTAATATTTTTACAAACTATCAATTTTACCAGCATGAAATCATTCCCGGCCGCCGCTTACCTGTTCATCATCGTTTTGCTGTCAGCTATTTCTCTGACATGCAATTCGCAAACCAGGTTTCCCTATCAGGACCCGTCGCTCGGTATAGAAATGAGGACTAAAGACCTGCTGGGCAGGATGACTCCTGATGAGAAATTCTGGCAGCTATTCATGATTCCGGGCGACCTGAGCATCGGCAAAGAGAAGTTAAAAAACGGAATTTTCGGCCTCGAAGTGGATGCCAGGGGAGAAACAAATGATGCCGCCGGACAGATGCTCACATATGGCGGAACCACAGATGCCGGTTTATATGCCAATAAAGTGAACGAAATTCAGCGGTTTTTTGTCACTGAAACACGGCTTGGAATTCCGATCATCCCGTTTGCTGAGTCATTGCACGGGCTTGGAATGGGTGGAAGCACTGCTTTTCCGCAGTCAATAGGGCTGGCAGCCTCATGGGATACCTCGCTGATGAATAAAGTTTCAAGAGCCATTGCCCGCGAGGTACGTTCGAGGGGAATACGCCAGGTACTCGATCCTGTCATCAACATTGCCCGCGATGTACGCTGGGGAAGAGTGGAAGAGACTTATGGCGAAGACCCGTTCCTTACGACACAGATGGGCCTGTGCTATATGAATGAATTTGAAAAGCTTGGGGTGATTGCTACACCCAAACATTTTGCAGTTAATTCAGGCGACGGTGGCCGCGACAGCTACCCTGTCCATTACAATGAAAGGCTACTGGAAGAGATATATTTCCCCGCATTCAAAGAAGGATTCCTTATAGCAGGTGCAAGGTCGGTGATGTCGGCATACAATTCACTTGATGGAAGCCCCTGCACTGCCAATAATTGGCTGCTCAATACAAAACTTAAAAAGGAATGGGGATTCAAAGGGTTTGTGATTTCTGATGCCTGTGCTGTAGGAGGTGCCAACGTGTTGCACTATACAGCCAGGGACTATACCGAAGCCACCATGGATGCTATGAATGGCGGGCTGGATGTGATTTTCCAGACTGATTACAACCATTACAACCTGTTTAAAGATGCGTTCGATAAAGGTCTTATTGCTGATTATGTGATCGATAGCGCTGTAGCGCATGTGCTCAGGGCGAAATTTGAATTGGGATTGTTTGAAAATCCTTATGTCGATGTGAGGGAAGCGGAGCGATGGAACGGTAATCCGGCTCACCGGCAACTGGCGCTTCAGGCAGCCCGCGAATCAATCGTGCTTTTGAAAAATGATGAGAATATCCTCCCGTTGAAATCCTCCGGTAAAATTGTCGTGATTGGTACTGATGCCGTTGAAGAGCGTTTGGGTGGCTACAGCGGGCCGGGGATCAATAAAGTTTCAATCCTCGATGGTATTAAAAACCAGGCAGGGAAGAGAGTTACCGTGAGTTTTGCTGAAGGCCCCGGCAGATTTTATAAGCCATTTGTACGGGTGCCTTCTGAATGCCTTGTTCCTGCTGACGGCCAGCCTAGACAGCACGGCATGAAAGGGGAGTATTTTGATAATATTTCTCTGCGCGGCGAGCCTGTCGTAGTAAGAACCGATGAACAATTAGCCTTTGGCTGGACACTCTACTCCCCTGATCCCAGGCTTCCGTTCGATTGTTATTCAGTGCGCTGGACTGGCAAACTTGTCGCTCCCGAAAGTGGGAACTTTAAACTTGGCATCGATGGCAATGACGGATACAGGCTTTATCTCGACGGTAAACTCATCCTCGACAACTGGGTAAAGTGTTCATATTCAACCCGGTTTACTGAGGTGAGCCTGGAGAAAGGTGAAGCTTATCATCTTAAAGTTGAATATTTTGAAAGTTCAGGCAGCGCCAGGTTAAACCTTGTATGGAATGTTGGGGTGAATGATAATAGTGATGCAAAAATCAATGAAGCTACAGAACTTGCCCGTTCATCGGATGTGGCTGTCGTTGTGGCAGGTATCAGCGAAGGGGAGTTCAACGACAGGGCATTTCTAAAACTGCCGGGCAAACAGGAGGAATTAATTAACGCTGTGGCTGCATCAGGCAAACCGGTTGTGGTGGTATTGGTTGGTGGCAGCGCCATAACCATGAGCAGATGGATTGAGAAAGTAAACGGAATTGTTGATGTGTGGTATCCTGGGGAAGCAGGGGGAGATGCCGTCGCTGAAGTGTTATTCGGTAAATACAACCCTGCAGGAAGATTACCAATAACTTTTCCCATTTTCGAAGGGCAACTCCCGTTGGTTTATAACCACAAACCTACCGGCAGGGGCGATGATTATACCGACCTGACAGGCCAGCCGTTGTTCCCTTTTGGTTACGGATTGAGTTATACACGGTTTGAGTACAGCGATCTGCAATTCGACAGGAAGGAAATACCGGCAGGCGAGACGGCGACGGTCAGATTCAACGTGACAAATGTTGGCAAAGCAGCCGGTGATGAGGTCTGCCAGCTTTATATCAGGGATGAGCTGTCATCAGTCGCACGTCCCGTCAAAGAACTCAAGGGATTTGCCAGGATCAGCCTGGCGCCGGGTGAAACAAAAGAAGTGACATTCAGGATCACACCCGACCTGCTCTCAATGCTGAATGTGAACATGGAAAAGGTGATCGAACCCGGTGAATTCAGGATTATGATTGGCGCTTCGTCGACAGATATCAGGCTGAGAGGAATACTGAAAGTGGAAAAATAGGCAGTTTACTTTTTCGCTTTTTCTTCAGGGAAGTATTGTTTCAACAATAATATGTTGTCGTCAGCAAATATTTCTTTGAAATATTTTCCATTACAGGGATTCTTCAGGTCATTTAAATACATGCTGTTATAGATTTCTGAATTCTTCTTAAGAACCAGAATACCTTCATTCTGGCTGTATAATTTCTGCCTGATCTCTTTAAGCGGAACGTACGAATTCATGGCATCACCCATCAGAATGATATTCTTATTAGGAATCCGGGAATGCAGCGCCAGGTAGAATGTATTGTTCCACCCAACGTTGTCGATGACCAGGAATGAATCCCGGGAAATGTTATTACCGATAAGTTTGGATATGCCCACAAATGATTGATTTTGAAGCCTCGGAAGAGGTTTGATGGTTGGTGTGTTGTAAACAAATGATAATGCAACCGTGATGATTCCAAACAGCCAGGCCAGCCTTACCTTTTTTTGAGTATATTCTTTAAAATATTCAGAAACAAAGGGTAAACTAAGTACGGCCAGAGTGCCGACAAACCTGTGCTGGAGCAATAACACACCCTTGAATGCATTGTATTGCATCACCCCGAACATTCCGAGTAATGGGAGTATGTGGATAAAATTGATCTTCTTCACAGGCTTGTTCGTAAACATTTTGAAGATTGTCCCAACAATTACAACTCCTGCCGGAATCCCGACAGCAATTATCCACGAAAACGGGAAAAACCATATCCTGCGCAGGTAATTGCTAAAATGCAAATTCTTGTTATTTCCCATTTCTACAATCGTCCAATAATAATTGCCCTGAATCCCATAGAATGGATTTCCAGTTGCAAGCCAGTTGGTATACAGCCATGAAATTGGAAATATCAGAGCCGAAATAAGGAACACAGGTAAAAATTTCCACTGTTTTATCAATATGATTATCAGGCTGATTACAAAAATCATAATCCAGGCTTCATATCGGAATCCTGAGGCAATGGTGATTGATAAACCCGAGTATAGAATGTACCTGTAGGAATTGTTCCTCAGCCCCTTTGATAGAAAGTTAAGGCTGAGAACGAGAAAGAATAGGTATGGAGTTTCTGAAAGCGCAAGGTAACTGTTGCGGAATAATATCGGGCAAATGGCAAGAAACACAGTTGCAATATATGCACCTTTGTCGTTAAATTCTCTCCTTACAAGAAAGTAGAATGGTACAAGCGTGAATGCAGAGATCACTACATGGATCAACATCGGCATATATACAGGGTCATTCCAAATAAAGAGCCCAATACCAATCAGGTAAAAATGAAAAGGACACCAGAAATTTGAGAGAATCCATTCAGGATTTTCTTTCCATGAAATACCTGAGAAAATTCGGGCAACAGCATCTGAATCATCAATCTGAACAAATGGCAGCAGTATCAGCTTACAAGCTAAGACTATGATAAACAATAAAATGATTCTTAAATAATTGTTGTCTTTCATAATTCGCATAAGGTCAAATATTTATACGAAAGGCCGCTGATCACAAATATGGTGATTTATATCAGTAAAATTCATCAAACCCGACCTAAAAAACAAATCTGTTTTTTTACATCGGCAAGTGTTTTTTTTAACCTGGCATTGGGTTGCATATTAATGTAAAATTTTTCTATACCCAGATCTTGTTTTGGTAGGAAAGCCCCATCAGGGGCGATATTCTGGTAAAGGAAAGAAATCCCAGTAAATACTAAGTCTCGAAGGGACTGCATTATCAAAGCGTTTGAGTGTTTTCGGTTTGCTCTGAATAAATTGCAATGGGGATACAACGATGCTTCAAAAAAATGGTGGTTACTTCGGCAGTTTAAACATCACTTCCCAGTATTTCTCCTTATTCATATCTGACCAATGTATGATCATGTGCCGGTACTGGTAAGTCTGAAACTGGCAGAACAACACCAGCACAAATGTAAAGGTGATAAAGGCCTTCTGTAGTGACGGCGGACGTATGGACTGGTACGCGAGAGCCAGCAGGATGGCAAAGAAAATGTAGAAATCGATATAAACCCGCTGCGAAAAACTACCACCGTAAAACCACATATGCCACGAGGAAATGATGTAAGTAAGTACAATAAAGAATATTGCCAGCCACCAGGCTGAAAATCGCGACTGCTTGTAAAGGTATCTGAACCCGACCAATGTAAACAAAAGCAATGGGGTATAGAGAAACAGGCCTTTGCGATAGCTGAACAGCACTTCCGGAATGTGTGGTTTCAGGAAATTGAACCCTTCGCCCTGGTATGAGTAAACAAAGAAACTGCCGGTTTGCAGTTTGTAAATCAGCAACTGCAGCCCGCCAATAGCTCCGCAGGCCAAAATACCGGCAATTGTGGATAATCTAAAGGTTATCAATTCCTTCAATCCTGCAGTGAATTTTTCTCTGCTTCCTGCAATGAAAGGCAGGCTAAGTAAAATAACCAGGTTTACCGGACGAATGAGGGCAATAATTCCCAGCAAAACCCCTGAAATGATGATCAGGCTGCCTTTGGGTTTTTCGAAATAAAGGTGTACGGTATAAACGAACCATGCAATGAACGCGAAAGAGTACACATGCGACATGCTGAATTCCACGGCAGTGTAATAAAACAGGTTTGTCCCGAAAACGATTGAGCCAAGCGTGAATGCAATAAAATTCTCGCGGATGCCATAAGCCCTGAGGAGTTTTCTGATGGCGATAAGACCTGCAAACAGGTAAAACAAAGTGCCCAGATGTACCATGAGCGTGTACCAGTAGCTGTAACCATCGGGGTCGGAACCGGTGATGAGAGTCATTCCGTGTCCTATCAGGTAAAAAGGCATCATGGCCAGTGCTGTCCCGGCATAGTACTTATTGAAAATGTGGTTGTTATGAACACGGATATAGTTGTAATAAAGGTTTTCTTTATAGTATTTCACCCGTTCGATGTCGTAGAAGAAGCCGAAATTCAGGTCGTGATAGATAAATATTGCCGGCAGGTATGAAAAGTATCCCTTTCCGTCGGCTTCTATAACACCGGTGCCATAATCCTTCTTCAGGTTTATATTGGCTATCACCCACATGGTGAACAGTATGATGATCCACGGCATTGCCCTGTAAATCCTGTTCATGAATGATGCCATAATTTTCTGATTGTGAATGAAGTCTATTGCATGGGAATCAGGTTCCCGATTCCGTTATCTGTTCCACTGATATTAACCGGCCGTCCCCAGTAATAAATGTTGCCTTTGCCGTCGAGCTGGTATTCGAGTGTTCCCAGCACACGAATATAGCAATTTCCCGTTCCTTTGGAATGCATATAGGTGTTTATGGTTTCAAGGTCTTCACAGTGAAATACCCCGTAACTGGCTGAATATATGAAGTTGCTTCCGCAATAGCCGATTGCCTTTATATCTGCTGATCCCCTGTGTATCGACATGTGCGCAAGCCCTGTATTTATAAGCATATTTATATAACCGCTTCCTCCGTGGGAATCAATGAAAAGAGAGTCTTCACGTATTGTATCGGTGCAGGTTACCGTCCCGGTTGATTCGTAATAAAGCTGAAAAAGGTGGGGCAGGGTCACCGCTGCCAGAAGTTTCTTATCGTAACTTCTCACCCAGTTGTACTTATTCTCATTCCTGATTATTAGCGTACTGTCGATGATTTCGGTGATGATGCCCGGCAGTATGTTCTCTCCTCCTGTGATGGTAACACTGTAATTATTTCCCGGCGTGATGCTGAGATCAATATCATTTTCAAGCCTTATCCGGGTGAAATTGCCGGTAACAGCCCTTGTCTCAGTCTTTTCGTCGCCCCAGCTCTTGGTAAAATCGAGTGAGTGATCTTTGTAGCACGAGGTAATGCTTAGCAATGCCAGTATTGCCGTGAGAAGCGGGAAAAAGCTTCGGCGGGTTTTACTGTCGCGCATTTGACTAAGCAGGTTTGTCATGTTACGGTTGTTGATTTCGGGGTTTAACAATCACTTTTAGTGAGGTTTGTAAACATAAAGCGGAAGTTTATAGCCAACTCCCAGCCCGATAAAGTCAGCCCGGGCCAGGTGCGAACGGAAGGTGATCGTTGCAAAAATATTCTTGAAAACAAGGTATTGCAACCCGAACTTGAAATAGCCGAAACTTGGTGCCATCTTACCAGTTACATACAATCCAGCATTGAACATATACGACAGTTTTGACATTTTAAGCTGGTATGCCAGGCTTACACCTGTCCTGTAAAGTTCAATCTTATGCTTGATCTTAATCTTATCAAGGCTGGCAAAATATGGGTCCGACTGGTCGCGGGCAAAATCAAAACCAATGCCTGCACTGCTTTTGAATGAGAGTGGGGTGAGAACGTCGCCAAAAAAGCTATAGACCATAAATGTACGGCCATACTCTTCGCCCATGTCTTTGTAACCTATAGCCGTTGCAAGATTCAGCACTACCGACTTTTTACCGTCAAATTCAAATTTGTACAATTCCGGAATCAGTTTCCTGTTCTGGTAAGCATTCTCGTTGCTGAGCCTGTAGGCGAGCGCCAGGTTTACCGAGGGTGTGTTGATGCCATAATTGGGCGTTTTGGTCGAGCCGTTCGAAAAATGCATCATGGAGATACCTGCAGCAACCTGCATTCGCGGACTCATGCGCCAGCGGTACTCGGCCATGAGGTTAATGGCAGCATTTACATGCGACCCGATGGCAAGATATTTATAGTTGGTTACCGGATCAAAACATTTGGTGAGATAACCGAGTCCCAGCCCAAGCCTGAAATTCAGTTCGTGTTTTAAATCCCTGACAATTGGGTAATTAATGTAAGGGAACACGGCATTTGACCGTCCCAGGAACTCTGAATTCCCCAGCGTGGAATACCAATAGGCAACACCGATGATCGGATAACCATATGCTGCTTCCCATCGCTGTTTACCCCAGGTTTCTTTACCGAGGTTGATTTCAAATGCCGGGAAATGGGCGTTGTAAATCTGCATTTCGAGATGATGGTTAATCAGGAAACCATAATTTACCCTGCCTTCGAGTAACAGGTTGGAATTAAAAAGCTTGTGCTGAGCCCTGGTAGCTACCGGAAACGACAGGCTGGCAATGGTAATCAGAAGGATCACCATTGGGCCCGGTTGTGATTTTCGGGATGTGCTTTTTAAAACTCTGCTCATAAAAAACGGCCTCGCCGGCCATTTAAGAACGCAAAAGTACTATCAATCTTTTAATCATTTGATATTTATTAACATCAGGATAAACGACCTGCTGTAATCATTCATTCATGTACCTTTGCAGAAATCTTTATTTACATGGATCAGCGACTCACCGAATTTTCACGTTTACTCGATATTATGGACGAACTCAGGGCAAAATGTCCCTGGGACAAGGAACAGACTTTTGACAGCCTTCGCCACCTCACCATTGAAGAAACATATGAACTTTCAGATGCCATTCTTGAAAAAGACCTTTCTGAGGTACGAAAAGAGCTGGGCGACCTGATGCTGCACATTGTTTTTTATTCGAAACTGGGTGAGGAAGCCAACTCATTTGGTATTGCCGATGTTCTAAAGGGCATCAACGAGAAACTGATCCGCCGCCATCCGCATATTTTCGGTGATGTAAAAGTGAATTCAGCCGACGATGTGAAAGACAACTGGGAGCGAATTAAACTCGACGAGGGCCGCACTTCGGTACTCGAGGGTGTGCCAATGTCGCTGCCGGCCATGGTAAAGGCATACCGTATCCAGGACAAAGCCCGTGGTGTTGGTTTCGACTGGGAGAACAGCGAGCAGGT
>Ga0209098_1000856_pt1 | contig 31587 bp, 31 predicted proteins | sample AD_JPNHW1_MetaG_FD_184429 | JGI IMG/M metagenome (GOLD analysis project Ga0209098, IMG submission 184429) | Active sludge microbial communities of municipal wastewater-treating anaerobic digesters from Japan - AD_JPNHW1_MetaG (SPAdes) (version 2) | ecosystem: Engineered > Bioreactor > Anaerobic...
AAGGAGGTGCATTGGATACAGCCAATATGATTCAGTTCTTTTACTACAGGATCAGCGAACAGAGTAGAAATATCAGGTTGCTTTATTGCTTAACTTGATTTTCTCAGCAAACCCTATATAGGGCTCAACTATTTGTTTTAGAGGCCTGAAGGTCTGAGGTCTGGGGTCTGAAAGTCTCGGGTCTGAAGGTCTGGGGTCTGAAAGTCTGGGGTCTGAAGGTCTGGGGTCTGAAGGTCTGGGGTCTGAAAGTATCGATTAATGTGAATTGCAATAATCTCCGACCTTTAGACCTTTAGACCTTTAGACCTTTAGATGGTTCCGTCAGAATTGCTGCAGGAAAAATGCAAGTGTGGTACCAAAATAGTTGCCGAGTGTATACCCGATAACGCCACCGGCAATACCGGTCACAATCACATCCTTGTTTTTCAGTGCATTTGCAACCAATGGAACAAACGGTGGTGAGAATATGAATGCCGTAGCCGTAATCAGGAAATTATCCGCATCTATCCTGAAGATTTTGGCCAGTATTATGTGCAGGAAAAGGGATCCGAAGTAACACCAGGAGATGAACAACATCAGGTCAAGCATCCCCTTTGTAAACATTGTCCTCAGATCAGACATGGATGCCACGGTAAGCGAGAAGACAAGTATCAGGTACATGCCCAGCTGGAATGTCTTCTTTATCTGATTGATAGGCCTGTACAGCGAAGCAAGGATTCCGAGGGTGGTAATTGTAAGCACCATCCCGGCCATTCTGTACTGTTTCAAATCAGGCGGTATAAGGAAATAGACAACGGCGCCGACGCCGGCTATCAGAATACTCATAAGCAAAGCCCTTATGAGAGGCCATATACGTTGTTTATCAAGCATTCCGGAAAAATCGTCGAGCCCCTCAGTCTCCTGTTTGACCAGCTCTTCATCCAGAGCCACCCCTTTTTCTTCCCTGAATTTGGGAAGGAAAGCCCTGAAAATTGCAGGTGCAATCGTCACAAAGAACAGGACGAGGAATGCCCCCACAATCATATCATAGGTGTTCAGAACCACAAACCGTTCTGCATCAACATCCAGTATCAGCTTAAGGGCTGCAAAGTTCGGGGTCCCGCCGGTATAAATTCCTTCAAACATCCCGGCAAGTTTCCATGTGTCAGGAAAACTGTTTTTCCAGATAAAGAATCCTGCAGTTACCATTACAAGACCTGCCACCAGTGCAAGACCGATTGAAACAAAACCCTTTTTTGCATATTTCAGCCATCGCTTCAGGTTAAGCGAAAACAGGAGCAACGGAAATGCGACCAGCAGTGAAACGGTGTAAACCTTGTCCTGTATTCCGGCAATCCTGTTCGCAGTGTGGTCCTCCGGAACAGCCTTCCCCTCAGCAATAAGCAGGTCAAGGGTTCCAGTGCTCATTGTAGCCTCTCCCTGCAGGGCTTCACGATACCCTTCGCTTCCCTTCGGAAGGAAGCCTGCAGTACCTATTATCAGTCCAAAACCGTAGGCAAGGACAATTGCCCCAAGTTTCTGAAGAAGGCTCCACCTTTTGCACATCCAGATAAATACAAGAGGAAAGGTAAAATAGAAAACAATCAGTAATAGAGCTAATAGCATGGCCGTCTGTTTTAGGTAACCAAAAATAAACAAAGCGCCCTGCCCGTAAGGCAGTGCGCTTATAAAAGCGGTATTTATACTGCTTCAGTATGGGTATTTTTACTTATCAGGGCACTCCCTGAAGCTTTTATTATACTGTTCTATAGCCCTCTCGCTCATACCCATGCTTGAGAATCCGCCATCATTGAATATGTTCTGCATGGTGATCTTCCTGGTCAGGTCAGAGAAGAGGGTTATGCAGACGTCAGCGCAGTCCGAGGCGTCGGCGTTGCCCAGCGGTGACATCCTGTCGGAGAAATCGACCAGCGAATCGAAACCGGCAATTCCGGCTCCTGCGGTTGTGGCTGTGGGCGATTGAGATACGGTATTGACCCTGACGTGTTTCTCCTTGCCGTAGATGTATCCGAAGCTCCTGGCTATTGATTCAAGAAGCGCCTTGGCGTCTCCCATGTCGTTATAACCTGCCAGGGTGCGCTGTGCAGCCACGTAGGTGAGTGCAATCACCGAGCCCCACTCCCTGATTGCGTCCATCTTATAAGCTGTCTGAAGAATACGGTGGAAACTCAATGCCGAAATATCGAGGGTCTTAAGCATGTTTTCATAACTGCTTTCTGCATAGGGAATACCTTTACGCACATTGGGCGACATTCCGATGGAATGCAGCACGAAGTCTATTTTACCGTCAAATATTTCCATTGACCGGGTGAACAGAACCTCGAGATCCTTCATGCTGGTGGCATCGGCAGATATGACCTCACTGCCGGTCTTTTCAGCCAGTTCTCCTATTGTGCCCATCCGTATCGCCACAGGGGCGTTTGTAAGCACAAGGCGTGCTCCCTGGGCATGAGCCTTCTCAGCAACATGCCATGCAATTGATTTGTCATTCAGGGCGCCAAATACTATCCCTTTTTTGCCCTCGAGCAGATTCTTGATCATGATTTTGTTGTTTCGGTTCTTTTACAGCCAGCAGACTCAGTTGTCCTTCATCAGTTCCCGGGCATTGCGCATCGCAGCATCAGTTACAGTGCTTCCGCTGAGGAGCCTGGCCACCTCCCTTACCCTTTCATCGTCATTTAACAATCTGACCCTCGTAATTGTTGAGTGGTCGCCCTCCTCCTTATATACATGGTAGTGTATCCTGCCCCTGGCAGCCACCTGCGGAAGGTGCGTGATATTGATCACCTGCATGCTCCTGCCCATGTCTGCCAGGATCGAACCGACCATCGAGGCCACCTCACCGGAGACGCCTGAATCGATCTCGTCAAAAATTATTGCCGGTAGTCCCGAACTGTTGGCCAGCACCGATTTCAGGCAGAGCATCACTCTTGAGAGCTCGCCGCCGGAAGCGCACTTTGACAGCTCTTCAGGTTCAACCTGCCTGTTGGCGCTGAAGAGGAACCCTATTTCATCCATTCCTGAGGGTCCCGGCGCCGGGAGAGGCTTTACGGAAGCTTCAAACCTTGCATGGGGCATCCCCAGCCTGTGAAGCATTCCGGTTATCTCGTGTGAGAGTGGCGCCACTGCCTTGATCCTCCCTTCAGATACTTTTCCGGCAAGTGAATTCACCTGCGCCAGCGCAGTATCACGCCTCTTCCTGAGCTCTTCCGTCTTCTCGTCCGTATCGGATGAGGCTGCAACAGCCTCCTCAATCCTGTTCTGAACAGCCAGCAACTCATCAAGATCCCTGCTGCGGTGCTTCTGCATCAGTGAATAGAGGGCATCAAGCCTCTGAGTAACATACTCAAGCCTGCCCGGATCGGCAGAAGCCCTGTCATTGAGCCTTTCAGCCTCATATGAGATGTCATTCAGGTCTATAAGCTGTGCTTCCACCCTCTTTTCCAGCTCTGCCGCCCCGGGAAACCAGCCGGAGATCCGGGTAAGGTTTGTCCTCACTGTCCGGAGCAGTGAGAGGGCAGATATTTCTTCTCCTCCCAGCGCTGCGGTTACCGCAGCCAGGGCCTCCTTGATCTCCGAGGCATTTGACAGCATCTCCTGTTCCTTTTCAAGCACCTCCTGCTCGCCGGTAACAGGTTTCACAGCCCTGAACTCTTCAAGCTGATGGGAATAGTACTCAAAATCAGCCTTCACCTTCTCAAGGCCCGCCATTGCAGTATCGTAATCCCTCCTGGCTGCAATATACCCTTTCCATGCCCGGGCATAATCTCCGGACAGGTTTGATATCCCTGCATAGGCGTCAACCACACGCATCTGGAAGAAACCGGCTCCAAGGAGCAGGGTTTCATGCTGCGAATGAACATCAATAAGCCTGCTGCCAAGCTCCTTTAAAACCGTAAGGTTGACCGGGGTGTCATTGAGGAAGGCCCTCGATTTTCCGGCAGGTGTTATTTCACGCCTGAATATAGCTTCCTCATCATAATCGATCTCATTCGCTTCAAACAGTTCATTGAGGTCATAACCGCCAATGTTGAAGCATGCCTCAACGATGCACTTATCATCCTGGCTGAGCAGCACCGACGAATCAGCCCTCTCCCCAAGTACAAGGCCCAGGGCACCCAGAAGAATTGATTTTCCGGCTCCGGTTTCACCCGTAATGATGGTAAAACCCTCACCGAACTCCATGTTCAGGTCCTTAATGATGGCATAGTTCCTTACTGTGAGTCTGCGCAACATCAGCAGGGGTTTAACTATTGGAAGTCAGTATCTTCTGATACTTGGTCTCGTTTGCAGGATCAATCTCGGTCAGCACCTGCACCACCCTGTTCTTTTCCTCGGGAAAACCCTGTGTAAAGATGTTGACAATCTCGTCTGCCTTCGCATCAAGCACCACGGTCATGTAGTACATGAACGGGTCAGGGCGGCGCCTGTAGACCTCCTGCAACCGTCTCAGGCTCTCGTATATTTCAGTCCTGGCCTGAGTCATATCAGACTCCATCCGGTCAAGTCCTCTCAGGTGATATAGATAAATAAACTGCCTGACACCCGAATACTCGCTGTCGAGAATATTTTTTACCAGCCAGTACCGGTTCCTGTTTCTTGAACCGTCATATGGCTTCCATCCCTGTTCCGGGGCATTCTGGGCATTGGTGACAATCTTTTCGGCAACCTGGAAATAAGGGGTTCCGCCACCCTGTGAATAGGTGTCAAAATCCATCCCGATCAGAAGGTAGGCGTAGTAGGCCAGCACCGACACAAGGTTGCTCGTGTGGCTGTTCGGATTGAACTCCAGAGGCTGGAACTCCACATACCTGAACTGGAAATTGTTATCCACGAAGTTGAGCACTGTGGATTCATAGGTGGTGTTGTAAACCGGCCTGCTGAGCTGTACCTGTATAGTGCCGCGGAATTCATCTGCCGAAAGCTGCTCATCAAGGTTGATCAGCAGGTTGCATTCGATCCTCTCTGAAAAGCTGAAGATATTGTCAGTCCAGACCATGCTGTTCATGAACTCGTAAATGTCACGCTGCATGTTCTGAAAAACCTCACGGTTCGAACCCTGGATCTTCTGAGCCGACACCTGCACGTTGCAGTAAAGCTCCTGTGACACCGCCGGGCCGGTGGTCAGCGCCATCAGCAGCACCGCTACGAGAAGTCTAGTTTTAACCGGTTGCTTCATAAGCTTTCAGCGAGTCAGTGAGATGATTTTCTTCAGTATGTCCGAAGCGACCTCGTCCTTCGTTTTCAGTTCAAATTTATCAATATTATCGTTACTGTCAATGATGGTTATCCGGTTGGTATCGTGGCCGAATCCGGCTCCCTGATCCTTCAGTGAGTTAAGTATTATCAGGTCAAGGTTTTTCCTCCGGAGTTTGCCCTTTGCGCTCTCCAGTTCATTGTCTGTCTCCAGCGCAAACCCTGCCAGCAACTGGCCTTTCCTCTTCATCTTCCCGAGACATGCGGCAATGTCTTCAGTGGGTTTCAGCCTGATGACCATATCATCATCGCCTCTTTTCACCTTGGTCTCATGCGGGTGCTCCGGTGTGAAATCGGCTACTGCGGCAGCCAGGATGGCAATATCGCAGGTGCTGAATGCTGCCACAGTGGCTTCCTTCATCTCTGCGGCAGTGGTTACGGGAACAATGCTGATATCCCCGGAGCGGGGCTTTATGCTGACAGGTCCCAGGACAAGCGTTACATCCCCGCCCATCACGGCAGCTGCCTCAGCGAGTGCAATCCCCATGCGGCCTGAAGAATAATTGCTGATATACCGGACCGGATCTATCGGTTCCACGGTAGGTCCTGCATTGATGAGGACCTTCCGGCCCTTCAGCGGCTGTTCAGTTATTTTTTTTTTTGAGAGGAACTCCCTGAGCTCCCTCACTATTACCTCCGGTTCGGCCATACGGCCCTTGCCTTCGAGTCCGCTGGCCAGCTCACCGGTATCAGGCTCAATGATGTGATTGCCATACGACTTCAGCCTCTCCATATTGCCAATTGTTGCCGGGTGTGCCAGCATATCCAGGTCCATTGCCGGGGCAAGGAAGACCGGGCACCGTGCCGAGAGATATGTAGTCAGTAGAAGGTTGTCTGCAATGCCTGCGGCCATCTTTCCCATGCTGTTGGCAGTTGCCGGAGCAATAAGATAAAGGTCGGCCCAGAGACCCAGGTCGATGTGACTGTTCCATCGTCCGTCTTCCGGATCAAAGAAATCTGCCATTACCGGATTTTTTGAAAGGGTGGCCAGGGTCAGCGGCGTGATGAACTCCTTTGCCAGCGGGGTCATCACAACCTTTACCTCAGCCCCTTCCTTAATAAGCAACCGGATGATGACAGCAGCTTTGTAGGCTGCTATACCTCCGGTGACTCCAAGCAGTATTTTCCTGCCTTTCAGCATGTTGGCCAGTTATTTCTTCTGCTTCTGCTCCTTGTCAGGATTGCGGTGATATATCTTGTTGTCCTCAAACTCGGCAAGAGAAATCAGTGTGGGCTTTGGAAGCCTCTCGTAGAACTTTGATATCTCTATCTGTTCCCTGTTCTCAAAAACCTCTTCCAGATTGTCATTGAACGAAGCAAATTCTTCCAGCTTTGAGTTCAGCTCCTGCTTCATCTCAACCGAGATCTGGTTTGCCCTTCTGCTGCAGATAATGACGCTTTCGTAGATATTCCCCGTTGTGGTGTCGAACTTGTCAATATCCCTTGTAATGGTTGTGTAGGATGCAGATGTCTTTTTGTAATCCATATTTGTGTTGATGATTTCAGTTATTTTCTGTTTGTTTCACTGTTGTGTCAACCTTCAGGTACTTTGCCGTGCTTTCAAATATCCTGTTAACATCCTTCGAGAATTTGCTCTGAGGATACTCTTCTATAAACGAATAATACTCGTCAAGTGTTGTCTGGAAGCGCTCAACCTTCTTCTCAGGGACGCTGTTCACGGCAAGGAGGTAGAGGGCATCAAGTTTGAGGAACATCAGCTCCTCCCGGTATTTTGTATCAGGATACTCCTTCAGGCTGTTTGACAGTGATACTGTTGCGGCGCGGTACTCCTTAAGATCATAGTACAGCCTGGCACTCAGGTATGATTTCTCGACCAGCTTTTCCTTAAGCTCAAGGATCCTTGCCTTGCAGTCATCATTACGGGTGCTTGTCGGGTATCGCTGCATGAATATCGTAAAGCTCTCTATTGCCTTCCTGGTGTTTGTCTGATCGAGTTCCGGCCTGGGACTCTGGTAATAATCGCACATAGCTGCCAGGTATGAAGCTTCCTCGGCGTTGGTGCTGCCCGGGTAGTTGTCAGCAAACTCCTGGTAATACTGCCCCGCCATCATATAGTCACGAATCCTGAAATGTGCCTGGGCATTGATCCAGCTGAGCTGTTCAGCCTGATCGGTAGCCCTGTATCTGGGCAGAATCTGTGAGAGAAGCTCAATGGACTTTGTGTATTTACCGTCATCATAATAGTCAAATACCTTCTGTCTCTTGAGCTCGTTATCTGTGCTCTTGAGAAGCTTCTCATACTCACCGCATGATGTGATGATGAGAGCCAGCATTAGAAATGTTATCGGTTTGATCCTCATACCCGGAAATGTTGCGCAAAATTACTCTTTTTTTTTATTGGTTGACCCAATACGCCACAAAAGTGCACCAATAATTGAAACAGAGTAGTTAAGAGAGTGTTAATTCCACAGAACAAATAGGTATAAATAGGTACTTTGACGGTACAATGTTTTTGATAATTTTGCGGGCAATAATCAAAACTATACTGACGTGGATATTTTCGACAAGATCAGAAAGAACCGTGGTGCGCTCGGACAGTACCAGGAACAGGGTGACGGATATTTTATGTTCCCCAAGCTTGAAGGGGAGATAGGCCCCCGCATGAAATTCATGGGTAAGGAGGTGCTTAACTGGAGTCTCAACAACTACCTGGGACTCGCCAACCATCCTGAGATACGCAAGGTTGACGCCGAGGCTGCAGCACAGTACGGACTGGCATACCCGATGGGTGCCAGGATGATGTCAGGCCAGACAACCATGCACGAAAAATTTGAGGCAATGGCTGCCGAATTCGTCGGAAAGGAATCCGCATACCTTCTTAACTTCGGTTACCAGGGGATGGTCTCCACAATAGACTGCCTGGCAGGAAGGCATGACGTCATAGTATATGACTCCGAATCACATGCCTGCATCATGGACGGATTGAGAATGGTACTCTCAAAAAGGTTTGTGTACGCGCACAATGACATGGAAAGCTTCGAAAAGCAGCTCCAGCATGCACAGAACATCGTCGCTGAAACCGGAGGAGGCATCCTGGTTATCACTGAGGGTGTATTCGGCATGGCCGGCGACCTCGGAGCACTTGACAAAATTGTAACCTACAAAAAGAAATACAACTTCCGCCTCCTCGTCGACGATGCCCATGGCATCGGCACCATGGGCAGAACGGGAGCCGGCACCGGCGAACACTTCGGCGTTCAGGACCAGATAGATGTCTATTTCGGAACCTTCGCGAAAAGCTTCGCAGGAATAGGCGGATTCGTCGCCGGCGACAAGGAAGTCATCAGCTACCTGAGATTTAACCTTCGTTCGCAGATCTATGCCAAGTCGCTCCCGATGGCCATGACTATCGGAGCCATCAAGCGCCTCGAGATGATGAAGAACCATCCCGAGCTTCGCGAGAGACTGTGGGAAATTGCCAACGCACTTCAGAAGGGCTTCCGGGAAGCCGGATTTGACCTCGGCCGCACACAATCACCCGTAACCCCGGTCTTCTTCAATGGTGAACTGGCCCAGACAACACACCTCATCAAGGATCTTCGCAAGAACTACGGCATCTTCTGCTCGGTTGTAATCTACCCGGTAGTGCCCAGGGGAGTCATCATGCTCAGGATCATACCTACCGCAGCTCACACGATGGAGGATGTCAATTATACCTTACAGGCCTTCAAGGAAGTCAAGAAAAAGCTTGAGACCAACGTTTACCCTACTGACGTGATGGCAGACTTCAGGAACTGACAGACGGATCAGGACTTTTACTGGCCGCCCTGGCTGTCATAATCATTTATCGTAAGGAACGAATACTGGTATTCCATCGGCAGTATCCGGGCATAATCCTCCACCGTGCATCCCTCAAGGAATGCATTTATGATCCTTCGCCCCAGCGGAATCAGATCAGGAGTGAGAAATCCTGTCAGTTCCCTTCTGAAGAACTCCTTCAGGATTTCAGCGCCGGCGTCATAACCATCCGTTCCCACTTCCGCCTGGCGGTAAACCTTCAGAAACCTTGAGGGGACCGGTGATCCTTCTATTGTAAGGTAATTAAGTTCATATCCCAGAAGCGGGCACCTTGCCGGGCTCAGCTGATCAGCCCTCAGTTTCGCGTTACCCCGGCGTGTCAGGTATTCCCTCATGAGCAACTGAGGCTTGAAGCCCACCTTCCACGCCCCTATGTGCTGGTTCGGCGTCAGGGTATACCTGACCCTCGGGGTGTTGACAATCTGTTCCAGGAGAAGATTGGCATGCCTTACCTTCCTCCCGGTTGCAAAGGGCCAGTATGACCCTGCCCCTTCACTTTCAAGGTCGCCGGTGCCGGTGATGCTCGGATTGGCATAGCCACGCGGGCTGACGAGCCTCCATAACCATGCCAGCGCCGGAGGAAGGATATGAAACAGACCCGCTATCCCGTAGCTGGGTTTATCTGCAGTGCATGGTGGCATCCTCACGCCGAAATTGCGGACATCAACGGTGACAGGTCTGTTTATTACCCCTGGAACGATTCTTCTGGGAAGCACCACCCTGGGATTGGGGCACCGTTTGCCGGGCGAGTCCTCCGTATGATTCCAGATGAGCGCCGTGCCGTCAGGCCTGGTATCGATGTTAAGAAAAAGTAAAGGCTCATCCGGGTTGATTGTTATCTTTTCCAGGAAAGGATCGTCACCGTAACCGGTCACACCGTCGACACGGATGAACCAGGCATTCTCCGCGTCAGCAACGGTGAGCTTGCCGTTATTCTTCTGGTAAGAAGGGTGACAAAGGGCCATGTCATCCGTTGCCGGATGAAACGAGCAAAACAACGGTATTGAGATGACCCTCCTCTCCCCGGAGATTATATTTTGCCCGATCAGGATCTGGCCGTTGGGCTCACGAACCAGGTTCTGAATCATCTCGCTCTTGCCTCCCCCGCTGGCCCCCTCATGCATGAAGGTTGTAATATTGTCATACGGACTCACAACCTGCACAGTCGAACAGTGTGCCGTAAGCCATCCCTCATCCTCCCCCTTGTCGAGGAGAACGCTGTAAAATCCCTTCTTCGCACTCGGACCCGGGTACAGGTTATATGCAAACATCTCATGGAGCCCCTCCAGCCTGTTGTGAACAACAACCTGGCGCCCGTTGAAATGAGTATGACGGAAAGGTGGTGCAATATAGGCAGCCGACTCCACCCTGTACCCGTCAGGCAACTGGTCCACAGCAATAATTCTTTGCAGCAATGACAGTCCAAAAGCAAAAAAAGATGCATTAAGCGGAGTGACAACCACACCGCCGGCTCCCACCGGGTAGTTTCCGGCAAAACAGAGGAACATTCCCACCTCCTGCCCTTTCAGCCATTCAAGTGTCTCATCCTTCATCCGGGCAAACGGATACCCGTATGCATCCTGAAACCTCTTCTTGTCTGTCGGACGTGAGTCACCTATCAGCATTGTCTCCGGATCGCGCCTCCTCATGTACGGCTCAGTGTAATTTGCAGAGAGCCCGTTTGTGACCCTGTGGAGGATTACTTCAACCACCTCCCCTTTCCCGGGAATGTTGTATCTGACTTCATATGTCAGGTCATCTCTTCCGGGGGTAGATGCGTCAAATATCTCGGCTGAAGAATTGAAGAATAACGCCTTGGGAGAATTTCGCGCAATAAGGCAAACCTCTTCCGGTAACACCACCCCCTTATCCTCCAAAAGGGAAATCGCTTCAGATGCATTCATTTTACAAATATTAAGTTCCGGTTAATTTCTTTAATTCCAACTGCTTGTCTCGGTAAATTTATTCATAATTCCGCCGATAAAAATAACACCATTGCATCCTGAACCTTACGGCAGTCATAAACAGATATCAACACTTTTTCAAAAACCCGGGAATTCCTGTTATGTTTTTGATTCCATTTCGTCATTGATTCAGTTAACACTAAAAACTGAAAAACGGACAGTCATGAAAAGAATGGTTTTTGCAATTGCAGCACTTGCTTTTGCTGCTTCACTATCTGCACAGAGACTCTCGGCAGATGAGTTCTTTAACAAGTACAGCGGCCGGGATGGATACACCACGGTGGAAGTCAGCGGCAGCCTGCTCGGTATCCTGGGATGCCGTGAAGATGATACTGCCGATAATCCGCTCAGAAAAATTACCTCAATCAGGGTACTGGTCAGGGAAAAGGATAAATTCCCTTCTGCGGAAGGCTTTATTCCCGAAATCAGAAGCATTATCAAAAGAGGCCGTTATGAGGAACTGATGACGGTCAGGGACAGTGACACCGATCTCCGCTTCATGGTAAGAAGCGAAAGTGACATGGTCAGGGAGATCCTCCTCGTTGTTGACGGTGATGATGAGGCCGTGATACAGATAGAGGGCAACCTGACACGCGATGAGGCTTCCAGGCTCTTCCAGAGCGACGGGAAAGGACTTAGCATCCTTGAAGGGCTCGAAATCTCAGGTGATTGATAACTTTGGGGAACAGTTTCCAGGATAATGACCCCCGAAGAGTTCAGGAAAAGAGTATTGCCGGAGGGGCGAAGGCTTTATGCCCTCGCCTTCCGTTACCTGAACAACCGGGAGGAAGCAGAGGATGCAGTCCAGGAGGTGATGATGAAGCTTTGGTCTGAGAGGAATGAAAAAAGGGAGCTGTCAAGCGTGGCAGCCTGGTGCACCACGGTGACACGCAACTGCTGCATCGATTTGCTCAGGAGAAGAAAGAGCCTGAGAATAGGTGATGAGACTGTGGCCGAAGGAATCGCAGCCTTCGTTGCCGATCCCGGGAAGAGCCACGATAACAGCGAAGCTGCACACCTGATCCGGGTCATCATCAGCAGGATGAAGGAACCGGGCAGGAGCGCCGTCATTATGAGGGATGTAGAGGGATACTCCTACGAGGAAACGGCTGAAGCTATGGGAATGAACGTAACTGCCCTCCGAACACTGATGTCAAGGGCAAGGAAACAGGTAAGGGATGAAATGGTCAGAATATACGGCTATGGAACAGGAAAAGATCAGAGAACTGCTGGATAAATACTTCGGGGGAGAGACAAGCGAGGATGAAGAGCGCATTCTCAGGGAATACCTGGGCAGCGCTTCGGCGCCAGACTCCATGACCCGTGAATTCGGGTACCTCGCCATGAAACCTGAACAGGTACCTGAACCTTCGGAAGGTTTTGAAACCAGGCTCAGGGACATCACCCGTCCGGAGATCACAATGCATCACCCGGACCGCAGACGGATATTGATAACCATTATCACCACCGCAGCTGCCGTGGCAGCAGGAGCATGGCTGCTGATGAGCAGCCTGTCACTTCACGGAGAAAGGGATACCTACAGTGATCCTGTCATAGCCCTGGCTGAAGTCAGGAGCATATTGCTTGACGTTTCAGAACGGATGAATACCGGTACCGCACAGCTGGAGCAGGTAAGCACAATCACTGCAAAACCGGAGGAACTGAAAGTACTCTCCACCATAAACGACCTTGTAGGCAAAAACCTGTCCCGGCTCAGATACCTTGATGATCTTCAGAACCAGGGAAACAAAACGGAAACAAAATAACACACGATATCATGAAAAAACAGTTGATACTTGTCCTGATTCTCTCAGCACTGGCCATCCCGATGCAGGCTCAGACCAGCCCGGTAGATGACCTCTTTGAGAAGTATGACGGGAAAGAGGGATTTACTTCGGTATACATCTCGTCGAAGATGTTCAGTCTCCTCTCAAAGATTGACAGCAACGATGAGGAGTTCCGCAATCTTGTCACCAGGATCAACGGAATAAGAATCCTGAGCATTGACAGTGCGGACAACACTACAAGGCTGAACTTTGCCACCGAGCTGATGCCAAAGCTCAGGCGCAACGGGTTTGAAGAGCTCATGACCGTAAAGGAGGAGGATGACAATGTCTTCTTCATGATCCGCGAGGTTGGCGACAGGATAGCCGAGCTGGTAATGGTTACCGGTGGCCATGGCAGTACTGTTGTGTCGATCCGTGGCAATCTTGACCTTAAAACCATAGCGAGTCTGTCAAAAAGCGTTGGCATTGATGAGCTTGAGGGGCTTGAGAATGTAAAGAGATGAACAATTTGCACGGTCATCACGTTATTGGGGTATGCAACCTGATTATCTGATGACTGGCAATATAGACAGCTTGAATACTCCTGAAGAGCTCCTTCAGGCATATACTTCACTTTTCCTTTTTCTCGGCGGATCGGTCTCAATGGCACCCGGCGAAAGCGGTCTTGCACACCTGTGTGATACCGGCATGCTTCGCAATCTTCCCGTATCAAGCAACAACAGCAGATTCGCAAGGGCCACCCGGCTTCTAAAATCACCCTGTCCGATGAAGCAACAGTGTCACCTCGCCGTCGGTGAAAATTACCGTTCACTGCTTGCCGGAGACAGCACTGCCGAAGCGTACCCGGCAGCATCACACTGGTTCAACAGAGGGCGTCCCGCGGAAGAACACCACGGGGAGCTGTGCAGCTTCTATCACAGGTATGGCTACAGCAGGGCTGACGAGTGCGGCCTGACACCCGATCACCTGGGCATACAACTCCTGTTCTCCAACCTTCTCATTGAGAAATACCTTACCGAAGATGACAATGAGATAAGGGCAATGATAGGAAGGGATATCCTCCGGTTCATCAGCGATGAAATGCTCAACTGGATTCCCCGGTGGGCCGAGGCAGTCACCGCAAAGTCAAGGACGAAATGCTACACCGGGATATCAGATCTGATCACCGGCGGACTGGAGGATGTGGTTGATATTCTTAAGAGTCAGAAGTTGGGATTGTAGAATCGCCTGATAGCACCCATGTAATACTCATTCCATCCTTCTGCAATATTCTGGTAGTCTTCCACCGGGATATTGGTATGTTCAACGGTTACTGCGGTTCCACCTCCGTTGCCATTTATGGTGATTGTAACCTGTGACTCAACCTCGCGGTCGCCAAAGTACCACTCCTGCACAACCTTCCTGTCCGGCACAAGATCAATAATCCGTCCGCAGATATCCCCGTCCCACATATTAAACTCCTCACCTGCCTTCGAAGGCATTATGGCCGGGTAACCCGACCAGAGCTCAATTGTGTAAGGATTTGTCAGTGCAGCATAAATGTCAGATGGTTCGGCATTTATATGAAATGTTTTTTTAAAATTTCGCATGTCCAGCGTTTGTTTCCCCTTTTTATTTGTTTAAATTCCCTGTCCCTGTTCCGCGAGATATCTCTCAGCGTCAATGGCCGCCTTGCAGCCGCTTCCGGCAGCAGTGACAGCCTGCCTGTACACCCGGTCAGCCACATCGCCTGCGGCGAACACCCCCGGAACGCGTGTACGTGTTGATCCCGGATCGGTGATTATGTATCCTGTCTCATCTGTTTCCATCCATGGCTTGAAAACATCCGAGTTCGGTGTATGCCCGATGGCCAGGAAAAATCCGTCAATATTTATATTGAACTTCTCCTCTTCAGGCGTTCCCCTGCCTCTGACGACGACAGCACCCTCGACTCCCTGTGTTCCGAAAAGGTCCTCAATCTGGCATTTCCATAGAATCTCGATATTCGGTGTGTTCATCACCCTGTGCTGCATGGCCTTGCTTGCCCGGAGCACGTCACGCCTTACTATCATGTAAACCTTCCGGCAGAGGCCTGCAAGGTATGTTGCCTCCTCGCATGCAGTGTCACCGCCTCCGACCACTGCCACATCCTTTCCGCGGTAGAAGAATCCGTCACACGTGGCGCAGGCTGAAACACCCATTCCGGCATATTTCGTTTCGGCCGGTATGCCAAGATACTTCGCCGTGGCGCCGGTTGCAATTATCACGGTATCTGCCTCTATCTCCACGCTGCCGTCAAAGGTGACCTTCAGCGGCTTCCCCGAGAAATCTGATGAAGTTGCTATTCCAAACCGTATCTCCGTTCCGAATCTTTCGGACTGTTTGCGGAGATCTTCCATCATCTCGGGGCCTGTGACACCGTCAGGATACCCCGGGTAGTTCTCAACCTCGGTGGTAGTGGTAAGCTGACCGCCCTGCTGCAATCCGGTGTAGAGCACCGGTTTCAGGTTTGCGCGGGCAGCATATATGGCTGCAGTGTATCCTGCAGGTCCTGAGCCTATGATAAGACATCTTACTTTTTCGGTCGCAGTGGCAGGCTTCTTCTCCTCCTCACTGCCTGTCTCAAGCGGTTTGAAAAATTGCATCTTGCTATTTTCTGCATTAAGACGACAAAAATAGCAAATAAATGAAACCGATATCAAAAAGTAATAATAATATGTCGGGGCGAAACCACTGAAACGGTTGAGTCACTGCTAACTGCGACCTTTCCGGAACCTGTTCTGACCTTCTCCTCACGGAGGAACTGCTCGGCAGCAAGGTCACTGTTGAACTTCATGGATGCGATTGTATCCGTGCCATGCCTTATCAGCAGGGCACTGTACCCGGAAGCCCTGCCAAGTTTTTCAGACAATCCCGGAATGCCGTTATAGATCCCGAGCGGACCTCTGACCAGTACCGCACCCCGCATGGTATCATCATCGAGGGCATCATTATAGAAACTGCCCGGGTCAAATGACGGTTCAACAATATTTTCAATCATCAGCCTGGCCAGGTCAGAGGAGCGTTTCTGATCATCGTCGCTGCCGGTGTCATTGATTATGCTGACGTAATATGGTCCCTTGCAGAATTGAAGCTGGTAAGCCGAACGGCACAGGTGCTCCGTCAGCTTCGCACCTCCGTTGCAACGGAACCGCGAGACGGAGAAAATGCCAAAAGCAGCTTCAGGGTCCTTCATCCGGTACACTTCAGCCTTGATGTCACTGCCTTCGATCACGAGCTCAGTGACAAGCAGCGTATCAAAACCGTATTCCAGGTACAACTCTGCACCACCGTTTATGTAACCATAAAGGGACGTCTCTGTAAATGTCCGGCTTTGGGCTGACTCAACTCCATTCATCCCGGCCAGGGCGCGGGGCACTACAACAGACTGTGCACCGGCAGCGACCGTGATAAGCGCTGCTGATGCAACTGCAAAAAATTTCCCTGAAAGCATTTCAAATATAAATATCCAAAAGTTTTATCCCAGTATCACCTCCCTCAGCTCGATCTTCTCCCTGTCGGCAACACCCAGCGACAGCTTTTCAGCCTGCAGCATGAACTCCAGTCCCTGAGGAGTGGCTGATTTCTGAAGCCCTTCAGCAATTCTTTTGTCGATGACAACATCAAACCCGATGCGGTCAACCGCAACAGGATCGGATCCGGCGATAATGGAGTGATAGTCGCAGAAGAACTGCGGGTTGGCGCCGGGACCACCGTTGAAGCATCCCTTGATGCCGTCAACGATGTTCAGGACAACCTTATCGCGCAGAGGCGCGAAGGCACATACCTGGGCGCATGTCTCGTTCCACAGCTTCGCATGAAGCCTCCCTGTGTTGGAGACCGACCCGAAGGCAAGGTTTTTAAGCGCCAGCGTCACAGTCATGCCGGCATTTTTAAGTATGGGGATATTGATGATCTTGTCAAGCTCCTGCGTAACAATTTTGGTAAAGTATGAATACTTGCCTCCGTTGACCATGTAGGGCATGGTATACTCGTCATATTCTCCCTCAACGTCAGCCCAGTAGTACCAGTCGCGGTCAATCATATGCTCGCCGTAAAGTTTGCCGTCCTTGCCGTAGTAAAGACCCTCCTTGTCCATCTGTTCGGTGCCGACGATCCGGATTCCGGGGTAGTTTTCCTGTGTGAATCCCACGTCTGTCAGTTCAAACTCACGACGGTCCCATATTGTAAGCTGAGATCTTTTTATACCGCTCTCCTCAAGCTGGGCTATCACCGCCCTCACCACCTCATGGCTGGTACTGAGGCTCTTTCCTGCCACCGGGTTTACCTTAAGGCCGATTCTTTCGCCGGGTTTAACAAACTTCCTCCAGGCTTTTTTCAGCTTTTTCTCTCCTGTCAGTTCGAGCATGGAGCGGGCTATCATGTCATATACCTCCTGCTCCACAATGAGGTTATCCTTCACTGAACGGGTGTTTTTCACCAGGGCCACCCGTCCGGGATACAAGCCAGGCATTGAATCCGGGCCCCGGGCAATCTTTGCCGCATCAGCTATGTTGGTGTCGGGTTTGCCCTGCTGAGTCTGCCGGCCTGCAGTTTCCGGGTTCATGACATTGGCAACGGGGGCTGTTGCCGCTCCCATTGCCTGTGCCACCGGTGCTGCTGCAGCGGCGGCTGCTCCTGCGCCCGCCAGGCGGAGGAAATTGCGGCGATTGACCTGGTTCATGATTCTTTTCTGTGAGATGATAACGTATTTAAAGCACAAACAAATATAAATAATTACGCCGGTGAGTCATATTTCAATTTTTATGCCGGAGAGCAGGCTTCAGCTTTTTTTTGCATAATCAGAATAGTTAATTAATTTTGCACCGCTTAAAAAGCACGGGATGTAGCTCAGCCCGGTTAGAGTACTTGTCTGGGGGGCAAGGGGCCCCGGGTTCAAATCCCGGCATCCCGACTGAGCAAAGAAAACCCACCCGCCAATTCCGGCGGGTGTTTTTTTGCTTTTAAGGGTGACGAGGAAGCTTGCTTCCGAGAAACATATAAAAGCAAAAGAAAGCAACGAGCGTCGCTCGTTGCGGGTTTTCTCTGCTCCTGTCATCCCCAACCCGGGATCACGCGATCCGACAAGCGGCGGAGAGCGTAATCCCGGCCATGACCCAGATGTTTCTCTGATCCTGTCATCCCCAAAAGGGGCAAAACCGGCTTCGTGAGAAGTGCTCTTAAGTGCCTCCTACTCCCTGTTATTGGTGTACCTGGTGATAATCTGATTACGCAGTTCCAGGAACATTTCGGTGACCCTGTTCATCTTTCCGTCTGAATAGTCAGTCAGGAACTTGCGGGCCGACGCCGGATCTTTTTTGTACATCTCAAGAGCCTCCTTCTCCGTCTTCTCCTGCCCCGCAAAAATCTCATTCTCGAACGGATCCCTCACCGCACGAACATCTGCAGCAATATCCCTGAACTGTAGGTTCGCAAGGTTATCGACGAAATCTATCGCCCACCGGGCAGAGCGTTCGTCATACTTCTCCGGATCGTAGATGTTGTAGGTCTCTGCCACTGAAAGGTTCCCGGCGTAGATCGGAACATACGGACTGAAATAAGGGTTGTCGAGATACACCCAGTACACGCCGCCAATGGCATCCGGAAGCCAGTCGCGCAGCTGCATCACCATGCCGTAGTGACCACGGTGACGGGCCACCGGCCTTCTGTAGGTCTGTTTGATGAGCTTCCGCATCTCACTCCCCGGGAATGGGGTAGCCAGCGGGCTCTTCTCATACCCTCCCTTTCCGTCCGGCACCAGCCACTCAGGATAGGAAGTCATGTCATAAATGGTACCCTCGAAGGTCGATCTCTGGAAAGCAATCACATCCTGCACTGAAATCTTCTTCTCCGGGACAGCTGCAAACGGGTAGATGGAGAGAGGCTCCACCACCTGGTAGTAGGGCTGCATCCCCTTGTAGGGATTGGACGGGTCAAGCTTCCTGTCAGGCCACTGCTTCAGGCCAGGCATAAAGGTGCTGTAGAAAAGCCAGAAACGGCTGGTGGCGTATTCCTCAGGCAGCGGGGAGTAGGCTTCCTGCCAGATAAAGGGTTTCCCCGACGCAGGGTCATACCAGCCGCGGTCAACTGCCTCTTTCATATAGTTGTCAGAGACCAGGAACCGGCTCTTGTCTCCGGCATTGATCTCCTTGATAATACTCCAGTTTGGCACCATTGTCGCCTGATCATCAGGAAGCCGCTGTGCTGCCCAGATGGCCCCGGGCCTGCCGGTCCCGGGTTCCCAGCCGTTGCCTACTCCGAATACCTCTAAGACCCATGCCTCATCTGTGTCAGCAATAACCAGCGTCTCAGAACCGTCGCCACTTGACGGCAGGAAGCCGTAACGGATCATCAGGTCCCCGATAAGCAGCACTGCTTCCCTTGCTTTGTCACACCGCTGAAGGGCAAAGATCATAGCCTGCTCTATTGTCATTATCTGCTTCCCCTCCTCACGGGTACACACCAGCTCAGGCCGCTGTGCCGTGGTGCTCTCGGCAATGCCCAGTTGCACCTCATTCATGTGCGAGTAGGCTGAATGGAAATAACCATAGGTTTTCCTTACCTGCGGAATGTATCCCAGCACCTCGCCATCATCCATGAGCGAGAGGCCGGCATCCTGGATACCCCAGTAAACAGGGGCCTGCTCCCCTGCCCTGAAGGTCTTGCCGGGAACATAGTAAATCCTCGAATCAGGTCCGGTATCGGTATGGGAAATCAGCACTGAACCGTCTGCCGTGGCCTTCTTCCCGGCGGCAATGATCGTACAGCCGTGAGCCTCCGGGACCGAAACCATAGACGCTGACAGCATTACCATAAAAATGAGGTTGATCTTGTTCATATGAGTTTTTTCTATACTGATCAGTCAATCTGATGTACAGGCAAAAATAAGAAATTATTACTGGCAGGAAAAAAACAAGAATAGAACGCTCTGTCAACTTTTGTTTTAACGGAGGGGATTCCCTAAATTCGCAGCAATGAAAAAACTGATATTTTTAGTCCTTGCCATACTCATGCTGGCCTCATGCAACCAGGGAGTCTGCCCTGCATACAGTGATTCAGCCAATGACATGAAGAATACACTTCTCCAGAAGGGCAACATCAGGGCCGACGGCATCAACAGGGTTTACCGCGACAGCTACCAGAAGAAGCTGAGATAAAAGGCTGCCTGCAATCTCATTCCGACAGCCGGAACAAGCAAAAGGGAGTATCAGTACCAGCTCTGAACCAGAACCTTCTTATCATTCTGGTATTCACAAACCCTGTAAAAGACCGATGAATCATTCTCGATCTGGTACATCCAGTACCCGTAGATACCCGGGGTGACATACTGCCTGCGCAGGTACAGCCGGTCACCTTCGTTGAAACCGCATTCCCTGCTGTAGGCTGATATCTTTCCGAAAGTGCTGTCAGCAGAGGTCTTGATCCAGATGAGGTGTGGGTCTCCGAACCGTGCAGGAGCCGTATGCCTGAAATCCTGGTAGTCACCTATATACATTCGGGTGACATATAGCCGGTCCTCTTCAGGCTCAGTGGCAGCCCTGTTTGAGGTACTGCATGAGGCCACCAGTACAAATATGAACAGGAGAATAACTTTTCTGATCGTCATGTCATTTTGGTTTTGATACCTAAATTGATACTGATGGCCGGAGGGCGGTGTTCGCCGATACTTCCGGATCAGTGTTATACCGAATAGAACAGGTATTTGTATGTATACCCGTTTTCATTAAGCCACCAGCGCAGTGCCTTGGCAATTTTTCTTCTCCTCAGGAGCACCTTCCCGGTCACGTCTGAAGAAATCTGGTAATACGTTTTCATCGCAGTTCTTATTTTTTGATTTAGTATTTAATTGATTCTCTTTCTGCTGTGGAAATAGGTCAGGCCGTTCAGTTCCTTCATGTCAATTACCACAAGTCCGCATCTGCCCAATATTGCAGAGACCCTGTCAGGATTAAGTTCCTCACGGACTGCTGAACGATGATGGATGATTCTTGAAAGGTAAAGCGGCATGTTGCCGGGATGCTGAGCGTCAAGCCCTGAGCTCCTCCGGTAAGCAAAACAGCCTACAAAGCTTGTCTCCGGTGGCAACAGCCTCACCAGCGAGCTGACGAACATCTCAAGATGCTTTATCAGGTCAAGCCTGCGCAGGCTTATGAGTGTTCTGGCCCGGCTCAGGTCAGTCCTGCCGTAATTGGCCCCCTCATGCGAAGACAGTATTATCAGCCCTGGTCCGCCAAACAGTCCGGTTCTTCTCATGTAACGGAAGAAACTGAACCCGCAGAGGATAATCATGCTTACAATCTTGAACACCGCCGTTGATTTCATTTCCTGGTGGATTGATTTTCATACCAAATGTACCAGGGGAAAACGTTGAAAACAAATCGCAAGTGCTCATTTTACGGACACTTGGAGCCATATCATAATGATTCGTCAAGTAGTTTTGGCAGTTCGCTTACACAAACGGGTGACTAACGGCACAAACAGGTGTTTTAGTCAAAAGCGGAGCGCTTTTGACCAATCACGGATATGCATTGATTAAAATTTAGATTCGTCCCGGCTGAAAATTAGAATCAGCATGCCGGTTTTCTAAAATAATACCAGTGCGTCACGAATGACCCTCGAGGTATCGTCTGTGGCGTAGAGCTTGAGACTCACCTCGGGAATGGAATCCTGGAGGATATCGGTGATGGGATTGAAAGAATCGCGGACGTCGGCAGACAACTTCATGTCATCATACTCCTCGAGCGGAATATAGATATGGACTATAAGCCGGTAATCAGGGTTATTTATCCGGGTCAGGGCCTTGATAATCTTCGAAATCCAGAGCGATGAGGAGGTATTGAAGTATTCGACATTGAGTCTCAGGTTCGTGACCGGCTGTGGTTGAATCACGTAATTGTTCACCCAGTTAAGTACAGGTTCGTAGATCCTGGTGGCGTTTTCAGGCAGCGACCTGCCTGTAAGTGAAAGCTCGCCGCTGCTGTATTTCAGCTCTATCTGCGGCGTCTTTGGCGTCTTCCCGATGATTAAATCAGTTGGCTTTTCCATTATTTAGTTCTTCCCAATCTAAAACAATTCGCTCAAGTTAATAATACTTCTCAAAAGTAGGCCATGCTGCGGTAAGTTCATAATCCTTAATCAAAATCTGATGCATGATCATCAACTTATAGACCTGTTCGTCAATGAAACACATGAAGTTCACTTTTCCTGCCGGCATTTCAGGCCGTTCACAGTATGATTGTCACATTCCGGGGAACTCCCTGGCGTAGTCTGACATCGACCGTCTGATTACCTCCTGTGCCTCGGCAGTGTCATAAATATCTGCAATTGTGACCCTTCTCTTCTCTCCCGGCAGATCCTTGTAGGTAAGGAAATAGTGCTTCAGCCTCTCGATGGCTATCTGCGGGCAGTCCATGATATCAGCATACTCCCCGTACACTGCATCGTTATACAGAACGGCGATGATTTTATCATCGGCCTCGTTGCCGTCAATCATCCTGAATCCGCCTATGGGCCTCGCCAGCACGAGTATGTCACCGTGGGTAATGTCCTTCTCCGTCAGGATACAGATATCCATGGCATCCCCGTCACCCTTTATGCCGGCCAGACCCGTCTTTTCCATGGTCCGGTCAGCGACATCGGCACCGGTGAGAGTCCTGGGAATAAACCCGTACAGGGCCGGAACTACATTAGAATAGCGTTGCGGTCTGTCAAGCCTCAGGTATCCTGAAATCTTATCCATCTCATACTTGACTGTGTCGGTGGGCACCATCTCAACATATGTCATCACGATTTCGGGGGCTTTGTTCCCGATATCGATCCCGTGCCAGGGGTGCGATCTGTACCGGCAGCAGGCGGCATCTTTCTTTTTGCTCATTTTGGTTTCAGGGTTAGTCAGGGTATCAGTTATTGAATACCAAGGTAAGTTCCGATAATTTCCTGGTCGGTATCATCAAGCAGCGGCAGGCTTGGGAGTCTGAACAGGTCAGCGCCTGCCATTCCGGTCACGTTCCGTTCGGATGTGCGGATAAAACTGTATCCATGGCGCCGGGCCCCTGCAATGATGTCCTCATCACCTGCTCCGTCGCCGTAAGGCAGGGCGAGGGCTTCGACAATGCCATAGATATGCCTGTCAATAAGCACCTTTGAACCACCGAGCTCCTCGTCAAGGTACGCCTGGAAGGCTTCACCACCGCCGAGTGCTGACTTCATATTATAAAGGTATTGGTGTGACATGGTATGCGATCCGAAGGTGAATGGCCTGACCCCTCCGTCGAAGGTGTAACTGCTCAAACGCTCCACTTCGTCCCAGTCGAGGAAGGAGTCCATCCCGATCTTCGAGGCCCAGAGAAAGAAGGTCGCCTTCATCCTGTATCTCTTCAGCAGCGGGGCTGCCAGAGTGTACCATGAGTGGTCCCCGTCATCAAAAGTGATCAGAGCAGCATGCGTGGTGAGTTCCTGCTCTCCTGAGATAACTGCTGCCAGATCATTGAAATCTATCACCCTGATATTGTTTTCCTGAAGGTAAAGGAGGTCCTTTTCGAACTCTTCAGCGCTGCGCTCATAAAGGTTGCCGGCGTCACCCTCTGTGATCCGGTGATACATGAGTATCACCACACGCGGATTATCGACCGGCTCTGGATCAGGCAGCCTGGTGCATGCCGCCACCACTAGGGCCACAATGAGAAACGCCCTGACAGTCTTCTGCATATATAACTGGTATGAATTCAACTTTTTTGTTCTCGTGGAAATATCATTCTCATTATCAAACGGGAGAATGACTCTTTTCGTACCCGGGCCTTCAGGCTATCCTCTTTCGTTTGCCAGCTTCCGCATTCCCTCGATCTCATCGCGCAGCCTGGCAGCCTCAATGAAGTCGAGCGCTGCAGCAGCCTTCTCCATAGCCTTGCGGGTTTTGTCAATCGCCTTTTCAAGCTGCTCCCGTGACATGTACTTTACAACGGGGTCAGCTGCCACATCAACCTTAACGGGACCGGTATAGGCATGCAGCTCCACACCCTTGTGGCTCAGCCCCTTTAACATGGTCCCGCTCTTCTTCACCACCTGCTGCGGGGTTATTCCCATTTCAGAATTATACTTAAGCTGTCGGGCCTGCCTTCTTTTCGTCTCATTGATAGTCTCCTGCATTGATCCGGTAATCCTGTCAGCATACATCACCACCAGTCCGTTGATATTCCTTGCCGCCCTGCCTGCCGTCTGTGTCAGCGCCCTTCCTGACCTGAGAAAACCCTCCTTGTCAGCATCGAGTATTGCCACCAGTGACACTTCAGGAAGGTCAAGCCCTTCGCGGAGAAGGTTCACACCCACAAGCACATCGAACACACCCGATCTGAGCCCCTCCAGAATCTCCACTCTCTCAATGGTCTCAACATCTGAATGGATGTATCTCGATTTGATGTCGAACCTGGCGAGGTAGTTATTGAGCTCCTCCGCCATCCTTTTTGTCATGGTAGTAACCAGAACTCTCTCATTCCTGGCAGAGCGTTTTCTGATCTCCTCCATGAGATCGTCCACCTGGTTGCGGCTGGGCCGCACTTCCACCGGCGGATCAAGGAGCCCTGTAGGCCTGATCACCTGGTCAACGAATACCCCTTCGCTCTTTTCCATCTCGTATTCAGCCGGTGTGGCGCTCATGTATATCGTCTGACCAGTAAGCGCTTCGAACTCCTCCAGCCTCAGCGGCCTGTTGTCCAATGCAGACGGGAGGCGGAAGCCATATTCCACCAGGGTCTGCTTGCGCGAGTGGTCACCTCCGTACATCGCCCTTATCTGGGGAACGGTAACATGACTTTCGTCTATGACCGTGATGAAATCCTTGGGGAAACAATCAAGGAGGCAGAAAGGTCGTGTTCCGGGCGCCCTGCCGTCAAAATATCTTGAATAGTTCTCAATACCGCTGCAGTAGCCCAGTTCCTTGATCATCTCAAGGTCATACTGCACCCTCTGTTCAATCCTTTTGGCTTCCTCCGGCCGACCGGTGTCCCGAAAGTGCCTGGCCTGCAGCACCATGTCATCCTGGATCAGCGAGACAGCCGTGTTGATCCGGTCCCTGGTGGTGACAAAAAGATTCGCCGGATAGATCACATACTCATCCAGGTCATCACGGTGCTGACCGGAAAGCGGATCGAAGGTGGATACCTCTTCTATCTCGTCTCCAAAAAAGACGATGCGCAGGGCGAGGTCGGCATAAGCCGGGAAAACATCTACAGTATCACCCCTGACCCTGAATGTGCCGTGGCTGAATTCCAGTTCATTGCGTGCATACAGGCTGTCAACAAGCCTGCGAAGCAGCAACGTGCGGCTGATCTTCGCCCCCCTGATCACATGAACGGTATTGGAACGGAAATCATCCGGATTGCCAATGCCGTAGATGCAGGAGACAGAAGAGACCACAATGACATCACGCCTGCCGGAGAGAAGTGATGAGGTGGCGCTGAGCCGGAGCTTTTCTATTTCATCATTGATGGAAAGATCCTTCTCTATATAGGTATCAGTTACCGGGAGATAAGCCTCCGGTTGATAGTAATCATAGTATGACACAAAGTATTCCACAGCGTTTTCGGGGAAGAACTCCCTGAATTCCCCGTACAGCTGGGCTGCGAGTGTCTTGTTGTGACTCAGCACCAGCACCGGCCGGTTGAGCTGAGCAATGACATTGGCAATGGTAAAGGTCTTTCCTGATCCCGTCACCCCCAACAGTGTCTGATAAGGCACTCCCTGAATCAGTCCCCCGGCCAGCTGCCGTATAGCCTCCGGCTGGTCGCCTGCGGGTGTATAATCTGATGTAAGCCTGAACTCCATGATTTGCCGGTAGGGCAAAAATAACAAAATAGAGAGGCATGGCACAAACATTACCATGCTATTTATTAGGTGGCAGTTCAGGCATGCTGTTAACTCCTTTTTTTTATTTTTGTATTGTCATACATATTCAGCCGATGTGTCACCCGTGTCGCACTTTGGTGTTTTTATTCACCAGCCTCCTTCTTGCCGGTCCTGGCACTGATGCCAGCTGCCAGGGATATGTACTGACGCATTACAACTCCAGGAACGGCATCGGCCATGACAATGTCAGGACAATCGCAACAGACAGCAGCGGCTTTATCTGGCTTGCAACGTGGGACGGCCTTACAAGATATGACGGAACTGACTTTGTCAGCTATTTCCATGATCCGGCTGACACTGCCACAATTCCATACTTTTCTGTCAGCCAGGTTTCCATTGACAAAGAGGATAACCTCTGGATTTCCACTGACAACGGGCAACTGTCTCTTTTCAACCGAACCACCGAGAAATTCAGCCGGGTAAGGAGTCTTGGAGGTTACCCTGTCAGTGATCTTACCTGCTTCAATCCGGGCCCGGACGGATTTATGTGGTTTATTCTCGGCAAGGGGGTGCTGAAGTACAATCCCTTATCTAAGGAGACTCTGTTTTTCCCCTGGAGAAAAAATCCCGGGGACTCCCTTCAACTGGTTTTCGGCAGCACACGCCTGCTGTTCGACGAAAACAAAGAGCCCTGGCTTACCAGGAACGATGTTCTGAAACTTAACCTGGTTACAGACCAGGCTGCCGGTGACCGGTATGCTGCCATAAATTCCTTCATCCCGATAGAGAGACTGCCCGGAAGGATCGGTACTTTTTTCGATGAGGTCGGCTATGCAAAGATTGTACATGACACACCCGGTAACCTTTGGCTTGCATCCATGACCGGTCTGTTCCGTTATGACCACGCCCGGAACCGTTTCATAGAATACAGCGGTGATTTCAGAAAAATCAGGTTCGCGGGTGACCAGCCCGTGATCTTTTACAATCACGATACCGGACTTAACATCTCCTTTCCTGACAGGGACACATTGTTTACAATACCGCGTGAAACCTGCGGCCTACCCACAACCTGCCTTATGACTGATCCCGGGCTGCTCTGGTTCTCACATTCATGGCAGGGCGGCACATCGGCAGGAGTGGTCAAGGCAGTGTTCACTCCTCATGAATTCAGATTTATAAATCCCTTCCGGGAGAAGTCCGGCGAACTAAACGTATTCGGCCTTGCAAAAGACGAACAGGGTGCCCTGTGGATTGCCGCAAGGGACAGGAACTACACCATTCGAATAGACAGCGCAGGTGTGCCTGAACGAAAGTTCTTACTGAATGACAGGGAGATAACCGAACTCTGGCATCCCAGGTCATTCCTTCCTGATACCGGCTCAATGTGGATCGGATACTTCTTCAAAAGACTGGTTCATTATGACCTCGCAACCGGAAAGCCAGAGTACCACTATCCGGGCAAGAGCATCCACACCACCTGCTATGATGACCAGGGAAGGATCCTGTTTGCTGACGACGGAATAATGAGGTATGATCCGGTCACCCGGACAACGGAACAACTGCTTGCCACTGGCGATACCATGTACATCTTCACCTTCCATCGCCGCGGCGACACCCTCTGGGCCGGTTGCAGCCACAGTTACCTTCTGAGATACAACCTGAGCACCGGAGAGCATTCCCCGGTGAAAATCCTGGAAGGAATGACCAACGTGGAAGATATTTGTGACGGCGATGACGGAACACTATGGATTGCCACCCTGGGTACAGGGGTATGCCACTATAACCCGTACACCGGGGAGAAACTGTTCTATACAACCGCTGCCGGCCTGTCCAACAACACAACGTACTGTATATTGAGGGACCGCAACGGGAATATCTGGGTTTCAACCAACGACGGATTGTCGGTAATCAATCCGGTAACGGGGCTCATAAGGTCATTCGGTGAAAATGACGGCCTTATGATTCATGAATTCAATTCAGATGCCTCATGGGTAAATGAGGATGGCACATTCATACTCGGAGGCGTCGGGGGAGCGGTTGAATTTGATCCTGCTGAAGTGCTCAGTGAACCAAAGGGAATGCCAAAACAACAGATAATCATCACCGAGCTGGAAGTGTCGGCACTGAAACGCGTACTCGACGAGCCTGTATACATGACTGATACAGTGGTTCTTCGTAAAGGTGATGACAACTTTCACCTCTCATTTGTGGTACCCGAATACCGTAACCCGGATATGACCAGGTTCAGGTACAGGCTTGGCGGCGATGAGGCTAACTGGTACTATACTGACCACAATGACAGAAACATAAATTTCTCAAATCTCTCCCCGGGATGGTATGATCTGCATATTGAAGCTACTGATATCAACGGTTCATGGAGCAACAGCAGACTGCTGACTATCCGGGTAAAACCCTACTTCTACCAGACCATTCTCTTCAAGATAACACTGCCGCTGTTTCTACTGACGCTTTTCTCCTTTATTGCCTGGTCTGTTCTCAAACAGATGAATCAGAGGGAACGTCAGAAAAGGGACATGCTGCGCCAGCAGGCCCTCCGTGCACAGATGAATCCCCATTTTATCTTCAACGCACTTAACTCTATCAATTACTTCATCTCAAATAATGACCGGTTGTCAGCCAACAGGTACATTTCCGACTTTTCCAAACATATCCGGACAGTCCTCAACAACATGAACGAAGACTTCGTCAGGCTTAGTGTGGAGATTGATGCCCTGGAAGACTACCTGAAGATTGAACATCTGAGATTCGGAGACAAATTTGACTATGCAATCAAAGTTGATCAGGATGTCAAGGCAGAAAGTTTCAGGATTTCCCCGGGATTGATCCAGCCTTTTGTTGAGAATGCCATATGGCATGGGGTGATGGGACTGAGCGGACGCAAGGGGATGATAACCGTTGCAGTGAAGATGAACGGATCCGGATTGCTGTGCATGGTTGAGGATGACGGTGTTGGCAGGGCACGCTCCGAAGCCATGAAAGACGGAACGCTCCCTAAGAAATCAAGGGGAATTTCACTTGCCACAGAGAGGATGAAGATCATTAACAACCTTCTCCTGACCAATTACCGGATCACCATTTCCGATCTGTACCCTGACCGTACGGAAACCGGTACCAGGGTTGAGATTGAGCTTCCCCTTGCACCATAATCCTGAATCAGCGATATGTAACTGACCAATCCCAATTCTGACTCCACTGATATGATACGGGCTGTAATTATTGACGACGAAAAACTGGCAAGAGACGTAATATCCAACTACCTTCAGGATTATTGTCCCGAAGTGGAGGTTGTGGCAATGGCATCCTCCGTGAAGACTGCCTTGACTGCCATTCAGAAGACAACACCGGACCTCGTCTTCCTGGACATTGAGATGCCTGACGGAACAGGTTTTGATCTCCTGAATATGTTCGAGAAGATTGAATTCAAGATTATTTTTGTCACAGCCTACTCGGAGTATGCAATTAAAGCATTCAGGTTCAGCGCGCTGGACTATCTTCTGAAACCGGTAAAAATTGATGAGCTGATTGACGCCGTGGCCAGGGTCAGGTCAGCTGCCACCCCGGGTATAAGTTCCGAGATCATCAGCTCACTGCTTGAAAATCTCCGGAGCAACTCACCAAGACAGTCAACCCTGATCATTCCAAATATAAAAGGCTTTGAGGTGCTCAGGGTTGCAGATATCATCATGTGCCAGGCTGACGGCTACTGTACCAATTTTCTTCTTTCAGGAAACAGGAAGGTTGTAAGCTCACGGAATCTGAAACATTTTGATGGTTTGCTTGAGGATCAGAGTTTCCTCAGGGTACACCACTCATATCTGATTAACTTAGAACATGTTACCGGGTACACCCGTCAGGGTGAAATAATTCTGTCGGAGGGACTGAAGGCATTCCTGGGAGATTCATACAAGAACGAATTCGTCAGAAGGTTCACCGGAAAATAGGATTCTGTTGGATCTCCCGGGCGTTCTATTGCCCCAACCTCAGGTTCTGTAAGTTGAAGCCATTCGGTGATAACACCTGATCATCATTTGAGTTATTTTTACCGACAGATATGGCAGTTTCTGTCTCTCAATAACGCCATATCTGTATGAAGCAGTTCTTCCCCCCAGATCCGCAAGCAATGCGGACACAAAATGAGCCCGATTCGCCGGGCTCATTTCTTTTACAATACAATATCCGAAAACCTTCAGGCCAGGCAGTATAAATGAAAAAAGAGATGCTGATACATCTCTTTTTCCTGTTTACCTATCCCTGAGAATACTAACCCAGGTATCCCTTCAGGAGTTTGCTGCGGGATGTGTGTCGCAGCCTGCGAATTGCCTTCTCCTTTATCTGTCTCACCCTTTCACGGGTTAGGCCGAACTTCTCCCCTATCTCTTCAAGAGTCATCTCCTGGCAGGCAATGCCAAAGAAATAACGTATTATATCCCTCTCCCGCTCGGTGAGCGTTGCCAGTGCACGGTCAATCTCCTTTGAGAGAGACTCGTCTATCAGCATCTTGTCCGCAATCGGCGAATCAACGTTGGTGAGCACATCCAGAAGGCTGTTGTCCTCACCTTCCACAAACGGGGCATCAACTGATACATGACGACCTGAAACCTTGAGAGTGTCAGTGACTTTCTCCTTCGGCAGGTCAAGCACCTCGGCAAGCTCTTCAGGGGAAGGAATACGCTCATTCTCCTGCTCAAACCTTGCAAATGCCTTATTGATCTTATTCAGCGAACCAACCTGATTTAGCGGAAGACGAACTATCCTTGACTGCTCTGCGAGAGCCTGAAGGATTGATTGCCTGATCCACCAGACGGCATATGATATAAATTTGAAACCCCTGGTTTCATCAAATTTTTCTGCAGCCTTGATAAGGCCGAGGTTACCCTCATTAATGAGGTCTGGAAGGCTAAGCCCTTGATTCTGATACTGTTTGGCCACTGAGACAACAAAGCGGAGATTGGCTTTGGTAAGCTTCTCCAGCGCTGCCCTGTCACCCTTCTTGATCCGTTGTGCTAACTCTACCTCTTCCTCAACCGATATCAACTCTTCTTTACCAATCTCCTGCAGATACTTGTCCAACGACGCACTTTCACGGTTGGTAATGGATTTGGTAATTTTAAGTTGTCTCATTCTCTATACCCCTTCGAAAAAATTTTCGCAAAGTTACTGCTAATTAAGTTACTAAACAAATATATATTCAACCACTCCGCATGCGGTTCGTCTCTCCCGGCAAACCGCTGATCTTCTGATTTTTATAACTTACTCTCATTCTTACCTCCTGGTCTGGTACTTGAAGTATGTTCCATCCGGTGTAAAGCCTTCGACTGAGGTCAGACTCTTTTCGTCACCGGTTGCCTTGCGGACATCCGAACCGCTGTTCACTTTTACTCCGTTCACGTCAATTATGACCGTTCCCTTCGAAAGGCCAAGATCGCGGAACCGGCCGTCCGAAATTGAGGTGATCTTTACACCGCCTGATATTTTAAACTGACTTTTCTCGCCTGCAGTGACCGGCGTGAATGTAGCGCCGAACACTGATGAGGACTGTGCCCCGGGAGCTACAACGCCCGTTCCGCCCTCAATATTGCGGAGAACCACATTCTTTTTATCCTGTCTCCCCTTCCTCAGGTAGGTCACCTCCAGCCTGTCACCCGGCCTGTAACGGCTCACTTTCTCCTGAAGATCCGCCGTGGTTTCAACCGGTTCACCGTTGATTGCGATGATCACATCCTTTTCTGCCAGACCCGCTGCCTTCGCAGCACCGTCATCGGTCACCCCGGTCAGATAAACACCCTTTATCTCCTTCAGGTTTTCCTCTTTGGCCAGCTCATCAGTGACATCGGTGATATTCACACCCATCAGACCTCGCTGCACCTCACCGAACTGCCTTA
>Ga0209098_1000857_pt1 | contig 31531 bp, 27 predicted proteins | sample AD_JPNHW1_MetaG_FD_184429 | JGI IMG/M metagenome (GOLD analysis project Ga0209098, IMG submission 184429) | Active sludge microbial communities of municipal wastewater-treating anaerobic digesters from Japan - AD_JPNHW1_MetaG (SPAdes) (version 2) | ecosystem: Engineered > Bioreactor > Anaerobic...
GACGGATTGATCGAGTTCATCGCGGAGGGAGATATCAAGAATACGGGAACGCTGCAGGCGAAACGCGGTTCGATCGAGATCGATGCCACAGGGGATGTGGAGACGATGGGTGTGTTACGGGCAAAAACGCTCACCGAGTCGGCGGCTTCGTTCCGGATCGGCGGGGTTTATAGCGTGGCGAGTTCAACGCATGACAACCTGGATCACGCGATCACATTCTCTGCGAGCACGACCCTTGACGGGGATGAGGACGGTACGGGGGTGGACGGGATTATCAGCGATACCAGCGACACCGAGAACATCATCATTGACGCGGGTGTGGCGCTGACGCTTGCCAGTGACTTTACGTTTATTGCGGACAGTGACGGGAACGGGACGGGGTCCTTTCAAATGGCGCAGACGGCGGAGATCGCCGGAGGCGGGCACAATTTAACGCTCAAGGCCAGTGGTTCTTCTACGATCGGGAAGGTGACAGGCGTGAAAGATCTTGCCCTGTACTCCCAGAACGGGAGCGCGACCTATCAAGTGAGGAACTCAGTGACTTTGAGCGGCGATCTGACGGTGAACACGAACGTCACGCTGACGGGGGGGTACAGCGTGACGGTCGGGGGCGGGGATGTGACGGGAGACGGCACGATCAACATGACGGGCGGAACGTTCACCGTGATCGGGAACGGCACGTTCGGCGGTTCCAAGGACTGGACGTTCTGGGAGCTCTATTTCGGGGACGGGACGACGGAAGGCGCCACCTCAAAGACCGGGTCGAACAAAATCACGGCGCTCACCGAACTCAAGATCCAGCTCAAGCACACTCTTAAAGCCGGTTCTTCGAATTGGGATCTTTCCTGGGGCGGTGGATATCTTACGGAAGTGATACAAATCGCCGGAGGCGGTAGCCACACGCTTGCTCTTCTGGCTAATGGTACGGTGATGAGCTGGGGGTTCAATGGTGACGGGCAATTGGGAGATGGAACCTCGATTGAGCGGTTACTTCCCGTCTTGGTCTCTGGTCTTTCGGGTGTTACTGCGGTCGCGGCAGGGATTAGTCACTCGTTGGCTTTACTTTCGAACGGAACGGTAAAGAGTTGGGGACGTAATAATAAAGGGCAATTGGGCAATGGTACGACAAACAGCCGCAACATAGCAGATACGATCCCTGGTCTTTTCAATGTGACCGCGATCGCTGCGGGGGAAACACATTCTCTAGCCTTACTGTCGAACGGAACGGTGAAAAGCTGGGGATATAACGGATATGGTCAGCTTGGGGACGGTACTTTTCAGGATCGTTGGTCTCCTGTGCAGGTTTCCGGCCTGACCGGTGCTACAGCGATCGCTGCCGGATATTCGCATTCACTGGCCTTGGTCAATAATAACACGCCGCTGGATTTTTCTGACGATTCTGTTTTTAGTTGGGGTGCGGGATATCACGGGGACGGAACCAATGAGAATCGCGCTGTCGCTAAAGTGGTTCCCGGACTTTTAGGTGTCCGGGCCGTTTCGGGAGGCTATGGTTGTTCACTAGCTCTGATGTGGGATGGAACGGTTAAGAGTTGGGGTAAGGATGTGTTCAGTTACGAACCCGCAAATTTGACTCCCGTCGCAGTCGCCGGTCTTGCCAATGTTATTTCAATCTCTGCTGGGATCCAAGGGAGCCTTGCGCTTCTTTCGAATGGAACGGTGAGGGCTTGGGACGGCGGGGGAACTGCATCGACAGAACCGGTTTCAGGACTTTCAAATGTTACGGCGATTTCGGCGGGGAATGCCTTTTCATTGGCGCTTTCATCGGATGGTTCGGTGCTGGGATGGGGAAGGAATTGGTATGGGCAATTAGGGACTGGTTCTCTAGGGTATGGAGCATTATCCCATGTACTTGCTCCCTTTACTGAAACGGTGGCATTGACGGACATCTCAAAGATCGTTGCCAGTGACTGGTACAATCTTGCGTTAAAGAGCGATGGTTCTTACGTTTACGCTTGGGGGAGTAATTCCTCCGGCCAGTTAGGGGATGGGACGACGGCGTATGCTCTTACTCCTGTCAGAGTTTTGAATGAAGATGCCAGCGGCTATCTTTCAGATGTTGTTGATATCAGTGCCGGTTTTGCATCGTCTTATGCCCTTCTTGCAGATGGGACTGTCAGAAGTTGGGGACAAAATAATTGCGGGCAACTCGGAGATGGAACGACAAACACTCGTCTGCTTCCCGTGGCTGTTTCGGGCCTTTCCGGAGTGATTGCAATCGCGGCGGGCGATTCGCATGTGTTGGCTCTTCTTGAAAATGGAACAGTGAAAAGTTGGGGATACAATGGCGGTGGGCAGCTCGGGGATGGGAGCCAGAATTATCGCCTGTTGCCTGATATTGTGCCAGGTCTGTCCGGCGTAACAGCGATCGCTGCACACGATCTTCGATCCCTTGCTCTGTTGACTGACAAGACGGTTCGGAAGTGGGGGTGGACAACGGGTGATATTATGGAAGGGAATTTGTCTTATAACTTGAACCCTATAGCGGTGAACGGTCTTTCGGACGTGACGGCGATCGCTATCGGATATGCCCTGCTTGAGGATGGAACCATCATGACTTTTGAGGCGGGAGACGCGGCGGCCGTTGCGATTGATTACGTGCCTGATGTTATTCTGATGAAAGCAGGGGGGACTTCTCTTTCACTTGTTTCAAGCGAGACGGTGAACAATTTGGGTTTGAAAAATGTTAGTTCGATCTCGAACGGGCAGATCCATTCCCTGGCACTTCTGGCCGATGGAACGATAAAAAGTTGGGGCAATAACGTTCTCGGGCAATTAGGCAATGGCTCAACCGAGAGCTCTGCCAGTCCGGTTAATGTCTCCATTCTTTCTGTCAGCCCGTTTATTGTAGAGGGGAGTTTCGACGCCGAGTATTCGACAGTTCTTTACAACAGCAGCTATGGCTTACGGCAACTGATCGTCACTAAGATCGCGGATGTTCAATATAACAAGCTCGTTTTAAGATTTAACCTTGAGGATTATGTTTTGGAAAAAGGAACAAAACCTCCTACGCTCGACGAGCTTGATGAAATGGCGCAAAAAGTAACGGTCCTAAAAGAGAAGCAGAAGCCGAATGTTGATGTGAAGGAAGCCCAGAAAGAATTTGAGGAGGAAATGAAGCGGCGGGAAGAGGAGTGGAAAAGGCACGAGAATGGTACGTCGCCGTACGGCCCGAGACCGGCCTGGCTGGATCCGAGAATTCCGAGTGATATTTATCTGAATCCTCCGAACCTCAATCAGTTGGTAGCGAACGTAAGGGTCAGTGAGGGACAAGTGTTCGTGCTGGACCGGAGCGGTGATATGTCGTTTTTGGGGCAGGGGGAATCGGTGCGTGTGAATTTTCGTAGGCCTGTGCCGAATCCCGCGGAAGACATGGGGAAGGCGGGTCAGTTTGTGAGGAAGAATTCATCGTTTGAGGCGAGACCCGAGAATTTTGAAATCCACCGGGCCGAATTGAAAGATCCTGGCCGCGACGTGTTCGTGAAAAGCCCCGGAGGGCAGTGGCGGCCCGCGGTGGCAGGGGATATTCTGATGCCCGGAGATGAGTTGAAGACGATCTCCGGTTCTACGGTGAAGGTTTTGTTGCAGGGGGGAGCGGTCGGTCAGGTGGAGGTTTCGGAGGGTAGTTTTCTCCGTATCACGAAGGCGGGTACCGATGTAGCGACCGGGGACAAGACAACGCTTCTGGACCTGGCGATGGGGAAAGTTCTGGTACACGCGGAAAAACTCAAAGGGGATTCAAAATTCGAGGTTCGCACCCCGACGGCCTTGACCGGGGTCCGCGGTACCACATTTACCGTAGAGGTGAATGAGCGGGAAATCGGCGCCTAGCACTAGGTCCCATGCTTGGTTTTCAGTCAGCTGAAGTCTAGTGTCTGAAATGCCGATATCTTGCGCATGGATACATTGACCGCGCCCCCAGAACAACCGAAGGACAAAAACCGGTTTCTATTCGATTCCTTCATGGATTATCTCTCCGTCGAAAAGGGGCTCGCCCAAAATACTCTTGATGCCTACCGCCGGGATCTTAGCCGCTATGATGGATTTCTCCGCAAGGAAAAAGTATCCGATTGGCAAAAGGTGACCCGGGCCCATATTCTAAAATTTATGAGTGCGGAAGGGCGCCGTGGTCTCGAATCCGCATCGATCGCGCGCGGGCTTGTTTCCATCAAATTGTTCCACCGGTTTTTGACCAAGGAACGCCACGTGGCAGGGGACGTCACGAGTGTTCTTGAGTCTCCGAAGCTCTGGAAGAAACTGCCGCAATTCCTTACGATGCAGGAAATGGAATCCATTCTCAAAATGCCGAGTCCGAAGGACGCGCTCGGAATCCGGGATCTGGCTCTTCTCGAATGTTTGTATGCCACCGGGATGCGGGTTTCAGAGATCATCAACCTGACGGTGGAAAATGTTTATCTGGAAAACAACTTCATTAAATGTCGTGGAAAAGGGGACAAGGAACGTATCGTTCCGCTCGGAAGCCTTGCCGTGACGGCCTGCCGGACGTATCTTGATCGCGTGCGTTCCAAACTCAAAACCAAAGACAACAGTTTTTTCCTCGGGCGGAGGGGGAAAGGGCTAACGCGGCAGTATGTCTGGAAGATGATTAAGAAGTACGCGCGGTTGGCCGGGATCACTAAAGAGATCACTCCGCACACGTTTCGCCATTCCTTTGCGACCCATTTGCTTGAGCGCGGTGCGGACCTCCGGGTTGTGCAGGAGCTTTTGGGGCATTCGGATATTTCCACCACCCAGATTTACACCCACGTTTCAGGAAACCGCCTCAAATCGGTACACGCGAAATTTCATCCAAGAGGATAATGCCCGCAGTTATCCTTGAGGGCTGATCGTTGTCGGCAAATCCGGCCGCCCCCGAGGGAAAGTCCGGAGGATGAGGGACCTAGTCGCAAGAGTAATTTTACACCGGATGGTGAGCTTCGAACCTCGCACTATATATAGCGTTTCCCGTTTTACGTTCCCCTGAGTTATGGTATACTCCACGCCCGAGGAGAAAAACCTTATGAAAAAAACGATCGCAGGTTTGGTGTTCGTATTGTTGTTCGCGCTGGTTCTTGCCCCGCAGGTATTTGCCGAAGACGATGAACCCGATATGGGCACGGCTTCTGTCCCTGCAACTGATACGGGCATGCCGGCTGCTGTTACGCAAACTGCTGCTGCGCCGGATGCTGACGCCCAGGACAATCTTGTGCCGGAAGCGGGTGCGCCGGCTGTGAACGAGGCCAATTATTCCGATCTTGAAAAAGATCTGAAGCAGAATCAGACGGAAGATTACAAAATGCGCCTCCGGAATGCCGAGCAGGAGATCCGGTTTCTGTCGCAACGCGTTAGCATGCTTGAGCGTTCGATGTCGGACCTTCGCAATCAGGTGGAAGATAAAAGCTCTCCTTTTTAGGGAGTGTTTTTGGCGGAATCTTACAAGCCGTTCAATTGACAGTTTTTGGGTGCGTTAGTATACTGAGCCCGTTCTTTTGACCGTTGTTCCCGCCGTGGTTCATTTCGATAAGCAATAGATCGATCGCAGCCGCCGTTTTTTTGGGAAGCGTCTGTTTTTGGTGCGTTTGTCATGGCGCTATCGTCTAGCCTGATCTAGGACGCTGCCCTCTCAAGGCAGAAACACGGGTTTAAATCCCGTTAGCGCTACCAGTTTGAGTGGAAGTGAAGGGAACGGGTTTTTTTAGATCCTTAACTTTTGATTGAGGTGGAAGATGATCCCGCGATATACCCGGCCGGAAATGGCCAAGATCTGGACTGAAGAGAACAAGCTTCAAAAATGGCTCGAAGTCGAGCTTGCCGCGCTTGACGGGCTTGCACACTACGGGTATATCCCCAAAGACGTTCCCTCGAAGGTTCGGCCCAAGGCCGCTTTTGATATCGAACGCGTTAAAGAGATCGAAAAGATCACCAATCACGATGTGATAGCGTTTCTCACCAATGTCGCCGAACATGTCGGTCCCGTCGGCCGTTATGTCCATTTCGGATTGACCTCTTCGGATATCTTGGATACGGGGCTCGCCCTCCAGATCATGGAAGCGTCGGACATTCTGATCCGTGAGACAAAAAAACTCATTGAGATCCTCGGTCGAAAAGCCAAAGAACATGCCAAAACCCTGATGGTCGGTCGGTCCCATGGGGTTCATGCCGAGCCGGTGACATTTGGCCTCAAAATGGCGCTTTTTTATGCCGAATTCCAGCGCAACCTCCAGCGTCTCGAAGCTGCCAAGGAAAACCTCCGTTACGGGAAGATCTCCGGGGCGGTCGGCACTTTTGCGAACGTTGATCCTAAAGTCGAGGAATTTGTCTGTAAGAAGCTCGGCCTGAATCCCGCGCCGGTTTCCACCCAGGTCATTCAGCGCGACCGCCATGCGGAATTCCTCGGGACGCTTGCCGTGGTCGGAGGATCGCTCGAAAAATTGGCTACCGAGATTCGCGGTCTCCAAAAGACCGAATGCTATGAAGTGCAGGAGTTTTTTTCCAAGGGGCAGAAGGGGTCTTCCGCCATGCCGCACAAACGAAATCCGATTACCTGCGAGCGCGTTGCGGGACTCGCGCGCATCCTGAGAGGGAACGCGCTGGCCGGGTTTGAGAACATCGCACTTTGGCATGAGCGGGACATTACGCATTCTTCGGTGGAACGGGTGATCTTTCCGGACAGTACGATTCTTTTGGATTACATGCTCGGTCTCATGGAGAACGTGATTGAGAATCTTGTCGTGAACAAGGAACGCATGTTGAAGAACATGGAAGCAAGCCGAGGCATGGTTTTTTCACAGGGGCTTTTGCTGAAGCTGGTTGAGAAGGGGCTGACGCGTGAGGAGGCCTACAAACTTGTGCAGGACGCGGCCAAAAAGATCTGGGAAGATGAGACCGTCACGCTCGAGAAGGCGGTGTTGACGGACAAAAAGATCCTGAAAGTGCTGACGGCCAAGGAAGCGCGTGAGGCATTCAGCTATGAAAAACATCTGAAGAACGTACCCGTCATTCTGAAGCGCGTCGGTGTTCTGAAATAGAAGAAAAAAGGGGAGCTCCCATGACAAGCGATCTCAAAAAGAATGAAGCGATCCTTGAAACGAATCTTCCGCTGACCCGCGTTGCCGTCGGCAAAGTTCGCGATATTTACGGCATCGGAAGCGACAAGCTTTTAATCGTGACAACGGACCGGTTAAGCGCTTTTGACGTGGTGATGCCCAACCCGATCCCTCTGAAAGGGAAGGTTCTCAATCAGATCACTGTTTTCTGGCAGAATTTCTTCCGGGATGTTATTCCGCAGCACATGATTGCCACGGATGTGAAGGAAATGGGGCTTCCTCCGGAAGTGGTCATGAACTTCAACCATGAGATCGAGGGCCGCTCGATGCTCGTTAAGAGGGCTCAGCCGCTTGAGATCGAGTGCGTGGTACGCGGTTACATTACCGGTTCGGGGTGGAAAGATTATCTCAGGACCGGAAAAGTTTGCGGGCACACACTGCCGCTCGGAATGAAACAATGTCAGAAGTTCCCGGAGCCGCTTTTTACGCCCTCTACGAAGGCCAAGTCCGGTCACGACGTCAATATCGATTTCGGAGAAGCCATTCGAATCGTCGGTAAGGATATCGCCCAGCAGGCCAAGGACCTTTCGATCCTTCTTTATAAGAAAGGGCAGGAATACGCGGCTTCCCACGGGATCATTATCGCGGATACGAAATTCGAGTTCGGCGTTTACGACGGGAAGCTGATCTTGATCGACGAGATTCTGACGCCCGACAGTTCGCGTTTCTGGCCGGCGGACAAATATGAGGTGGGGCATGACCAGCCGAGCTTCGACAAACAGATCGTCCGCAACTATCTTGAGACCCTCAACTGGGATAAGCGGCCGCCAGGACCGGAGCTTCCCGCGGACATTATCATGAAAACGACCGCCGCTTATTGCGAGATCTATCAACGCCTGACAGGCAAAGACATTCGAAAGGTTTAACCCGATGAAATTCAAAGCACGTGTTCATACCAGTTTAAAGAAATCAGTCCTCGACCCGCAGGGGCAGACGACGCTCCATGCGCTGGAGACCATGGGCTTCAAAGAGGCCAGGTCGATTAGGATCGGTAAGTATTTTGAACTGGTGCTTGAAGCGGCGGATCGCAAGAAGGCGGAAGAAAGTCTTCACGCCATGTGTGACAAGCTGCTTCATAATCCGGTGATTGAAGAATATTCGTTTGAAATCCAGGAAATGCCTTTATAAATAACAAAAGAACGAACGCGGGACGAAGAATGCCGAACGCTTTTGGTTCCGCGTCTGCCGTTTCCCGATTCCTGAGGTTCTAGAATTATGAAAGCTGCGGTCATAGTGTTTCCCGGTTCTAATTGTGATACGGATTGTTTTCACGCGCTCCGCGATGTGATGAAAGTGCCAGTCGAGTTTGTCTGGCATAAAGAGCGGAATTTTCCGAAAGTTGATCTTGTCGTGATCCCCGGAGGCTTCAGTTACGGGGACTATCTCCGAACCGGCGCGATCGCGCGTTTTTCTCCGGTGATGGATGCCGTGACGAAGCATGCGGCCGGAGGGCGGTCGGTGGTCGGGATCTGCAACGGATTCCAGATTCTTCTTGAGGCCGGGCTTTTGCCGGGAGCGATGCTTCGCAACAAGACGCTCCAATTCATTTGCAAACATACCTGGATTCGCACGGAAGAGAATCTTACGATGTTCACGGGAAAAATGGAGCCCGGGGAAGTCCTTTGCGTTCCGATCGCGCACGGAGAAGGCAATTATTATTGTGACGATGACACATTGAAATCTTTGCACGATCACGACCAGGTCGTTTTTCGCTATTGTTCCGAAACGGGAGAAGTCGGGGAGGCGTTCAATCCGAACGGTTCCAAAGACCATATCGCGGGTATCGTGAATGCGAAGAAAAATGTTCTGGGGATGATGCCGCATCCGGAGCGGGCGAGCGAGGATCTTTTAGGTTCTTCCGACGGACGGAAGATATGGGAAAGCCTTCTTAACGTTTTGGGGTAAAAACATATGCCGACATTGAGTTCTGCAACGCCTATTACGCCGGAATTGATCGCTGCGCACGGGATTACGCCGCAGGAATACAAACATATCTGCGAGATCTTGGGCCGCGAGCCCAACATCACCGAGTTGGGAATGTTTAGCGTGATGTGGAGCGAACACTGTTCGTACAAGAATTCCAAGCCGATCCTGAAGCTTTTCAGCAAAATGAACTCCGAGCTTCCGCATCAGGAACATTTGCTGGTTAAGCCCGGCCAGGAGAACGCCGGGATCGTAGACATCGGGGACGGCCTTGCCGTTTGCTTCAAAATTGAAAGCCATAACCATCCTTCCGCCGTCGAGCCGTTTCAGGGTGCCGCCACCGGCGTCGGGGGCATTCTTCGCGATATTTTCACCATGGGAGCGCGGCCGATTCTTTTGATGAACTCGCTTCGTTTCGGCGATCTTGCGCAACCGATTAGCCAGCACCTTTTTCGCGGGGTAGTCGCCGGGATCGCGCACTATGGCAATTGCATGGGCATTCCGACGATCGGGGGCGACATTTATTTTGACGCGTCGTACGAAGGAAATCCTCTTGTGAACGCGATGGCGCTCGGGATCATCAAGAAGAATGAGATCGTCCGTGGCGCAGCGCACGGGATCGGGAATCCTGTTTATTATGTCGGGGCCACGACCGGGCGTGATGGGCTCGGCGGTGCGGCGTTCGCGTCGCGGGAACTGACCGAGGAGAGTCACGAAGATCGTCCTGCGGTCCAGGTGGGCGATCCGTTTATGGAAAAACTTTTGATGGAAGCGTGCCTTGAGCTTCTGCATACCGATGCCTTGGTCGGGATGCAGGATATGGGGGCGGCGGGGCTTACTTGTGCGGGTTGCGAAACCGCTTCGCGGGCCAGTACCGGTGTCGAAATCGATCTGGCTAAAGTTCCGCTGCGTGAGACCGGGATGATCCCGTACGAGATCCTGCTGTCGGAATCGCAGGAGAGGATGCTTGTCATCGTGAAAAAAGGGAAGGAAAAAGAGGTCGAGCGGATCTTTGAGAAATGGGATCTGCACGCGGTCAATATCGGTGAAGTCACTAAGGGGGATAAGTACCGCGTGCTGGAGGCGGGAAAAATAGCGGCGGAAATCCCGGCGAAAGCTCTTGCCGACGACGGGCCGATCTATGTGCGTGAAGAACAGAAGCCCGCTTATCTGAAGGACGCTCAAAAGCTGGATCTTGGCATCGTCAAAGAGCTGAAGGATTTTACCGCCGTTCTCAAAAAAATACTCTCTTATCCCTCGATCGCTTCCAAGGCGTGGGTCTGGGAACAGTACGACCATATGGTCCGTACGGATACGGTTTTTTATCCCGGCCATGATGCCGCGTTGATCCGCGTTAAAGGGACGCAAAAGGGGATCGCGGTTTCGACAGATTGTAACAGCCTTTACGTGTATCTTGATCCGTTCGAAGGCGGGAAGATCGCTGTGGCCGAAGCCGCCCGCAATGTGGTTTGCTCAGGTGCGAAGCCGGTCGGAGTGACGAACTGCCTTAATTTTGGCAATCCCATGAAGCCCGAGATCTTCTGGCAATTCCACCAGGCCGTGGCGGGGATGATCGAATCTTGCAAGGCGCTCGAGGTCCCGGTCACGGGCGGCAATGTTAGCTTTTATAACGAAAGTCCACAGGGCGCGATCTATCCGACGCCCACGATCGGGATGGTCGGCCTTCTCCAAAATATCGAAAAGCGTGTTCCCTCGGCGTTCCAAAACCAGGGGGATGTGATTTTTCTTGCCGGCGAGACTTTCAATGAAATCGGCGGGAGTCATTATCTGATGATCGAACACGGTTTGAAAAAAGGTCTGCCGCCTCGTCTCGATCTCAAACGCGAGCAGGCGCTCCAGCAGTTCATCCTTGCGGCGGCGGATGCCAAAAAACTTTCCTCCTGTCACGATCTGTCGGAGGGGGGGCTTGCGCTCGCTCTTGCCGAGTGCTGTTTGAAGAGCACGGACGATCTGGGTGCGGAGGTCGGGGATCTTTCGGAGGTTCGCGAGGCGCTGAGGGGATTGCGGGAAGATGCGCTTTATTTTGGCGAGAGCCAGTCGCGCGCGGTGATCTCTGTCAAACTTCAATACCGGGACGATGTAAGAAAACTGGCTCAAAAACAGGGGATAGCGTTGTATGAGATCGGTACCGTGAGCGGGGATGCGCTCCTGATGGAGGACCGGGTCCATTTGCCGGTCCGGGAGATGAAACGTTTGTTTGATACCACGATCCCTAACATGATGGAGCGTTCCCTGTGAGCGGCGAGAACCTCAAACACCACTGCGGTATTTTCGGCGTTTACAATAATCCTCAGGCCGCGAGAATCGCGCAACTCGGCCTTTTTGCACTCCAGCACCGAGGCGAAGAGGCGGCAGGCATCTGCACCAGTGACGGTATAAATTTGCATCTGGTCAAAGGGATGGGACATGTCGGGGAGGTCTTTACCGATACTTCTTTTGACAGGCTTCCCGGGAAGAATGCCATCGGTCATGTCCGCTATTCGACCACGGGGTCCTCCGTCCTGATCAATTCGCAGCCTTATAAGGTCGATTATTCCCGCGGACAGATCGCGATCGCGCACAACGGAAATCTCGTGAACGCCCAATTTCTCCGGGCGCAACTGGAAGCCTACGGGTCCATCTTCGGCAGTACGATGGATTCCGAAATTTTTGTTCATTTGATCGCCAAGCCAGCTTACCGCTCGCATGAGGAGGGGATCGTCGAAGCGATGAAGCGCGTCAAGGGCGCGTTCAGTCTTACGATCCTGACCGAGGACCAGTTGATCGGCGTTCGCGACCCGCACGGGTTCCGCCCGCTTTGTCTCGGAAAATTGGGGGACGGATTCGTGCTCGCTTCGGAGACTTGCGCATTTGATCTTATTGAAGCGAAATTTATCCGTGAGATCGAGCCCGGGGAGGTCATTGTCATCGACCACCACGGCGTTCGCAGTCATTATCCTTTCAAGGACGCGGGGATATCGAAGGCCCAATGTATTTTTGAACATGTTTATTTTGCGCGTCCCGATTCGACGATCTTTCACGACAACGTCGGGTTTGTCCGCGAACGGCTCGGACGTCAGTTGGCCAAAGAGCATCCGGTTGACGCGGATATCGTCGTGCCGGTCCCCGACTCCGGAAATTTTGCGGCGCTGGGATATTCCAAAGAATCGGGGATTTCGCTTGCACACGGATTTATCCGCAACCACTATATCGGCCGGACGTTCATCAGCCCGAGTGAGGCGGGACGTTCGCTCAAAGTAAAGATCAAGCTGAATCCGATCCGCCAGTTCGTGGACGGAAAGCGGGTGATCGTGGTCGATGATTCGATCGTCCGGGGCAATACGGCCAAGAATCGCGTCAAGCTGTTGCGGGCCGCGGGGGCCAAGGAAGTCCACATGAGGATCAGTTGTCCGCCGCATATGTCGCCGTGCTTTTACGGCATCGACTTTCCTTCCAAAAAGGAACTTTTGGCGGCCAACAGTAGCGTTGCCGAGATCAAAAAGTTCCTCGATGTGGAGACGCTGGGCTATTTGAGCCTGGACGGGATGCTCGGTGCGACGACGCAAAATGCCGGGGATTTTTGCGCGGCGTGCTTTACGGGAAAATATCCGACTGAGATCGTGGACGAGGTGGATAAATTTAAACTTGAAAATAAAAGGAAGTTTTTTGGCCTATGAATGCTTGGACGTATGAGAAAGCCGGTGTCCCGCATCTTAAAGGGGATCCCGTTTACAATCGCAAGATCGCGGGATTGATCCGCTCGACCCATGTGCCTGGGGTGTGCGGGGATACGCTCGGGTTCGCTTCTCTTTTTGATCTTAAAAAAACGGGGATCAAGGATCCTCTTTTGGTGGCATCGACGGATGGCGTTGGGACCAAGCTCGAGCTCGCGAGGCTTTTAGGCAAGCACGACACGATCGGGATCGATCTTGTGGCGATGTGCGTTAACGATCTCATCACCTCCGGGGCGCAACCGCTTTTTTTTCTGGACTACTATGCTGCGGGAAAATTTCAGACGGAAGTGATCGGCGAGGTTCTGAAAGGTGTGACCGAAGGTTGCCGCCAGTCTGAGTGCGCGCTTGTGGGCGGCGAGACCGCGATCATGCCGGGTTTTTATCCCGGCGGGATGGAGCGCGGGTCCGTTCAGTATGATGTTGCCGGATTTTCAGTGGGCGCGGTGGACCGCAAAAAGGTGGTGACGGGGAAGACCATCAAAGCGGGGGACGTGATCCTCGGGATCCAGTCCTCGGGATTCCATTCGAACGGCTATTCCTTGCTAAGGAAAATCTTTTCCAAAAAAGAGCTTGCAGGTCCGGTCGGCCGGAAACTTTTGACGCCGACGATTATTTATGTGCGTCCTGTCATGAAACTTGTGAAGAGCCTGTCCGTTAGCGGGATCGTGAATATCACCGGCGGCGGTTTTTATGACAATCTGCCGCGGGTCATTCCCCGAGGCCTTGGCGCTGTGATCAACGCGAAAGCCTGGAAAGTTCCCGAGATCTTCCGTCTCGCGCAAAAGGCCGGAGGTGTTTCGGACCACGAAATGTACAAGACGTTCAATATGGGCGTCGGGATGGTTGTGATCCTCAAGGAATGCCACGTGAAACGTGCGCAGAAAATTTTGAAATCGTTTAAGTTGAATTCATGGGCCATCGGGAAGATCGCTAAACAGCCGGGAGTGACCGTTCGATGAAAGTTCTTTTGGTCGGATCGGGGGGCCGGGAGCACGCACTGGCGTGGAAGATCGCGCAGAGCCCGCTTTTGACGAAGCTCTATGCCGCACCGGGGAATGCCGGTATTTCCCAGTATGCGGAATGCGTTCCGATTGCTTCCGATAATGTTGATGGCCTTCTCGAGTTTGCGCTCCGGGAGAAGATCGATTTTACGGTGGTTGGGCCGGAATCCCCGCTCGTGGCCGGGATCGTTGACCGGTTCCATGAAAAAGGGTTGAAAACGTTCGGTCCGGGACGGGATACGGCCAGGCTCGAAGGGAGCAAGGCTTTTTCGAAAGATCTTATGACGAAATACGGGGTTCCGACCGCAGCGTATGAGATCTTTACGAACGTTAACGAAGCAAAACATTATGTGATCGAGTCCGAGATGCCGATCGTCATCAAGGCGGACGGGTTGGCTGCTGGCAAGGGCGTTGTGATCTGCGACACTTCCGAGCAGGCGGTGGCAACGCTCACCCAGATTATGGAGGAGAGGATCTTCGGGGAAGCTGGCGCGAAGGTCGTGATCGAGAAGAAGCTGGAAGGCGAGGAGATTTCCGTGCTGGTGCTTACGGACGGAGAGAAGATTATTCCGCTGGCAAGTGCGAGCGACCACAAAAGGGCCTACGATCATGATCGCGGACCGAACACCGGCGGCATGGGCGCTTTTTCTCCCAGTATGAGAATTCCGGAAAGCGAGCTTGGCGGCATTATCGATCTGGCTGTCCGGCCGATCGTGAAGGGGCTTGCACAAGACGGGACGCCTTTCCGTGGCGTTCTTTATGCGGGGCTTATGATCACGAAGGACGGACCGTTCGTCCTGGAGTACAACTGCCGGTTCGGGGATCCTGAGACCGAAGTGATCTTACCGAGGATGAAGTCCGATCTGCTTCCCATTATGATGCAAATCGCCGAAGGCCGTTTGGCGTCCGAGGTTCTTGACTGGTATCCCAAGGCTTGCATTACGGTTGTGATGGCCTCGGGGGGATATCCGGGTTCTTATGAAAAAGGTTTTCCTATTCACGGCCTTGATTCCGCCAAACACAAAGAAGACATTTTAATTTTTCACGCCGGAACCGCCTGGAATGCCGCGAAGCAGGTGGTAACCGCAGGAGGGCGTGTTCTGGCAGTCACCGCGCTCGGGGAAAATTTGAAGGCCGCGCATGACCGTGCGTATCAGGCTGTTTCTCAGATCCATTTTGACGGCGGGTTTTCTCGCCGCGACATCGGCTACAAGGCCATCGAGGTGCTTAAATGAGTGAGCTGGTTTCGATCGTGATGGGAAGTGATTCTGACCTTGAAGTGATGCAGGATTGCGCCGAGGTCCTGAAAGATTTCGGGATACCGTATACCATGCAGGTGATGTCGGCCCACCGGACGCCCGGCAAGGTCGCGGATTTTGCGGCTTCGGCGGCAAAAAAAGGCATCAAGGTCATGATCGCCGGTGCCGGCGCTGCGGCACATTTGGCCGGTGCTGTCGCTGCGAACACAACGCTCCCGGTGATCGGGGTGCCTCTTGCTGCGACGCTCAACGGTTTTGATGCATTGCTGTCGACGGTCCAGATGCCTGCCGGGATTCCTGTGGCGACCGTCGCGGTCGGGAAGGCCGGGGCCAGGAACGCAGGTCTTTTGGCGGTGCAGATCCTCGCGCTTTCGGATCTCTCCCTCGTAAAAAAGCTCGAAGCCTACAAAGAAAAAATGGCCGTGAGCTGCGAAGAGAAGAACAAGAAGCTTCAAGACAAGATCAAATAAAAAAAGTATTTGGCAGAGGAGCCTGTCATTCCAGTGCCTAAAGAATCCGTTGTCGTGAAGATCGACTCGCGGGATCCGGACATGAACCGGATCCATGAAATTGCGGTCGCGTGTCACGAAAACAAAATCGTGGCTTTTCCTACGGAAACCGTTTATGGGATCGGCGGAAAAATGTCGGCGGTTGGCCTCGCGAACCGTCTCTATGAGCTTAAAGGCCGGCCGGCCCACAAACCTTTCGCGTATCATTTGGGGGATTGGGAAATGATCGACAGGCTCCGGGTGACGGTGACGCCGGTTTTCCGGTTCATGGCGAGACAATTCTGGCCGGGCCCTGTGACGTTTCTGGTCAATGACGATTCGGGTGAGAAGATCGGATTACGGTTTCCGAAGAATCGGATCGCCTGTGCCCTCATTAACACAGTCGGCGAACCCTTTGTGGCAACGAGCGCGAACCATAGCGGTCATGTGTCGCCCTGTACGGCCCGGGAGGTTCTGGGACAATTGAGCGGTGAATTCGATATCTTGATTGATGGCGGTAAAACGGAGCTTGCGCAAGATTCGACGGTGGTGGATCTTGTTCCGGAGGTTCCCGTGATTGTTCGTAAAGGAGCCTGCGCGGCCGAAGTGGGGAAGGCGATTGAGAGGGTCAAAACGGGGAAATTTCCGAGAAAGCGAATCCTCGTGGTGTGCACAGGAAACTCCTGTCGCTCTCCGATGGCCGAAGGATGGTTGAAACGGGAGATTGCTGTTCATGGGCTTCATGACAAGATCGAAGTCTTGTCCCGGGGGATGAATGCCCGGGAAGGGCTGCCGGCCTCGGCCGAGGCAGAATTTGTGATGATCAACCGGCAGGTCGATATCAGTAAACACCGTAGCGGGCTGTGCCGGAAAAGCGATCTATGGACGGCCGATCTTATTTTAGCGATGGCGCCCCAGCATGCTGCCGATATCGCGGAGATGCTTCCTCCGGCGCGTGAGAAGACGATCGTTCTCGATGTCGCCGATCCGATCGGGCTGGGGATGGGCGTCTACGAACGGACGATCCTTGATATTGAAAAGAAACTCAAACAGCATTTCAACAGGATCATCAAACTTAACTAAACCAGAAGGTAGGGACTATGGTAAAACCTAAGATTGCGATTGCAACGGATCACCGCGGGGTCGAAATGAAAAACGCGCTGATTCAGCATCTCAAGAGCAAAAACTTTGACGTTGTGGATTGCGGCGCTTTTACCGAAGAGTCCTGCGATTACCCGGATTTCATCTTTGCTGCAGCGGAGAAAGTCGCCAGCAAAGAATGTCATCGTGCGATTGGTATTTGCTATACCGGGATCGGAAGTGCTATTGCGGCTAACAAGGTCTACGGAGTGCGGGCGGCCCTTTGCCAGAATATCGAACAGGCCAGGCTTTCCCGCGGGCACAACGATTCCAATATGTTGATCCTGGGGGCTGGATTTCTGCCGCAGGACATTCTTTTTCCGCTCGTCGATACCTGGCTCAACACACCGTTCGAAAGGGGACGCCATGAAAGCCGTGTTAACAAAATTAAAGCTTATGAACAAAAACATCACTGATTACGCGCATCTCAAAAAGAACGACCCGGATGTTTACGCGGCGGTCCGCGCGGAGATCCAGCGGCAGAACGAGAATATCGAGCTGATCGCGAGCGAAAACTTTACGTCTTTGGCCGTCCTTGAGGCGATGGGGTCGGTCCTGACGAACAAATACGCGGAAGGTTATCCGTCCAAGCGTTGGTACGGCGGTTGTGAGAACGTCGATGTGGTTGAACAACTGGCCATTGACCGGGCGAAGCAGCTTTTCGGGGCTGAGCACGCGAACGTTCAGCCGCATAGCGGGACCTCGGCCAACATTGCGGTTTTTATGGCATTATTGGAGCCGGGCGACAAGATCCTCGGGATGGACCTGACGCATGGCGGCCATCTGTCGCACGGGCATAAGATGAACTATTCGGGGAAGTTCTACACGATCATTCCCTACGGTGTGAGTCCGAAGGATGAACAGATCGATTACGTCGAGCTCGAAAGGCTTGCCAAAGAACACAAGCCTAAGATGATCTTGCTGGGTGCGTCGGCTTATCCCCGCGTCATCGATTTTAAACGGGGAAGAGAGATCGCCGATCAGGTGGGAGCGCTGCTGATGGTGGATATGGCGCATTTTGCCGGTCTTGTCGCAACGGGACATCATCCGAGTCCTGTGCCGTTTGCGGATGTAGTGACGACCACGACCCACAAAACGTTGCGTGGGCCTCGTGCGGGATTGATCCTCTGCCGCGAAAAGTACGCGAAGGCGATCGATTCTGCGGTGTTTCCCGGAATCCAGGGCGGACCGTTGATGCATGTGATCGCGGCTAAAGCTGTCGCACTCAAAGAAGCCCTCAGCCCCGAATTTAAGGAATACTCCGGTCAGATCGTGAAGAACGCAAAAGTTCTTGCCTCGGCGATGGCCTCGCGCGGTTTCAGGATCGTTTCCGGCGGAACCGACAACCACCTGATGCTCGTAGATGTAACCGTCAAGGGCTTTAACGGGAAACAGGTCCAGGAGCTTTTGGACAAGGTGAAGATCACGGTGAACAAGAACATGATCCCGTTCGACAAGGAATCGCCTTTTAAAGGGTCCGGGGTCCGCTTGGGAACACCCGCTGTCACGACGCGAGGGATGAAAGAAAAGGACATGGAGCTGATCGCGGAGCTGATCGATCAGACCTTGAAGTCTCCCGAAGACAAAACGAACCTTGCATCGGTTCGTTCGCGGGTCGAGGCTTTGACCAAGAAATATCCGCTTTATCCGGAACTCCAATAATAGGGAAAGGATCTCATGCGCTGTCCGTACTGTAAGAAGGATTCGGACAAAGTGATTGATTCTCGTGCGGCGAACGAAGGGGAAGTAATCCGTCGCCGGCGAGAGTGCACGGCGTGTGACAAGCGATTCACCACGTACGAACGGGTCGAAGAGATTCCGATGTTTGTAGTGAAAAAAGACCAGCGTCGCGAGGCGTATGAACGCCAGAAGATTCTTTCGGGGATCCACAAGGCATGTGAAAAGCGTCCGGTGCCGTTAGCGACGCAGGATCAGATTGCCGACGAGCTCGAGATGACGATTCGCGAGAAATACGACCGGGAGGTCCCGTCGCGGATCATTGGAGAGTTCGTGATGCAGAAACTGGCGAAGACCGATCCGGTGGCGTATGTGCGGTTTGCGAGCGTTTACCGCGACTTTCAGGATGTCAGCCACTTTATGAAAGAACTGAAGTTTCTGCTCGCGAAGCCGAAATAGTTCCTTAATAAAGGCAGCTTCGGAGTTCTTCGGCCGAAATGAAAGAGACGCAGGTCGGCCTAGGGTATCGTTGCAAGACGAGAGCAAAAGGTCCGGGGCGAAAAGCTTTATTGTCGTCTTTGAATCTGTATTGTATGATAACAACACGTGACGGCGGTTTTTGGTGTCACAGCCGGAATCCCTCACTTAACCAAAAGGAGAAGCAATATGGCGAAAGCGAACGCAGCGTTTATGAAACCGATGAATGTGAGCGGAGAATTGGCCGCGATTGTCGGGAAAGGTCCGATGCCTCGCAGTGAAGTTGTCAAGAAACTCTGGGTTTACATCAAGAAGAACGGCCTTCAGGATCAGGCGAACAAGCGTAATATCAACGCGGACGCCAATCTTAAGGCGGTCTTCGCCGGGAAGTCGGTCGTCAATATGTTCGAGATGACCAAGCTCGTCAGCAAGCATTTGTCTTAGGATTCATTCGTTTTTTTCATGGTCCCTCGGAAGTTCGGGTGTGCCCGCGGGACGTGTAAAAAGTAGGATGTAGGGGGGAGACCCGCAGGGAGATTTGCGGGTCTCCTCCTCCTGAGATTTGGTCGTCGATTGAAAAGCTTCGAAATTTTTGGTCCCGGGTTTGGGGCCGCTCACCGAAGATAAAGAGGAAAGAAAATACTATGGGTTCACGAATCGGTATTATTTTTGCTTTTCTTCTTTCCGTAGCCGCTGCGGGCGGCGCGTATTTTCTTTATCAGGGTTGGGTTGAAGAACGGGATCTTCGGGGAACCGTCGAAGCGAAGTACGATCAGGCCAAGGAAAAAATGCTCGCCGTCCAGTCTGAGAAGGAAAAGCTCAAAGTGGAAAGCGAGCAGTACAAAACCCAGAGTGATGAGTACCGCGGCAAGGCGGAAGCCATGCAGCAGCAGCTTGCTAAGCTTCAGGAAGAACAAACCCGGATTAATGACGAGCGGATCGCTCTAAAAAAACAGCTTGAGGGCCACCAGGAACTGATCGCGGGTCTGCAGAAGAAGGTCGAGGATCTGGATAAAAAAGCCAAGGCGGCTCAGCAGGCCTGTTCCGCGACACCGGTGGACATGAAGCCCGCATTTATTACGACGGCCCCCCAGCCTTTTGGGGAAACGGCGTCTCCGGCGACTTCGACAGTTTCCGCGGTTGAACCTGAACCTTCGCCGATTATGGCTGCCACCGCCGAGGAGCCTGTTAAGGCGGTTGAAGCGCCGGTCAAAGCTGTGGAACCCGAGCCTGTGAGTGCGCCTGTTCCCAGCGAGCCTGTGAAAGTTGAACAACCCGCTCCGGCGCCGGCTGCGTCGGCCGCGACGGAAACCAAAGCCGCGTCCAAGGTCTTGACGGTTAATCGGAAATTCAATTTTGTGGTGATCAATCTTGGGCTGCAGGACGGTCTCAAGATGGGGGACAAGCTGAAAGTGGTTAAGGACGGCAAGGATAGCGCGACGCTGCAAGCTGAAAAACTTTATGACAAGTTCTCCGCGGCCACCATCGTCGAAGAGGATCCCAAGCAGCAGGTCGCCGAAGGCGATGAAGTCCGGAAGGTCTAAAGCTTTTTTTTTCTCGCTTTTGTTTTTTTTCGCCGTGTCTTTTGCCGCAGGGGTCGCGGCGGAAGAGTCCGGGGCCGGTCAGTACTCCAGCCAACTCGCCGAGATTAAAACCCGTCTTGAAACTATAGAAAAGAAGCAGCAGGAAATTCTCTCCCAAAAAGAAAAGATTCTGGAAGAACTTGCCAGTCTTAGGGTGTGGGTTCGCCATAACGGAGGTTCCGCGCAGCCATGAAACATATCACACGTGCTGTTTTGTCCCTTTCTCTACTAATGACCGTCGGTTTTTACGTGAATGCTTTTGCCGCGGAAGAAGCCCCGGCGGGGCCGTCGCGTGAGCTTACCGAGATCAAGGGCCGTCTTGAGAACATTGAGAAGCAGCAGCAGGAGCTCTCCGCCAAGGATGACAAGATCCTTGAGGAACTTGACCGCCTTCGTGTTTGGGTTCGCCGAAAGTAATCGTTTGATCCCATGAGCCAGCTCTCTTTCACCGGTCCAGGAAAACTTTCCGGAATTTACACGCCTCCCGGCGACAAATCTATCTCCCACCGTGCGCTTCTTTTTGGAGCCTTGGCCGAGGGGGAGAGCGCTTACGAGAATTTTCTGGAATCCGAAGACTGTCTTCATACGCTGGAGGCTTTACGACGGATGGGCATTTCGATCCGTCACGAAAAAGGGACTCGGAAAATTGCAATCTCGGGCAAAGGGGTGCACGGGTTAACCTCGCCCGGCGGGGAACTTTATCTCGGTAATTCCGGAACTTCGATGCGGCTTCTTCTGGGGATCCTTGCCGGACAAAAATTTGAGACGGTTTTGACCGGGGACCCGTCTCTTTCGGGACGCCCCATGCGGCGCGTTACGGATCCTCTTAAACAGATGGGTGCCCAGATTAAAGGAAAAGAGAACGGGAATTTCGCGCCGCTCATAATCCGGGGCGGCAAACTTCGCGGCATCTCCTTTGATAACAAACTCAGCAGCGCTCAGGTCAAGTCCGCGCTTCTTTTTGCGGGAATGTATGCGGAGGGAAAAACCGTGATCCATGAGGGCGTTCCGTCCCGAGATCACACGGAACGTTTTCTTGAAGCCTCGGGCGCTTCCTTCCGGAGGGAAGGCAAGGATCTTGTGATCGAGAGGACCGAAAAGCTTCGCCCGTTCCAGGCCCGGATCGCCGGGGACATTTCATCCGCGGCATTTTTTATCGCAGGTGCGGCGATGATTCCGGGGTCCGAGGTCACCGTGCGGGATGTCGGGCTCAATCCTACGCGGACTGGATTGCTGGAGGTTCTCAAGCGTATGGGTGCGAAGATCAGAACCGAGGTCACGCAAACCGTTCCGGAACCGATGGGGAATATCTATGTTCAGGGTGCTCGTCTTCATGGGACCGGCATCACTCACGCAGAGATCCCGTCCTTGATCGATGAGCTTCCCGTGTTGATGGTCGCTATGGCGCTTTCCGAAGGGGAGAGTCTTATTTCGGGGGCAGCTGAGTTGCGGGTGAAAGAGACCGACCGGATTCGGTCCATGGTCGGGAACCTGAAGGCGATCGGTGCTTCGGTTGAGGAATTGCCGGATGGGTCCCTGATCCGTGGGGTGGAGGGTTTCCACGGAGCCTCTGTCGAAAGTTTTGGTGATCACCGTACTGCCATGAGCATGGCGGTGGCCAGTCTTGTCACGAAGGGAGCGATTACCGTGAAAGATACGGAATGTATCGCAACTTCTTATCCCGCTTTCGAGGAACATTTTAACGCGCTTTTGAATCGGTAAGCGTTCAAAGCTGTTGAGACTGTCGTCAACTCTCGTTCTGTCTATCTGAAGCCGTCCCGCCGATATGGGTTCCTGTAATCTTTCCCGTTCGGGATTTGTTTTGGTTTGACACCGAATAGGCCTTTCGATATACTACGGCCTCTACAAACACAACCCGCAGGCGACACACAAAAGGCGATCGATCATGTTCTTGATTGACAGAGTTTTGGGATTTTTTTCGAGTGATATCGGCATCGATCTTGGAACCGCAAATACCCTCGTTTATGTGAAAGGCCAGGGCGTTGTGCTTTGTGAGCCTTCCGTTGTTGCGATTGACCGCGTGACCCATCAGGTTCTCGCCGTTGGGGAGGAGGCCAAGCGCATGCTCGGCCGTACCCCCGGTAATATCACCGCCATCCGTCCGATGAAAGACGGCGTTATCGCTGATTTTGATATCACGGAAGCCATGCTTCGTTATTTCATTCGCAAGGTCCACCGCCGCAATAATCTTATCAGCCCGCGCGTTGTAATCGCAGTCCCGAGTGGGATCACCGAAGTTGAAAAAAGGGCCGTGAAGGATTCTGCCGAACGCGCCGGCGCCCGCACGCCGGTCTATCTTGTCGAAGAACCGATCGCGGCCGCGATCGGCGTCGGACTTCCGATCCATGAACCGGCCGGCAACATGATTATCGATATCGGCGGCGGTACGACCGAGATCGCGGTGATCTCTCTTTCCGGGATTGTTTTTTCGAAGAGTATCCGCATCGGTGGTGACGAGTTCGATGACGCGATCGGGATGCATCTCAAAAAAGCCTACAATCTCATGATCGGGGAACGGACCGCGGAAGAGATCAAGATCCGCATCGGGTCGGCGTATCCTCTTGAAGAAGAAACCACGCTCGATGTGAAAGGCCGCGACATTTTGGCCGGTCTTCCCAAAACGATCAGCGTGACGAGCGAAGAGATCCGCGAGGCCCTTTCCGAGCCGCTTTCGGCTATCCTCGAAGCGGTTCGCATTGCGCTCGAGCGCACGCCGCCGGAATTATCAGCCGATCTTATCGATCGGGGTTTGATCTTAGCAGGGGGAGGATCTCTTTTGCGGGGTCTCGACAAGTTGATCAGCGAAGAGACGGGCTTGCCCGTCCATATCGCAGATGATCCACTTACCGCAGTAGCGCTTGGTACGGGGCGGTATTTGAGTGATTTTCACCTCCTGAAGCGTTTGGCGGTGAATAGCAATGCCAGCCGGGAATACTAACAGATCTCTTTTTTTGTTCCGTCCCAGGCTTCTGAAAGAACCCTCCTAAGATCGTGTTGTTTTAACCGTTATCATTCCAGGGATTTTTATCACGGAACGGAGAGTTCGGCCCCATGCGGCGCTGGCGTTCGTACTATTTTCTCATTATCCCGATTCTCCTTCTGATTCTGGCTTTCCAATTTCCCCAGCTTAACGCAACGGCCCATGCCGTCTTTTCCGCCGCGACCAAGCCTGCTTTTACTATTGCCGACGGGGCGCGCCGTGTTCTGTACGATATCCGCTACAATACCGGTAATTTTGTGGATGCCGTTGGAAAGCAGCGGCAGCATTTGGCGCGCATCCAGGATCTTGAATCGCAACTGCTCCGCTATCGGGAGATGGATCAGGAAAATCACCGGTTGAAAAAGCTTTTGGGATTTAGCCAGTCGCTGGTCACCCCATCGATCGGCGTTCGCGTGATCGGCGAAGATGTGACGCCGTGGAAAAAGATCGTAGTGCTCGACAAGGGGAGCCGGCAGGGCATCAAAAGGGATATGGCGATTGTGGCGCCGGAAGGGCTTGCAGGGCGGGTGCTGGAAGTCGAACCTTTCACGGCGCGAGCGATTCTGTTGCCTGATCCGGATTGCCGCGTCAGCGCTTTGACGTTCGTAAGCCGGGCCCAGGGCGTGATCACCGGCACCGGCACTGAAAAACTCCAGATGCGGTATCTCGCGCTCGATGCCGAGATCGCGGTCGGTGAAGACGTGATCACTTCGGGGATCGGGAGTATTTTTCCCAAGGGCCTTCAAATCGGCAAGATCGAATCGATCGAGCGGGACGGGGACGGTCTTCATTTGCTTGCCGTTGTGATCCCTACCGTTCCTTTTTCCAAGCTTGAGGAAGTTTTATGCCTCGTCTCGCCTCCTTCAAAGTAATCCTCTACTTTGTTTTTCTCATGATGATGGACGCGACCATTCTGCCCGTGTTCCGTATCGGCGCGGTTTATCCGAGTTTTCTTTGTCTTTTTGTCTGCTATGCCGCGTTTGAATGGGGTGCCCCCAAAACGATGTATGTGGCGTTCTGGGTGGGACTGCTACGAGATTTTTTGGGCGGAGGGATGATTGGTATGGAAGCGAGCCTCTTCGTCGGGTTGGCCTTTCTGCTTGATTTTGCCGTTCAGAAAATGGAAAAACAGTTTCCGGGGATTTATATGCTGATCACGTTTTTGTTTGTCCTGATCGAAGGTGTCTTGCGCCTTCTCCTGGGCTATGGTGATGGGCTTCCTTCGGGATGGTTCGGGACCCATTTGGGGCTTGTCGTTCTGACGGCCCTTTACACGAGCGTGCTTTTACCGGTCTTTTATTTTCTCACGGATCGCTGGTTGGGGCACAAGACCGCGACGAAGCAATACGAGCTTTTTCGATGACCTTCTCGAGATTCCATTTTTTTCAAGGGGCCATTTTTGTGATGCTCGGCATCCTGGGGCTTGGTCTTTTCGGCACCCAGGTTGTACGGGGACACTATTACCGGGAATTGAGCCAGCGCAATCATATTCGTCTGATCCCGCTTGAAGCGCCGCGCGGCAGGGTTCTGGACCAGAAAGGCCGGCTTCTGGCCACGAATCGCGCGTCCTACAATGTCATCGCGATCCCTGAGGATGTGACCCCGGAAGTTTATCCACGCCTTGCCAAACTTCTCAACATGGATCAAAAAGAGATCCGTCGGCGGATGAGCGGAGGGCGGGAATATCCGTTTGCGCCCGCCGTGATCCGGAAGGACATTTCACAAGAGCTGGCGTTTCTCATAGAAGAACGGCAGCCGGAACTACCCGGAGTTAGTATCCGCACAGAGGGGGTCCGCTCTTACCCGTATGGCGAGACAGCTGCGCATGTTATCGGTTATATCGGGGCATTGACGGAAAAGGAATATGATCAGCTAGATCGCGACCGTTTCGGCATGAACTCGATGATCGGGCGCGCGGGAATCGAGAAGTCATTTGACGATCAATTGCGCGGTTGGCGGGGGGGCGAGCAGATCGAGGTTAACGCTCGCGCGGAGCTTGTGCGGGTGCTTTCCGAACGGAAGCCGGAACCCGGCCGGGATGTCCGGCTGACGGTCGATCTCGAATTCCAGAAACGGATTATGGAAATGATCCAGGGGGTTCACGCGAGCGTGGCGGTCATGGACCTCCAGACCCAGGGTCTTTTGGCGATGGCGAGTTCGCCTTCGTATGATCCGAATATTTTTGTTTCGCCGTCTTCGAGCGAACAGCGGCTGGCGGTGCTTAAGAACGAGGGGTTCCCGATGCTGGATCGCAGCGTTAGCGCGGCGTATCCCCCCGGTTCGGTTTTTAAACTGGTGACAGCGATCGCCGCGCTTGAGCGGGGGAAGATCACACCGCAAACCCGGTTTGTATGCAACGGTTCTTTCCGTTTGGGACCCAAGTCTAAGATGGCCCACTGCTGGTATCGCGAGGGGCACGGCAGCATCAACCTGTACGAGGCGCTCGAGCGTTCTTGTAATGTCTATTTTTTTAATGTCGCTAAACGCTTGTCTCCGGAAGATATTGCGTATTACGCCCATGAACTCGGTCTGGGAGAACCCCTCAAGGTTGAAGTCGCACGTATCGCGCCGGGACTGATCCCTGATGAGGCTTGGAAGCAGCAACGGTTCCATCAGCCGTGGTATCAGGGGGAGACCCTCAACATGGCGATCGGGCAGGGCTACGTGCTTGTGACGCCTCTGGAGATCCTCCGTTTGACCGCGATCATTGCCAATAACGGACGGGTCGTTCAACCTCACCTTGTCATTCAGGATCCGGAAGACCCGCTCGACGGCCCCCGCGTCGCGATCCGTGAAGAGAACCTCGACGTGATCAAAAAGGCGATGCTACAGGTCGTGGAATCAAATTACGGAACCGGGCAACTTGCGCGGGTGGATTTTGAAAAACTTGCCGGGAAAACCGGGACCGCCCAGGCTCCGCCGCAAAAGTCCCACAGCTGGATGACCGGATTTTTTCCTTACAAGAACCCCAAGCTTGCTTTTGTGGTCTTTGTCGAGCATGGCGGTTCCGGCGGCGTGACGAGCGCGCGACTCGTGAAAAAAATGCTCGAGATCTGGAAAGAACTGAATGTTACGCCGGTTGTTTAGAGGGATCCACCTTCCGCTTGTTTTTTCGGTCCTGGCGCTTGCCATGATCGGACTCCTTTTTATTTACAGCGCTTCCTATCGGGATGCCGGGCAGTATGAGGTCAAACAGCTTTTCTGGATCGCCGTCGGTCTCGCAGTGCTGGTGGGAGTCCCTTGGATCGGCTACCGTCCTTTTCTGAGTATTTCGTACCTTTTCTATATCGTGACCATCATCCTGCTCGCGTTCGTCGATTTTCTCGGAAGCAAGCATTTGGGTGCCCAGCGGTGGCTTGATTTAGGGCCGCTCTCCATTCAGCCTTCGGAATTTGCGAAACTCGGGACCATGCTTGCGGTCGTGAATTTTCTCGGGTCTCATCACCCTTGGGAAGGGCAGACCCGAACCGTGGCTACAGCGCTCTTCCTGTTGGCGGTGCCTTTCATGTTAATTGTCAAACAACCCGACCTCGGGACGGCGTTGCTTTTCATCCCTATGTCGATCGTCATGCTTTATCTCTGGGGTGTCCGGAAGCGCTTTCTTTTTACGGTTTTCGGATCTTTGGCGCTTGCGGTCCCTTTGGCATGGGAATTCCTCAAGGGGTATCAGAAAAAGCGTTTGCTGGTATTTCTCAATCCCAACCTTGATCCGCTAGGGTCCGGTTATACGGCCCTTCAGGCGAAGATCGCGGTCGGATCGGGGGGGCTTTGGGGGAAGGGGTATCTTGCGGGAACGCAGACACAGCTTCATTTTGTCCCGGAACACCACACGGATTTTATTTTTTGCGTGATCGGGGAGGAATGGGGTTTCCTCGGTAGCCTTCTCGTGCTTTGCCTCTATGGGGCGTTATTCCACGCGATCTTTCTTATCATGCAGCACACGACGGATGTGAAAGCCAAGCTGCTTTGCGGGGGAGTGCTGGCGCTTCTTTTTTCTCACGTGATGATCAATATCGGGATGACCTTCGGGCTGATGCCGATCGCCGGGTTGCCGCTCCCGCTCGTGAGTTACGGGGGTTCCTCATTCATCATGACTTGTATGGCCCTTGGGCTGGTCTTGAGCGTTTATCGCGAACGGTCGATATTTTAGGGAGAAATCCCTTGGGCATCGTTTGTCCTTGCCTTAGAATCGGGGTTATTCAACGCTGATTTTTTATTTTGGATTTAGCGCCGGGATGTCCCGATCCCGATTTTTGAAAAAGAAGATTGGGGCAGCCGCAAAGTTCAATCTAAAGAATAACGCATGTTCTTCGGGGTGTAGCTCAGGGGCTAGAGCGCTTGCTTTGGGAGCTTCCAAGGGGGTTTTCTGTAACCTCAATCATTTCCTCTAAATACAGAAATTCATTCAAGTTATAGAAAATCTTCGACTTGTGTGATTCTGTGCCAATTTGTTCGAATCTGCACTTAACTTGGCAAAAATCCGGCAACATTTCCAGACTTGTTTTTTATCACGATTTCTGTTTTGATTTAACGTTGGGCGGGAAATGCGTCGGTTTTAAACTCTATTCCGAGAATTCTTCTTTCCCTTGGTAACTTCTCTTTGCTTAAGGGTATTTAGAGAGTTCAATGTTTATCCGATTTGATGCGTCTGAACCGTCTCTGGTAGGTTGGGGTCAGCTTGTCGTGGCGGGTGAAAGATTAATCGGTTCCTGTGGGGTGTATTGCGCAGATGCCTTTTGTGAGGTTTTTTGAAAATGCGAGAAGTTGTTTTTTGCAGCTCTCGATGTTTTTATTGGAAAGTATCAATTCCGTAATGGTTATGGCGAACGATTGATTTGTGATCAGCGAGACTAATTCGCCGATGTCCAGATCTGCTCGAATCAACCCTTTTTTTTGAAACATAGAGAGCCTTTCCGTGAAAAAAAGATCCGAAGGTTTTCTTTTTTGAAGTTCCAAGCCCATCTGCGAATCGACAAGGATTCTCGAAAGGATAACGCGGAAAAATTTTATATTTTTATTGATGCTTTCGAGTTTGTTCACAAGAAAGCGGTAAATTTCCTCCTGTGGGGTTTCGGCAGGGGGGTAGGGCTTTTCCTTGCTTAAGGCGTCAATGCATGAATAGGTAACCTCGGCTAATAAATTGGATTTGCTTTTAAAATATCGTTGGATCAATGACTCATTGAGGTCTGCCCGTTTCGATATCATTTTTGTTGTGGCGGCGTCATAGCCCACTTCTGAGAAGATTTCAAGACCGGCTTGAAGAATGCGCTGAGTGCTTCCTTCGCGATCCCTTTTTTTGGGCTGGATTTTTAAAGGGGCAATCATCTTTTTAGAGATCATAGAATTTAACCTTCCTCCTATTTAGTCTTCTTTGTTTTCATAGTCTAGGGTATCAGGCTTTAGAAGTCAATTATGTAATTGCTTACTTGACAATCCTGAGAGCATGTATTATTATTTCGAATGTATGCGATTGATTACATGCAAAAGTCTAGGAGAGAAAATGCAAAGCAAAGTAGATCTGTTTGAGTCTCGCTTCACAACTCTTGAGGAAACAACCTGCGGGAAGAATAAGGAAAACCTGCTTGGCACGCGCAGTTATTTCTTATTGGCCCTGTTCCCAGGTATCTTCATACTGGCGTTGGCTGTTACTGGTTGCAAACTGAAAGATGTGCCGCCACAGCAAGGTCCCGAAGTGGCTGTTGTTACTATGCAGCCGGAGAGGGTTGCTATCACGACTGAGTTACCCGGCCGCACAGCCCCTTTTCTTGTTGCTGAGATTCGCCCCCAGGTCAATGGCCTTATCCAAAAACGCCTGTTTACGGAAGGTTCTGAAATCAAAATCGGTCAGGAACTCTATCAGATTGATCCCGCCCCGTTTCAGGCGGCGTTCGATAGAGCTAAAGCTAACCTGCCGGCCATCCAGTTTCGAGCTGATCGTTATAAAGAAGCCCTTGTTGATAAGGCGGTCAGCCAGCAGGATTTTGATGATGCGGATGCTGCTCTAAAACAGGTTAAAGCGGAACTGCAAACAGCTCGTATCAATCTTGATTACACCCACATTGTTTCGCCGATTACCGGTCGTATCGGAACATCTACTGTAACGGAGGGCGCCATCGTGACAGCGTATCAACCTAAAGCCCTTGCGACCGTTCAGCAATTGGACCCCATCTATGTGGATATTCCCGAGTCTACAACCGAATTGTTGCGTTTCCAGCGCCACCTCAAAGTGGGGCGTCTTGATTACGATGAAGCGAATCAGAATAAAGTCAAACTTACTTTGGATGATGGGACGCCGTATCCTGAGGATGGGGCACTTCAATTTAAAGATATCACAGTGGACCCGACAACAGGATCGGTGATCCTGCGCGCGGTTTTTCCAAATCCGGAAGGCATACTTCTGCCGGGCATGTTTGTTCGGGCAATCATTACGGAGGGTGTTAATGAGCAGGCTCTTCTTGTTCCGCAACAGGGAGTTGCCCGCAACTCAAAAGGGGATCCGCTGGCGTTGATTGTGGACGCTGAAGAGAAGGTTCAACAGCGGATGCTTACGCTTGACCGAGCTATCGGCGACAAATGGCTTGTTCTGTCAGGTCTAGAACCGGGGGATCGGGTCATTGTCGAGGGGGTTCTGAAGGTGAGACCCGGTGTTTTTGTAAAAGCGATTCCTTTCGACTCTGCCCCCAAAGATAATCCGGGGGTCAGTAAAACCGTTCAACCATCCGCAGATTCGGATTAACGGAAAATTCTATGTTGTCAAAATTCTTTCTGGAGCGTCCGGTTTTTGCTTGGGTCGTTGCCATCATCTTGATGGTGCTGGGGGTATTGGCCATTTTTCAATTACCCATCTCGCAATATCCCCCGATCGCGCCACCTTCCATTGCCATTAGTTCCTTCTATCCCGGGGCTTCGGCCGAGACGGTGGAAAACACCGTGACTCAGATCATCGAACAAAAGATGACCGGGTTTGAAGATCTGCTCTATATGTCTGCCAAAAGCGATTCGGCTGGTTCCTCCCGTATCGAGTTGACCTTCAGGGCGGGGACCGATCCTGATCTTGCTTGGTCCAAGGTCCAAAATAAGCTCCAACTCGCCATGGCCAGTCTTCCGGAAGTAGTCCAGCGTTCGGGCGTTACGGTCGGCAAATCCACGCAAAATTATTTGATTATTGTGGGTTTGATTTCAGAGGACGGCAGCATGGACGGTAATGATTTAAGGGATTATGCCCAGTCTAATCTGGAAAAGGTTCTAGCGCGCGTGCCTGGAGTCGGTGAGGTCGAGAATTTCGGCTCGCAATATTCGATGCGCGTCTGGCTGAACCCCGACAAACTGAACGACTATAACCTCACCGTGGAAGATATTGTCGGTGCGGTCAAGGTTTACAATGTGGAGGTTTCCTCCGGCCAGTTTGGCGGTCTTCCTGCCGTGGCAGGTCAGCGTCTGAACGCCTCTATCATTGTCCAGAATTTACTCCAGACTCCGGAGGAATTTGGCAATATTCCACTTCGGACCAATCCCGATGGCTCCATCGTGCGGGTTAAGGATGTGGGGCGAACGGAACTGGGGAGTGAATCCTACGATGTTGAGGCCGCCTACAATGGCAAACCTGCCGCGGCCATGGCCATTCGTCAGGCGCCAGGCGCCAATGCGTTGGATACGGCTGAGGCAATCAAGACGAAATTGAAGGAAATGAGCCAGTTTTTTCCCCAGGGTATGAAGGTGGTGTACCCTTACGATACCACGCCCTTTGTGGAGGTAGCCATTGATGAGGTGGTCAAGACCCTTCTCGAGGCGATCTTGCTGGTTTTCTTGGTCATGTTTCTGTTCATGGGGAACTTGCGAGCCACGTTGATTCCGACCATTGCGGTGCCGGTGGTCCTTTTGGGAACTTTTGCCGTGCTTGGGGCTTTCGGGTTTTCCATTAATATGCTGACGATGTTTGCCATGGTTTTGGCCATTGGTCTTCTGGTAGATGACGCTATCGTGGTGGTCGAAAATGTGGAGAGGATCATGACCGAGGAAGGACTTTCCCCTCGGGAGGCCACCGCCAAGTCTATGGATCAGATCACCAGCGCTTTGATCGGCATCGGGTTGGTTCTCTCGGCGGTGTTCGGCCCCATGGCGTTC
>Ga0209098_1000858_pt1 | contig 31531 bp, 25 predicted proteins | sample AD_JPNHW1_MetaG_FD_184429 | JGI IMG/M metagenome (GOLD analysis project Ga0209098, IMG submission 184429) | Active sludge microbial communities of municipal wastewater-treating anaerobic digesters from Japan - AD_JPNHW1_MetaG (SPAdes) (version 2) | ecosystem: Engineered > Bioreactor > Anaerobic...
TACCATGGTTCCTCCTGTTTCGGGTTTGTCCTGAATGCGCATGCCTATAAGTTAGTGAAGGATGACCCGAAAGTGAAGGAAGGAGGGCGCTTCGGGGCCTTGGCGGCTACTCGCCCTGTTTCCTGAGTTCGGCCGCCTCGACCTGCCGCTCGAAAAGCGAGAAGTCCTTTTCGCTTTTTTCGAGGGCGGCGAGAGCCGTGGACTGCAATTTCGTGTCGAAGAAATCCCGCGCGATGATCCTCGGCAGCCAGCTGCGGAGCTTGTTGATCTCCGCCTCGTTCTCCTCCAGCTCGCCATAGGTGAGGTGCTTCTTGTCGCGCTCCTTTTTAAGCTCGGCATGGAAGTCCTCGCACTGTTCGAGGAATTCGCCATATTCGTCGCCGACCTGCTCGCCGAAACGCTCGATCATCGCCTCGCATTCGCCCTTGCCCACGAGCTCGAGCTCGAGGAGGCTCGCCTCGCCCCCACGCGAGGCGATCTCGTCCCTGAGCTCGCCGAGCTTTTCCCGTAGTTCTTCCCGCGAGGGGAGGAGACAGATCGAGTTCTGGAGGTAGAGGGCTCCGATGGCCTTGAGCTTGCGCCAGGCGTAGGCGCGGTGGGTCGAGGGGCTGGACGGGACCTGGTAGAAGAAGAGGAGCCAGCGGGGCGTTTCCATGACCCGACTATAACAGCAGAAATGTATGCAACACAAGTTGCATCGATCCCGTCGATCTGATAGAGTAAACAGGTGTTGCATTCCTGATTTATCCTGTGAGGAACCATGAGCGACAAAGACAAGAAGAAGGCAGCCTATTCCTTCCTCGTGCTGCTGGGCATAGTGAGCCTCTTTTCCGACCTGACCTACGAAGGCGCCCGGTCCATCCTCGGGCCCTACCTCCTCCTCCTCGGCGCGTCAGCGGCGACGGTCGGCTTCGTCTCCGGCCTTGGCGAGTTCATCGGCTACGCACTCCGCCTCGCGACGGGCTGGATCTCGGACCGGACGAAGCGTTACTGGCTCATGACCATCATCGGCTACGCGATGAACGTCGTGGTCATCCCGGCCCTCGCACTGGCGCCAGGGCTTGGCGGCAAAGGCTGGATCCTCGCCTGCTGCCTCATCGTCCTCGAGCGCTTCGGCAAGGCCATCCGCAATCCGGCCAAGACGACGCTGGCCTCCTTCGCGGCGAGCGAGGTGGGCGTGGGCAAGGGCTTTGCCCTCCAGGAGGCCCTGGACCAGATCGGCGCCTTCCTCGGGCCCGTCATGCTCTTCCTCGTCCTCACGATCAAGGGCAAGGACGAGAAGCTCTCCGCCTACGCCCTCTGCTTCCTCCTCCTGGCCATCCCCGCAGGCATAGCCCTCGCCCTCCTCCTCGCGGCGCGCGCGAAGTATCCGCGGCCCCATGAGTTCGAGAAGCCCTCGGCCCCGAAGAGCCATGACGGGCTCAAGGGGGCCTTCTGGCTCTACCTCGCAGGCATCGGCTGCCTGGCTGCGGGCTTCGCGGACTTCCCCCTCATGGCCTACCACTTTGCGAAGCAGAAGATCCTGGCGGACAACCTCGTACCCGTCATCTACGCGATTGCGATGGGCGTGGACGCGGCCTCGGCGCTCTTCTTCGGCCGCATGTACGACCGCAAGGGCGTGACCGCCATCATCATCTCGTCGGCCATCTCGGCACTCTTCGCTCCCCTCGTCTTCCTCTTCCATACCCCCGCCGCCGCGATATGCGGCATCATGCTCTGGGGCATAGGCATGGGCGCCCAGGAGTCCATCCTCAAGGCCGCGGTGACGAGCCTCGTGCCCCGCGAGCGGCGCGGAACGGCCTTCGGCTTCTTCAACGCGGGCTTCGGCCTCTGCTGGTTCGCGGGCAGCTGGCTCATGGGCATCCTCTACGACAGGTCCATCGTGGCCCTCGTGGTCTTCTCCGTAGTCATGCAGGCCCTCTCGCTGCCCTTCTTCGCGAGGACGAAGTTCCTCATGGCGAAGGCGGCCGCTACGGCCGCTACTATCCCCGCGGCGCCGCCGGCGCCCTCGGATCAAGGACCGCGCGAAGGCGGACCGGGAAGCCGGACCTGATGGCTGCCGCGATGGGCGAAACCGAAGGGGGCCGGAAAGCCGCCGCAGGCGCGATGCCCGACGCCCGGTCCGGCGCCGCGCCGGCGGCCGAGTCGGCGGCAGTGTCGCCCACGCGGCCGCGGCGCAAGGCGCCGGCCTGGTTTCGCAAGCTCAAGCGCCGCGCCAAGCGGCTCAAGCGCCAGGTCTGGTCGCTCTGGCTCGCGATGAAGGATCCGCGGACGCCGTTCCGCGCCCGCCTCGTCATCGCGGTCACCGTGGCCTATGCCCTTTCGCCCATCGATTTCATCCCGGACTTCATCCCCGTCCTGGGCTACCTCGACGACCTCATCATCCTGCCGGGCCTCATCGTCCTCGCCATCCGCCTCATCCCCAAAGAGGTGATGGCTGAGGCGAGGCGAGAGGCCTGGAAGCGCCTTGCCTCGGGCGAGCGCGTGAAAAGCAAGGCGGGCGCCGCCGCCGCCGCGCTCTTTGTCCTGGTCTGGCTTGCGGTGATCGCCTGGGTGGTGAGTCTCTTTCTCAGGTAGCGAGCCTGGTAAGCTCGGGGGTTTGACCCCAAGGCCTGTCTTCTGGCCAGCGGCCGGAGTCTGACCCCGTTTATCTTTCGCCGAGAACGAAGTAGTGCCAGGAACGGTAGGCCTCGCCGCCGACCACGAGGTCCTGGACGTGCTGGAGGCTTACGATCTCGATACCTTCGAGGAGGGCCTTGAGGCTTTCCTCGTCCACGAAGAAGTGAGGGATGCCGTCCTCGGGGCCGTCTTCGCGCTTCACGACCGTGTTCGCATCAAGGCGCTCGAAGCCCGCCTCGGCAAAACTCCAGGCCTTCTTCGAGCAGAAGGTGAGGTAGAGCTCGCCGCCCGGCCGCAGTATACGCTTGATCTCGGCCAGAACCTCGCGGATGCCCTCGCTGTCCGTATGCGAGATGACGTGATAGGCGAGAAGGCAGTCCATCGCGGCGTCGGCGAAGGGCAAAAGCCTCATGTCGCCGTAGCAGGTCGCGATCCCGATCCCGGCTTCCTTCGCCTTGCCCTCGACGAGCGCGATGGCTTCAGGCGAAAGGTCGAAGGCCGTCACGTCAAAGCCGGCCCTCGCGAACTGCATCGAGTGCCGGCCCGGCCCGCAGCCGAGGTCGAGGAAACGCCTGAAGCCCTTGGCCTTCCACCTTTGTAGCAAGTAGTACGATATCTCCGAAGGTTCGTCCCACCTCTCCGAGACGTTCCTCTTCCAGTCCCAGGCCTTGCTCTCTATCGGCATATGCATTCTCCCGAAAAACTACCTGGCTGTTAGCCATTTATCCATCCGTGCAGACTGCGTAGCAGTCGCCGCAACCATCTCCGCGACTCATCCGCGCCCGACTTCCCGAAAACCCGCGCAATATCTCCCTAGTAGCCTGATTGTCCGCAACTCCCAACGCATCCGTGCAGACTGCGCAGCAGTCGCCACGACTCCTACCGCCTCCCACGCGGCCCCCTTCCCGGAACCGATCCCGCAAGCCAGGCCGTGGCTACGGTGGCGGCCATCGGAGGGCGTCCCGTTGGATGAACCCGGCCGAAACCTTCCCTGAATCTGTAGCGCGGCGGGTGGCGGGGACAGGCACGGGGCCGAGCGAAGCGAGGCGCCCCGTGCCTGTCCCCGCCAGGACCCGCGCTATCGAGTCAGAAAAAAGGTTCGCTCGAGTCCTCCCCGTGTCGTCTTCTGGTTGATGGCAGGCGGCGTTTTCAGCCCTCCTTGCGGAATCCGTGGAGGTACTTCACGAGGAGGTCATCGAGCGCTTCCCTGAGGAGGACCGCCTCTCCCACGCCCTGGTCCCTCGCGAGCTCCGCAAGGCGCTCGAGCTGGGTGAGGGTGAAGTGGGATGTCTTGGGCGCCATGCGCTCCTCGTAGGCGAGGCTCACCTTGTTGCGGCCCGAGAGTTTGGCGCGGTAGAGGGCGCCATCTGCCTTGCGCATGAGCTCGGCTTCGCCCGAACCGTCGATGGGGCAGGCTGCGACGCCCACGCTGATGCTCATGCGGATCGGGAGGGTCTGACCCTCGACCTTGAGGGACTCGATGCCTGCGATCGCCTCGCGCAGCTTCTCGAGGCGGAGGAAGGCCTGTTCGCGCTCGAGGCCGGGGAAGATGGCGACGAATTCGTCGCCGCCGTAGCGGATGGCCCTGGCGTCCGCAACCTTGCCGAGTTGTTCAGCTATCGCCTTGAGTACCGCGTCGCCCGCGGCGTGGCCGAGCTCGTCGTTGATGCGTGCGAAGCGGTCGGCGTCGATGAGGGCGAGGCTGACCGGCGCGCCGTCCGCGCTGGCGAGGATGTCTTCGAGGGTGGACTGGAAGGAACCACGTCCCGGAAGGCCGGTGAGCTTGTCTTCCATTGCTGCTGCCATAGCTGCCTCCTTTGGAATACTCTCATGGTATAATGCCTAGAAGTAATATATGTCAATAATATGATGAAGTAATATGCCGGCACATAAGCTGCCCATGAGAAGAGGCTCTCGATATTTTCAGAAAGAAAGAAAATGTGCCGGAAGGGCCTTCCACGGCTTGAACCTCCACGCTCCGCTCAATATCATGCAACTCATATAGGTACGATCAGGAGGCATTCATGTCCGGATATTCGACAGAAGGCGCGATCTGGTGGGACTTCGACACCGTCGAGCGCTTCATGGTGGATGTGTTCAAGGCCTACGGGATGCCAGACAAGGACGCCCGCATCGCCGCCGAGGTCCTCATCACCGCAGACAAGCGCGGTATCGACTCCCACGGCGTCGGCCGCCTCAAGCCGATCTACATCGACCGCATCAAGGCGGGCCAGATCAACCCCATCACCAAGATCGACATCATCAAGGAAGGGCCGACCACGGCCGTCCTCGACGCGAACAACGGCATGGGCCACCCTGTCTCCAAGATGGCCAACGACATGGCCATCGCGAAGGCCAAGAAATACGGCATGGGCATGGTCGCCGTGCGCAACTCGAACCACTACGGCATCGCGGGCTACTACACCTGCCAGGCAGTGGAGCAGGGCTGCATCGGCTTCTCCGGCACCAATGCCCGGCCCTCCATCGCCCCGACCTGGGGCGTCGAGAACATGCTCGGCACCAACCCCATGTCCTGGGCCATGCCTACGGACGAGCCCTTCCCCTTCAGCATCGACTGCGCCACCTCCGTCACACAGCGCGGCAAGATCGAGGTCTACGCCCGCCAGAAGAAGGCCATGCCCGAGGGCTGGGTCGTCGGCCTCGACGGCAAGACCAAGACCGACTCCGTGGCCGTCCTCGAGGAGCTCGTGAAGGGCACCGCGGCCCTCACCCCCGTCGGCGGTATCGGCGAGGACGGCGGCGGCTACAAAGGCTATGACTGGGCGACCGTCATCGAGATCCTCTCCGCCGGCCTCCAGCAGGGCGCCTTCATGAAGGGCCTCCTCGGCTTCGACGCCGCGGGAAAGCGCCAGCCCTACAAGCTCGGGCACTTCTTCATGGCCATCGATGTCGAGGCTTTCACCGACCTCAAGCTCTTCAAGAAGACCTCGGGCGAGATCTGCCGCGCCCTCCGCGCGAGCAAGAAGGCCCCCGGCGCCGACCGCATCTGGACCGCCGGCGAGAAGGAGTGGGACGCCTGGCTTGAGCGCAAGGACAAGGGCGTGCCCTTCGACGAGGTCGAGCGCAAGGAGTTCGACGGCCTCAAGGCCGAGCTCAAGCTCAACCAGTATCACTTCCCCTGGGAGAAGTAAGGGCATCAGCCCGGTGAGCGAGAGGGGCCGTCCGGATTCCGGGCGGCCTTTTTCATGCCGTGGTATCATTAGCCAAAGAGGAGTCCAACATGCCGAGCCCGCAGTCGAAACGCATCAAGGTCGTCGCCCAGAAGCTCTCGAAGCGGATGCTCGCCGAGAAGGACCTCGGGTCAATGAGGAAGATCGCGTCGATGGGCTCGGGCAGCCTCCTCCTGCCGCGCGGCACGAGGACTGAAGCCATCCGCGCCGGCAAAGACGGACCCGCCTGCGAATGGATACTTCCAGCTTGCGTCGATCATGGCGCCGAGGCCGGAAGGACGGATGCGCCCCTCATCCTCTACTTCCATGGCGGCGGATGGGTCCTCGGCTGGTATCAGACCCACCGGATGCTCACCGCCCGGCTCGCCCAGGCCGCCGGCATGTCCGTCCTCGCCGTCGACTACCGCCTTGCCCCCGAGCATCCTTTTCCCGCCGCCCTCGATGACTGCCTCGCCGCCTACCGCTGGCTCCTCGCGCAGGGTTGGCCGGCCTCGCGCATCGTGTTCGCGGGGGACTCGGCCGGAGGCAACCTCGTCGTGGCCACGATGCTCGCCCTCCGCGATGCTGGCGAGCCACTACCCGCAGGCGGCGCCTGCATCTCGCCGATGACCGATCAGCTCATGACGGGCGAGAGCTTCCATGCGCACACCGACGCCCTCCTCACCGAGGAGTTCGTCTCCTTTGCCTCGGCCCATTACCTTGGGGGGACAGACCCCCGCAACCCCCTCGCCTCGCCCCTCTACGCCGAGCTCTCGGGTCTTCCGCCCCTCCTCATCCACGCCGGCGGGGACGAGATCCTCCTCTCGGACTGCACCCGTCTTGCTGAAAAGGCGAGGGCGGCAGGGGTCGAGGTCGAGCTCAAGGTCTGGCCCGGCATGTGGCATGTCTGGCACTCCTTCGCGCCCTTCCTTCCCGAGGCGAAGGAGGCGATTGAGCATGTCGCGGGCTTCGCGAAACGGCGGGTCGGCGCGTAGCTACCCTCCGTCCTTGCCGCGACTCGCCCGGCGACTATACTTGAATCCATTACCGACCACCTGAGCTCCATGCGTCACACCGATAGGCAAAAACGGTACCAGAGGAGCAATCATGGGAAAAAAGTATCGTCTGCGTCTGTCCGCAATCGTCTGCAGCTTTTTCTTTGTCGCGCTTGTCGTCGCCTGCCAGGGCAAAAGCGGGTTCCGTCCCGAGAAACCCCATTCGCTCTGCATCGATGGTCAGGGGAGGATCTACTTCACCGACAGCGAGCTCGAATGCATCGTCCGCATGGATGACATCAGCGGGAAGCATCTTGTCAGCTTCGGAAAGAAAGGCTATGGAGGTGTCGGGGCATTCCGTCTTCTCGAAAGCGGTATTGTCGTCGACAAGGAAGGACGGATCTACGTCGTGGACATAAAGTCGGCAAGGATCATCCGAGTGGACGACATGGCAGGGAACGGCTGGACCGAGTTCTCGACCGAGCCCCTCGGGTTCCCGGTGCCAGCCGACCTCGCAGTCGACTCGGGCGGACGCGTCTACTTCATCGACATGTATAAAGGATTGATGGGAAGGGTCGATTCGATGAAGGGCGATGGGCTCGTCATCTTCGGAGGCAAGGGAACGGGGGAAGGCCAATTCATGCAACCCATCTCCGTCTCGCTGGATGACGAAGGCCGGATCTATATCGCGGACGATGCGCGACATTGTCTTTCCCGCATCGACGACATGACGGGCAAGGGCTGGATAGCCTGGGACGGGGGACCTGATCGGCTCTTCGAAAACGGCCCCACGCGCCCGGCCATCGGCCCGGATGGCAAGATCTACCTCACAAGCTGGAGCGATGGGCGGATCATCAGGATCGATGACATGTCGGGGACCAACGCCGTCGTGTGGGGCGGGCGCGACTCTACAGGCTTCACGGCTTGGGGGCCCTTGGACCTCGGTTTCGACCGTGCCGGACGGATCATTTTCACCGATGTCCGAGGCCGGCAGGTCGTGAGGATCGACGGGATGGACGGGAAGGGGCTGGTTGTGTGGCCAAAGAAAGTAAACATAACCAGGTTCAAATGAAGCTGACTGACAGTAGGGGCCGCCAGAACGGCGGCCCCTATATTCCCTGACACCACTATCATCTAGATAATATGCGAGCCGCAATTTGGCGGCGATCCCCCTGATGCCTTTGCTATGGAGTCAGGAGTCCTCCGTCTCCGACTCCTCCGATTTCTCCTAGCTCAATGACATCAGGGAGAGGAGTCGGTACTTTTACCTTAAACATGGTTTCCTCCGTTGTCCCCGTCGGAAAGAACCTCAGCATGAAATACGATCCAGGCGCAACGTACTGCTTGACTGCGAAATCGCTTCCGGATGTTATCGAGGTAAATGCATCACCGGGAAGGTCTTCTATGAAGGAATAAGGCGCAACCGTGTATCCGGCACCGTCACTTCCTCCGACTTTCAAGCTTCCCCTGAAGCTGACGAGTTTAGCTATACCGCTCGTGCTATAGGTGAGCGACTCCGTTTTTCCATTGGTCACGCCTGTCGCCGAGTCCGTATGCGTAAGCTCAAGATAGACAAGCCCTACGTTTTTTGCGTATATGGCATAGCCATTCCCATGCAACGCCGCTGATAGGGTTGTAGAGCTGGAATGCGAGAAGTTGGTACTATCAAAGTCCACCCTGATAACATCTGTGAATGTTATACCTGAGCCATTGCTCCATGAAGCAATAAGGGAAGGTGTAAACTTTATACCTTGGTTTTGATACTCGTATCCGAAATAGATAACCTGGGGAAGCACTCTGAATTCATAATCGAACCATGCAACATAGGGAGGTCCCGCTATCGCCCCACCCATACCGCCTGCCGCATATCCTGATCGAGCGGGATAAAGGTAAGTTGAAGCAATGTCATCACTCGCCGACGTAAAAGATACAAAATAGGGGTAGGTGGAGTTCCCCGGTTGTATTACTGCATGGGCCTTTTCCATGACTGCAGTGCTACTATTCATCCTGAGAAATCCCGAGAAATCGTATTCAATGAAATGTCCGGGCGTCACATCCATATAATCCGATCCAAGCCGTCCCTCGCGTACAACGTATTTCACAGTCGTTTCTGAAGAACAAACTCCATTGAGTTCGGCAACGGCCCGGATCGTTACGTTGTTTGGCGTAGAGCCGCTTGCTGTCAGCGTGATGGGGTTCGACGCATCGTATACAGTGCCGCCGGTCTTCAAATCGGTAGTCGCGTCGGTTGCATACCGGATGATCGAGCCGGCGGGGGCGGTCAGGGTTACCGACAGGGGCGACATATAGGTTCCCGCGGGTTTTCCTGGGATCGGCGTAGACAATATGCCGCCTGCTGTCCTGAGTGCGATCCTGGCCTTCTCGAAATCGGGGACCGCGATGGTCTTTCCTCGCCCGCTGTAGTAGTTCTGGAGGTTGGCGATCACCGTAGCCGGTACGACTGCCTCCGCGCCTGCCCTGATCTGGCTGACGAGGTCCGCATTGTCCATGGAGCCATCGGCGAGGTCCGTTGCCAGATCAGCCAGGAAGAGCTGAAGGGCCGCTACGCTCCTGCCCTGCTGGAAGGTCGAGGATATCGCCAGCAACAGGGATGCGTCCGAGCCGTTCGATTCGAGGTTGTAGCCGCTGAAGTGCATGCCGGCCACAGCCGTCAAGCCGAAGATGTCAAGTATTTCCTTTTCGGCTTTTTCCTGGGCAGCTTCAAAGGTCATGCCTGATCCGACCAGCGCCTTTATCCGTTGATGGGCGATCGCCGTGAGCACATTTATGTGCACGGCGTTTGTCGACGACAGGTCGGCATAGGTCCTCAAGGTGATCTCGGAACTCGGGGTCGTCCCTGCGCATTCGTTGAAGTAGAAGCCCTTAGCCTGGATTTCGACATAACGTTCCGGGATCTTGCTGTGGAGGGAGAAGCCGCCGAAATCATCCGAAGTCAAGGTGTTGAATACCGAGCCCGTGGGTTCCAGGCTCTTGTTGAGGGTCTGGATACTGATGGCCGATCCTAGCTGGAAGGGGCCCTTCTGGACCGAACCATCGACAGAGTAGGTCGTCGTGTCATTTGTCTGAGCTGTGGATTTCGCGGGATTATCGCAGGACGCCAATGTCAGCAAGCTGCACAGAAATAGAAAGGCCGTTTTTTTCATCTACATTCTCCTTTTAGCTACTATTGTTTCTTCGTAAAAGTCCAGAATGTTCTATGGATCGCTTTTCATTTGCGTAAGGATTTGCTTCGAGCAGGGGAAGGCTCTATGCGAATTGCGGAAGGCAGGCAGGAACTTTGAATTTTCGCTGCATGCATTTTTCATCCTGTTTACGTCGCTCGCTTTTACAATTATTACGAGATCATAACTTCTTTTCCCCTCCTGTCAATGAATTTGTACTTTGGCTGATTTGTCGAGCCGGCAACTGTATCTTGCTTGACATGTGAACCTAAAGTTCATTATATGTGAACCATGAGTTCACAATCGCCCATCGCGCCTGGGATCCTTGCCGACCTCGAGGCTTCGGGCTTCGCGACAAGGACCTTCCTTCGCCTCGACGAGGAGCGCCGCGGGGCTGTCCTCGCGGCCATTTTCGAGGAAGCCTCGAAGGCCGGGCCGGACCGCATCCTCATCAAGGATGTTGCAGCCAGAGCCGGTGTGCCGGTCGGCTCGCTCTACCAGTATTTCGGCAACCGGGAGAACCTCGCGCGTTGCGCGACCCTCCTCGTGTCAAGGAAGCTCGTCGCAGACCTTGAAACCTGGACGCCCTACCTCGCGGAAATGCCGCTGCGCGAGGCGCTCTCGACCTATCTCAGGAGCGGCCTCGAGTGGGGCAGCGCCGAGGCTGCCTCGCTCAGGTCCTTCGTCGCAGTGGCCTACGGGTCCGCGCCGAGAAGCTCGCCCTTCGGCACGATGCGCGACATGAGCCGCAGCGGCGGCACGGGCGGCGATGGCGATGGCGCTGGCGCGGGCGACGAGGGCTGGCCGCGGAAGACCCTCGTGGAGCCTGTGGCCGCCGCCCTCCAGGGCATGGTGCGGGCCGTCTTCGAGGCCGCAGAACGACGGGGCGAGCTCCGCGTGGGTCTCGATGTCGAGGTCGCGGCGCGGCTCGCGGGAGCCCTCCTCATCGCGGTGGGCGACTCCATCTTCATGCCTGGACTCGACAGTTACTACCGGCTCTTCGACGAGGCCCATGGCGCCGAAGCGATGATCGACCAGGCGGTCGGTTTCATCGTACGGAGCGTCCAGCCGGACCGGAAATGAGGATGCACAACATGCGACACGGAACCTTTGGGACAGCCGGGCTCTGGACCGACGTCCTCTTGCGGCAGTCCTTCCGGGAATTCCAGATAGCGGCCCTCTTTCTCCTCTTCCCGGCCCTCATGGTCTACATCTACTGGGGAGCCTTCGGCGCTTCGAAGGGCGGCTTCAGCGGGAGCCTCTCCGCCCTCGTGGTGTCGGGCGACGCGGGCGGCGCGGCGCAGGCGCCTGGCGCCGGACAGGCCGGGCCGGGCGGGACCGTCGCGGAACGCCTTGCGGCGGCCATGCGGGCCGAGAGCTTCGAGGGCAAGCCCGCCCTCAGGGTCCACGAGTCGACGGATTATGCGGCCTCGATGGAAGCGCTCCGGGACGGCGAGGTGGCCCTCGTCGTGGATGCCCGGGATACGGGGGAGGGGAGGGCGACCCTCTACACGGATCCGGCCTCTGGGCTCGGGCCCTATGCGGAGGGCTTCGCGCGGGTCGCTGCGGCCCGGGCCTTTGCCCGCCCCGGCACGGATGAAGCTATCTTCACGGAGGTGCGTTTCTCCTCGGGCTCGGGCAGCTCCCGCGACTTCCTCTTGGGTGTGCCGGGCCTCGTGGTCTTCGGTTGGGCCTTCGGCCTCCTCGCCATCGCCCTCCTCCTCGTGAGGGAGATCGACCGCGGCACGATGGACAGGATCGCGATGAGCGCTTCAGGTCCCCTGCCCCTCGTCCTCGGCCTCTGGGGTCTCGAGGCTATACTCGGCTTCGTGCAGGCCCTCCTCGTGACGGCCGTGGCCCTCGTCCTGGGCTTCCCCCTTCCGCACAACGCAGGGAACCTCGTCATGACGGTCCTCATCCTCAACGGCCTCATGGCGGGGGTGGCCTTGGGCTTCGGCCTCCTCACCGCGGCCTGGGCGAAGTCCGAGGGCGCGGCGATGAGCCTCAGCATGGTCTTCATCGGGCCCCTCGCCTTCCTCTCGGGCGCCCTCTTCCCCCTTCCGGGAGTCGGCGCGGTGAAGATAGGGGGCTTTGCGCTGGCCGCCAACGACCTCATCCCCACGACGGAGGCCGTGCGCGTCCTCTCGGACAGCCTCGTCCGTGGGATGCCCCTCCGGGACGGCTTGCCTTCGCTCGCGGTCCTCGCCGTCGAGACGATCCTCGTACTCGCCATTTCCGCGGCCGTCTTCTCGGGGAAACGCCTCGGGCCGGCCGGACAGGGAGCAAACGCATGAAACCTTCGCTTAAGGTGGAAGGGCTCACGAAACGCTTCGGAGAGCTCAGGGCCGTGGATTCCCTCGACATCGAGGTGAGGCCCGGCGAGGTCTTCGGCCTCCTCGGGCCGAACGGGGCGGGCAAGACCACCACGATCAGCATGGTCTGCGGCCTCCTCGCGGCTGACTCAGGAAGGGTCCTCCTCGACGGCAGGGAGATCTCGGGCGATCGCCGCGCGCGGCGGTCCATGGGCTACTGCCCCCAGCGCCTCGTGATATGGGATCGGCTAACCTGCATGGAGCAGCTCGAGTTCTCTGGCCAGCTCTACGGCATGGGCCGCGCCGAGGCCCGCGCGAGCTCGGTCCGACTCCTCTCCGACCTCGGCCTTGCAGAAAAGGCCGGCAAGCAGGCGCGGACCCTCTCGGGCGGCATGCAGCGCCGCCTCAACATCGCCCTCGCCCTCGTGCATGATCCGTCGCTCGTCGTCTTCGACGAGCCCGAGGCGGGCCTCGACCCGCAGAGCCGCGTCCTCGTGCGCGACTACATCCGCTCGCTCGCGGACAGGAAGACCGTCATCGTGACCACCCACGACATGGACGAGGCCGAGCGCATGTCCGACCGCGTGGCCATCATGGACCAGGGCAGGCTCCTCGTCCTCGACAGTCCCTCGGCGCTGAAGGCGCGCTTCGGCGCGGAGGGCAGGCCGGCGCCCGACCTCGAGTACGTCTTCCTCGGCCTCACCGGCAAGCGGCTCAGGGACTAGGAGCGCGATATGCGACAGACCTTCATCTGCGCGAAACGCTTCCTCGTGGAGCTCGTCCGCGACCCGGCCCTCGTGGCCCTCACTGCCCTCCTCCCGGTGTTCTTCTTCTTCCTCGCCGTCGTGGGCTACTCGCAGGCGCCCCGGCCCAGGACCTGGACCGTCGCCATGGAGCCTGCCGTGTCCGCAGCCCTGCCCGGCCTGGACGCGGCCCTGCGCGCTGCGCGCCATCCCGACGGACGGCCCGCCTTCGACCTCGTGGCGAAAGGGGAGAAGGCAGACATAGCCATCGCGATGGGCGCACGCGGCAACGTAACGACGACGGGGGACGCCCTCTCCGTCGACTATGCCGCGGCCTCTAGCCGCCTCGAGGAGATCCTCGACGGCGTGGACGCGCGGCGCTCGGCCGCCCTCCCGGTACGGCTTGTCGCGGGCAACGCGGCTTTCCGGAACCCGAGGAGCGAATTCGAGGCCTACGTTCCCGGGATGATGGTCTTCGCCATCCTCCTCCTCATTCCCCAGACCGCCGTCCTCGTGGGGCGCGAGGTGCGGAAGGGAACGATGGAGCGGCTCAGGCTCGCTGGCCTGCGTCCCTCGGCCTACCTCGGAGGCATAGCCCTCTCGCAGACGGCTTGCGCCCTGGGCCTCGGCGTACTCCTCATCGGTCTGGCCCTCTCCTTCGGCTATCCCTTCGGCTCGTCGCCGGTCGCCGCCGTCCTCGAGGCCCTCGCGACCCTCATCCTCCTCGGCTTCTCCTCGATTGCGGTGGGTCTCGTCCTCGGGGCCTTCGTCAAGACCGATTCCTCGGCCCTCAACTCAGGCTCGACCTTGACCATGATCGGCGTCTTCCTCTCGGGCTCCTTCTTCGCCATGCCCTCCCCGACCCTGGTGGCGATAGGCCGTATCGGCCAGGCAGGGCACGTCGACATCGGCCTTTGGGATCTCCTCCCCGCGACGCACGCCCTCAGAGCCCTGCAGCGCGCCATGCTCGATTCCGGGGCCGGCATGTTGACTCCGATCCTCGCGATGTGCGCCCTCAGCCTCGCTTGTTTTGCCGCGGCCGTGGCCTTCTTCAGGCGGAGGACCTTCAAGCTTGCGTGATCGCGGCAGCGTCCGGGAGGCGCCGCTCGAGGGAGCCGTTCCGCAGCGTACTGTTGTGCGATCGCCCAGGCTCGCCTATCATTGAGGTATGGGAACAGAGTCCGAAGGCGAGCGGCCTGCGGGCGAAGGCGTGCCGCCACGACCTGACATCCTCCTCCCGTATGCCGCGGAAGAGGACCTTTCGTCCGGCCTGCGTCGCGACAGGCTCCGCCATGCCGTCGTCTGCGTGCGCCCGGAGTCGAACCGCCTGCCCTACGAGGCGGAGATCCTCTCCGTGCTCAGGGCGCGGGCCAAGGTGACATACATCGCGAACCTCAACGGCCGGCTCTTCACCGAGGGTGGCATCCTCCGTTCGCGTTATGCTTCCCAATTCCGCTTCGCACGGGATCCCCGGGCCTTCCTGGAGTCCTACCCGGAGCTCGCCCTGGCCTTCGAGGAGCACTTCGGCCTGCCCGTAGCGGAGGCCCCGATACGCGGTTCCCTCGGCGATCTCTCCGAAATAGGCCTCAGCCCCGAGGGGCTCTTCACCACGATCGTGCCGGATTCCGATTTCCTCGCGGTGAAGGGCCAGACCTTCAAGCGGATCCATGGCGTCTTCATCGTAAACTACGACCTGCCCGCCATAACGAGGCGTTATACGCCATCTGCCAACGTCTTCGTGGCCCTCGCAGAGGCTGAGGCCGATTCCGACGACTTCTATGACGACTTGAACCAGGCCATCTACGACATGATAGCCTCGCACTCGGAGACTCCCCTCCTGTTCGGCGCCGAGCTCCGCAGCCTCTCCTGGCATGAGCAGGTCAGGCGCACCTACCACATCTCGACGAATCGCCTCCAGGCCATGCTCGACATGGCGGACTTCGTCTACCCCGGCGCATCAGGCCGCATCGACGTAGCCGCGACGCCCCTCGGCGCCGCCCTCGTCAGGGCCGGCGCCATGACGCCCGAGGCCCTGCGGAAGGCCAAGGAGACGCAGCTCTGCAGGCTGGCGGCGCCGGGGCACAACCTTGCGAACCTCGCTTTCCTGCCGCAAGCGGGGCATGGACTGGGGTTCGAGGAGTTATGCGATCTTGTAAAAAGAATCATCTGACGCCCCGAGGCAGAACCTTCACGCTCGTTATTGATCCGTCCCGGCCGCCGGGATAAACTTGCGCGATCTGGGCATGTACCCGATGACCAATTGCGCAGGAGCCCGAAAAATGAAAACGCGTCGATCTCGCATCACCTGGGTTTTTCTGTCCGTCATCCTGTCCCTTTGCCTTCCGATGAGCCTTGGCGCACAGTCGCTCGAAATCGGAGTGACGCCAGGCCTGGCCGTCCCGGTATTGGGAAGCGAGGATTACTTTTCCTACGGAGCCTCGGCCAACCTTGACTTCGACTGGCGTCCATCGGCCAGTTCGGCTTTCGTGATCGGCGGCGTGGCGGGATATGCGATCCTGCCCGTCAACTCCACCGAGCTCGCCCTGTCGATCTGCAGTGCGGGCCTGGGCGGCGGGCTTTCCTGGCAGCCCTCGGACCATTTGCGGCTGCGGCTCATCGGCAAAGGCGGGTATTATTACTCGTTCTTCGACGGGGATTCGGGCGGTTCGCCTTTTGTCGCTGCCAATGCCGGTGCGGACTTCCTGTTCTCTCCCGCCGTCTCGCTCGGCCTCGGCGCATCTTATAAAAACTACCTCGCGAGCCCTTCGCCCTTGCTCCAGACCGTCGATGCCACCTTGTCGTTGACCGTCAGGCCCGGACAGAAGAAGGCCATTCCGAGGCTCGATATCCCCTCCGTGGAGCTTGCGCCCCTCTTCCCCGTCTTCAGGACCTACTTCGACAGCCATCCGATCGGGAAGATCAGCCTCAGGAACAACCTCCCCGATGCGATCGAGGGCGTGAAGGTGACCTTCTACATGAAGGGCTACATGGACGCGCCCAAGACCTGCGTCGAGATCGCCTCGATGAAACCGGGAGAGGTCAGGACGGTCGACGTCTATGCCATCCTCAACGAATCCATCCTGGGCATCACCGAGGAAACCAAGGTCCAGGGGACCATCTCGGTCGCGTTCGTCTACCGCGGCACGACCAGCGCGGTGGAGAGGACGGAAAGCATCCGGGTCTATGACCGCAATGCCATGACCTGGGAGGACGACCGCAGGGCCGCGGCCTTCGTCACCGCCAAGGATCCGACCGTCCTGCGCATGGCGAAGGCGATCAACGCGGCCGTACGCGACGATCCATCCCCTGCGGCCAGCCTCAATTTCCGGATCGCCTTCGGCCTCTTCGAGGAGCTCGGCCTCTACGGAATACGGTATACGGTGAGCCCGACAGGCTCCTATGCAGAGACCTCGGCGGACAAGTTCGCCGTGGATTATCTGCAGTTCCCCCGCCAGACGCTCGAATACAAGGGCGGCGACTGCTCGGACCTCTCGATCCTCTATTCGGCGATGCTCGAGTCGCTCGGCATCGAGACGGCCTTCATCACCGTGCCCGGCCACATCTTCCTCGCCTTCAACTCCGGCATGGGACCTGACGAGGCGGCCTCGACTTTCTCCCGCCCTGAGGACCTCATCGTCATGGATGGCAAGGTGTGGATCCCTGTCGAGATCACCCTCGTGAAAAATGGCTTCCTGTCTGCCTGGAAGGAAGCAGGCCGTGAATGGCGCGAGAATGTCGCGACGAGAGCCTTCTATCCCCTCCACGAGGCCTGGACAGCCTATGGCCCCGTCGGCCTTCCAGGGGAAGCCCTCGATCTTGGCGTCCTGGCAGGTGACGATTTCCGGAGCCGTTACAGGGCAGCTATCGGCGAATTCGCCGGGCGCGAGGTGGCCGCCCGCGAGGGCAGCCTCAGGGCCGAGATCGAGAAGTCGGGCTCGAGCCCCGCTTCGCTCAACAAGCTGGGAGTCCTCTACGCCAGGTACGGCATCTTCGACAAGGCGCGCGAGCAATTCGAGGCCGCGGTCGCGTGCGGCGGAATGGCTGCGGCGCCTGCCCTCATCAATCTCGGAAACCTCGCTTTCCTGAAAGGCGACTGGAAGGAAGCGAGAGCCCGCTACGAGGCCGCGTCGACGGCCGATGCGTCGAGCTGGTCGGCCTTGCTGGGGCTGGCGAAGGTCTCCTACGAGTGCGAGGACTACTCGGGCGCCAAGGCCTGGTACGAAAAGGCCCTCGCCCTGAGGCCGGATATCGCGTCGCGGTACGCCTTCCTTGCCGAGAAGTCCGACGAAACGACGAGGGCTGCGGCGGCCGACGCGCGTGATGCGGTCGAATGGAGCGACAAATGACGAAGAGGACCGGTTCCGGCATCTCGAAGCTATGGGGGCTCCTCGTCCTCGTTTCGGCGATGGGCCTCGTATCCTGCGATAACCCCATCCTGGCCAAGGTCCAGGCGGCGGTCAAATCCGCTTCGATTCCTGTCATATCGCCGCAGGGTGGGACGCATAAGAACTCCTGTGCCATCACCCTCAGCTGCAGCGATACCAAGGCGGCGATCTACTATACGACCGACGGCAGCGACCCGACCACATCAACAGCTGCTGTCGCGTATAGCGCGCCGATCAACCTGAACTATGGATGCACGCTCAAATCGGCGACGAAAAGCGACCATGGATGGAGCTCCATTTCCGAAGCTGCCTTCTCCTTCACCTATGAGGGAGTGCTTGATCCGGCCTTCAATCCGAAGCAGCACAGCGGCGTGGCGAAAGTCAGCAGCCAGGGGGATTATCGTTTTTGGACCTGGTATTCGGCCGCCCTCCAGTCCGATGGAAAGATCGTGGCAATAGGCTCCGCCTGCAAGGCCAATCCCTCGGATCCGGAATACGACTACACCTATATCTGCGTTGCGCGCTTCACCGGATCCGGAGAGCTCGATACCGCCTTCGGCAACAATGGCTATGTCATTTTCGAGGACGACAACTATCGCTATAGCGAAGGCCGATCGATAGCGGTCGACAGCAAGGACCGCATCTACGTCCAGGGCTATGTCACCGATGACAAGACATGGGAAAGCGGTCCCGTACATGGGATTGTTGGCCGTTTGTTGCCCGACGGAGCAATCGATACGAACTATGGGCAAAATGGCGGTTATCAAACGCCGGTAACCGATGGAATTGCCGCTTTCCCCTACTATGTCAGCCGCTCCCTCGCGATCGATCCTTCGACCGGCGAGTCCTTTTTCACGTTGGGAAGCACTCTCTACAAGCTGGATGCCAGCGGGCAGCTGGACACCGGCTTTGGCGCGTCGATCGGAAAGAGCGGCAGCATATCAACGCAGTATCTGGACGGATTGATGGCTGGAGGGACAGGCGATTTGCTAGGCCTCCGCGACATTTACAGCATAGTCCGGACAAACGAAGGCCATATCCTTGCCACCATGTACAAATCCGGGAGTTCACTGATTGTCGCGGATACTACGTCAAATGGCGAACCGAGCAACTGGTATATAGAGCCGCCCTCGTTCGGCGGTCTTGTCGGGAAAAAGCCCTCTGATGTTGCCTCCTTCTCGGATGGCTCAATACTCATTCTGGCAAGGGGCATACTCAACGAAAACCGGAATCCCGTCGATGCCGCCTATACCTTGTGGAAATTCGATTCCACGCATTCGTCGCCCCTTGAGGGATGGGGACAGACCGCGGATTCCGGGACGATACTCGATTATGACGACTACAATGCCACGCCGTATTCGGTGGCCGTCCTCATGGATGGAAGCTTCGCCGTAGGAGGACGAACCATAGCCGACAGCGGCGACGATGCCCCTAGGTATTGGACTCTCGCGAGGCTCAGCTCAAAAGGCGCCGTCTTGTCGTATACTGTCGACCGCACCAATTTCGAGACGGGCACCATCCGTTTCATCCTTCCATTGTCCGATGGGAAATTCCTTGCGGTCGGTTCCTCAAATGGCGGCGCCACCATCGCCCGCTACTGGCCCTGACCTTTCGACAAGGTGATCGATATTCCCCGCCAGGGCCGTCCATACCGCCGGCCCTGGCGTTTTTTTTGACACACAGGGCGGTAGATAAAGCATTTTGACATGAGCGGCGGGCCGGGGGCGCTCGGGCATTCTCGCCTGCAACGTCTCCGTTCCCCGGAATGCAGGATATCCCTCCTTTAATTCCATGGCGAATTCTCTCAGACTCACCTATAGTTGAATCCGTCGTATTTCCGGCATCAGGAGGAATCATGTTAAAGAAAGCTTCGGGCTTGGCCCTTGTCGTCATGCTTACACTTCTAGCCGCGGGCTGCGCCACCGGCGGCACGGCAGCTCCGGCCGCAGGCTCGAGCGGCGCCCGGGGGCCCCTCACCAAGGGACCGGAAGCCGTCCTCATGAACGCCCTCGACAACCTCACGAACGACGGGATCCGGGGCCTCGGCTGGGCCGTGGCCACGTCAGGCGACGGGATGGAGTCCATTGTCACGCGGCCCTACATCAAGGGCGGCTCGGGGAGCAGCCTCTACAGCCTGGCTGCGGCCTGGGTCTTCGAGGATGGGGACGACGAGAACAGCGCAGCCAACTTCTACCTCGACGATTCCGAATCGACCCTCTACGGCGGCTCCTGCGCCATGTCCCAGGACGGGAGCCTCGTCGTCATCGGCATGCCCGGCCTTGCCCGGAACAAGACCTGTGGCATCTACGGCTAAATCGCCAAGTCCACGGGCTGGAAGCAGGGCGGCAAGCCCGTCGACCAGTACCCGCCCGTCTTCTCGCTCTCGGGCGCCATGGGGTCGAGTTTCGGTTTCAGTGTGGCGATGAGCGGGACGGGCAACACCGTGGTCGTCGGCGCTCCCACCGAGAATGACATCGGCCTTGTGCACTACTACCTCGCGCCGGCCGGCGGCTGGCGCAAGGTTGGCAAGGAGGTGAGCACGGGCCAGCTCGGCGCGGGCAAACCCTCAAAAGGCGCGGAGTTCGGCCACAGCGTGGCCATCTCGCGCGACGACTCCGTGATCGCGATAGGCGCTCCCGGGGACCTCGAGGGCCGGGGCGCTGTCTACGTCTTCCGCAAGCCCGGCAAGGGCGGCTGGCCGGCTGTCACCGATCTCCTCAAGGTTACCCTCAACGATGGCAAGCCCGGAGACCGCTTTGGCGAGAGCGTCTCCATCAACAAGGACGGCTCCCTCATCGCCGTAGGCGCCGATGGACGCAACTCGGGGGGCGGCGCGGTCTTCTGCGTGAAGTACGACTGGATAGCCGATGACTGTACGACGGTGAAGATCTCGGGCGATTCCGACCTCAAGGGCCTCGGCGTCTCCGTTTCGATCTCGGCCGATGGCAAGACCATTGCCGCGGGCGGCTACGGCAGCGCGCGGGGCGGCGGCGTCTCGGTCTACAGGACCAAGTCGGGTTCCTGGGACGATCCCTCGAACATCGACAACCTCACGCCGAAGGATGGCTCCAAGGACATGCTTGGCGGCTTCATGGGCTTCAGCGTGGCCCTCGTGGACAACGGCTCCTGGGTCCTCATGGGCGTCCCGGGCTACAAGCTCGGTTCTGGCGAGTATTACTGGATCCAGATCGATAAATAGCGACGGACGGCGGCGAGGCTACCTGCCTTGCCGCATTCAGGACGATGCCCTAGAATTATTGCGCAGTGCGCAAGATTTCTAGGGCCTTTTTTTCCCCTCGAAACCGCTTCCCCCATCCTCCTTTGTCCTGCGCAAGGCTTTTCATACCCGTGGAATGCCCACATTCCCCGATTTCCCTGCATTTTCTCAATTGGCACGCTAACTGCTACTAGAGAAATGTATGGAGGATACAGCCATCATGAAGAAGAAATGGGCCCTTGCGGGGGTCGCCCTGGCCGTGGTTGCCGCGGCAGTCGTGCTTCTTGGCGTCACGGCGAAGAAGCCGGCCGCGGGCGCGGTCTCGAGCAAGAGTTATCAATACACTACCGTCACCAAAGGTTCCATCGAGAAGTCCATCTCGGCGAGCGGTTCCCTGGAGCCTGTCTCCACGGTCAGCGTCCTGGCCCAGATGAGCGGCCGGGTCGAGTCCGTCCATGCGGACTTCAACGACCATGTAAAGAAGGGACAGGTCCTCATCACCCTCAACACGGACATGCTCAAGCTCCAGCGCCTTGACGCCCAGGCGGCAGTCAACAAGGCCCAGGCGAGCTACGATCTCCAGGCCCTCGACTATGGGAACAAGACCAAGCTCGCGCAGAAGGGACTCGTCTCGGATTACGATCTCCAGTCCAGCAAGTCGAGCCTGGCTGTCGCTGCAGCCACCCTCGAGTCGGCCAAGGCTTCCCTCGCCATCATCGACACCGAGCTCAATCAGTACGCCCTCATCACCTCGCCGATCGACGGCGTGGTCCTCGACAAGAACGTCGAGGCCGGCCAGAGCGTCGTGGCGGCGTCGAGCTCGAGCGCCACGGCCCTCTTCACCCTCGCCAAGGACCTCTCGCGCATGGAGATCGAGGCCGAGGTCGACGAGCTCGACATAGCCTCGGTCAAGGTGGGCCAGGAGGTCCGCTTCACGATCGACTCGCGGCCCGGCACGACCTACGCGGGCGAGGTCAAGGCGATCCACCTCGTGCCCACGACGTCGAGCAACGTCGTCAACTACACGGTCATCATCTCCGCCCTCAACAAGGACGGGAGCCTCCTTCCCGGCATGACCGCCACGCTTTCCTTCATCGAGGAGAAGAAGTCCGACATCCTCGTGGTACCCAACGCGGCCCTCCGCTTCACGCCCTCGGTCCTGAGCGCTGCCGAGATAGCGAAGAAGGTCTACATCGCCGGGCTCGGAAACCTCGCGCCCGAGGAGAAGGCCCAGGCCGAGTCGAAGTACGACGAGGAACTGGCGAAGGCGAGCGAGGCCAAGGCCGACGCCGCCAAGAAGACCGGCTCGGGCACGGGCGGCCTTACCGGCGCCCTGATGGGCGGCGGTGGCCCCGGCTTCGGAGGACCGCCCGGCGAAGGCGCGCGTCGCCGGAGCGCCTCGGGTTCGTCAGGCAGCGCCTCCCAGGGCGAGGCCGCGCAGACCGAGGTCGTCGTGCGCAAGCCCCTCTGGTATCTCGATTCGAGCGGCGAATTCCAGTGCGTCCTCGTCACGGTGGGCGTCACCGACGGCGTCAGCACCGAGGTATCCGGCGCCGAGGGCCTTGAGGGCATGAAGGTCATCCTCAAGGAGAAGGCGGAGTAACATGGCCATCATCGAGCTTGCGGGGATCAAGCGCCATTACACGGTGGGCGACATCGTCGTGAAGGCCCTCCGCGGCCTCGACCTCAAGGTCGAGGAAGGCGAGTTCCTCGCCATCATGGGACCCTCGGGGTCGGGCAAGTCGACCCTCATGAACATACTCGGCTGCCTCGACAAGCCGACGGCGGGGAGCTACGTCCTCGACGGCCTCGAGACCTCTACCGCGGGCGCCGACGCCTTCGCCGAGATCAGGAACTCGAAGATCGGCTTCGTCTTCCAGGGCTTCAACCTCCTCTCGAGGACGAGCGCCATCGAGAACGTCGAGCTCCCCCTCTTCTACAAGCGCGGCGCGAAGCGGAAGGACCAGCGGGACCTCGCGCGGGCCGCCCTCGAGGAGGTCGGCCTCGGCCAGCGGGTCCACCACATGCCGTCCCAGCTCTCGGGCGGCCAGCAGCAGCGCGTGGCCATAGCGCGCGCCATGGTCACCGATCCGGCCTTCATCCTCGCCGACGAGCCCACGGGCAACCTCGACACCGAGATGACCCTCGAGATCATGACCCTCTTCCAGGACCTCAACGACCGGGGCAAGACCATCATCATGGTCACCCACGAACCCGAGCTCGCGGTCTACTGCAAGCGCATCATCACGCTCCGCGACGGCAGCCTCGTCTCCGACGAGGCCGTGGAGAAGCGCGCGCGCGCCGCCGACTCGGCGGCCGCCTGGAAGGAGCGCAACGCGCTCATCGCCGCCAAGGAGGCCTCGGCATGACCGCGGGCAAGCTCATCCATTTCTCCTTCAGGAGCATCCTGCGCAACCGCATGCGGAGCCTCCTCACGAGCCTCGGCATCATCATCGGAGTCTGCTCCGTCATCGTCATGGTGGCGGTGGGCCAGGGTTCCCAGGCCCAGATCCAGAAGCAGATCGCGAGCATGGGCCAGAACCTCCTCATGGTCATGCCGGCCCGGGGCCCGAGCCGGGCCAACCGCCTCACCCTCGACGACGTTTCCAAGGTCAAGGCCGAGTCGAGCTATCTCCAGGCCATCTCCGGCACCACGCGGGGCAGCTTCAACGTGGTGGGCGGGCGCGGCAGCGAGGACGGCTCGGGCTACTACACGACCCAGGTCCAGGGCGTCGAGCCCGACTACCTCGTCATCAAGGAATGGGGCGTCTCCGAGGGCGAGTTCTTCACCGACTCGGACGTGCAGGGCAGGGCCAAGGTCGCCGTCCTCGGCCAGACCGTGGCCACCGAGCTTTTCGGGACCGACGACCCCATCGGCCAGGAGCTGCGCATCGGCACGACGCCCTTCAGGGTCGTGGGGGTCCTCACGAAGAAGGGCGCGACGGGCATGGGAAACGACCAGGACGACGTGATCATGGTGCCGCTCAACACGGCCATCACGCGGCTCTCGCGGGACCGCTACCTCGACTCCATCGAGATGAGCGTCACGCGTGCCGACCTCATGGACGCCGCGCAGGAGGAGGTCTCGACCATCCTCCGCGAGGCGCACCGGATCCAGGCCGGGAAGGACGACGACTTCCAGGTCATGAACCAGTCGGAGATCATCGCGACCGCCTCGGCCACGAGCAAGACCCTCACGACCCTGCTCGCGGCCATCGCCGGAGTGTCGCTCATCGTGGGCGGCATAGGCATCATGAACATCATGCTCGTCTCGGTCACCGAGCGCACCCGCGAGATCGGCATCCGCATGGCGGTCGGCGCGCGGAAGCGCGACATCCTCTTCCAGTTCCTCTCCGAGTCGGTGATCCTCTCCCTCCTCGGCGGCGGCATCGGCATCCTCCTCGCCTTCGGGCTCTGCTGGGTGCTCAAGACCTTCATGGCCACCCCCGCCATCATCCAGCCGGGCATCGTGGCCGCGGCGGCCGGCTTCGCGGCGGCGGTCGGCATCTTCTTCGGCTACTATCCCGCGAAGAAGGCGGCCGGTCTCTACCCGATCGACGCCCTCAGGTACGAATAAGGCAGGCAGTACATGCGAAGCATTGCGATAAAGGCCCTCGCCTCCTTCATGGCGATCTGCATCATGGGCGCCGCTGCGGCGCAGGGCGCGGCCGCGCCGGCGGCCTCGGCGGGCGGCCCGGCCGCGGCGTCCGCCGCCTCCCCGGTGACCCTGGCCCTGGCGCGGCAGAAGCTCCTCGAGCGCTCCGCTTCCCTCAGGAAGGCAGGAATAGCGGTGGACTCGGCCCTCCTCGCCGAAAGGGGGGAGGGCTACGCCTGCCTCCCCACGATCTCCGCGGGTGCCAAGGCCTCGCTCGCCTACGGCGACTCCGCGTCCCTTTCGGGATCGGCGAGCCTCTCGGTTACCCAGCCCATCTGGGACGGCGGGGCCCATGCCATCCTCCTCGCCATCGACAGGCTGGCGACGAAGGAAGCGCAGGCAGCGGCCAGGGCCGCCCTCCTCTCCGCCCTCGAGACCGCCGACTCGGCCTACTACGCCGTCCTCGCCTGCAAGGACGCCCTCGCGGCGAGCCAGTCCGACCTCGATGCCGCCAAGGCGGGCCTCGACCTGGCCGAAGCCAAGCTCGAGGCCGGCATCATCGCGAAGACCGAGCTCCTCCAGGTCAAGGCGGCGGAAGCCGCCTCGGAGACCGCCGTGAGCCAGGCCCGGCGCGCCCTCCAGGCAGCTACCATGAAGCTCGCCTCTCTCACAGGCCTCGCGCTCCCCCTCGAGGTGGCCGGCGTCGACTTCTCCTCCTATGACAGCCTCATGGATACCTTGTCGGATCTCGATGACGGCGGCCTCGAGGCCCTCGTGTCGAAGGTCACGGCCTCGGCTTCGGCCGGCAATCCCTCCCTAGAGGAGGCCCTCTATGCGAGCGACCGCGCGAGGCTCTCTACCGACAAGGCCAGGGCCGGCTACCTGCCCTCCGTCAGCGCCTCCTGGTCGAACGGCCTGTCCTTCGCCGAGTCGGGCGTGGGCTACTCGGGCGGCCTTTCGGTCTCCGCCTCCATCCCCCTCGACTTCTGGAACACCTCGGTCGATGTCTCCGCCGCCGGCCTCTCGGCCCAGTCCGCCCTCATCGACTACGAGGAGTCGAAACGGCAGCTCGAGCTCGACATCCGCACCGCGGTCTACGACTGGGTGTCGGCGGCGAGGTCGATCCGCTCGTCGAGGCAGGCCCTCGACTATGCCGAGAGCAACTACGAGAGCGTCCTCGAGAGCTACCGTCTCTCCCTCTCCTCGGCCTCCGATCTTTCCGACGCGGTGGCCCTCGTGAGCACCGACCGCAAGGCCTGGAACCAGGCGCGCTACGACTTCCTCCTCGGCCTCTCCGCCCTGCGCTCCCTCGCCGGCCTCGAGGACGACGCCGCCCTCGCGGAGCTCGTACGGTGATGCCTCCCCGGGCGGACCTCGCGCGGCGGCTCAGGGCCGACGCGCCCAGCATCGGGATAGCCTTCCTCGCCATCCTCCTCGCCTCCGCCGTCAATGTCGTGATCTTCCGCGGCATGCACGAGCGGGACAGGCTCGAGAGCTCGAACCGCTGCGAGGAGACCATGAACAACCTCTTCGCGAGCCTCCGCGACCACGAGGACTTCGGCTCGGCCATCGAGAGCTCCCCGGAGCTCTCGGCGAGCATCGTCGGCATCGGCGTCTACGAGTCTTCGGGGACGAAGGTCTACTCATGGGGCGTGGTGCCCGGGACCTACTCGCCCCCGGCGGGAGCCATGCCGGAACCCGACAGCCGCGCCAGGCACTACATCGAGAACCCGAAGGGCGATTCCTTCATCTTCCTCCTCCATCCCTTCCGCCTCCCCCCGCCGCCGCCCAAGGACCTCCGCGAGCCCCGCGACGCGAGGCGGCCGCCCGACCAGCGCGGCGACGGCCCGGCGGTCGCGCCGGGCGCCGCCCCGGACGGGACCAGGCCCGATCCCGACCAGCAGCGCTCCTTCTTCTACGACACGCTCAAGACGGCGGAGATCGTCTATCTCGAGATCCGCCAGCCCGCGTACTGGTCGGCCAACCGTTTCAGGGCCGTCCTCTTCCCGGTCGTCGAGCTCCTCATCGCCTTCCTGGCTTTTTTCGTAAGGAACCTCATAATGCGGAACATCGAGTACCGGAGGAAGATCGAGGAGCAGCGCAACCTCGTCGTGCTAGGCACGGCGGCGAGCACGCTCGCGCACGAGATCAAGAACCCCCTCCTCTCGATCAGGCTCCAGTCGAGTATCCTCGAGCGCCTCGTGCCGGAGGACGCGAAACGCGAGGTGGGGATCATCAACGCCGAGGTGGACCGGCTCTCGGCCCTGACCTACCGGGTGAACGACTACCTGCGCGAGCCCAAGGGCCGGCCCGAGGACTTCGACGCCGCGACCGCCCTGCGGGAGATCTCGCGCAGGATGTGCGGCCGCGACCTTGTCGCCTGCGCGCCAGGGGCCTTCCTCGTCCGCATGGATCCAGAGCGCTTCCGGTCCATCGCCGACAACATCCTCGGCAACGCGGTCGAGGCCGGAGGGCCGGCAGAGGGCCTCTCGATCGAGCTGTCCCGCGAGGACGGCAGCATCCACGCGGATTTCCTCGACCGGGGACCGGGCATCCCCGAGGAATGCCGCGAACGGGTCTTCGACCCCTTCTTCACGACGAAAAGCCGCGGGACCGGAATAGGCCTCGCGATCTCCCGGCGCTTCGCCGAGGCCGCGGGGGGAAGCATGGCAATCAGTGACCGGGAGGGGGGCGGCTGCGCGGTGCGCGTGACGCTTCCCGCGATCCGGGGAAAGGAAGGATCATGAGAATCCTCGTAGTCGACGATGAACGGAACATACGGGAATCGATACAGCGGCTCTTTTCGCTCGAGGGAATCGAGTCGGTCGCCGCGGAGAACGGCAATGCGGCCGCGGCCCTCATCCTCTCCGAGTCCTTCGACGCCGCGGTGGTCGACCTCAAGATGCCGGTCATGAGCGGACAGGAGCTCATAGAATGGATGCGCGCCGAGGGCATCCGGACGCCGGTGGTCATGATCAGCGCCTTCGGCGAGATCGAGGACGCCGTGCGGGCCCTCAAGGCGGGGGCCAACGACTACCTCATCAAGCCCTTCGACCCGGCCGAGCTCATCCATCGCGTGCGCTCCCTCGTCACGAGCCGCAAGCGCGAGGACCTCATCGAGGCGGAGGCGAGGACCCAGCCGGTCTCGGGCCGCCTCCTCGGGGAGGGACCCGCGATGCGCGAGCTCAAGAGCCTCCTCGACAAGGTCGCGCCCTCTGCCACCACGGTCCTCGTCACGGGCGAGAGCGGAACGGGCAAGGAGGTGGTGGCGCGCGAGCTCCATGCGCGCTCGGGCCGCTCCTCGGATCCCTTCGTCGCGGTCAACATCGGGGGGGTCCATGCGGAGCTCATGGAGAGCGAGCTCTTCGGCCACGAGAAGGGCGCCTTCACGGGCGCCGACGCCCGCAAGCTGGGCCTCTTCGAGCTCGCGGGCGAGGGGACCCTCTTCCTGGACGAGATAGGCGAAATGCCCCTGCCGCTGCAGGTCAAGCTCCTCCGCGTCCTCCAGGAGCGCAAGATCAGGAGGCTCGGCGGCCAGCACGACATCCCCATCGGCGCGAGGATCATCTCCGCGACCAACCGGAACATGGAGACCCTCGTCAGGGAAGGCCGCTTCCGCGAGGACCTCTACTACCGCCTCAATGTCGTGAGGATCGACGTCCCGCCGCTCAGGGCCCATCTCGAGGACCTGCCCGTCCTCGCGCTGTCCATCCTCGCGCGGCTCCGCGCCCGCACGGGCCGGGGCCCCTCCCGCCTCGACCAGCCTGCCCTCGACCTCCTTGCGTCCTACGACTTCCCCGGCAACGTGCGGGAGCTCGAGAACATCCTCGAAAGGGCGGCCATCTACTGCGAGTGCGAGGCGATCCGCGTCGAAGACATCGACCTGCCTTCACGGAGGCGCGGCGTCCCCAGGGATGCCCTTCAGGTCCTCGACGCCGCCCAGGCCGCCGAAGGCGTCCCGTTGTCGATAGAGTCGCTGCGGAACGTCCCGCCCGGGCCCTCGCGGGCGGCGGTGGCGGCCAAGGTGGCCGAGAACTCGGTCTCGCTCACCGACACCGAGGTGGCGACCATCATCAGGGCCCTCGAGAAGTGCAACGGCAACAGGACCAAGGCCTGCGCCGAGCTCGGCATCAGCCGCCGGGCCCTCCTCTACAAGATCAAGCGCTATGGCATCGTGTGAGACGGGGGCAGCGCGGCTGCGCTGGGCGGCGACAGCCTGCGCGACCGCGGGACCGCCTCCTTCCCGCGTTTTCCGTGGGTGCCTCGTCAGGACATGAAAAGGCCCGGGCTGCCCCGGGCCTTTTCGTCCGCGCCATGGCGGGCCTGGTCTTCCTGTTTACTTGCCCTTCTTCCCGAAGATGCCCTTGATCCTGTCGAGGATGCCGGGCTTCCTTGCGGCTGCCGCCGGCGCGACGGGCCCTCCCTTCCTGGCCTGGGAGCCCTGGCCTCCGGCCTTCTGCGGCTGGCCCTTGCCCTGCTGGGGGCGCTGCTGGCGCTGTCCCTGGTTCGGGGCCTTGCCGCCGCGCTGCTGGCCCTGCTGGCCGCCGCGGCCGCCCTGTCCCTCGCGGGCTCCCTGGGGAGCCTGCTGCCGCGGCCCACGCTGCTTGCCCTGTCCGGCCTTGGCTTCGGGACCGCGGCCCTGCCCCTGGCCCTCTGCGGGCTGGGTGCCGTACTTCTCCTTGTAGCGCTTGAGCCTCTCGTCCTGGGAGACCGCGTAGGGATCGTTTCCCTGTCCGCGGGCGCCCGCGGTCTCGGGCCTCCGCTGCTCCCTTGCGGGCGCCTGGCGCTGGTCCCTGCGGTCCTCGCGCCTGTAGTCGTCCCTGCGGCGCTCGCCCCGGCCTTCGCCGTAGCCGCGTCCCTCGCCCCTCGGGGCGCCATGTCCATCGCGGCCGTCGTGGCCGCCGGGCCTTCCGCCGCGTCCCTGGGTCGCGGGCCTTCCTCCGCGTCCGTCCCTGCGCGCGGGACCGCGGTCGCGGCTGTAGCCGGAATGCATGCCCGCGCTCTTGTCCACGCCGAAGAAGGCGGGATCGACGGCGAGTACGGGTATCTTGTTGCCTATGAACTTCTCGATGGGCGGCAGGCCGAAGACGAACTTCTCGCAGGCGAGGGTGATGGCCTTGCCCGACTTGCCGGCGCGCGCGGTGCGGCCGATGCGGTGGACGTAGGATTCGGCGTCCTCGGGCACGTCGTAGTTGATGACGAGGTCGAGGGCCTCGATGTCGAGGCCGCGGGCCGCGACGTCGGTCGCGACGAGGAGCTTGACCTTGCCGGCCTTGAGGTCCTCGATGATCTCGAGGCGCTTGGACTGGGGCAGGTCGCCCATGATGTACTCGCAGTCCCAGCCGTTGATCCTGAGCCGGCGCGCGAGCTCCTCGGTCATGAACTTCTGGTTGCAGAAGATGATGGCGCTCTCGGGCTTCTCGCGCTCGAGGAGGCCGAGGAGGAGGGGGAGCTTCTCGTGGCTGCCCACGTGGTAGAGCTCCTGGGTCACGAGGTCGACCGTGACGTGCTCGGGCTCGATGCTGATCTCCACGGGATCGACCATGTATTCCCAGGCGAGGTCCTTGACCCTGAGGCCGAGGGTGGCGGAGAAGAGGAAGGTCTGGCGGTCCCCGGCCTTGGGCAGGTAGCGGAGGAGCTTCCTGATGTCGTCGATGAAGCCCATGTCGAACATGCGGTCGGCCTCGTCGATGACGAGGAAGCCCACGTCGCGGAGTAGCATCTTGCCCTGGGTGACGAGGTCCTGGATGCGGCCGGGGGTGCCGATGATGACCTGGACGTTGTTGCGGAGCATGTCGATCTGGGGGCCGTAGCTCACTCCGCCGTAGAAGGCGCCGCACTTGATGTCGAGGTACTTGCCGAGCTTCTCGGCCTCGCCCTCGATCTGGGCCGCGAGCTCGCGGGTGGGGGCGAGGATGAGGACCTTGCGGCTCCTGTCCTCGTTGACGGTCATGATGCGCTGGAAGATCGAGATGAGGAAGGCGGCGGTCTTGCCGGTGCCGGTCTGGGACTGGGCGTAGATGTCCTTGCCCAGGAAGGCGTGGGGGAAGACCTTTTCCTGGACGGGCATGCAGGTCACGTAACCCGCATCTTCGAGACCCCTGCGGAGGTCCGGGTGGAGATCAAGTTCCTTGAATTCCATGCTGTGTACACTCTTGTTCGCGAAGGATAGGCCGGGATGCCCGTCCGTCCCGCGGAGGGCATCGTGCTCCGGCCTTCTGGCATATATTCCCCGCGCTGCCGCTCGCCTCCCGGTTTCTCGGGCTCGCGACTGGCATCCTGCGCGGGGCTACCGGTCCGGGAAAACCCGGCCGGCAAGAAGCCCGGAGACCCCTAAAGGGGGATCCAAGCCAGCCGTCACGTCGATACGAGGAGAGCATAGCTCATTTTCGAATAATGTCATATGGGGTATGGAGCGGTACTTGCGCCTTGGAAGCCGTCTCCCCGAGGGCCCTTGTGGAAACCGCGCCGCTTCCCTAATCTCGGAATTGGAGGCCTCCATGTCCGATAACTTCGTCTTCCACGCACCCACCCGCCTTGTCTTCGGATCCGGGTCCGTCGCCCAGGCCGGCGCCGAGGCCAAGGGCCTCGGCCTTTCCCGCCTCCTCGTGATCTCCGGGAAGGGTCCTACCCGCGAATCGGCAGGCATGAGGGTCCTCCTCGCCTCCCTCGAGGCCGCTGGCGTCGCGGTCGAGGTCTGGGCCGGAGCGGGCCACGATCCCGAGGCGGCGACCATCGAGGCCGCGGCCAGCGCGGCCGTGGAGACCGGCGCCGGCGGCATCCTCGCCTACGGAGGCGGCAGCCCCATCGACTGCGCCAAGGGCGCCTCCCTCTTCGCCGCCAACGCCCTCCTGCCCACGGCGCCGGGGCGGGGGAGGGGCTACCTCGACTACGTCTACGGCCGCGCCGTCTTCAGCGTCCCCGGCCTGCCCCTCCTCGCCGTGCCGACCACCGCGGGCTCGGGCTCCGAGATGAGCTCGGCGGCGGTCACCACCGATCCCGCCGCGAGGCGGAAGGTCGGCCTCTCGAGCGCCTGGTTCTTCCCCCGCGTCGCCATCGTCGACCCGGCTGTCCAGGCCACGATGCCTGCCTCCCTCACGGCCGCCACGGGCATGGACGCCCTCACGCACGCCGTCGAGTCCTACGTCTCGCGGCGCTCGACGCCCCTCACGAGGGCTATAGCCGGCGAGGCGGCCCGCGCCATCCTCGCGAACCTCGCGCGCGCGGTCGAGGCCCCCTCCGATGGCGAGGCGAGGGCGGCCATGGCCCTCGCGAGCAGCGAGGTGGCGGCCGCCTTCAGCCAGACCGGCCTC
>Ga0209098_1000864_pt1 | contig 31345 bp, 24 predicted proteins | sample AD_JPNHW1_MetaG_FD_184429 | JGI IMG/M metagenome (GOLD analysis project Ga0209098, IMG submission 184429) | Active sludge microbial communities of municipal wastewater-treating anaerobic digesters from Japan - AD_JPNHW1_MetaG (SPAdes) (version 2) | ecosystem: Engineered > Bioreactor > Anaerobic...
CCGACTGGGTGAAAAGGCAGTCACTAAAACAAATACCTTACATATATAATCCCGGTGACCGGATCCAACAGTACCACATCGGCGTCATTGACTCCATCGACTTTGAAGGCGACAGGATCGTCAACCCCGTTGTGACCCTGCAGGAACTTCCCGTTATTCCTGCAGGAAAGAAATTCATCCGTGTTCCCCTTGACCAATTGAAAGGGAACCTGATAATCCTTGCCCTCGAGCCTCAATCGATGCTCGGATTAGTGACCTACCCTCAATTTGCTTCCATTATACAGCAAGAGAAAATTTTCCCCGTTTTACGTTTACATAATAATTTCATTACTAATCATACAAAATAAACAGACAAAACCATGCGTATAGAAAGAATTGAACTCAGGCACGTTAAATTGGTACTGGTCAGCCCGTTTGTGACATCCATGGGTGCCGAATACGACGAAGAACATATAATTGTCCGGGTCGATGCCGAAGGTGTCACCGGGTGGGGTGAAAGTGTGGCCGAAGGAACCCCCTTCTACTCTCCCGAAACGGTGCCGACCGCCTGGCACATCCTTACCGATTTTCTAATGCCATCGGTTTTGGGGAAAGATCTTCAAAACGTTGGCGAAGCCATTGAAGGATACGAGAAAGTCCGCGGCCACAGGATGGCTAAAGCCGGACTGGAAGCGGCCTTATGGGATGCTTTTGCCAAAACCAAAGGGATTTCCCTCTCCCAAATGATGGGTGGTACCCGCAAAAAGATAGATGTCGGTGTAAGCATCGGCATCCAGGAATCGGTTCCGGCTCTTTTAAAAAAAGTGGAAAGCTACCTTGCTGAGGGATACAAACGGATAAAGATCAAAATCGCTCCCGGTCTCGACCTACAATTCGTCGAGGCCCTCCGGAAAGCCTATCCCTCTCTGCTGTTGCAGGTGGACGCCAATTCAGCTTACACCCTGAGCGACATCGACCTTTTCAAAAAAATGGACCATTATGGATTGTCGTTGATTGAACAACCCCTCGGTTATGAGGATATCTATGACCATTCAAAAATGCAGCGGGAGCTCAAAACCCCGATATGTCTTGACGAAAGCATCCATTCAATCGACGATACCCGTGCAGCCATTGAGTTAGACAGTTGCCGGATCATCAACATCAAGCCCGGCCGGGTAGGTGGGTTTACCGAATCGAAACTGATCCATGATTACTGCGCCTCTAAAAACATCCCGGTTTGGCATGGCGGAATGCTCGAGTCGGGCATCGGCAGAGCCGGAAATGTTGCATTGGCTTCCCTGCCCAACTTTACCCTTCCGGGCGATATTTCCGCAAGCAAACGCTACTACAAGCAGGATATCGTTGAACCGGAATTTGTCGTCAACCCCGATGGAACGATGGATGTCCCCGTCAAACCTGGTATCGGCGTAGAGGTGAACATGCGGGCGTTGGACAACGTCACAGTGCGCAGTGTCGCTCAGAAAATCTGGTAATTATCCAACCGGATTGTTCCATCAACTGACGCTTTGCTGATAAGGACAGGAATAATCTTACCTGACTGGTGGTTTTAATGTCGCTTCCTGCAGGCAATGGTTGACGATCGACAGGATTTTTTCCATCTTCAAAGGATCTGTCTTTTCAGCCACATCCCGGGGTGAATGGTAATCAGCATGGAACCCTGAAAAAAAAGTCATGACCGGGATCTTTCGTTCAGCAAAAGCACCATAATCACTTCCTGAATGGTCCGTAACATCCCAAAAATCAAGTTGGAAGGGATTATTCAATAAGTCGTTGGAGGCTCTGGCCAACTTCCGGAGGTCTTCACTGACCGGGAGCGTACCAATGCTTATCTGACGGCCAGCCGTATCGATGAGGTCATTTCGCGACAGCATATCCATGTTGATCACCAACGATAACCCTTTCCCCACCACAGGTGATGTCCCACAAAAAAAAGTGCTCCCAAGAATCCCCTTTTCTTCGGCAGTCCATGCAGCAAACAGCAGATTACAGGCGGGTTTTTCAGGACTACGGCTCCATTTCGCCGCAAGGGACAACATTCCGGCTGTGCCGGAGGCATTGTCATCTGCTCCGTAGTAAGTAACTGCGCCTCTGGTACCAAGGTGATCATAATGTGCTCCTACCAGGATATACCTCGTGGTATCCAGGCCACGGATCATGCCGACCACGTTGCGAGCCAGTAAAGTCTCCGCCTTGATCGTAACGCCAAAGCGAATCCGATGACCGGGTATGAGCGCTGAAGCATTGGTCAGGTGACGGGCCGATTGGATCTCAAATTTTTCAAGATTGATATTACCGCCTTTCAGGAGTTCAGTGGCTACTTTCTTCCCAACCGTGAAACAAGGGATGGTGCAGGTGGTGGTATCTCCCAATAGAGCGTACTCGCCATCGTCGTACTCGGGGTCACCGGGGTTGATGGGAATCATACAACGTTCCGCCTGATTGAGGTTGGTGACCGTTTGCCGGGTAATTGCTTCCTGTTCAGAGGTATTCACAAGGATCACGGCCAGGGCTCCTTGTTGTCGGGCCGTGCAGATTTTTTCATCACGTGATGCGAATTTTTCTCCGAAATTTTTTCCCAGCAGAGACCGTACCGGGGCCGTGGTATCCAAATGACCGGGATAACCTTCAAGGATCAAAACGATCCTTCCTTTAATATCCAATCCACGGTAATCATCGTACTGTTTATCCGGCGCTTTGATCCCGTATCCTCCAAAAAACAACAGGGCTTCTCCTTCGCAACTCCGTGGAACAGGTTGAATGCTGTAATCCAACCGGGGATTGAATAAAATCGCGGATTCTCCCTCCTGATTCCGGGAAATCAGGGCCAACGAGGAATTTTCCACATTAACCCGGGTTAGGTAAAAATCCTGGAAATAATCGGTATTACCGTCGATACCCTGTGGGTTATCCCTTGTCCCATCAGGATAACCGTAAGGAAGCAGTCCATTCATCTGCATCAGGGAAGCGATGTAGTCGGCAGCCATAAATCCACCGCGTGAACCGGTTTCCCGTCCCTCCATCCATCCCGAAGAAAGAAAACGGAGGATGGGTGCAAAATCAGTGGCTACAGGTGGCACCACATTTTTCCTGACCGGTTGGGCTGTCAGGATGCAGGTTGGCAACAACAGGAAAAAGAGAAGGGAGCGAAGGGCGCGGTTTTTCAGCAAGTTTTCCATTATACCAGAATTTTTCCCATAGCCATGACATGCAGGATGTTAAAAGCAGGATCGAGCAACACCAGGTCGGCATCCAGGCCTTCGCGGATTTCGCCTTTCCCGGCCAGTTTGAGAATCCTGGCAGGATTGGAAGTGGCCACCTTTAAAGCAGTCATGGGTGGTATTTTTTCATCGAAGATGGCCTCCTTGATTTCCCTCAGGATGGAAGAGGGTAGTCCCATATCGATCTTGACCAGCCGGCCCTCTTTATCAAATAAGGGAAGGGAACCACAACCATCGGAGGTAAAGGTGATATTTTCAGCGGGGACTCCCGCTTCCAAAAGCTGTTTCAGGGCAATGGAGGGTTTGATCTCTTCATCCGGGTCATAAGGATAGGAGCTGGTCGTGATATCCACGTATCCTTTTTTCCCATATTCTTTAGCGTCCTCAAAAATATAATGGTTCCTGTTGCAATGGGTCGGAAGGAACTGCCGGTAGCCCATTTCGCTGTGGGCCACTACATCATGCAGGGGGCGAAAAGGATCTTTGGCGTCGCCCATGTGGATGTTGATGATTCCTGCTTTTCCCCCGATCATACCGGCTACGCGGGCATGGGCCGTGATGCGGGTCAGTTCGGTCAGCGATGGAACCGAACTCCGATGGTCGGAAATCGCCACCTCTCCAACCCCGATGATCTCTTCAAAAAGCGCGATGTCCTTCGCAATGTCGCCGGTGATGGAAGGTGGCGGAACCTGGTAGGCGCCGGTGTACATCCAGGCGGAGACACCCTGTGAACGGAGTGTCTTGACCTTCATCAAAACACTTTCCACCGTTCGGGTGATGCCGTCGGTCCCAAGGCAGCCGATCACGGTAGTCACCCCACCTTCGAGCATCATGCTGAGTTGCAATTCGGGCATACGGCTGGCCGGTCCTCCTTCGCCTCCTCCCCCGGTAATGTGAACATGGCTGTCGATCAAACCGGGAATTAAGGGTTTCCCTTCACATTCTATGATAGTGACCTCCATTCCTGCAGGGGGATCGATACGATCAGCAATGGCCAGAATGGTCTTTCCTCCGGTGAGAAGGTCCTTCTTACCCAGGTCAGAGGGGCTGTAAATATGAGCATTTCGAAACAATGTCAACATCTTTTCAGGTTTTATAAGGCAAAGTTGTGAAAAAAACAGTGTCATTGATGTTATATCTGGCATATTTTTATACTTTAGCCTTCAATTCTGATTTTTTTCTGATACTTTTCGACTATGTGTCGAACCTGGTCTGTTTTAGTCCTGTTTGTTTTCATCACTTCTTTCTCTGTCAAAGCCCAGCAGCGACCCGCGGGAAGCCTGGTCATCGTAGGAGGCGGACTCGAGGCCAATAACAAAAGTGTGTTCGAACAGATGATCCTATTGGCCGGTGGTCCCGAAAAAGCAGTTTTTGCCGTGATCCCTTCTGCAGGAGGAGCACCAGTGCAATCATTTGCATATTTTAAGAGCGAACTGGTTTACTATGGGGTTTCCCCGGAAAAAATACACCTGATCCCTATCGCTGTGATGGACGACGACAGTACGCTGGAGGTTAATGAAGCAGAATGGAAAGACAATGGCAATGATCTGAAGTGGGCCGGTCTTATCAGGCAGTGTTCTGCCGTATGGTTTACAGGAGGTGACCAGCTCAGGACTACCAGGGCGCTCTATCTTCCCGACGGGAGTTCCACACCGGTGTTAAAAGCAGTATGGGATGTTTACAATAAAGGAGGGGTGATCGGGGGAACCAGCGCCGGAGCTGCCATCATGAGTGAAACGATGATCGGGGCAGGCACCAGCATGGGAGCCCTTCAGCATGGCGTTGTTAAAAATTACACCGGCGATGATTTCCCGGAAGATGATGGTGTGCTGATTACCCGTGGACTGGGTTTTTTCCCAGGAGGCATAGTCGATCAACATTTCCTGGTCAGGGCAAGGATCGGAAGGCTGGCAGTTGCCCTGCTGAACGAGAAGATCCCCGGTAACCTGGCCTTCGGGGTGGACGAAAACACGGCCATCCTTTATAACAGCCCGCAAAACCGGTTCACTGTAGCCGGCGCCTCCGGGATCCTTATCCTCGACGGGGCGAATGCTACCCTTGATCATCAGGGCCCGTTGGCTTCCATCTACAACATTTCGGTCAGCTATCTGGAAGAAAACGATCAGTTTGACCTCACCACAGGGAAGGTAATCCCTGCTCCCGGAAAAGAACCGGTGGTGCCGTCGAAAGAACATCCTTCCCATTATTCCGGTCAAAGGGGTATTCTTTCGGGAACTCCCGACACCTTCCGGGAACTGCTCATTGAACCTTTGATGAATCCCGCGTTCAGCGACACCCTTCACAACCTTAACTTCGCCGGGATCGACAAAGCTTTCCGGGTCTCTCTTACCAGATCGGCGACCAGTGCCGGCTTTTCTTCTAAAAACGGACACAACCGTCAATATACTTTAACAGGAATCCGGATGGATATTGTCCCTGTCCGGGTTTCCGTCACCCCAGTTAATACTTTGAACTAACTTAACCCTAAGCGTATGAAAAAACATTACCTTTTATTACTACTATTGAGTGCGCTGTTCGGACAACTTGTTGCCCAGGACATCCCGGTAAGCGGATTGATCACCGCTGCCGATGACAACTCACCCCTCCCGGGAGTGACTGTTTTGATCAAAGGAACCAGCCAGGGTACCACCTCCGACCTCAATGGAAAATATTCACTCGCGGCTCCTTCCGACGCCATCCTTGTGTTCTCTTTTGTCGGGATGCAAACCCAGGAGATCCCTGTGAACAACAAACGCGTGATCAACGTGAAACTCAGTGATCAGGATGTCGCTTTGGGCGAATTGGTGGTAGTGGGATACAGTACAACCAGCAAAAAGTTGATCTCCGGGTCTGTTGAATTGCTTAACGAAGACGAAATTAAAAATATACCTGTCAGAACCTTAGATGGGGTTTTACAGGGTCAGACAGCCGGTTTGACCATCACCCCGCAGTCGGGAACTCCGGGTGGCCAAAACATGATGAAACTCAGGGGAGGAAGCTCCATCAACGCCAGCAACCAACCCTTGTTGGTCATCGATGGCATCCCTGTCATCACCGGTCAAACCTCACAAGTAAGTATGTTGGGACAAGAGCTGAATGCCATGACCGATATCAACCCTAACGACATCGAATCGATGACGATCCTGAAAGATGCATCTGCTACCTCTGTTTATGGCGCCAGGGCATCCAATGGGGTTATCCTGATTACGACAAAAAAAGGAAGCCGCGGTAAAACGGATGTTTCTCTTAACATGAGTTATGGCTGGCAAAACCTGCCCAAAGAACGGTTGATTCCGATGATGAGCGCCGACGACTGGAATGCTTACAAGGGAACCAACGTACAGGGAATTAATACCAACTGGATGGATGAAATCCTGGTCACCGCCCCCACCGCCAATACCGAACTCTCAGTGAGCAGTGGCAACGATAAGTTCAGACTCTTTATCTCCGGAAACTATTATGACCAGGGTGGCGTCGTAATGGGAACCTCCTACCAACGTTACAGCGGCCGTATCAATGCCGATTATAAAATCCTGCCTAACCTGACTGTCGGCGGCGGAGTGGGAATCACCTACTCCAATAACAAGCGGGTCGAGGGAGATGCCACCACGAACGGTCCCTTGCCCAATGCCATGTCAATACCCGCCATTTACCCGGTTTTTGATTCCACCGGAGCTTACGACGAGACCATGTACTACGCGAACCCTGTCGCCATTGCCAATAATTCAATCAACAGGGCCTACACCAATCGTGAAGTGGGCAATGTTTACCTGGAGTACAAATTTTTAGACGGATTTACCTTTACCTCCAAATTCGGGGTTGACCTGTATGACTTGCGCGAACACAGCTACGACCCGACTACAACCCGCCAGGGAAAAAAATACAACGGCCTGGGAATAGAAGGCACCAACTACGCCAGCAACATCACGGTTAACAACGTACTTCAGTACATCCATACCTTTAAAGAAAAACACAGCATCGATGCGTTGATCGGGCAAAGTTATGAAAAATATTGCCGGCGGACGACCTACATCGAAGGGATCAACTTCCCGAACGACGACCTGCAGTACCTGACCTCCGCAGGCACCATCCGCTATGCTTCCGCCACCGCCCTCGACCGCGTTATGAACTCCTATTTCGCGCAATTCAAATACAACTTCAAATTCAAATACATCTTCACGATCACTGCCAGAGCCGATGGTTCCTCGAAATTCGGCGAGAACAACAAATACGGATATTTCCCTGCAGGATCCTTCGCATGGCGTATGTCGGAAGAACCTTTTCTGAAAAAGATTTCCTGGATCAACGAACTCAAACTCCGCGCTATTTATGGACTGACCGGGAATGACGGAATTGGCGATTTTGCCTCCTTAGGGCTTTACGGCGCAGGGTATAACTACGGCGGCTCCTCGGGAATCGCCCCCACCCAACTCCCAAACCCCGATCTGAAATGGGAAACCACAACACAAACCGGCCTGGGTTTTGATTTTTCGATACTCAAAAACAGAATCACCCTCAATTTCGATCTCTATTATAACCGCACGAAAGACCTGCTGCTCGAGAGACCCATCCCCTCCTCTTCAGGCTTTTATACCATCTCTTCCAACATCGGACAACTTGAGAACAAAGGGATGGAAATTTTGCTCAACACGGTTAACATCGACAAAGCTTTCACCTGGACCACCAACTTCAACTTCGCCATGAACCGCAACAAAGTGCTGAGCCTTTATGAAGACCAGCCAATCGACGACCAGGGACGGGGCGGCAGCCGGGTTGAAGTGGGTCAACCCATCGGTATTTTCTACGGATACAACTGCCTGGGTGTCGATCCGACTACCGGTAGCCTTGTCTATGAAGACCTTGACGGCGATGGCGTCATCACTTCCGCCGACCGGATGAAAACCGGCGATCCGAATCCCGATTTTACAGCCGGTATGACCAATGTTTTCAGTTATAAGAATTTCGAACTCTCCATCTTTCTCCAAGCTGTGTACGGCAACGATATCTTCAACGGTACCCTCATTTATCTTGAGTCGGGAACCGGTGAAGATGCCCAGACTGCCCGCATGAACGACCGCTGGAAAAAACCGGGAGATATCACACAATTCCCCAAAGAGGGCGATTCCTATAAATCGTCACGGTTTATTGAAGACGGTTCCTTCCTCAAAGTCCGGAATATCACCCTGAGCTACACCTTCAAAAAGGAGTGGGTAAAACACATCGGTATGAAGTCGGCGAAAATCTACGGCACAGTACAGAATGCTTACACCTTCACAAACTATACCGGAATGGATCCCGAAGTCAACTATTATGGCGGTTCGAGTAACATTGTCCAGGGCACCGACTTCTTTACCCATCCCCAAACCAGAACCTTTCTTATTGGTTTGAGTTTTCTTTTTTAACCGTTAATTCCGAAAACTATGAAAAAAATTGTATATATCTTCATCGCACTGGCCTTAACAACCCTCTCCTGCAAAAAGATGCTGGACATTCAACCCACGGATTCCATTTCATCCGAACAGGCCATCAATGATGCAGCCGGTGTTCAAAAAGCTATCACCGGCGCCTATTATTCCCTCCATGATGCGGGCAACTACGGCCGCAACATGGTCATCGTGGAAGACCTTGCAGCCGATAACCTGTCGTGGACAGGTACCATGCGCGATTACCTTCAAATTAATGAAAATCTGATCGCTGCCGACAACGCCATTATCGATGGTATCTGGACTTCCAACTACGATTGCATCAACCGGGTCAACAACGTGCTCTACCGGATTGACGGAATCTCCATGAGTGATGACAATCGGGATCTTTACACGGGCGATGCCCTCTTCCTACGGGCGCTGTCGCACTTCAACCTACTTAACTACTTCGGCGGAATCCCGATCAAGACCATGCCAACCCTTGATCTCAGCACGATCAATCAAGCCCGCAACTCCGTCGCTGATGTTTACAGCCAGATCATTGCTGACCTCACCACCGCCGAACAATTGCTTCCCCCAAAAAGACCCCTGGGCTGGGCCAGCTCCTTCAGCGCAAAAGCATTGTTAGCCCGCGTTTACCTGACAAAATACCATCTCACAGGCGATGTGGCTACAGCTACTTTGGCCATCACCAAAGCCGGAGAAGTGATCGGTGACGGGGGATTCATCATGGCCCCGGCCTTCGCCGACCTCTACAACGGCAACACCACCGAATCGATCTTTGAGGTGGTCTTTGATGCCCAGAATTCTAACCGCCTTGCCCAATATTTCTTCCCTGTCAGCCTTACCGGCCGGTATGAAGTGTCACCCTCCCCTGCTTTCGTTGAGGGATTCAGGACAACCGATACCGTCAGATTTCAGGCATCCATCGCTTTCGACTCCAAAAACCTTCCCTACGGCATCAAATACAAGGATTATACCTCCGGCACCGACCGGGTGTACGTCCTGCGCCTGGCCGAAATGTACCTGATCCGCGCCGAGGCACGCGCCTATACCAACGGGGAGATCGAAGCCATCCGCGATGACATTAACGTGGTGAGAACCCGCGCCGGGCTCGATCCGACCACCGCTGCCGACTATCCCGAACTGAAACTGGTCATCGAAAACGAGCGCAGGCACGAATTTGCCTTTGAAAGCCAGCGATGGAGCGATCTGGTCAGAACGAAAAGAGCTGCCACCGTGCTGGGCATCGACCCAAAATATACCCTCTTCCCGATTCCGCTCAGCGAACTCCAAACCAACAACCTCATGACCCAGAATCCCGGCTATTGATCATTTCATTATCTTAAAGACAACTATATGAAAAGAAATCTGTTATATCTTATTTCGGTTTTGTTCATCCTGACGATGAGCGCGGGATGTAAAAAGAAAGACATGGGAACCCCCGCGGCAAGTACCGTGGCCAATTTCACCTATGTCATCAATAACCAGGGATACGCCCCATGTGATGTGACCTTTACCAATACCTCCCTGAATGCCTTAGGCTATACCTGGGATTTCGGCAACGGGCAAACTTCCACCGAACTCAACCCCTCCACCACCTACAACACACCCGGCCTCTATACCGTCAAACTGACCTGCACCCCGGTCAGTGAACTCTATTATAACCAAAGCGTAAAGACCGTTGTAATCAATGTGAAAGACCCCCTGGCCGGCCTGAGCCAGGTGTTCTATTTCACCACCCGCGGTACGCCCGCTCTTGGCCACAGCGTCATCCTCGACGATAACCCCCCGCTGGTGCAGGATTTCGTTCAATCCGACATGGCACGGCCTTATGGTATTGCTGTCGATACAGCCCATAAAAAAGTTTACATCTCCGACTTTTATAACCAGGCCATCTACCGTTACAATGCAGATGGCACCCTTCCGGAGAAAATTCTGGATGCCACGGTCCCCGGACAGGAACTCTGCGGCGATGCAGAAGCCATCTTCTTACTGGGAGATAAGATCTACTGGGGGCGCACCGGTGGCATCTACCGCGCCAACCTGGATGGATCCAATCCTGAACTTTTTATCCCGATGAACGGAGGAGATGCAGAACCCATGTTCCCGATCGATATGCAATATGATCCTGCCAGCGGAAAAATATACCTGGTGAACGATAAAACCGATTACCTGGGAGGCTTCTGGTCGGTGAATTTCGATGGCACCAACTTCCAGAAGATCACTTTTGACGCCCCCGGAACCTCCGATATCGACGGAACAGCCCTCGAATTAGATACCCGGACAGGAAAAGCGTACCTGGTGATCTACCCGGGCGACGGTACCGTAGCACCCGACGGCGGAGTTTACATGTGTAACCTCGATGGGACCAGTTTTACCCGTATCGGCGACATGGGAAGCAAAGCAACCTGGGGAATAACCCTCGACGAAAAACACAACAAGCTGTTCTGGGGAATCAAAAACTCCAACTCCAGCCCCGACGGCAAAATTATCCGTGCCAACCTCGACGGCTCCAACCCCGAAGATTGGATCACGGGCGTAAGCCCCCATGCCATGACCGTGGTATGGATCAAATTGTAAAAAAAGAAGCGGGCGACACGTTGTAGGGTGTGTCGCCCGCTTCTTTTCTTCTATAATCGTTTTCTATCTGACCACCATCATCCTGCGTGACTGAACCTGGTCGTTGAACATCAGCCGATAGAAGTAGATACCGCCAGGTAAACCTGAAGCATCCATTGTAACAGAGTAATTCCCTTTGGTTTGTTTGGTATTGACCAAAGTGGCTGCTTCCTCACCCACAGCGTTGAAAACCTTTAAGGTTACCAATCCTGATTCGGGGAGCTGATAAGTGATCCGGGTCGATTGGGTAACCGGGTTGGGACGGTTTTGACCAAGGGCCAGCTCGTTCGATACCACCATCTGGTCGTCAATACCGGTGAATAGTGACTGGTATTTCACAATGGCAGCAGCCATGTTGGTGAGCATAGCCTGTTCGGTAGCACCAATGGCCATGGCATAAAAAACATCCACTGTCTCCTGAGGAGCCAGGGTCACGGCATTCTGCGAGGTAATGGTAACAGGTCCGTCGGCCGTTGTGGAAATATATTGCGGCTGCAGGGAACCATAATGCATATAGTTCCAGTAATTGGGATCGGTAGAATAATCCTCAAACCATTCTAAGGAATAGAGGGATGACATGGAAGCATTCAACAATTTGACGCCTAAATGTTCCTGGTTCCCCCGGTGAAACCAGATAACCCCTTCGGTACTGTTGTAAGTCACCGTATCATAACCATATTCCTCATTCAGTTCGGGGATCATGTCAAGCCCGATGAAAGCATTGATGGCTTCCGTCTCATTGTTCTTGATGTTGAATTTGATAATGGTGTAAGGTGCATTCGTCCAACCATAGGCGTTCAATTTTTCAATTACATCCGGCGGCAGGTCAGAATAGCTGTTATCATAGGCACCATAGATCTCGTAATTGCTCATGGTGGGGTTGGAAACCAGCACCGTCGGCTCCAGTTGTTCTGCATCGTTGGTGTAATCGAACACCGCGTTCTGGCCGGTCCCGACCAGGATGGATGCACGCTGTAAATGTCTGATATCATTGGGAGTAAAAAGCCGGATACGCCCGTACTGGCTCACATCCACACGGATAGCTCCCGTATTAAAGGTAGCCTGTGGAAAAACCTGGACGATGCACAGTAACATTAAAAGAGGAAAAAGTAACGTTTTTTTCATAGTGAGAATATTTATTTGTTAAACTTAGTTTTACACAAATATAGCTATTTTTACCAAAATTGATGTACCTGAATGACATATTTTCTGATAAGGGCACCTGAAACATGCTGTCGAAATATCCATAAGAACCAAAAGATTGTGAAAAAATAAAATAAATTTGCTTCCAATCCCTGCACTATTAAACACCAACCCATGGAAAAGAAAAAGATCCCGCATACCCTGATCATTGTCTCCATCATTTTGATAATCTTTTTGATACTGACCTGGATCATTCCTTCCGGCGAATTCGACCGGCATGAATACAATGGCCGCCAGGTTGTTGTTCCGGGAACCTATCACCAGGTAGAGTCACAACCTCAGGATTTAGTCGATCTTTTTACAGCCCCTATAAAAGGGATGATTTCCGCGGCGCAGATCATCGCTTTTGTGTTGCTGATCGGAGGCGCTTTCGGCATTTTAAACAAAACCGGCGCCATCAATGCCGGGTTGGCCGGTATTCTGGAAACAACAAAGAAAAATCCTGCCATAAAAAAATTCATCATCCCGATCATCATGTTCCTTTTTTCTTTAGCCGGCGCCTCTTTCGGCATGTGCGAGGAGGTGATGGTCTTCATTTTGATCACCATTCCGCTGTCCATTGCCATGGGGTACGATTCACTCACCGGGATCGCCATGCCTTTTATCGGGGCTGCTTCGGGTTTTGCAGGCGCTTTCAGCAACCCCTTCACCATCGGGATCGCCCAGGGAATTGCCGAAATACCGGTCTTCAGCGGTTGGGAATACCGGATCGCGGTTTGGCTTGTACTGATGGCTGCCGCCATCACCTTTGTGATGGTCTATGCCCGGCGAATCGAAAAGAATCCTGAAAAAAGCCTGGTTTATGAAATCGACCGGAAGCGGGATCTGACAGGATATCACACAGACGAAGACCTGGCCTTCACGTTCAAGAGAAAGATGGTTCTGGTAATCTTTTTCGCCTCCCTTGTCCTGTTGATCATCGGGGTGAATATCTGGGGCTGGTACATCAATGAAATAGCAGGGTTGTTCATCGCCATGGGATTGTTGGCGGCCCTCTTTTTCCGTCTGCCCTCCAACACTGCAGTCGGGGCTTTTCTGGAAGGCGCCCGCGATATGATGACCGCGGCCTTGGTCATTGGTTTAACACGAGGCATGCTCATCATAGCGACCGACGGCAAGATTATCGATACCATCCTCAATGGAATTGCCGGTACCATGGGCCAGTTTCCGCAGGTTGTCTCCGTGCAGATGATGTTCTTTTTCCAGGGTTTCATGAACTTCTTTGTTCCTTCGGGATCCGGCCAAGCCGCCCTCACCATGCCTCTGATGGCCCCGCTGAGCGACCTGATCGGTATTTCCCGCCAAACGGCAGTGCTGGCTTACCAGTTGGGCGACGGCTTGTTCACCAACATCTTTCCTACCAGTGGTGTCACAATGGGCATCCTGGCCATCGGCAACATCCCTTACGACAAATGGATCCGCTTTATGCTCCCCTTATCGCTCCTGTTCCTGATCCTCGGATGTTTGTTACTGATCCCGCCGGTACTGCTGTTTATGTATCACTGATACCTAAATCGGCTTGACAGGCACACAAATGTCGACTTTGATCTTTTCCCCCGCTTTCGGCTCTTCCGGATAGACTTCAAAGCAGGGACCATCGTCGGGTTGGTAACCGCTTTGCGGCAACCAGGTACCGTACAACCAATCCCATGCTTCTCCGAATTCCTGACTTTCGACTTCGAACCGGCCGACCGCGTAAGTTCCTGCAGCGATCTCCATTTTCCCGATCTTCCCGTCAACACGGGTATCTTCCGGAACTTTTATTGAAACGCTGATGCGCAGTCTATCCTGTTCGGTGACTTTTGGATCATCGTGATAGAAAATCATGATTCCGGTGTCGTCGCTCTGAAGGAGTCCGCGTGGCCCTGCCCAGGTACACAGTTCACCGATCAGTCGTTGGAAAAGGTTGCTGTCGCCCTGATAGGGGCCGGTGTGGCGGACATACGCCACGGTCATCTTAGGAAGTTGTTTCACCTCCATACTTTTGTTCAGTTTCATGGTTGTTCTCCATTTAAAGGTTTTTGTTTCATGACAAAAGTACATGGAGACCTCCTCATTCACTTCTCTCTTGTTGCGGTTCGTTTGACCCTGATTGCTATCTGCTTTCTTCAGATTGCTGACCGTTTGTTCTCTCTTATCATCGGGCGTGCCGTTGTTACAACGCCAAACTGTTGGTGAAACGCCAAAGTACTGGTTAAAGGTCCTCGAAAATAGCGCCGGAGCTGAAAATCCGCACTGGAAAGCCACCTCACCGATGGTCATGGAACGGTTGCTGATAAGCAATCCGGCCGCTTTTTCGATTCTGAGACGGGTCAGAAATTGAAACGGCGTTTCGCCGGTCATTGCGGTAAAGATGCGGTGAAAATGAAATTTTGAGAAGTTGGCCACTGAAGCCAGCTCTTCAAGGGTATGAGTTTCCGCCAGGTTTGCTTCGATGTAATCCATCACCCGGTTGATACGGGAGCAGTATTCCGGGTTTGAATTTTGGGAGTTCATGGAATGAAAGCACCAATTTCTTACCCCTACCTGGCTTTCACCAGTTTAGCGGTACGTACCTGAGTCCCGGCAGTCATGCGGCAAATATAATATCCTGCGGGCAGATTGGTTCCATCGAAAGTGACCGTGTAAGAACCTGGCCGCTGTTCCTTGTCAACCAGGGTGAGCATCTCTTTGCCTAATATGTCGCAGAGAACAATCTTCACCTTTTGGGTTGCTGCAACCTGGTATTGTACCGTGCCGGCATCGGAAAAGGGATTGGGATAGGCTGCCACAGTAAAAAGCTCGGGTTGTTCGGGATTTTCTTCCATCCCCACGATCTGGGGGATAATGTGGGTATAGTAAACATCCTGCTCCTGGTTGAACGTATTGGCCCAGGCCAGGTGTGCGCCGGCATCATCGGATTTCATGTCATAATAATCACCGATCTTTTCCTGTTGGGGCCAGCCTACATGCGGATCAAACAATCCGGAGAGTTTCTTGTTGATCGACCAGGTCCCCCCCTGATCGTCGGAATAACAATAATAGAGGGCCGACTTATAGGAACCGACAGGAGCGTCACGCGTATCCAGCCAGACGATGTCAATGCGTCCGTTGGGAGCCACCGACATCGTTGCAAACCATTGATAACGACTGGTGTTATTATCGTTGTTGATCCGGATAGGATCACTCCAGGTCACACCGCCATCGGTACTTTTTGCAAACATCACGTCAGCCGGGTCATTATTAGATTGACGTTCCACCGAAGCCATCACATATACGTTCCCTCTTCCGGGACCGTCGGAATGATCGCAGGCGATGTTGGCCTGCCCCAGGATACCGACCGGGTTGATGTCAACCTGCCCTGTGATATACCCATCCACATCTACCAACTTCGAAAAATCCCAGCTCATCGCAGTGGTCTGGTTTTGCGCAGTGGTCGATTTGGCCACAACAATCCCTCCGTACCATCCGGCCGATCCGGCAATGTACAATTCACCATCAGGGCCCACTGTCATCGTTCCCCAATAGGGTTCGCCGGAAACGGTAATGCAGTTCAAAAAAGTGGCCCCGTCATCAATGGAACGGGTGAAAAAACCGGGAGAACACGAACTGTAATAGGAAGTCCATGAGGAATAAATATTTCCTGTCCCCACACCACCGCTACGATCGATGGCCATCCATTGCTTGTCGCCCCCCTTGGCATTCACCCCGAGATCCCATATAGCGCCACCGTTGACACTTTTAAAAACCTTGCAGGTATATATATCGTTGTCAGAGTTAAGGCTGTTGTAATAAAAATTACCCGCCGTATCAAAATCCAAAACGGGATCGGAGCGAAAAACCCCAGGGTCGATCTTGCCGGGAAAAGTCCAGTTTAACCCGCCATCGACCGTATAGCCATATCCCGCCTGCCTGAAGTTGCTGTTGACATTATCAAACTGACGCCATCCGATGGCCATTTTATCGGGATTGGTCGGATCAACAGCAATCGAAGGCTCGTTGGCCGCATCGCCGATAATGTTGTTTCCTTCGGCATCTACATTGACCTGAACAGTGAAAAATTCAGTACTCTTGTAACGATAACCCGGCGAAGTCATCTTGTGCGCCGGCGGAGCCATGTAGGGATCTTCAGGAACTTCCTGGTGAATCTTCATTTTGGGGGAAGTAACAACTCCGGGGAGTTGCGAAAATCCAGCCGGTGATAAAAATAAAAAAGCAGCAAACAGGGGTAAAAATTTCATGAAGTGTGGTATTAAACTATAAATGTTGATTACAAAGATAGGCAATCAATATGGATCACGGTTCTATGTTTCAATAAAAATTCTTCGGTTCTTGAGTTAGTTTGGGAGCCGGTTTTCATCCATGGATTTTGAAAAACATTTCTTAAAAGCAACAAATTCAAAATCATTTGTATCTTTGTAATGTTCAAACTATGTTTCACTACCTGAAGGAAATTTTGTCATGGTTTAACATTGTGCATTTGCTACTGAACATTTTAAAAGAGGGGGCATCATGGAGTCAGATGAAAAATATAATATGGTAGTGAAAGAAGAAAAAGCCGGATTATCCGCTATCGACGACCTTTTTCGCTTTTTGCTGGAAACGACCGACTTGCAGGAAGCGCTCGATCGGGTAATAGAAACAGCCTGCAGAATAGACGGATTTGACTCCGGGGGTGTTTATCTGATCAACCCTGAGGACGGCTCCCTTGTTTTATGTGCTCACAGGGGTTTATCACGTGATTTTATTGGAAAATTTTCCTTTTACCCCGCAGGGTCTCCCAATGCCTCCCTCGTCAGAAAGGGAAAACCGGTATATGGCCTATATTCTGACGTCGACTTACCGAACACCCCTGAAAAAGTCAAGGAAAAGATCAAAGGATCGGCTATTATACCGATATTACACGGAGATCAACCCCTTGCCTGTCTGAACCTGGCTTCCCATACCTCTGCCAGTTTCCCTCCGGCCTCGAAGCATACAGTAGAACTGATCGCCACAGGTATCGGTGGCGCCGTGGCCAGAATCAGAGCAGAAGAAGTAACCCGTATGAACCGGAAAAATTTCTTTACCCTCTTCCATACTATTGACGACTTGTTGTTTATCCTCAACGAGGAGGGGATCATTCTTGAAGTGAACAATGCGGTGACAAGGCAACTGAACTACTCCGCTGAAGAGCTCATCGGGCAATCCGTATTAGTGATCCACCCTCCCGATCGCAGAAATGAAACTGCGCAAGTAGTTCATGAGATGATCCTTGGCACCCTTGATTATTGCCATGTCCCGGTGATCAAAAAAAACGGGGAACTTCTTCCGGTTGAAACCCGGATTACCCGCGGATTCTGGAACGGACAACCTGCATTGTACGGGGTTACCAGAAATGTTTCCAGACAAAAAGAAGCAGAACAAAAGATTCTTGATCAATCGGCTAAGCTGCAAGAACTTAACGCGACCAAAGACAAATTTTTCTCCATCATTTCACATGACCTAAAAAGCCCGTTCAACGCGTTGCTGGGCTTCAGTAAGCTTTTAGCCGATCCCGACGAAACACTCTCTTCAAACGAGATCAGAACGATCGGGATGAGCCTCCACCGGCAACTGACCTCGATGTACAACCTCCTGATTAACCTGCTCACCTGGTCGAAGCTCCAATTGAAAAAAAACAACGTGAATCCGCGTTTCATCAACCTTTCCGATGCCCTGAAACGTGTGATTGAGCTTTACAACGGAGATCTCCACCGAAAAAATCTCCATCTGATCAACCTGGTCACCTGCGAAAAAAGTCTCTTTGTAGATCCCGATATGCTCAATTCAATCCTGATGAACATCCTGTCAAATGCCATCAAATTCACCCCGGTCAACGGAAAAATCGGAATCCAGACACAAGTTTCCGGAATGACAACACAGATCATCATTCGTGACAATGGCATCGGATTTCATCCCGATAGATTAACAAATGCCTTCCGGATCGATGCTTACAGTTCTGCACAAGGAACACTTGGAGAGCGGGGAACAGGCCTGGGCCTTGTCCTCAGCAAAGAGATGGTTGAACAGAACGGGGGCTCCCTTACCATCGATTCCGAAGAAGGCAACGGAACCACCGTCACCATCACCCTCCCAAACACCATGGTAGAACACGAAAAACCGGAATTAATTTCTGGCTGATTTTCGGTTATACATTTTTTTGTCAGGAGGAGTCCCACCAATATTTTGTAATTTCATGGACTTAAACACACAGTGTTTGCCTGATAATCAACAAGTCTATTGATATTCAATATTGATATTCAATAAGATGACAAAAATTCGCCTGCTGGCAACAGCGATGGTCCTGCTTTGCACGATCAATTCCTTTGCACAAACCACCATCGACGGCCGGGTAAAGGATTCCGCAACCAATGAATCATTGCCCTTTTGCAGCATAACGGTCAAGGGGAGCACAAAGGGTACGATAACCAATGAAGAGGGTGCGTTTACCATTTTTGTCAACCTGAATAAAGACACCCTTCTGTTTTCCTATGTGGGATATACACCACAAACCATCCCCGCACGCCGGCTTGTACAGAAACCCATGGTACTAATGAACCGGAACAATGTGCTCCTGAACGAGGTTGTCGTTCATTCAACAGATGATTATATTTTCGATGTCCTGCTGCGTTGCCGGAAACGTTTATCAGATGATCCGTCTGAACACACGGCAAAGGTTTACTACGGGATTGAGACACAAACCAAAGAGCAACCGGTTGAACAACTCGAATGTTACTATAACGGGTACCTGAAGGGAATTACTATTGAAAAACTGGGTTTTAAAAACGGGAGACTGGGGCTGGCTGTGCTTGATGAAAGCTATTTTTTGACCCTTAACACTTCGGCTGCCATCAGCAGGCTTAACCTAATAGTCCAAAGCAAAGATTATCCTTTTATCCCATTTCAATTCAACAAAAGGGAGATGAAAAAGCATTTCCGGGTTGCGCTGGAACCCTCCGACAATAAAATGTACAGAATTAGTTTTCAGCCCCGTAAGATGAAACAACATGGCTTTTCTGGAGAAGTATGGATCGATAAGGAATCCCTCTCGATCCTGAAAATCAACCTGAATATCGAAAATGCTTTGCAACATCCGTTCCTCCCAATATTCCCGACAGATTCGCTGTCACAGATTCATCTTTCGATAAACCAGACATTTAAGCAGGAAGGCAACACTGTTTTGCCCGACCATTTTGACTTCCGTTATGATGCGGTCTATAAAAGCGTAAGAAAGGAACCAACCGCCGGACACCCCTCGATCCTTACCCGGAACATCACCACCAAGGGGATCATGTATTTTTATGATTATGATAACCCTTTCATTCTGCCGTTTTTTGAATACGATAATGCTTTTGATGACTACCGGAAAATGTCATTCATCCCGTACAATGATTTTTTCTGGAAAAGTAATTTCACCCTGCGCCTTACCGAAAAGCAAAAGGAAAACCTGAACTTCTTTTCTGACAAAGGACAGCTGATCAATTTTGGCGACAGGAGGTATGGCAGAGACTTTCTGAGAATTCAACAGGAAAATGATACCAGTTTTTCAAAGTTATATGAATTTTACTATACTTTCTGGTCTTCCTCTGAACGGATACGCCTGAACCGGAAATTGGTGCAAAACAGCGTCTTCCCGCTGAACAAAAGGGACAATGCCGTTCAAAGCAGCCTGTACCATCTGAAAGTCCAGCTATTGCTGGATGTAACACAATCGGGCGACACAATCGATCATCGTTCCTACACCGTTTTTGATGCCGGTAAGACCTTTTTTCATCTTCCGGAACAACCTTGCATCACTCCATTTTTGAATATCTATTTCGATATCTGTGAAATAGAACGGCGGAAAATGGAGAATGAACTCAGCCGCAAACCATTGACGATAGCCAGGGTTGATTCCATTTATACAAGGACCATTGAAAACATGGAGGCTATTACGCGGCGTTATCTGAAGGAGGTGGAACTGGGGAAAAATGAAAAATCGTTGCGTGTCTGGAATGATTATGTGATCAAAAACCTGAACATCGATAACATGGCTTTGTTTCCGCTAACCAACGACCCATGAAAAAATTTGTCTTCTTTCTGCTGTTCCTTTGTCTGGGTTTGGCTTCCCAATCTCAGGATTATCTCATCACCTTTGCCGCAACAGGCGATACAAATGTGGTTTCATCCGTCTATGTTTACAACCTCAACAGCTATACTCATGTGGTTCTTCAGGGCGACGACACATTGCACCTGCTCGAAGCGGTCGGCGTCCCATCCTTGGAAATTAACAATGACAGAATTATGGTTTATCCTAATCCGATGATCCATACCTCCCTGCTTGTTTTCAGCGTTCCGGAAACCGGCCTTACAACCATCCGGGTACTCGACAGGGCAGGAAAGACCCTGATACTGTATCGGGATCAGTTACAAGCCGGAACCTGTCAGTTCAGGATTACAGGAATAGGAAAGGGACTCTGTGCAGTGCACGTCTCAGGCGATAGTTATTCTTACTGCACAAAACTGATCAGTACAGGCGACGGGAATCAGACGCCGGCCATCGCTTTAGTTGAAACGGAACAAGGTGTTTTATCCAATCATCACAAGAACAGTGCATCTACCATAACCATGCCCTATCACGAAGGCGACCGATTGCTTTTCTGGGGAGTATCGTACAATTACAGCACCTATGTTTCTGACGTTCCTGTCGCTGATAAAACGATCCCTTTCACCTTTACCGCTTGTACCGATGCCGATAACAACCACTATCCCACCGTGGTGATCGGCAGTCAGACCTGGATGGCCGCAAACCTGAATGTTGGCACCCGGATTGATGGAGCGCAAAATCAAACCGACAACGGAATCATCGAAAAGTATTGCTACCTCAATGATGAGGATGCCTGTTTACCAAACGGCGGACTGTACCAGTGGAATGAGCTGATGCAATATGCCACGGAACCAGGGGTGCAGGGCCTTTGTCCGACAGGCTGGCACATTCCGACCGATACCGAATGGTGTACCCTGACGCAGTACCTTGACCCCACGGTGAATTGCACAGCAGTCGGCTGGAGCGGACAGAATGCCGGGGGGAAGATGAAGTCAACCGGCACACTGGAAGCGGGAACCGGGTTGTGGCACCAACCCAACACGGGAGCTACCGATGAAAGCGCATTTACCGGATTTCCGTCGGGCGACCGGGATGAAACCGGATCGTTTGCCTACCAGGGTAACTACGGGTTTTGGTGGAGTTCAACACAAGTAAACACAAGCAACGCTTGGAGCCGGAGCCCCGATTACAGTTCAGCGAGGATCGTTCGCGGAGGGAACCAAAAGATATGCGGGTTCTCGGTACGCTGCGTTCACGACTGACCATTGCTTTGCCATTGCCTGTTGTTTTTGGAAAAACCGTTTTGCACGATAAACAAAAAAGAAAGAGGAGAGAACAGGATCGGTTCATGAGTCAGAATTCTCAGACTTCATAGGTCAACCCGGGAACGACATTTGGATCGGGTGCCAGAAACTTCTGCAGCAGGATGCTCTTTTTGATCTGGTGAAAGAAAGCCCGGGAGAAACGCTTAGTGTCCCTGCTGCGGGCAACAAATTCAGATGAAATCGCGAAACCTGCTATCTGGCGTGTTTGTTCAATAAAACCGAGATCCTCTCCAACGCCTCGAAATCCCTGAGCAACGTCTTTCTTGGCTGGTACCGCTCCTGAAAGCAATTTCTCAGGACCGGAATAGATCATCCGGAAGATTCTGCTACCTTTACCCTCCATTTTATTAAGATGGAAGGAAAGGAACATTTCAGAGAATACATTGGCAATGGCGCCGTCATTATCTATGCGATCATTTTAAAAGGGACTGAAACGATAATCCATACCTAAAACATTAAAACTATATTCCATGCTGTCACGATCAAGGATTTTTCTGTTAGCGACATTGTCGTTTATTTTCTCCACTCTTTGTCTATCCGCTCAAATCGGTATCAACGCTGATGGCAGCGCGCCTGATTCCTCAGCCGGATTGGATGTCAAATTTTCTGACAAAGGGGTTTTAATCCCGAGAATGACTGTTTTTCAGCGCAACGCGATCACGAACCCCGCTCCGGGGTTGATGGTTTTCTGCACCGACTGCGGGACCGACGGTGCCCTGAGTTTTTATTCGGGGGACACTTGGAAAACATTCTCTTTTTGTTCGGTTGCTGCGCCGGTAGCCGGAACACAGGTTCCCGGTAGAACTGATGTTACCTGGAACTGGGACCCGGTCGATGGCGCCTTAGGTTACCGGTGGAGCACCGTCAACAACTATTCAGAGGCAACAGATATGGGAACCCTCACCACCAAAGCCGATACCGGAATTGCCTGTGAAACAGTTCATACCCGTTACGTCTGGGCCTACAATGCCTGCAGTGTCTCTGAACCTGCGGTACTCACAGCAACGACCACCTCCTGTTGGCTGGGTTGCGGGTTCCCCTTTACCGATACCCGCGACGGAAAAAGCTATCAGACCGTTCTCATTAACAACTTTTGCTGGCTGGCACAAAGCATGAATATCGGTACCATGATCCCCGGGGCACAGGAGATGCAGAATAACGATACCCTCGAGAAATATTGTTACGGGAACAATGAGGCCAATTGTAGTGAATACGGAGCCCTGTACCAGTGGGCCGAGGTAGTACAGTATCTCAATGGCGCCACCAACAGCACCTCCTGGAACCCGGTCCCTACCGGAAATGTCCTGGGTATCTGTCCTGCCGGATGGCATGTCCCTACAGTGGCTGAATATCAATCCCTGCGAACCTTTGCGGGTGGAGGACTGGTAGCCGGAGGTAACCTGAAAGAGACCGGGCTAACCCATTGGAATTCACCCAATACCGGAGCTGCTAACACCGTCGGTTTTACCGCCATCGGTGCCGGGATGCGACAAACCCTGGTCAATTACAGGTTTGAACACCTTACCGGAATCAACCAGCTCTATACCGCTACCGAAGGACAATATTATGCCGGTTACTATTTCGATATCCGTTACAATGAAGCTACCCTCAACTGGGGGTACGATCAGAAAGCCATTGGCCGTTCGGTGCGTTGTATCCACGATTGACGATGTGGCCTGATCTGAAAGAAGAACCGATGCCCGACCAGGCATACGATACCAAACTATAAACGGTATCTTCCATAGTGAGTGCCAGAAAAATGGCAAGGGCAGTACCCGAAAAACGTTTTCCTCCCAAAACATAGGATTCATGGCTCCTTGAACCCCTGGAATACCACCAGGCAATGAAAAGCGTAAGCGCTAAATAAGCAATAAAAACTGTATGCATACTTCCATTTAAAAAATATTGATTTCACTCAATGCAATGCAAACAGGTGATTGAACGATCCTTATACGGAGCCCCCTGCAGGTGACCGCAGCGGGCAACAGGACCAAACGGTTGCTGCCAATGCTGGTCGTAGCAGTCAGGAAACTCCAGCCCTCATCATTCAGCACATCCATCTCAATCCGCTCAATCCGCTGACCAAGGCGGATGTTTTCGCGGAGCCGGATCAACCGGAATGTGACTGGTTCCTTCCAGAATAATTCAACGGTAGCACTGGTTACCGTATCATCGGTACTCCAATAACTATACCGGTCGTGATCAATCAGGTTTTCTACTCCGAACTGCGGGTGATTGTTACGGGTATTACTGGCTTTCAGAGCGGCTTTCAAGGCCAGGTCATTGGCAAAAGTCTGATCCAGCAACCCTCCGAATGCTTTTAATGCCAGCACGTCTTTTACAGCCAACCGACCGGTCGTATCAGGAGACAACCCCAGGTCCAACCCTGCCCCGCGGCCTGCACTCCTGAGGTAAAGGTCAAATAAAGAGACAGCGTTTTTCACCTGATCGTCCTGGCCGGGGTGATAAAACCATCCGGGACGTAATGGAACATCGCATTCGGTCGGTTTCCAGTATTTGCCGTTGCGCGTTCCTTCCGGCGATTTCCAGTATTTCATCTCCCCCGGCACGGCCTTTGTCTTTCCGTCAAGGGGTTCCGGTGTGAAAGTGGCCCAGGAGGTTTCGGCCGCATGGCCTGCTTCATTACCCACCCAGCGAATATCGCCGACATCACTGAAAATGACTGCCCCGGGCTGCATCCGGCGCACCATCTGCCAGATGGTATCCCAACCATAGTAGGCAGCACGGTCGATGGTACGCGTTTCCCTCGCCCCGCCGTAATAGCCCTCTCCCCCGTTGGCTCCGTCAAACCAGGCAATGAACAATGGACCGTAGTTGGAAAACAATTCCCGGAGTTGCTCCCGGTATTTTGTTACATAGGTATACCGGCCATAATCACTGTCATGCCGGTCCCAGGCAGAACAATAAAGACCAAATTCCAGTCCGGCTTTCCGGGTAGCTTGTTCAAACTCCCTGACCATGTCGCCGGTACCGTTCTTCCATGGACTTTTAGAAATATTGTAAGGTGTTGTGGCGGTTGGCCAGAGGCAGAAACCATCATGATGTTTGGCTACCAGTACCACCCCTTTGAATCCTCCTTCTTTGGCTGCATTGACGATTTGACCGGCGTCGAAAGCAACAGGATTGAAAAGGGCAGGGTCCGCATCCCCGTAACCCCACTCTTTGTTTTCAAAGGTGGTCGGGGTAAAATGGATCAGGACATACCGCTCCATTTCATGCCAACGGAGTTGATTCGAATCAGGAAAGGCGCCGTAAGGAGCGGGATAAAAGGGCTGCTGGGCCGGGAGCCAAAAACCCGGGAGGAGAAATAACAAGAAGCTGATGGACAATTTATTCATAGAGTCCATTGAAATCACCTTTTACTCCGGACATGATCCTTTTTTGCACCGTTGTGGATGGTTTTCACTGCCGGGTCAGGGACCAGGAGGTGAAGGTACACCAGTTATAGGCATAGCCTCCCGGACCACTGCCCGGAAGATTGCTGTTATCCACTGTTCCGGCGGCCAAAAAGGCATCATTCGCGACGAGGTTGGTAGAAGCAAGGAGGGTTCCGGCTGCATTGACCGTAAAAGCGCCCGCCGGTGAATTGGAAGTGCCTATTTCTGCACCATTGGGGAACATGATCATGATCCCTTGTCCTTCCAAAGAGGGAGACCCGTAAGCAGCAGGCAGAATGGCTACACTGAGCGGTGACAAGGGAACCACGGGGGTCGTTGCCCCGAACGTCGGATCGCTGCAGGTGACACTGGTCACCGAGAGTACCTGGGGTATACCGGGAATGGGAGCGATCGATTCAAGAGTGACAGAAACCGTAAAACTTTCGTTGACGATAGTGGGAGGTCCCGATTCCTGCGGTATCCGTGCTGTATAATAGAAGGTTCCGATCCAGGTCCCATCGTATCCCTCTCCGGTGGAAAGGGTCCATTTTTCGAGCCAGGCACTGGTTGCAAAACCAAAAGAGGCGGTGAGAACATCAATGGCTGATACACCGATCAAAGCGATCCTCAACGGGGCAACAGCCTGGGGGGCAAGTACCTGGAACAGGACGGAACCGACCGCCCGTCCTTTGATGTACTGAAGCACCAACGTGGGATTCTGGATCACAACCTGAAGCGCTCCTTTTACTGCCGTGGTAAGAGCTCCGTTGAAATCTCCCGACTCAATGGTGGTAGTCATCTGTCCCAGCAATGAAGCATCAGCGTTCATTTTATTGATAATGAAACTCATAACATTGGTGGGATCCGTTCCGGGAGCGATGTCGCGGTATCCTTTCACACCCGATATGACATCGAGAAGGGGAAAAAAGAAATCGTAAACTGCAGTGAAAATCAAAGGTTTGATGGTTCGGAGGCCATACGACGGAGCGTTCAGTAAGTCATCGTGTTTCAAAGCACCCAATCCATAAGCATAAAGGATCGTGGTGGGGTGGGCCGAAACATCGAGCGTGGCGCTGATTTTTTCAGTAGTCGGAGCCAGGGGTTGCCAATCGATCAGACTTTTCCTTGAAGGAATGAAAGCAGAGCCGATATTTCCACCGGCAGGATCGTCTAAGAAGGCATTGACATATCGTTTTTTTGAATTGGTTACCAGTACTTCATAAACTTTTTCGGACTTTTTTGCTGCGGTTACAGAGAGGCCGCTTTGCTGGCCCGGGGGTGTGATTATCAGATCACCCGAGCGATAAGGGGCTGCGGGTGCAGCCGGTTGGTCAGGAAGATGCTTGAGTTCCCTGAATTGATCAATCTGCATGGGTTGATAAAGGAACCCGTTGGCAGAAAGGTCATCAATTTTTTCCATCAGCCTTGCGACGGCTGCATCGATGGCAGCAATTATTTCGGCATCATTTTGAAACAAGATCCCCGGGGTCGTGCGGAGTTTCGTCTCCAGGAGGGTAGTCAGGGAAGCGGTCTCAGGCAGTTCGTCAATAAGGCTCAGGATGGTGGTAGCCAGAGAAGACTCAGCAACGACAGCGGCCGGGTTGAGGAAAATCAATGAACGTGCAGTGGAGGCTGCATTAAGGACAATCTCATCGTTTTCCCGTGGAGTGATGGCAATATCCAGCAGAAGCGGAACTCCGTTGGCCGAAACGGCTGACACCAGTTGGGTTGCTTTGGCGTTAAGGTTGATGGAAAAGTCTCCATCACCGGCCGGAGTAGCAGACGAGATGGCCCCTCCGTTCACGGTCAGGGTTGAAAAGTCAAGGGCCATTCCCGCGGGAGCAACCAGGTTCCCTGATACCTTTACGGCTTCGTAGGCAGGTTCACCTCCCGGTTCTTCCGGGTCTGCGTCATTTTTTTTACATCCCGTCATCAATACCAAAGACAAAAGCAACAGGAGAAGAGGCCACTGCATTTTTTTCATACAGGTCGGTTTTAACAATGAAAAGTTAAGCGCCCGTAAAGATATTGCATTTTTTGTTTTTATTCTTTTCTCTATCTTCACTTCAAATTCTGCGATGCCAAGGGAAATCATCCGGGAAAAACACGGTGTCCTGTTCCGGCATTCCGGTGGTCGATACCTATTTAAAGACCCTTGAGGGGACGGGTTGGGAGTGCAGGATCTTCACAACCTCCGAAGAGGCCTATGCTTGGATTGGTCGCCAGCTTAGAATGTAATTGCCTGACCCATTGGTGTCTTCCAGGTTGATAAATATCAATCCATCCTTTGATATTTTTCCAAAGAAAAATTTTTATTGCTTTCATAATCAAACAAATAGATATAATACTATGAATGAGCCGGGTATCTTTTGCAAAGTTTATAATTAAATAATTTTAACTTTGTCACCCTCATCTGTTAATTATTTCACATTATGAGTGCTGAAAGTCTGATTCTCTTCTTCATCGTGGGCGCGTTCCTGGTGGGGTTTGCACTGACATTTGCTTTTTTTGTGGCGCCCCGTTCCTCCAATCTCCAGAAGTCAGAGCCTTATGAATGCGGGATCCCCACGGAGGGCCTGACCTGGTTGCAGTTCAATGTGGGGTACTACCTGTTTGCCATCATCTTCCTGGTGTTTGATGTGGAAAGTGTGTTCATCTTTCCCTGGGCGGTTGTTATGAAAGAGTTAGGTATGGTTGCATTTATTGAAATCATCATTTTCTTTTTTGTGCTTGGTTTGGGGCTGTTGTATGCCTGGAAGAAAGGAGCTTTGAAATGGGAATAAAGAACATGAAAGAAGCGGATTTCAGGGACAATGAAACCCTGGATCTCTTCAGGCAGTCGGGCGGCAACATCATTGTATCTACTTTGGATGCCATCATGGATTGGGGGCGATCGAATTCGATCTGGCCACTGACCTTTGCAACAAGCTGTTGCGGTATCGAGATGATGGCAACCGGAGCTCCGCGGCACGATTTTGCCCGTTTCGGCATTGAAGTTTACCGCGCCTCTCCCCGCCAGGCAGATGTCATCGTGGTTGCCGGTACCATTGTCAACAAAATGGCCCCGGTGCTCAAACGGTTGTACGACCAGATGGCCGATCCCAAGTACGTGATTGCCATGGGCGCATGTGCCGTTTCAGGAGGGCCCTTCTTTTACAACACCTATCACGTGGTTCGCGGCGTGGATCATATCATCCCGGTGGATGTGTATGTGCCGGGCTGCCCTCCCCGCCCCGAATCCCTCTTGTACGGCGTCATGCAACTCCAACGAAAAATCAAGCTGGAAAGCATTACCAACCCCCGAAAAACAGAACTTTTAAAATAGAATCTCCCCGATGGATCAATCAGCCCTGAAAGAGCGCATCCTGACGCTTGTCCCTAAAGCGGAATACCAGGAGAACAAACAGTTTCTGACCTTTGTCATACCCCCCGACCAATTGCATGAGCTGGCCCTGCACCTCAGAAATGACGCGGACTTCGCTTTCGATTATCTCTTTTGCCTATCGGGCGTTGACCGGGTCAACGTTTTAGAAGTGGTGTACCATCTGGAATCAACCATCCATAAACACCAGCTTGTTTTAAAAGTCCGGACCTCCGACCGTGAAAACGGAGCCTTTGAAACTGTTTGCGACATCTGGAGAACCGCTGAACTTCACGAAAGAGAGGTTTTCGACCTTTTCGGTATCCGGTTTAACAACCATCCTGACCTGCGGCGGTTTTTCCTGGATGAAAACTGGGTAGGCCATCCCTTAAGGAAAGATTACAAGGATGAAATCAACATCATAGAACTATAAGGCATGAACGACGTGTTAAATCCCCAGTTTATTCCGATCGGGGAAGAGGAATATCATGTTAATATAGGGCCCCAGCATCCCTCCACCCACGGTGTACTGCGATTGGTTGTCTCCCTACAGGGCGAAACGGTCAAAAGCCTGAAACCGCACTGCGGCTACATTCATCGTGGTATTGAGAAAATGTGTGAAAAAGACACCTACCCACAGATTATCCACCTCACCGACCGGATGGATTACCTCTCTGCCCACATCAACAACCACGCGGTTTGCCTGTTGGTTGAGAACGCCCTGGAAGTGGAAGTACCGGAAAGGGTGAAATACATCCGCACGATCATCGACGAATTGACCCGCATCGCTTCACACCAGCTCTGGTGGTGCAGTTTCGGTATGGATATGGGAGGACAAACCTGCTATTTCTATGGATTGAGAGACCGCGAAAAGGTGCTTGATATTTTCGAAGAATCGTTTGGATCCCGCCTTCTTCACAGTTATTATACACCCGGCGGGTTGATGATGGATATCCATCCCAACTTTCAGAAGCGGGTTAAGGAGTTTATCAAGTATTTCAGAAAGAAGATCAGGGATTACGATGACATTCTCACCGGCAACGTGATCATGCACGAACGTACCAAAGGGATCGGGATCATTTCAAAAGAGGATGTCATCAGTTATGGTGTTACAGGTCCGACCGGACGTGGATCGGGATTCTCCTGCGATGTTCGTAAACACCATCCCTATGCCGCTTATGACAAAGTTGAATTCAACGAAATCCTCGAAACGGCCGGAGATACTTTCGCCCGCTACATGGTAAGAATGGGCGAGTTCCGCGAGTCGATGAAGATCATCGAACAACTGATCGACAATATTCCGGAAGGCGATTATTCGGCCAAGATGAAAGCAGTGATCAAACTCCCCGCCGGCGAATATTATCAACGGGTTGAAGCAGCCCGCGGAGAATTGGGCGTTTATGTGATCAGCGACGGGAACAAAACCCCTTACCGGATGAAATTCCGTTCACCCAACCTCTCCAATCTCAGCGCGCTTGACCACATGTGCCGGGGTTATAAAATCGCCGACCTGATCGCTATCGGCGGTTCCCTTGATTATGTTATTCCCGATATTGACAGATAATACCACTTGTCTATGAGTTTCAGCATCTACGATTTCACTGCTTTCAACCAATCCTTCGACCGGCTCCTGTTCGAAAACCTCTCCCCCTTCTGGGCGACAACCATCGAACTGACCCTGATCGGCCTGATCGTATTGATCTGTTACGCGCTGATAGGCTTATTCCTGGTCTATGCCGAAAGAAAGGTCTGCGCCTTCGTGCAGAACCGGGTTGGCCCTAACAGGGTCGGCCCTTATGGCTTTTTTCAAACCATCGCCGATTTCATCAAACTGATGCTGAAAGAACTGATCACCATCAAGAATGCCGACAAGGTTCTCTTCAATATTGCACCGTACATCGTAATCATTGTCAACTTCATGGCCCTGGCAGCCATTCCTTATGCCAAAGGGCTCCACATGATCGACTTTGACATCGGTGTCCTTTACGTGATGGCCGTCTCCTCACTGTCCGTCGTCGGGGTTCTCCTGGCCGGCTGGTCGAGCAACAGCAAATTTTCACTGATCGGAGCCATGCGTTCCGGCGCCCAGATCGTGAGCTATGAACTTTCGGTAGGATTGTCGCTGGTAACCATGATCATCCTTGCCGGAACAATGCAGTTTTCAGCCATCGTGGAAGGACAGGCCGACGGATGGTTCCTCTTCAAAGGGCATATCCCGGCGCTGATCGCCTTTGTCATCTTTCTCATTGCCAGCACCGCCGAAATTAACCGCGGACCTTTCGACCTGGCTGAAGCAGAATCAGAACTCACCGCCGGATTCCATACCGAATACTCCGGTATCAAATTCGCCTTCTTCTATCTTTCCGAATACATGAACATGTTTGTGGTAGCTGCCATTGCATCCACCGTGTTCCTGGGCGGATGGATGCCTTTTCATATCGGCAACTGGAGCGGTTTCAACAACGTGATGGACTATATCCCACCCATCTTCTGGTTCTTCGGGAAAACCTTTTTCATCATCTGGGTGATCATGTTGTTCAAATGGACTTTCCCGCGCCTGAGGATCGACCAACTGCTCACACTGGAATGGAAATATTTATTACCCATCAACCTGGTCAATATCCTTATCATGTCGTTTATTGTATTAATGGGTTGGCATTTTTAAAAAACTATGAACAGCTTCTTTGAATATTTCAGGGATATCTTCCG